>WNFA01002452.1_pt1 | contig 15292 bp, 14 predicted proteins | sample 5400481 | NCBI WGS metagenome assembly WNFA01 (sample SAMN13153340, study PRJNA577476) | soil metagenome | isolation source: 120 cm saprolite under Douglas fir tree site 2 hole 1 replicate 2 | place: USA:California | collected 2015-04-18
GACATGGACCAGGTCACGCGCGTGGCGGTGGAGCGCGCCGAACAGATGGGGATTATTTTTATCGATGAAATCGACAAGGTGGCCGGGCGCGAATCCGGCCACGGCCCGGACGTCTCCCGGGAAGGCGTGCAGCGCGACATTCTCCCGATTATCGAGGGGACCACGGTCAACACACGCTACGGCATGATTCGCACCGATCACATCCTTTTCATCGCAGCGGGCGCGTTTCACGTGACCAAGCCGTCCGATCTGATCCCTGAGCTTCAGGGCCGGCTGCCCATTCGCGTCGAGCTGCAGTCGCTGAAGGAAGAAGATTTTATTCGCATTCTCACCGAACCGAAGAATGCGCTCATCAAGCAGTACGTGGCCCTGCTCGAAACCGAAGGTGTCAAGCTGAATATCACCGAAGACGCGGTCGCCGCCGTGGCGCGCTTTGCCACCAGCGTGAACGAACAGACCGAAAATATCGGTGCCCGCCGCCTCCACACCATCCTCGAAAAAGTTCTCGATGAAATCTCCTTCGAAGCGCCGGACCTCAAGAAGAAGAACGTGAAGGTGGACGCGGCTTACGTTACGAAACAGCTGGCGGACATCGTCAAGAACCAGGATCTGAGCCGTTACATTCTCTGATTCTTGAAATTGGAAAATGGAAAATAGAAAAGGGACGGCACTTTACACCGGAAAACGCCCCGCCCAAGTCCTGGCCATCTCCTATTTTCGCTTTTCCATCTTCCTGTTACTCGCTGGCTGCGGGGCTCCCGGCGAGCCCGTCCCGCCCACACCGCCGGTGCCCGTGGCGATCACGGATCTCGCCGCGCACCAGGCCGGCGACGGGGTGGAGCTTTCCTTTACGCTTCCCTTGAACTCGATCTCCGGAGAAAAACTCCTTGGACCGCCTGCCGTAGAAATCCTTCGGGGCAGCGTGAAGCCTGACGGGTCGGCCGATCCAAAGTCATTCAGAATTGTTTACGCAATTCCTGGCGCACTGGTGGAAAGTTACCGCACCGATGGCCGTGTCCACTTCAACGATCCTATCGGGCCTGCAGAGCTCAAGCATCCTGGCGGCCTGTTCGCTTATGCCGTTCGAACGCGTGCTTCGCAGAAGCGTGCTTCCGCGGATTCGAACGTGGTATCGCTGCGCATTTTTCCGGTTCGCGCTCCCATTGCTTCCGTCGAGGCTCGTGTCACAGAGTCGGCGATTGAATTGACTTGGCCAGTGCCGGGCGGCACTGCTGACGGAGAGCCTGTACCGGGCGTCACGGGCTATCGAATCTACCGGTCAGAAATTCCTGGTGCCGTCTCCGCTTCGCCCCCGCAGATGCAACCTCTTCCACCAGGGAAATCGGAATTGCAGCCTACGCTCCTCGGCTCTTCGGAAACCAACAGCTATCGCGACGCTTCCGCAGTTTTCGACCACACGTACGTCTATGTTGTGCGCAGCGTGATCCAAGTGGAAGGCAAAGAACTGGAATCCTCGGACTCTCAGCCGGTGACGGTCACTCCGCGCGACACTTTTCCTCCCGCTACCCCACAGGGTTTGGTAGCCGCGTTGCTTCCGGGCACGGCTCCGGGGACCCTTCTTGTTGACCTCTCTTGGTCCATCAATCTTGAAACCGATCTGGCTGGATATCGCGTCTATAGAAGTGAGCAGGAGGGCACCAGGGGGCAGCTTGTGACTCCGGATTTATTGCCCACACCTGCAATTCGTGATACGTCTGTAGAGCCCGGCCGCCGCTATTGGTACACCGTGACCGCCGTAGACCGCGCGGGCAATGAAAGCGCGCCGTGCGCGCCCGTCGTCGTCGAAGTCACGCAACCAACGCCGTAATCCCGGGTTAGACAATATCCTGGAGCTTGGGAGCCCAGCACTTCATGTTGGTAGGTCCGCACCTGCCCGGTTATCGTTGGTTTCACGTCTTCCGCAATGCGGCGATCCGCACGGGCGTTTATGTTGGCGTTTGCCTGACTCTGGTTTTCGCCGCGTGGCTGGTGATTGCCAATCATGCCCCACTCCTGGAACGATTCGCCCTTGAGCGCAATATCGCCGCCGCTGCGGTCCTCTGCTTCCTCGCGGCGGTTCCCGTCTTTCGTTTTCTGCGCTTCCCCGGACATTTGCTGGCATCGAGCCTTGTTGGCTGGCTCTTATTCAGCCTGAGCTATCGCGCGCTCTGCGTCATCTTCCGCGGGCTCAGCAACCGGGTCAGCACTTTCCAAGTTTTCATGATGGGCGCTGTTGTGTATATGATTCTGACTACGCTCTGCTGGATTGTTGCCACCATCTGGAGGGCCCGCGAAGCGCATGAGTCTCATCCCAACCACCACGTGAGCTAAACACCAATGAAAATTTGCCGTTATGTGAAGCACGACGCTGCGAGTTCGGACACTGCTTCAGCGCGTTATGGATTGATCGATGACGAAAATGTCGTCGAGATTTCCGGGCTCCCGTGGGGGCAGTGGTCGCGGGGGGCGCGTTCTTTGCGGCTCGCCGATGTGCGGCTGGTGGCTCCGGTTGAGCCGACAAAGATTGTTTGCATCGGGCGCAATTACGCCGCGCACGCTGCGGAGATGGGCAACGAAGTCCCGAAAGAGCCATTGATGTTTCTGAAGCCGCCCTCTTCGATCGTCGGTCCGGAAGAGGCGATCGTGTTGACAAAATATTCACAAAAAGTGGAACACGAGGGCGAACTGGCGCTGGTCATCGGCCGCCGCTGCTCGAAACTGAGCGACACCGATGACGCTTTGTCTTTTCTGACGGGCTACACGTGCCTCAACGACGTCACCGCACGTGACCTGCAGAAGAGCGACGTGCAATTCACTCGCGCGAAGGGTTTCGATACTTTCTGCGCTGTCGGCCCGCACATCGAAACCGTACTCGATCCATCGAACGTCCTTGTCGAGACTCACGTCAACGGCGCGCGGCGGCAGTCCGGCGTCACTTCGCTGATGATCTATCCGCCTGCGTTTCTGGTCCGCTGGATTTCTCGGATGATGACCTTGATGCCCGGCGACGTCATCGCCACCGGAACGCCCGCGGGAGTCGGCCCGCTGGTTACTGGCGACACGGTGGAAGTCAGCGTTGCGGGTATTGGCGTGTTGCGCAATCCGGTGCACGCTCCGCAAGCGTAGATTCGCGCAAGCCGCACGGTTTCGGTAGAATACGCAGGAGTGGGGCATCGGCGGATGGGGGAGTCCTTCCGTCGCATTGTGCGCACGCGATCCTTTGCCTGCCGTGCGCCATCTTACCCAAAATAGGGAGTCTGCTCGTTGAAAGACTTGTTTGCCGATTGGAAATTAGTGCTGGCCATGGGTGGTGCGGCGATCGCCGCAGTGGCGATGATCGCTTACGCGTTCTTGCGCCCCGCTGTGAATCCAGAGGAAGAGGAACGCAAGCGCCGCCTCTATCTGAATCAGATCGGCCGCATTGCCGAGGGGCAGATTATCGAGCTTGTGGAGCGCCCGCCGGAATCGAAAGAGGCGAAGAAGGGATTGTTCGGATCTAGTGCGCGCCCGCTGAAGGACATGCGGCCGCGGCATCTGGTGTCCTATAGCTATTTGATTTCCGGAGTCAGCTATCAGACCGCGCAGGACATCACGGGCCTGGAAAGCCAGGTTCGCCTGGAACGGCTCGTGGCGGGTCAGCCTGCCAGCATCAAGTATGATGCGGCCAATCCCAGCGATTCGATTCTCGTCGCGGACGATTGGTCGGGATTACGCTGAGCCTCGAAGCGCTTGCGCTGAGTTCGGAGCGCTGGCGTTGTTCGGTTTCTTGGCGGCTGACCGTCCTCCGCGTTCTGCTTTCCTTCTGGTTGCGCTATCCTTCTCCCTGCCGCTTCCGGGCGGTCCAATTCAAGTCCTATGAAAATGATCATTGCTTCTGTTCTGACTACCCTCCTCATTGTGGCGCTGACGCTTTGGGCCATGTTCATTCTGGTACAGGCCACGGAGTATGTGACTTCGCTCGAGTCTCCTCTGCAGCGCGCCGCAGCGACGGGCGCGGAACTGCTTCTCGGTGTGGTGCTGCTTCTCGGAACCACTTGGATTGCCACGCATCTTGCCGTGCGTATTTTTTCAACAAAGGATTCCGCTTCCGAGGGAGGCCCTGTTGTCTGAGCCGAAGCCCAGTCTGATTCCGCATGACAAGCACTACGACCGCATGGAGGAGCTTCGCCGGATTTCCGAAGAAGCCGAAGCGGGTGGCGGCCTGGAGCGCCGCGAGCGCGAACACAAAGCGGGAAAGCTCACGGCGCGCGAGCGCATACATCTTTTGTTGGACGAAGGCACCTTCGAAGAGCTGGACAAATTTGTCCGTCACCGCTGCGTTGATTTCGGCATGCAGGAGCAGCGTCCTGCCGGAGACGGCTTCGTTACCGGCTTTGGCCGCATTGACAGCCGTCTCGTGTACGTTTTCGCGCAGGATTTCACCGTTTTTGGCGGTTCGCTCTCGGAAACCAACGCGCTGAAAATTTGCAAGATCATGGATCTGGCGATGCGCGCCGGAGCCCCCGTGATCGGCCTCAACGATTCCGGCGGCGCGCGCATTCAGGAAGGCGTCGCCTCTCTCGCAGGTTACGCCGACATTTTCTTGCGCAACACACTTGCTAGCGGAGTCATCCCGCAGATCAGCGCCATCATGGGCCCTTGCGCGGGCGGCGCTGTTTATTCGCCGGCCATCACCGACTTCATTTTCATGACTCGCGAGACTTCCTATATGTTCGTCACCGGCCCCGACGTCATCAAGACTGTCACGCACGAGGAAGTCACCAAGCAGGAACTCGGTGGCGCGATGACCCATAATGAAAAGAGTGGTGTCGCCCACTTCGTCTCGCGCGACGACGCCGATTGCCTGGCCATGATCCGCGAGCTGATGAGTTTTCTCCCGTCGAACAATTTGGAAGATCCTCCTCGCCGCGCCACATCAGACACCCCGGCTCGCCGCGATGAGTCTCTCAACACTCTCGTTCCCGCCGATCCCCAGAAGCCTTACGACATGAAGGACGTCATTCACTCGATAGTCGACGATGGATTTTTCTTCGAAGTCCATGAACATTACGCGAAGAACCTGGTCGTGGGCCTTGCGCGCCTTGACGGCCGCCCCGTCGGCATCGTTGGCAATCAGCCTGCTTTCCTCGCCGGAGTTCTCGATATCAATGCTTCCGTGAAAGGCGCGCGCTTCGTCCGTTTCTGCGACGCCTTTAATATTCCGCTCATCACCTTCGAAGATGTTCCCGGCTTTCTTCCCGGCACCCAGCAGGAATTCGGCGGCATCATCAGGCACGGCGCAAAGCTGCTCTTCGCCTTCGCTGAAGCTACCGTCCCGAAGATCACGGTGATCACACGCAAGGCCTACGGCGGCGCGTACTGCGTTATGGCCTCCAAACACATTCGCACCGACGCCAATTTCGCTTGGCCCACCGCCGAAATCGCCGTCATGGGACCGGAAGGTGCCGTGGACATTGTCTACAAACGTGAATTGGCGAAGGCCGCCGAATCCGAGCGTGAAAAGCTTCGCCAGGAAAAAATCGCCGAATTCCGCGAACGCTTTGCCAACCCTTTCGTGGCCGCCGAACGCGGCTACATCGACGCCGTCATCGAGCCGGCCGGTACCCGCGGGCGCATCATCACCGCGCTTCGCGCCCTCGAAAACAAGCGCGACACCAACCCCAAGAAAAAACACGGCAACATCCCACTGTAGTTTGAGTTGTCTTCAAAGACGCAGTTAGTTGCGGCCAAGCCGTCGAAGTACGGTTAGAGCACCATTGGGTCTATTTAAGCAAATACTCCTGCAAGAACTCGACCGTCGCGTAGAACTGAAAGTCCTGGTTCGGCTTTTTCCGGTAGCCGTGGCCTTCGTCCCTGGCAATCAGGAGCCAGACGGGCGTCCCCTGCTTCTTCAGTGCATCAGCAATCTGCTGGGATTCGCTCACCGGCACCCGCGGATCGTTTTTCCCCGCAATCACGAACATGGGCTTCTTGATTTTCTCGATGTTGTTCATCGGTGCGATTTTCTCGAGGAACTCCCGCATCTTCGGATCGCGCTCGTCGCCGTATTCCACGCGCCGCAAATCCCGCCGGTACGCCTCGGTGTGTTCGAGGAACGTCACCAGGCTCGACATGCCCACGATGTCCACGGAGCAACGAATCCGGTCGCTGTAGAACGTCGAGACTGCCAGCGTCATGTGCCCGCCATAACTTCCGCCGGTCACCGCGATTCGCTCGCTATCCAGTCCCGGCTGCGTCGTAATCCAGTCGAATAGCGCATTGATGTCCTTGTACGTATCCTCGCGCTTGAATCCATTGTCCATCATCGAGAACGTCTTTCCGTACCCGGTCGACCCGCGCACGTTCGGATAAATCAACGCGATCCCTAGCTCGTTCAGCAGATAATTGCTGCGTCCAAGAAATGTCGGCTGCGACTGCCCCTCCGGCCCCCCATGAATCACCACCAGCACTGGTCGCTTGCCGGTAAACTTCACCGGCGGTTTATACAAAAATCCCGAAATCATCTTCCCGTCGAAGCTCTTCCACTTCACCAATTCCGCTTCTGGAAACCCTTCCGTCTTCACGGCCGTCTCGCTCGCCGTCCACCTTTCCACTTTTCCATTTGCCACATCCAGCGAATACACATCTCCTGGTCCCCGCGCATTGTTCAGCGAGAAACCGAGTTCATGCCCATCCCTATGCCAGCGCACGGAGCCCACCACGCCAACTGGCAATTTGGGCAGCGGCACTTCTGTATTGTTAGCCGTTCTTCGAACGTGAATTACGCCAAGACCATCCTCGTTTTTAACATACGCGATAAACTTCCCATCCATGGAAAGGTCGAAGCGCTCGACATCCCAATTCGCCGCCGGCCCTGTGATCAGGTACTTGGCTTCTGGCCGGTCAACTTCCATGTACGCCAAATTCATGTATTCGGCGCCGGCATCTGTCGTGAGATAGATTCCTTTTCCGGTCTTGCTGAACCTGGCCTCGCCATAGGCGATCTTGTCCCCGCGTTTTGTTCCACCGGGCATGAGTGCAGTCTTCTCCCCAGTCTGGGCATCCACGAGCCACAGATATGCCTCGTTTAGCGAAATTTCTTCTTTCAACAAAATCTTGCTGTCGTCGGGCGACCAGTCCTCTGGTCCCCACCCTCCGCCTTCCAGCTTTGTGAGCAGATGATCGCTCTTGGGGTCCGCCGGATTTATCACCCACAAATCCGTATCTTTGCCCGTACGACGTGTGGACATATAAGCGATCCGGTCGCCGCTCGACGACCACGGTCCCGGAAGGTTCCGTGATTTCCCGTCCGTAAGCAGCGTCGCGTTGCCCGTAGCCACGTCGTAGCGATAAAGCTGATACCACTCCCCGCCTCCAATATCCTTCGCAAAGACGATGTAATCCCCGCCCTTCGGGTGAAATCGTCCTCCGCCGACGGAGTCCGCGAAAAACGTCAACTGTTGCCGCGCTCCACCCGGCGTCTTCACCAGATGAAGCTGCGGCGTCTCCGCAAACCTCGTCGCGATCAGCATCTCCCGCTTAGTGGGGTGCCAATCCGCCAGACTGGCACTCCGATATGACGCGTATCGCCCTGCCGTTTCCACGATCGACGCCGGTATCTTCGGTACCCCATCCACGATCAAATTGTCTGCGGGCGCGATGACCGCCTCTTGCGCCGGTGCTGCCGCGGCGAAGAACAGCATCGCCGCAACGATTAGAATCAGTTTTTTGCTCATCTTTCTCCCTCACCCGCAAATCCGCCGCACCTTCTTACACCGCAAACGATTGGACACGCAAGCCAAACCGCAAATCATCCTCTCTCCGCCGCGCGTGCTAAAATTCCGCTGCATCGCAAACCAGGCATGTTCAAGAAAATCCTGATCGCCAATCGCGGCGAAATCGCCGTGCGCATCCTGCGTGCCTGCCGCGAGCTGGGAATCTGCTCCGTCGCCGTGTTCAGCGAAGTGGACCGCAAATCGCTGCATGTCCGCCTCGCCGATGAAGCCTATCCCATCGGCCCGGCGCCTTCGCGCGAAAGCTATCTCCGCATCGACAAGCTAATGGACGTCGCCCGCCGCGCCGGTTGCGATGCGGTGCATCCGGGCTACGGTTTCCTGGCAGAGAATGCCGCGTTGCCGCGTGCCTGCGTTGATGCGGGACTCACGTTCATTGGGCCACCAGCCGAGGCCATGGAGTCTCTCGGCTCCAAAACTGCCGGCCGCCAGCTCGCCCGCCGCGCCGATGTTCCCACGGTTCCCGGTACCAACGACGCCATCGAAAATCTCGCCGAGGCTCAGGCCCTCGCGCAACGCATGGGCTACCCCGTTCTTCTGAAAGCCGTCGCCGGTGGAGGCGGCAAGGGGATGCGCCTGGTTAGCAGCGACCCCGAATTCGATTCCGCATTCCGCGACGCTTCCTCCGAAGCCATGAACGCTTTCGGTGACGACCGCCTCTATCTGGAAAAATATCTCGACCGTCCGCACCACGTGGAAATCCAGATTTTCGCCGACGCCCACGGCCGCGTTGTTTCTCTCGGTGAACGCGAATGCTCGGTCCAGCGGCGCCATCAAAAAGTAATCGAGGAAGCGCCCTCGCCGATCGTCACGCCCGACCTGCGCAAAAAGATGGGCGACGCCGCGGTGCGCCTGGCGCGCGCCGGACGCTACGTCAACGCCGGCACCGTCGAATTCCTCGTGGATGCCCATCTCAATTTTTATTTCCTGGAAGTGAACACGCGTTTGCAGGTCGAACATCCCGTCACCGAGCAGGTCACCGGTCTCGACCTCGTGAAACTTCAGATCGCCATTGCCGCCGGCCACCGCCTGCCCTTCGCTTGGGAATCCATCACCCCGCGCGGCCACGCCATGGAAGTTCGTCTCTACGCTGAAGATCCCGACAACAATTTCTTTCCCTCACCCGGGAAAATTCTTTCTCGTCAGGTTCCCAGTGGTCCAGGCATCCGCCTCGACGATGGTGTCTACGAAGGTTGGACCGTGCCCAACGATTACGACCCGCTTCTCAGCAAGCTTATCGCCTGGGGCAATAGCCGCGAGGAAACCATCGCCCGCCTTCGCCGTGCCCTCGAGGAGTACACCATCACCGGCATCAAGACCAACGCCGGACTTTTCCGGCGCATCCTGGGCGAACCCGATTTTCTCCGCGGCGAAATCCACACCAGGTGGCTGGACGAATTGCTTCGCCGTCCGCGCTCCAGCGCCTCGTCCGCAAACGAAACTCCCCGCGGAAGCTCCGTTTCCGATGCCGCCGCTATTGCCGCCGCGCTCTGGCAGGCCAGCCAGTCAGAAAAACACTCTCGGCAGTCCGCTGCTTCCGCGGACCAGCCCTCTCGATGGAAGCTGGAAGGTCGCCGCGAGCAACTGGACCGCCTGCCATGAAATACGAAGTCCAACTCGCTTCTCCATCCGGACAAGATACACGCACTGTCGAACTCGAACACGCTTCCGCCGGATGGCGCGTGACGCTGGATGGTAGGCCAGTGGCCGTCAACGCAGTCGAGATCGCTCCCAACACACTCTCCCTTTTGCTTGAAGGCCAATCCTTCGAAATCACCGTTACGCCATCTCCAGATGGCAAACTGAACCTGCAGACCGGCACGCACGAATTCACCGCCGAAGTCATCGATCCTCGCGCGTGGAGCGGCCGCCGCCACGGCAACGTCGAAGCCCAGGGCCGCCAGCAAGTCGTCGCGCCCATGCCCGGCAAAGTCGTGCGTCTTCTGGTCAAGGCCGGAGACCACGTCGAAGCCGGCCAAGGCCTCTTCGTTGTCGAAGCCATGAAGATGCAGAACGAAATCCGCTCGCCCAAGAGTGGCACCGTCGAGCGCGTTCTAGCCAAGGAAGGCCAGCCCGTCAACGCCGGTGAAGTCCTCTGCGTAGTCGCCTAAGCTCTGATTAATTTCAAGAGTTTTCAATCCGAGCGCAGATGGAAAGCTCGGAATTTACGAGGGAGACGTTTCTTCAGTGCCCAATGGATCGCTGCGGCATTGTGGTTTTCGCTGCGTCTGGCAGCTTGCCCGCCGCTTCCACCACCTGCTCGGCCAGGTAATTCGTCACCCGCGCCCCATCCCGCGCGATCGCCAGATACGCGAGGCGGAGCAATTGTTCCTTGCGATTGCGCAGCGTGTCGCGGATGGTTTGCTGCACTTGCGGTTCGGCAATCCCCCGTAGTCCGGGAGATTCACGCGTAATGAGCTTCAGGATCAGAATGCGCGGGCCATCTTTCGGCTGAATCTGGATCGGCTGGCTGACTTGCCCCGCTTTCAATCCAACCACGACCTTTTTCAGCGCCGGGTCCGATTGATTCAGCGCCGATTCCGGAACGTAGCCTAGGTCGCCGCCGGTTCCTGCGGTGTTTACGTCTTCGGAATAATCCATCGCCAATTGTGCGAAGTCCGCGCCGCTGTTCAGCCGGTCCGTTAGCATCTTCACTTTGCGCTGGGCCTCGGCTTCATTGGTCGCGTCGTCATTCTTCCGGTTGCGGAGCTGTTGTTCTTTCCGGGGTGTAACCACGATCTGCGCGATGTGGTACTGCGGCTCCGCCACGTTGAACTGCGCTTTGTTCGCGTTGTAAAACTCCGTGACGTCCTGGTCGGTGATCGTAATCTTCGCCACCACTTCGCGGTTCAGCAATTTTTGGATGGAAAGCTGGCGCCGCAGCTCAAGCTTCAGATCGCCCACTGTCATGGCTTGATCCTTCAGGCGGCGTTGAAATTCATCTTCGGTATAAGGACTCTTCAGCTCGGTGAACTTGTCCTCGACTTCGCCGTCGCTCGCTTCCAGGTTCAGCTTCTTCGCCTTTTCGAGCAGAATCTCGTTGTTGATCAACTCGTCCAGCACGTTCAGCTTCTGCGAAAGCGATTCTTCCAGCGAAGGCTCCTGCCCTTCCGGGTTCACCCGCGTGCGGTAGTACTTGTCGACTTCTTCCCGCTTGATCTCTCTCCCGTCCACCACTGCCCACACGTCCGGTGCATGCCGGGCTTCCTTGTTGCAGCCCGCTGCTGCGGCGAACACCATCGCCGCCAATGGCAGCCATGTTGCGGCGCGCTTCACTCCTTTTGAGTGATTCATCGGATGCCCCACGGAACGCCGATTCGCAACGGTCAATTTCAAGGTTGGAGGCTCAGGCAGCTTTTTTGACTTTTCCCGCGCGGATGCACGCCGTGCAAACGCGCACTTGTTTCCTCACGCCCGCCACCACCGCGCGCACGCGCTTCAGGTTCGGATTCCACCGCCGACGCCGCGTGTTATTCGCGTGGCTGATCACGTTTCCAAAGTGCGGCGCTTTGCCGCAGAACTCACACTTCAGTGCCATATTTCTTCCTGCTTCTATTTTTAATTGGGCTTGGATTTCTTGCTGAAAATCTCGCCAAACCAAGCTCCTCATTCTAACAGACCCTCCACCTTCGGCAAAGCGCGGTGTTTGCATCTCCGCCATTTGCGGAGTACGCCCCTTGTATCCTGGCTGATTTTGTGCGGCGTGCCTTCTGCATCCCGCAGGCCTGTCCTCGGTGAAACGCCTCAGCGTTGGCCCCCCGTCCTTATTTCCACGGCCTGTTCTTCGGTACGGGATTCGGAAGCGCTGTGCGTACCAGTTACTCCTCCAATCGTATTGAAATCACTAGGGTTGCCTGCGCCAGAAGCCTTATGCTGGCCGGCCGTACCATTGTTGACCTCGTTTCCCACCCTTAACTTTCCTCTTGAAGCGCGCAGTATTCGACGCGCTCGCATGAACCATGAAAGACTCTTTGGAAACCATTCCTGGGGACCCGCAACCCGCTCCGCACTTGGAGCGGGCATCTCATCGCGACTCGGAATCTTCGAGGAGCTTTCCACTTTACCTGCTCCTGCTCGCCGCTCTTTCCACCTTTGCCGGCTACCAAGTTGCGCGCTTCGAATTTTCCGTGCCGCAATGGCTCCACAGCGCCGCGCTCCTCCCGTTCGCCGCGCATCAGTCTCCCGCACTGGTGCCCACTTCCAATACTGGCGCCAACGACGCCGACGTGGAAACCATCAGCCACCTCTTGCCCCAACAGCAGGCCGAACGCCTTCTAGAACTTGCCGTCCGCCGCCCCGATCAGTCTCTCGGCTTGATCCACAAGAATCTGGACTCCTGGCGTGGCCATCTGGATGACACCGATAAGCTTTTCCATCTCGTGCTTGCGGCCCTGGACTCCAACGATCCTCGCGTGCGCGTCGCCGCCGTGGAGATCGATCTTGTCGCCAACAACCTGATGAAGTCCCCGCAGAGCCTCGCAAAGGTTCTCCATCAAATTCATAACGATCCCGACGGCCGCTATCTCGCGCTGTGGAGACTCGGCGCCCTCGGCAATCGCGGCGTCGAGCCCACCACGGTATTAAACACGCTTCTTCGCTATTCTCGCGATGCGAATCAGCAGACCCGCTTCTGGGCCGTCGAAGGTCTGGCCATGCTGGGCACCGAGGAATCCATCGAACCGCTTCTTTCGATTCTTGCTCACGACCCCGCGAAGAAAGTGCGCGAGCGCGCTGCCACCAACCTCGCGCGTTCCGGCATGCTCACCGGCGAGCAGCGCCTCACCGCCGTTCCCCAACTCCTGAACCTCCTGGATGACGATTCTCTCGAACCTGCAACGCAGGACTTGGTCTACGCCACTCTGCAAACCATCACCGGAGCCTCATTCGGCAGAGATGCCGCCGCCTGGCGCGACTGGTGGGCCCATCATGATCGGCCCGAAAAACGACGGGTCCATGTCCCCAGAGGCCTTCTTCTCGCCTAATGCCGAATTAACGATACTTATCTCATACGCCGTCTTATAACTAATCAAAAAACACTTGACCCTGCCGTACCGTTTTCGTAAAACTGCTCATACCCTCCCTAATCTCAACCTGGTTCCCTCCCGGGTCCAAAAGGAAAGGCATGCCGACACTGGAGCGCCGTACTGCGAGTCGTTTGATCATGAAAGTCCCTTTGAAGTTTCGCCCAGTGCAGGCGCCTGACGGTTCTGAAAGGGACGCAGCCTCCATGAATATCTGCAACCACGGAGTTTATTTCGCCACGGACCAGAAGGTGCCCATGGGAGTAATGCTTCAAGTGCATTTGAAAATGCCCCGCGAAGTTGCCGGGGACGACGTGGTGGAGTGGTGCTTCACCGGCCGCGTCACCCATGTCGAACCGCTGGGGGCCCCAAATGGCAAATTGGGCGTGGGTGTACAATTCCTCTATTATGAAGTTCCTCGGCCTTCCCTCTAGCGGTGCGCTTGGTAACCCAATGTCCGGTTTGCGCGTCCATTAGGAGGTAGGCTAGCCCGAAAAGACTGCAGCAGGAGGCGCCATGAAACGCCGTGAATTCCTCCATCGCACAGCTTGCGCCGCCGGAGTCCTTTCTCTCCATGCTTCCGCCCTCGCCCGCCGTGCCTTTGCTCTCACACCTCTCCCGCGAAAATTCCGCGCTTCGGACACCGTCTCCCTCGGCAAGACGGACATCCAAACCAGCCGCCTCGCCATGGGCACGGGTACCGTCGGCTCCGGCCACCATTCGCATCAGACCGCCCTCGGCGTCAAGGGTCTCTCCGACCTGCTTCTCAACGGCTACGACCACGGCCTGCGCTTCTTCGACTCCGCTGATTCCTACGGCAGCCATCCGCACGTTGCCGAAGCCCTCAAACACGTCCCCCGCGACAAAGTCACCGTCCTCACCAAGACCTGGGCGCGCGATGCTGCCACCGCTCGCGCCGATCTTGACCGTTTCCGCAGCGAGCTCGGCACCGACCACATCGACGTCTGCCTCATGCACTGCCTCACCGAAGGGGATTGGACCGATCGCTACAAAGGCGTGATGGACGTTCTCTCCGAAGCCAAGGAAAAGGGCATAATTCGCGCTCACGGCTGCTCCTGCCATAGCATCGAAGCGCTTCGCACCGCCACAAAGTCTCCGTGGGTTGAAGTCCATCTCGTTCGAATCAACCCCGTTGGGGCCTTTATGGATTCCGATCCAGATACGGTCGTCGGCGTCCTGCACGAGATGCGCGCCGCTGGCAAAGGCATCATCGGTATGAAAATCCTCGGCCAAGGCCAACTGCGTAACCGCCAGGACGAAGCCCTCCACTTCGCTCTCGGCCTCAATCTTCTCGACGCCTTCACCATCGGCGCCGAGTCCCAGTCCGAGCAGGAGGACCTCATCCGCCGCATCGCCGCCGCGTAACTGCCCCCCATTTTTCGCGTTCGCACTGCCGCGGACGTCGCTTCGCTCTCTACCCATGCGTCTCTGCGTTATCTTTTCTCCTATCTTTTCTCTTCTTTTCACTCCTTGTGATTTCCTCTAGCCACACCGCACCGGTTCAAGCTAGAATCTTGTTGTTCCAATTGTGTCCGTGGAAATGCGGACTTCGGGCGCAGTCGTCACGCAAAGACAGCGCCAAGGACAACGCCCATGTTCGTCCCTCAAGTCGCTGTACGCATCTAATCCGCCGCTAGCGCGGATTCTGACCTTCTCTCCCTCTTCTACTATCTAACTGCCGCATCCGCGTCGACGCGCTTGTATCCTGGGAAGCGCCCGCGCAGAACGTAAAGGTCTATATGTCATTGGAACAAACTGCTGTCGCTGCGCCGCCCACGTTTTGGAGCTCCGTCCGCGAAGCCTTCCGTGGCTCGCACCAGGACTTCACCGCCGGCAATCTCAATCGCGCGATCCTGCTGCTCGCTATTCCTATGGTCATGGAAATGGTGCTGGAATCTCTCTTCGCGGTCGTCGACGTTTTATGGGTCGGCCGTCTCGGCGCGGACGCGGTCGCCACCGTTGGCCTTACCGAAGCTCTTCTCAGTCTGGTTTTTGCCGTTGGTCTCGGCTTAAGCCTCTCCACCACCGCCATGGTCGCTCGCCGCATCGGCGAAAAAGATCCCGCTGGCGCAGCCGTCGCCGGAGTCCAGGCCATCGCCATCGGACTTGCGGTCTCCGCGCTCGTCGGCATCCCATGCATTTTTTATGCGCCGGACTTGCTTCGCCTGATGGGCGCGTCCTCGCAAATCCTCGCCGTCGGTTCCGGCTATGCGCGTATCGCGCTTGCCGGAAGCGGCGCCATCATGATGCTTTTCCTCAACAACGCTATCTTCCGCGGCGCGGGTGACGCCGCCATCGCCATGCGTTTGCTCTGGGTCTCCAACATCATCAATCTCGTCCTCGACCCTTGCCTCATCTTCGGCTGGGGACCTTTCCCCAAGCTTGGCGTCACCGGCGCCGCCCTCGCTACTCTCACGGGCCGCAGCATTGGCGTGCTCTATCAGTTCTACCGCCTCCTCCGCGGCACCGAGCGCATCC
>WNFA01002453.1_pt1 | contig 15292 bp, 12 predicted proteins | sample 5400481 | NCBI WGS metagenome assembly WNFA01 (sample SAMN13153340, study PRJNA577476) | soil metagenome | isolation source: 120 cm saprolite under Douglas fir tree site 2 hole 1 replicate 2 | place: USA:California | collected 2015-04-18
TTGGCGCCCTGCGAATCGATGCCCTTGAACACAAACTGGTGGAAAAGATCATTGTTCCCGGGGGGTCAGGACAAGCTTGGCCGCAGGCTTGCCATCAAGCAGGACCGTGACAGTACCACGCACATCTGCTGCACCCTTTTCCGTCGCCGTAAGGAGAGCACGCAGTGCCATGATCGTCGCCTGGGTGGTTCCCCAGGTTCCGCTCGCGTCCTTCTTTGACACGAGGTAGATGAGAGCCCTGCGTGCCACTCCCGATGCCTCACCCGACCGGAGCAGAGCCTGCACAGCGAGTCCCGTGGTCTCCACGCTTGCGCTCTCTCCGGTACCGTACACACCTGTCTCTTCCGCGCTCCACCAGACCTGTTCGCCTTTGTCGGTTCGTACATCCAGCAGAAGCTGAACCGCATGTTGCGTAAACTCGCGATCCTTGCGGTAGTCGGCAGCGAAGTTGGCAATGACCGCAAGTGTGTACGAATCCGTTTTTGCGCTCATGTGCTTTTCGACAAACTCCCTGGCGCGCTCAACCACCAGTCCCCGATACTCCGTGTTTTCTAGGGACCAAGCGATGTAGGCCGTGATCCGGAGCACATCAGAGTTGTAGCGGTTGGTGGCGCCCTCGTTGATGAACGCCGTATCCGGTTTCCAGCTTCCATCCGGCTGTTGCTGCCCGGCCAGCCATTGCTGCGTGCGGAGGATGAGTCTCGGGTCCACGTCGTGGACCTTCGACATGTCATAAAACTCCATGAGGCCGTAGGCAGTGAGGATCTTGTTCGCCGGCGCCATTCAACTAGGCGATCTGGATGATCGAATGGTGAAGCTTGCGAAGGTCACCGGAGACAAAGAGGAGCTGGGAACGAAAACCGTTATTTACATGGCCTTTCAGCCACCCCGAGATTGTAGTTTTCCAAAACAGAGAGCACCAGACCACGAGCCTCCTAATTCAACAGAGATTCTCCTGATTGAGCACACCCGAACGCCAGCTTCGTCTCGTGCAGGCCGCCAGCATTGCTTTGGTTGCGGCGTGCATTCTTGTCAGGCACCTAGGAAAGCACGAAACCCATGATGCCATCACGCTCACTCAATGGTTCGTCATTGTGGCCGTAATCTGGTCTGCTATTTCAGGGTTCACAGTGCAGAGCAGGATTGCTAGACCGCGCACTAAATTGCAACGAATTTCGAGCAGATCGACGCCGTTCAGGCGAGGAGGGCTGGGCACCTCGTGCGGCTCTGGTGTGCGACAGCAGTCGGCTGGTGGGCGCTTGTTCTACACAACATCGGCGGCGCCTCATGGCTTGTGGATACTTTCCTTGCAATCGGACTGCTCCTGCTGCTGATCTGGAGGCCGGGAGCTAGGCCGGCACCGACACAGACTTGAGCCTCGTTGCTGTTGAGGAATCGGGCGTCTCCACCAGCAATTTCTCAGTGATTGAAATTGATTTTATGATAATGCCGACCTGTTTACATTGTTGGCCCAACAACCTCCAAGGTCCGTATGTTTTTCTGCTTTGTTCGCCATGCGTGCTCGCTTGTTCATGAGGCTGATACTGGGTTGAGAATGAGAATACTCGGAACTATAATGAAGCTCCTTAGAGCCTCTCCAAGAACTTGGCTGACAACTCGTTTCAAATCAACAAGCCGGTATCGCCAAGTTTCTGGCGCTAGTGACCGCGGCCGAAGGCCCGGTGCGCTGCTCTAACAAAACCCGGTTGCGGCTACGCAGGGGGACAACGCCCGGATTCCAGTTCGCTTTTTCGTCTGCCTCTTGGGTCACTACTTCTTTTGTGCTGCGGCGGCTCGCTCTTTCGCGTGGGCGACGAGGGCGGTGAATCGCGGGTCGCCGTGCACAGACTTCAGGTCGTTATCGGTGTCCATATCTAGGGCGTACTCCGACCCGAGGTCCACTGCCCTGCGGAGGTATTCGAGCGCCTCGTCACGGTGACCGGCGACAGCCGCGCCGCAAGCGAAGTTGTACCATGCCAAGCCAAGAAGCCCTTTCGCCTGCGCTTTGCTCGCCCTTTGGACTGCCTCATCGTAGAGTGTTTCCGCTTCGCCGTATCGCCCTTCGCGGGCGAGGACCATTGCCAGAAGCTCGATACTATCTAAAGTATCCGGGTGGTCGGACCCGAGGACCCGGCGCTGAATGTCCAGCGTCTCGCGGAACAGCCTCTCCGCCTCGGCATTGTGGCCTTCTTCCCTAAGAGTTAAGGCCAAGGTGTGCATTGTCGCGAGTGTGTCCGGGTGATCCGGCCCGAGGATCCGATGGGAAATCTCGAGCGTCTCGCGGTGAAGCTTCTCCGCCTCGGGATACCGACCTTCTTTTTGAAAAGTTGTGGCCAAGTTGTCCATTACATTGAGCGTTTCCCGGTGCTCCGGCCCGAGGACCCGACGGTAAATCTCGAGCGCCTCGCGCAATAACTTCTCCGCCTCGGGAAAGCGGCCCTCAGAATACAGAATGCCAGCCAAAGCGTTCATCGAGTGCGCCGTGTCACGGTGCTCGGGGCCGAGGACGCGGCGCTCAATGTCCAGCGTCTCCTGCTCCAATTTCTCCGCCTCGGCAAGGTGTCCTTCCTGTCTAAGAACCCAAGCCAGGTTGTCAATCGAATGTAGTGTATCCGGGTGATCCGACCCGAGGACCCGACGCCGAATATCAACGGCTCGCGCCAACAAGGTATGCGCCTGGGAGTAGACTCCGAGGCCTTTGTACACGTTCCCCATGACGTCCATCATCTGTGCCTGAAGCTCCGGGTCCTTGGCCAACCCGGGGCCTATATCCTTCGACGCTTTGTCCAGAATTTCCCGAGCGGTGATGCTGCTGCCCCGCGCTTCGCTCGGGTCCGACACCTTGAACATGCTGGTCATGAAGTCCGTGATGCGGTTCGCGCGGTCGCGCTCACGTGTAGTTCGCTGCAACTGCATCGCCTGCATGACAGCAAATCCGGCCAGCAGGAAGGCTAGCGCCCCGGCTGCGGCCACTCCGATGCGATGTCTGCGAACGTACTTTTGCAACCGGTAGCTTGTGCTGGCGGGACGTGCGACCACCGGCTCGTGGTTCAAATAGCGATCAATGTCGGCCGCCAATTCCGAAGGTGTGCCGTAGCGGCGAGCCCGGTCCTTCTCAATTGCCTTCATGGTGATCCAGTCCAGATCACCGTGCAGCAGGCTCACTAAGTGCTTGGGCTCAGCTCCGCGTACCTCTGCGGTCGTCTTGGAAGACTCCTTCTCCATGCCGACTTTCGTGCTCGGACGCGGCGGATCTTCTTCCCGCAAACGCCGCAGAAATTCATCCAACCGCTGCTTCCGCCAATCCTTCGTCTCGAAGGGCAGGAATCCGGTCAGCAGGACGTAGAGCACGGCGCCGAGGGAATAAACGTCGGTGCGCGTATCCACATCCGCCACGCTGGGATCAGCTTGCTCGGGGCTCATGTATCCGGGAGTGCCTACCCAGCCGCCGACTTGGGTAAACAAAGTCTGCCCGTCCAGCTGCGGAGTCGCTGCCTTGGCCAGCCCGAAGTCGATAATGCGGGGTACTGGTTTCCCGTCCACTTCGACCACCAGGATGTTCGCTGGCTTGAGGTCACGATGCATGATCGCCTTCTGATGCGCGTGCTGGACGCCCTCACAGACCTTGATGAAAAGCTCCAGACGTTCGCGAATCTTCATTCGTTTGCGATCGCAGTAATCGGTAATGGGTACGCCCGGCACGTATTCCATGACAAAGTACGGCTGGCCATCCGCAGTGGCCCCGGCGTCGAACACCTTGGCAATCCATGGGTGCTCCATGATGGCCAGCGACTGGCGCTCGGACTGGAATCGCTGCAACACCGAGTCGTCGTACATGCCAACCTTGATCAGTTTGAGTGCGACCTGCCGGCGTAGAGGAGCGGTCTGTTCGGCCAGCCATACCTGTCCCATGCCGCCTTCGCCGAGTTTCTTCACCAGGCGGTAAGGCCCGATCGATGCCAGATCGCGCTTGGCCGTAGGTTCTACTGCTGGGGCAGAGCCTAGAGTCGCCTCGGCATCCCCGAGTGTCGGCACTGCTGTGTCGCCCGTGGTCTGGGCAGTTTGAGAATCCAGAGTGGGAGCGGGATTGTCTCGGCCATTCACAGTCGGTCTCACAATCTGGCCAGACAGGATACCAGGGCGGGAACCGAGAGGTGTGCGATACGCAGACCGGTCTGGCCAACGATGTCTCGGCACACGTTCAGGGCCAGATTTTATCTGCACAGAATAGGTAGGTCAAAGAAAACGTCAGAGCCCGACGATGGCGAGCCGGACGTGGAGACAGTGCAGCTCACCCAAACACTCCTCCGGTGGCGTACCTTTTGAGAACGTTCCAGCAGAGGAGAGCGCACGCCAGGGCCAGAAACGCTTCATGGATGTCGGCGCGCTTTTCATAGCGTACGCGCAGGCGGCGAAACTGATTGAGCCACGCGAAAGTCCGTTCAACCACCCAGCGCCATCGGCCTAGTCCACTCCATGTTCGGTGTTGCGCTTCGCAAGAAAAGGGCCGATGTGGCGGGCACGTAGACCCTGTCGGATCGCCTCCGCGTCATAGCCACGGTCGCCTAACACGCGATTAGGACGATGGCGCGATCGTCCTCGCGCTCCCTGCAAGGATGGGATAGCATCAACCAACGCGAGGGCTTGCTGCGGGTCGTTCCGATTCGCTCCCGTGAGCTGGATGGCAAGGGGTACTCCACGACCGTCACAAATTAGATGCCGCTTGCTGCCCAGCTTGGCCCTGTCGGTAGGATTCGGTCCGGTCTGTGCCCCCAAAAACAGCCCGAACGGAGCTGCCGTCCACGACTGCTCTCGACCAATCAATTCGCCCACAGCGAGCCGCCAATCAAGCAGGACAAAGTGGATGAGATCCCAGACGCCACGCTCGTGCCAGTCACGTAGCCTTCTCCAACACGTCATGCCTGAACCGCAGCCCAGTTCTTGTGGCAGCATCTCCCAAGGTATGCCGCTGCGGAGGACGAAGAGAATTCCGGTGAAGCAAGCTCGGTCTGGCAGGCGAGGTCTGCCACCCTTTTGCCTAGGTCGTGCAGCCGGCAACATCGGTTGAACGAGATTCCACAAAGCGTCAGGAAGCAAAGGGCTGCTCGTAGACTGAGCATCCTAGCACCTAGGAAGCCAATGCGTGTCGGACACATCATGCCTTGATACCGGGTTTTGTTAGAAGTTCTTAGGAGTGCCCATGAAGCATTTCCTCACTTTGGCTTTGGTTGTGACAAGCCTGTTTGCACACTCTCAGAAAAAGGATCACCCAGACGGCGAGATCAAGGGCACCGTCACAGATCAGAATGGAAGTCCTGTATCCGCTGCGACAGTCTATGCCGTTCCGCAGGACGCTACATTAGATGGCATCACACCCCGGTCGATCGAGACCGACAGGAATGGGGGATTCGATTTTCGCGGCGGTTTCCAATTGGGATCATACAAACTCTATTCACGAAAAGATGCGGATGCGTATCCTGACCGTTCCGATGTCTTCTATGCAGACTCGAAGGCGGAAGCGCCACACGTCGATCTCACTGAAGATCATCCTTCAGCAACGGTAACTCTGTTATTGGGCGAAAGAGCCGGAGTCCTCGTAGGAAAAGTTATCGATGTTGATACGGGCGCTGCCGTAAGGCCAAGCTCGTCTTCATGGATGAAGATGGAAATGACCACTCTGTTTTGGCCAATGGCAAATACCGCGCACTCCTACCGCCGGGAAAGGACGTGACCCTGATGGTAATGGTCATGTTGCCGATTATCACCCGCAATCGCCAGTTGCTCCGTTGCGGCTTGAACCAGGGCAAGAGATGCATATGGACATTCCGGTCTCCAAGCAATAAAAAGCCTCATCGCGCTCGAATCGAGCCTGATCACTCAAACGTTATCCCTCAACGGAGGGATCCTCTCCTTGGGCCGTCGCACTCTCCCACTGGCCCCCATCAACTGAAAATGTCTCTTCCGGACGTGGAAACATTGCAGCCTGCGGTTGCCCGGAGCGGGACTGTCCATCCTTTAAACAGCAAGGAGCTGTTACGTTGCCGTTTGGGACTCTTGCGGCTGGTATGATGTTGCGGCAAGTATGGTGTCCTATTCTTCTCAGCGATTCCGTGTTTTGTTCTTTGGAACGGCGGCCGTCGCACTAATCTCCGCACAAGCACAGACGGCCTCCGCGTCCCGCCCCCGGATTGTGGTCGAAACGATCACCGGTTCCCAGTCCCTCCGCGATGGCATTGAGATTCAGGCAGGTACGGCAAGTTTGCGTATCATCGCCCTCCGAGACGACATCCTCCGCGTACGCGTTGCCCCCGGTGGCGCTCTCCCCGAGGACGCTTCCTGGGCGGTCCTTCCTGGACCGCGCAGCAAGTCCATCGCTGTGCGGCCGAGCAGAGATGCCGCCTCGGTCGGCTTCCGTACCGCGTCGCTTGACGTCCGCGTTGAGCGCACTCCGCTCCGCCTCGTGGTTCGCGACCTCGATGGCAACATAATCTCCGCCGACGCTGTCGGTCGCGCCACCACCTTCCAGCTCGGGGGCTTCTCCGTCTACAAGAACATGCCCACCGACGAGCATTACTTCGGCCTCGGGGACAAGACCGGTTCCTTCGACCGCAGAAACCAGGCCTACACGCTCTGGAATACTGACATTGGCTTCCAGGAATCCGTCGACCCCATCTATAAAAGCATCCCCTTCTTCATGGGTATCAACGGCGGCCGCAGCTATGGGCTCTTCCTCGACAACACCTGGCGCACATGGTTCGACTTCGGCAAGCAGTCGCGCGACTCCTATTCCTTCGGTGCTGAAGGCGGCCCACTCGACTACTACTTGCTCTATGGCCCCACCCCGAAACAGGTTGTCGAGGGGTATGCCTACCTCACTGGAACACCTCCGCTGCCTCCGCTATGGGCTCTTGGCTTCCAGCAGTCGCGCTATAGCTACACTCCGGAATCCAAAGTCCGGGAGATCGCCGACCGCCTTCGCACGGACAAGATCCCTTCCGACGTGCTTTATCTTGACATCGATTACCAGAACAAGAATCGGCCCTTCACCGTCGATCCAAATACCTTCCCGAACTTTCCTGCGCTGGTGTCGGATCTCCGCAAGCAACATTTCCATCTGGTCACAATTACCGACCTGCACATTGCCCATGCCCCCGGCCAAGGCTATGCCCCCTACAACAGCGGTGCGGCGGGTGACCACTTCGTAAAGAATCCCGATGGTAGCGAGTTCATAGGTGTCGTCTGGCCCGGGCCTGCGGTCTTTCCTGATTTCACACGCGCCCGCACGCGCGACTGGTGGGGCGGTCTCTACAAGCAATTCGTCCAGGACGGCGTTGCCGGCTTCTGGAATGATATGAACGAGCCCTCGGTCTTTGACGGACCCGGCAAAACCATGCCCCTGAATTCCGTTCACCGCATCGAAGAGCCCGGCTTCGTGACTCGCACCGCCACGCACGCGGAGATTCACAATATCGTTGGACTTGAGAATGCGCGCGCCACTTACGAGGGCCTTCTCAAGCTGCGCCCCGACGAGCGTCCCTTCGTCCTCACCCGCGCCACCTTCGCGGGTGGGCAGCGCTACGGGTTCACCTGGACCGGAGATAATTCCGCTACCTGGAACCACCTCCGCCTCGCCACCCAGATGCTGCTCAACCTCGGCCTCAGCGGCATTTCTTTTGTCGGTGCCGACGTCGGCGGATTCGGCAGCTCGCCCGCGCCTGACCTGCTTACGCGATGGGTTGAGGTTGGTGCCTTCAATCCTTTCTATCGCGATCACGCCGCCAAGGGTACGCTGCCGCACGAAGCCTGGGTCCACGGCCCGGAGCAAGAAGCCATTCGCCGCCGCTACATTGAAACCCGCTATCGTCTACTGCCGTACATCTACACCCTTGCGGACGAGGCCACACGTACCGGCATTCCGATCATGCGTCCCGTGTTTCTTGAGTTTCCGGAGGTCCTCGCGCCATCGTCGTCTGGCTTCGATGGTCTTGATACGGAGTTCCTCCTGGGCCCCAGCCTGCTGATCGCTCCACCGCCATTCGCTGAGACCCTCGATGACTACACCGTCTCGTTCCCAAAAGGTCAGTGGTACGACTTTTGGACCGGGCTCAAGACTGCCACTCCTCCGCCAACACCTACGATCGTCGATATTGTCACCGCAACCCCGGGATCCAGCTTCCCCGCGCCTTCCAGAATCCATCCGGTACTCGACACCCTGCCTGTGTATGTCCGAGGCGGAAGCATCCTGCCGCTCCAGCCACTCATCCAGAGCACCGATGAAACCCCCATCGATCCGCTGGAACTTCGCATCTATCCCGGACAGGAGTGCGCAGGGTCACTGTATCTTGATGACGGGCATACATTTCGCTACCAGCACGGCGAGTTTCTCCGCCAGACGTTCACTTGCGAGTCAGACGGGAACTCTGTGCGCGTAGATTTCCGTGCGCGTCAAGGCTCGTACACCCCGTGGTGGAAGACAGTGGAGGTTGTGATTTACGACTGGCCCTCTACGCAGGCTGATGCGACGCTCTCTAACAACACCCTCCAGCTCAAGACTTCCTATGACGCCCCAAGGCATGCCCTCCACATCCTGATGCCTGACAGTGCCAAGGAGACTGAACTGCGGGTCAGAACGTATTAGGGGACCGTTAAAGGAGGACTTTCGACTTAGCAGGGCGCGGTCCTTGCGACGCAGCCACAGTCAACGTCTTCTGCGATGCCCGCGAACGCAGACGGATGAGCACGCCGCCCTACTGAATGAGGCGGTAAACCAAAAGCGGCTCGGTCACTTCGTTAATGGATGGTGGTCGAAGCTGATGACACGGGTGACCTTCCATCCTCCATCCTTGTCTTTTTGCCAGAGATGAATGAACTTGGCCTCGCCAACTGGCTTTGCATTGTCCTGTCCGGGGTGGTGGAAGCGGTGCACACCAATTTCTACCGCGCCATAGTTGGCAATTCGATAGACCTCAAGTGTCCCTGGAACGAGTTCTCTGATCACTTTCCCGCAGATGTTGTTCCTGACGCCTTCAATCGTAGTTTGCCGGGAACGGCTGAAGCCGCCTACGTCATGATAAAACTCCAAATCGTCCGCCAAAAGAGAGCCAAATTTCTCGAGATCGCAGCGGTTGTAAGCATCGAAAAGTTGCGCATCCAACGACTGGATTGTCTGAAACAGTGGGTCAGGTGCAGCTCGGGTTTGTGCGTGGATGGGAGAAAGCGGTCCAGCAATCAGAGCTGTAAGAAGCAGGGCTTGGAGAGGAGCAAAGCTCGTTTTCATGCAGGAATCCTTTCGACCGGTATCCGCACTTGGTTCTACGCACGAGTCGAGTGGATTGTTCCGCCCCTGGCTGGCGAAACATCGCCCCGACTGCAGCACGTTGCCGCAGATCGCGATTCTCCCTGCGGCCATTTCCTGTGGGTTGGCTTTGCCTTCGATCAGAGCTCGGTTGCAGTTCCCCAGTTTCGGTATCCACAAAAGCAATTTGTTGAAAGCTCGGGTTATCGTCGTTTACTCGGGCGTGGGTTGAAACCGACACTACTCACGAGTGCTGTATCACAGACTGACCCGTCACATCTCGCGACCACCCTGCTGAACCCTATTTTTCATGAATGCTGATGCGCCTGCGGCGCATGAGGTCTAGAGCGAAATGGCGCGCTCTTCGGAGCGAACGGGTTGGTACGCTCAAAAGTGGTCGACATCGCCGACATTGTAAGAGAGCCTGTTTACATCAAGTATGTAGTGGCGGCATTTTGAATATCCCTTGGACGAGATTCCAGACAAAGATTACCTGAGTCAACGAGGAGCACAGCTGGCGATACAAAGACCGTCCAAATCGCGGTTCGCGAGTGCGGCAGAGTGGAAGCTGCTCGGTAGAACGATAGCCAGAACAGGGGAATTCCAATGCTTGTCAGCCAAAAGTGCCATAGTGTCGCAGTCCGGTTAAACGGCAACATCCAGAGTGAGTAGATTGTGGCAAAGAAGCACAGCGCCGTCGCCAGCGCGACGCAGATTTAGCCGGGTGGTAATACATATCCGGCACCACGCCAAGTGATGGAGATGCCCAAGCCCGAAGGGCTGATGAACCGTGCAAACAGGGCAAAGCCTAGAAGGATTACCGTGCTTATCACAAACAGTTCCGACGGGCGTTCTATCATGTCGATACCCTCTACACGTTAGCTTGCGACGGATGGGCTGATAGCGCAAGCTAGGCCACTTCTCAACTTGTGAAATGCCTTGATCTCATCAACTAAGCAGCTCGGCGCGAGTCTGGAGTTACCTGCGATATCCGGTCAACGCAACGAGAGCCAGCCCCAAGAGGATCAGACCAGCGAGAAGGCACACCAGCGCTACGCGTCGTGGACCTCGTTGTTGAGAACAGATTCCGCTTAGTTGAGCTTTAATTTCAGGTGCGACCTCGCTCAGCGAGGCAGTTAAGCCCGGAACCATTGCTTTGTATACAACCCAAAGCATTAATGCCAACGCGACAAAGCTCAGCCAGAAAAACCCAGAGATCCCTAAAGCAATCGTCAACCTGTGTGCTCGGGGGGTCAACCCACCGTAGTCCTCCACGATCAAGCCGGGAACCATGACCATTGGACACATCAGGAGGGAAATCAGCGCATTAGGAATCCGGTACAGGTTGACAAACGCTCTGACTTTTTCTTCGTCAGCTTTCGAATCAACGAAGTAACACTTTCCCCTGCGGGTAAACGGAATAAAGACCAGCCGTCCGCTCGGCTCCTTCCTGAAATGAACGTCAGCGAGGCGGTTCATCAAAGAGATCATTAGTCCTCCATTGGACGCACGATCGTATCCGAACGAAACCGAACCCAGCAGCTTCGGCAAGCGGAGGAGCTGGCATTGGGATCAGCATCACTTTTGCCGTAAGCCTAAAGCTGTTGGAGTTCGTTTATTTCTTGTTTCTGCTGCGCCATTGTTGCTCGGATAGGGATTGAAATCACGTTACCAATGGCACCCACGGGCCAACATCGCCCCGGGAAAGGGTGTTGGACAATTCCCCACCAAGCCGGGTTGTGAGTGAAATCGCTTGTGGGTGTTGAAAAAGTCCATTTCCTCAAAATAGCCGAAATTTGGGGGATAGAAAATGTCTAGGAAAACTGAGAAAGTCGTTTGTAGGGCATCCTGACGCGATTTTATTTTTGCGAATTTCGCGGGAAGGAGTTTTTCAGCCACGCCAGATTACGCCAACTGAACGACGGCCACTCTGAAAGTTCAAAGTCTGGGATCGAACCCTCTCCACCTGCTTCGAACTCGTCCTCTACGCCGTCAACAACAGAGACCCTCGTGCCAGGCCGAATGCCTGGCCCCGCCCCTTGACACAATGGCTCGGACTCCGATATAACGAACTCCGACTTATGAAGGACTCGGCCGCCACCTTCCTCCCGTTGTCTCCCGCAACCCTCCATATTCTGCTGTCTCTCGCCGGCGAGGATCTCCATGGCTACGGCATCATGCAGGAAGTGACTCGCCAGTCGCAGGGGAAATACAAACTGGGCCCCGGCACTCTCTACGACAATCTTCAAAAGCTAATCCAGCGCAAGTTCGTGCAGGAACTTGGCCGCCGCCCGGGAGACGAAGATCCCCGCCGCCGCTACTACCGACTCACCTCGCTCGGCCGCGGTGTGCTCGCAGCAGAAACCGACCGCCTTGCAGACGTCGTGCGCGAGGCGCGCTTGCGCCTGCAAATCGCCAAGCCCCGGAGGGCCTAATGCTTCGGCCTCTATACCGCTGCTTGCTTCGTCTGCATCCGTCCGGCTTCCGCAGACGATTCGCAGACGAGATGCTTTCGATCTTCGACCACAGTGTGGGAAAACCGGCTGCCTTGAGGCTGCTAGTGGACGGCCTCGTGTCTCTGGCTCGGCAGTGGGCCCTGCGCCCGGAATTCTGGCACGAACTCTCGCCGGCACAACAGCCCGCCGCCGATGGCATTCCTTCTTTCTATACTCTCGATCCTTTTCGCCCTCGTGCTGACGCCGTGATTCATGGCCTCGTGCTGTCGACGGCCCTTTTTTGCCTGGCCTGCTTCGCCGTCAGGTACAGTTGGATCCACATTCTTCACGTGAATATTCCCGCTGTTCAGTTTGACAGCCCGCGATCGATGCAACCGAGCGCTGGCGCAGGCGCTAGCGCAACGTTGGAGAGGCCAACCGTCCCGCCACGCTGGCAAGACAAAACGCCAATCGCACTTTCAACCGCGTCCCACTCGGCGCCCGGTGCAGTGGCGATGCAGAATCGTGCCCTCCAGCCCTCAGCAACACACGCCTCAGAAACGCTAGGCTCCGAATCGCCGGAAAGATCCGGGCGCTCGCCCGAGCTGCTAAGCACAACGCCCGTGCCCCAAGCCCCCTTGCAACCCCACGTCGGAACCCGTGTCGACCAACCGCAAGCTCCGCAACCGAAGCCGCAGGGTGCGACCAGCGCAATGATCCGTGCCATGGCCGAGGACGTGAAGCTGGATGCTGCGGAGCGACAACGCGTGATTGACGGGGCGATCGCGAATCTGACCAAGTACTACATTTATCCGGACGTTGCCCAGACGATGGCGGATGCGCTGCTGGCGCACGAAAACAGCGGCGATGACGACGCGGCGACGGATGGCGAGGTCTTTGCCGATCTGCTGACCAGGCAGATGAGGGATGTGAGCCATGACAGGTACGTGATGATGGTCTACAGCACAGTCACAAAGCCTGAGAACCCGCCACCGTCCCTAGAAGATGTTTCGCGCTATCGGAAGGAAATGGAGGAGAACAACTGCACGTTCGAAAAGGTCAAGATCTTGCCGCACAATATCGGCTATCTGAAATTTAATGAGTTTCCCGATGGTTCTATCTGCGGGACAACTGTAGCGGCTGCGATGGCTTCTTTGAACCACGCTGATGCGATCATCTTTGATTTGCGAGACAACCCCGGCGGTTATGCGAACATGGTCGCCCTCATCGCGACGTACCTCTTCGATCATCCTACGCACCTGAACGACTTCTACAACCGCAGCGAACATTCTACGGAGCAGAGCTGGACGCACCCGCCTGTTCCAGGAAATAGACTGGCGGACAAGCCTGCTTTTGTGCTGACTTCACTCTCGACTTTCTCTGCAGCAGAGGGGTTCAGCTACGACCTGAAGATGCTCAACCGTGCCACGCTTGTGGGTGAGACGACCTCGGGCCGTGGCCATATGGGGATGGGGCACCGAATTGATGATCACTTCACTATCCGTGTTCCTGGCATAAGAGTCGTCAATCCCATCTCAAAGACCAACTGGGAAGGGACGGGCGTCAAGCCGGATGTGAAGGTGAAGGCCGCAGATGCGCTGAAGACAGCAGAGAAACTGGCGGAGAGGAGGCTGCAAAAGAAGTAGGCGACCTGGATCTCACGAACTAGCTGCCGACCTAGCGCCGCAGCCGTGACAGCCCCGCGATCTCCCGCCCAGTAACTCGGCGGCTCTGACACTGTGCTCCGCCCCGCACTCGCAGACGCAAATCCAGCGAACATTCCCCGTCCCGGTTCCATCGAACCTAATCACACGCCAACGTCCGAACTCGCGTGCGGTCAGCTCGATTTGCCTGCGGCGCTGCATGGCGGGCGGAGGGATGACCTCAGGGATTTCTGGTTAGGTTGGTGCGCTCACTACGGCCCCACTCACGTCCGGTCACGGACGCATCTGGACACAACTTAAGGTCGCTGAGATGAGTAACTTACGGGGTGTGGCTGTAAATGACAACCAAACGGAATCACGCTACCCTGTTTGGCCAAAATTTAAACGCCTGGTTTCGTCAACTATCACGCCCGCCTCCCAACTGGGTCCTACCAAAAGGCTTCCGCTGCGGGTCCGATTGACCCTTCCAGTCGCGGGCAACCTATAATAATCTTTCGCAATGCGGAGGTGAGGAATGACGAGAATGTTTGTTGTTTTGCTCACTTTCCTCCTAGTAACGGTTCCGCTCGAGCTGTTCGCGAAAGCGGATACATGTAAGATCACGATTAACGGGGCCGATCTCAAAGGGCCGATTGAGATCACCGACCCGAATATCCTGGCGAACTTCAATGTGTGGGCTGGTGTGGGAACTAGTTCGACAAGCTCGGGCGTAACTACGCAAGGGGATCGTGGGTTCATCATCGACTGGCCTCGGGGTGCTGTCACGGAGCGACCCAAGGGACTGACACGCTACCAAGTGTCGTTCCACGCGAAATTACCGGATGAGCGCCTGGTATATGTGGTGATCTATGAATATGATCCGGCCAACGACCAAGGCTATGTATACCTGCCAGGCAAGACTGATGAATGGTATCAGCTGAACGTGGGCACGATTTTCCGCGGGGTTGAGGGAAACTGGTTTTTTGCCCGCGACGCGTGGGAAAGGATCGCGAGACCGCTCATCACCAGAGCGAAAGGGACCTCTGTTTCAAAGTCCCGGCTGGAGCGGAGTCCTGGTGCTCCGAGGTTTTAACGGATGTACGGACGCTATGACACCAAAACAAGAAGTATATTCGAGAGGACCGAATAGTTGGCGATAAATCGCGCTTGGTTGCTTGTCCCAGCCTGCGACGATCCGACGCTGTGGAGGCATTCTGATCGACAGCTGTGTCTCGATCAGCAATGCCGGGTTGCATCAGCAATCTCTGTACGGTGGCTAACACCTGAAGAACCGCAATCCCCCAGGCCACCCAGCTCTTGGAGTCTCGGCTACGCAGTAGTCTGGGCTTGTGGCAGCACGATTCTTGCCCGGCATCCTTTCTTGTCCCGCAGATTCAGGAGCTCAATCGAGCCGCCGTGGGCTTCGGCGATTTGTCGGGAGAGGACCAAGCCAATGCCGCTTCCCGCGGGCTTGGTGGTGTAGAAGGGGACAAACGCATTGCTGGGATTGAGAAATCCGGGTCCGTTGTCATCGATAGTGAGAACCAGATCCTTCTGGGTGAGGTCCCAATGCATCACGACCTGAGGGTCCAAACGCGGAGAAAGTGTGTTCGTGGCCTCCTGGGATCCGTTTTCGATGTGGCGTGGTTCCAGGGCCGCTTCGACTGCATTTCGCACCAGGTTGATGAGCATCTGCTCGAACTGATCAGGATCAAGCCTCAACTGGATGTCTGGACCAGGAACGACCTGCACTCGCAGTCTGGTCTCGAGCCCAGCAACCCGCTAAACAATCGGAGGGAGGGAAGTTTTCGAGAAAACGGGTGGGGGCATCTGGGCGAGTTGACGATACGCCTGCAGGAAACGATTGAGGGAGTCGGCCCGGGCTCCAATAATGGCTAGCCCGCGTTGAAAATCCTGTC
>WNFA01029581.1_pt1 | contig 15288 bp, 15 predicted proteins | sample 5400481 | NCBI WGS metagenome assembly WNFA01 (sample SAMN13153340, study PRJNA577476) | soil metagenome | isolation source: 120 cm saprolite under Douglas fir tree site 2 hole 1 replicate 2 | place: USA:California | collected 2015-04-18
TGAAGTTATTATAGCTCAATGACTCCGCCAATCAAACCGCAATTCGACCCCGCCGACCGCATGCCCGGTTAACCTGAATCCGGCATCGGAATGGCGGCGGGTGGGCCATGTATCCATGTGACATTATTACGACACCTGCGGGCGTTGCCTTTGATTACTTCGAGTCGATTGAGCAAGACCTGCGCCAACGAGCGCGAATACTACGATGGCATAGCCGGGGATTTGCAACGAGAAATCGATCATCGAGTGCAGCAGGGCAAGGACCGCAACCGAGAGCGCCGCGACCGGAATGGCGAGGTCTCGGCGGCGGACCTTTGCCCCGCGGATCAGGACCGCGAGGACAATCATCCAGGCCAGCACGACCACCGCGGCCAGGGGACCCCCCACCTCCGCGGCAATCTCGAGCGGCGTGCTATGGGCCCGGTCCCAAACGCCCCACATCGAGATATTCGGGCTCCGGTAGGCCGGGAAACTCCACGCGAAGGTGCCGAGCCCGGTTCCAAACCAGGGATGGTCGGCGATTAGCCGCAAGGTCGAGCGGTATGTCGCAAAGCGGCCCTCGTCCGCGAGGCCTTCCGCGCCGAAACGGCCGCTGACGCCCGCGCCCGGAATCTCGAGCAGCACCAGGGCGATCACCCCGCCCACGGCGACCGCCAGCAGCACGCCAGTCCGGCGCGGCAGCTGCCGATAGAAGAACGCCGTGAAAGCGAGGATCAGCGACACGAGCGAGAGCACAACGCCCGCCCGCGAGCCGGTCATGAACATCGCCGCCAGGCAAACGAGCAACATCGAGAACGACAGCACGACTTTGGGCGGCAACTTGGTCAAAAGGCGGCTCGACAGCTCACGCCAACGAATCGGCCCGTGCGGCAGCTGCCGGCGAATGCCCTCCGAGAGGATGACGAGCCAAACGATCGCACACGACCCGAAGTAGACCGCCGCGGTGTTCCGATTGCTGAAAGTGGCCGTGAGATTCGCGAGATGGCCCTGCTTGTCGCGCCAGAGGATCTTCGTCGGATCGATCAGGAACGAGCCGATTCCAAAAACCGCATAAGCCACGCCCGACCATGCCAGAACCTTGATGAGCCCGCGGGCGCGCTTCCGATCGGCGCCGACGACGAACCCGCAGATCATGGCGAGCATCGCGGCGAGCGGCGCGCCGAGCGCGTAAAACGGCTGGTCGCGGGCGATCGACGCCGACGGCGCGAGCGCAACGCCGAGGGCCTCGGATGCTTCCTTCCAGAGCGGGTGCAGCTGCGCGAGCCACGGCTGCGTGGAAAGCTGCTCGTGCAGGACGAAGGCATAACCGATGATCACCGCCGCGGCCAACCCCAACAGGCCGAATTGCGCAGCGCTGCGCAGCCCGACCGGCGACGCCACGGCCAGGCCGATGCCGAGCACCATGCACCACGTAAACAGGATCAGAGACGATACCCGATTCGTCCGCGCTGATGACTTTTCCACGCCCGTACCGGCTGAAGTCCAGAACCCGAGGCGACTGACGCACCGTTCCTATGGGGAGTGCGGCGCCGACATTCGGAAGAGATTCCATGCCCGACGCGGCAAATCAACAAAGGACTCGCGCGTGCCTCTCGCCCCGTCATGCCCGCGCTTATCGTCGCTTATCGCGGGCATCCACGTCTTGAAAAGCTTGCGACGTCAAAGACGTGGATGGCCGGGACACGCCCGGCCACGACCACGTGGTGAGTCACCGTCCAAAGCCATCGGTATCAATAGTACCTGGGGACGACCGGGGCGCCGAACCTGTAGTTCACGCCGACTTTGACCAAATCGATCGTCTGCCAGATATCGAACTCGAATTGCGTCGCGCCGGGCGCGATCGGTTGCAGGGTCTGGGTGATCCGACTAAAGTGGAGGTGGTCATACTCCAGCTTCACCGACCAGTTGTGGAAGAAGGCGTATTCCACACCGACGCCGACCATCCAGCCCCACCGAGTATCGGCCACGCTCTGGAAGCCTCCGGGGAAGGCGGCCGTCGTCGTAAAGAACTTATCTTCAGCCCAAGCGCCTCCGCCCTTCACGTAGAGCAGCGTGCGATCCCATGCCGCACCCAGCCGGGCCGCAATGGTGCCGACCGAGTCGGTCTTGGAATGATTGACGAACCCGAGGGCGGCAAAGGCCGGATTCGCGTTGGCGTTGGAGCTCTCGAGTCGGGTCCAGCTGGCCTGCACCTCGACGCCCGAGACCCACCAGTCGATTTGATAGTTGAAGCCAACCTGCACCCCGGCAAGCCAGCTGCTCGACCTGTGCGTACCGGCCGACGAGGGACAGCCCGGACAGCCGGCGACGGCATTGATCGCCGACAGCGGAATGAACCAGTCCTTGTTGAACCAGTCGCCGCCGCCGTGGACCCCGATGTAGAAGCCGGTCCAGCTATACACCGGTATGGGAGGCGCCGGCGGCGCGTAGACCTGCTGCGGCCTGACCTCCAAGTCTCCCGCCATGGCGGAGCCTGCGGTCATCACGGCCAGCGCTAATCCAGCAATCAGCTTTCTCATCACAGCCCCCAAAGTTTCAAGCGTCTCACGGTGCAGTCTTGATCAGGGTGCGCAGAATGACCGCATTCTGTGCCGCGACGATCGGATCGTTCGCGGTAGCGGTGATCAACCTGAAGTACTGCATGGCTTTGGCAGCCTCGACCCCAACCGCGTTGGAGGCGTAGATCACGTCCTTGTTTCGCATCTGGAGCTTGGTCGCGAGGAAGTAGCCTGCAGGATCGCGGAAATTGATATTATAGATGACCGGAATGATCGGCCCAGGGAAGCGCGAGCAATCGATGCCGAGCCGCTCGGCAACCTCGCGGGTTTCACCGCGATAGAGGAAGACCGATGCCGGGTCAGCCAAGGTATCGTTGAGCCCGCCAGCCTTGGCGACGCCCTCCGCCAGCGAAATGCGCCAAGCTTCGAAGTTGAATTGGCCCTGTTGGCCGGATGCGCCGAACGCCACGAAAGTTTGCGGCTCGCGGTAGACATAAATCGTATCGTCCGGATGTGCGAAGATATTGTTTGCCGGCTCGTAGACTAGCGCACCGAACGGCACCGTTGCACGCCGTCCTTCCCGTTCCAGCATCACCCAGGTGTCGAAGCCTTGCCCTTTGGGGCCGCCCGCACGCGTGATTGCATCGAGGAGTCGCTCACCGGCGGCGCTCGCCGGGAAGCGGTTCGGCGTGTTGACTTCACCGAGCACGCTGATCAGCGACGTTCGTTGCTCGATCAGTGCAACGACAGCCTGGGGCTCGATCGCCCGGTTCCTCAGAGCATTGACGATCTCCTGTTGCACCTCTGAAGGAGTGTGGCCCCGTGCGACGATCGCACCGGCATAAGGAACGGAAATATTGCCGCTGCTGTCGACGTTTTGATTTGGCAGCGTGATGAAGTTGCCAGGCCGGACGCCGGCTTCGATCGGAATGAACAGGCCGCCGGCGGCGGCCTCGAATATGGTCACGCTCACTACATCGCCGACGCCGAAACGAATTTCCTTGGGTGGACGCCGGTCGGGGAATTCATTCACCAGCCGCCGCGTCTGCAACGACAGAACATCGATTGTTTGGGGAGTGACACGGACGACGGCAAACGGCAGCCCTTCCGGATCTCTTTGTTCGCCGGAGCGGATGGCGTCGCTGGCGGGCCCGGAGGTGGGCAGAATCGAGCAGCCGGCCGATACGGCCAAAATGCTCAGGAGGGCCAAGCCCCCGACGATCCCCCGCACACCCATGACTTCTTACCCACGCTTCCCGGGAAAATTCGTACCACGAAGAGGTGAACAGCGACAACGTCAACTCGGGGTGAAAGCGCGCGTTTTCTATGGTTAATACTGAGGTTTATGAGGGATGTTGCATAAAGGTCACGCTTATCGAAGTCGGAAGCCCATGACCTAGGCACACTGCACAAAATCCAGATCAACGAGAGTCCAGTTGTTCCCCATTGTTCGGCGCCCCCTCTTTGGCAAGGCAGGCGCGGTAGTAGGCCTGCCGCAATCGCGCGACAGCCGGGTCACCCGGCTTGTAGGCTGCCCAATTCTTCGGACGCGGAAATTGCTGCAGCGTCAAGACGTGGCATTTCCTGGCAAGCGCTTCACTTAGGGCCGCCGCCGGCCCGAGGGATGAAAACAACGGAACAGCGATGAAGGTGATGGCGCAGCCGATCCGTCGCACGCTCGATCCCATCTCCGGAGACAGCAGCCGCGGCTCGGAGCGGTCTCGCCGTCGGCGGATCAGCGATAGCCCCATCCGGTAAAGCTAGCGCGACAGGCATCCCATCGGCGGCGGCATCCCGCGTCAGCCACCCAGAACCCGCGAGCACGAACGCGGCGGTCACCGCCAAAATGACCTTGCGCATGACGCGTCCTCCTGCCCTTTGTTCGGGATCACAGAACGTTACGATCGTATATGGCACCAGAAAAAACGCAACCTCATGAGGGGCAGATCGATGGCCGCATTCAAGGCGATCATAACCGATGGTCAAAAAATAGGTCTACGCAGCTTGATGTGACAAGAAGCGGACCTCTGCGATGGAGTGCATCGAGGTTTTGCACGGCTCGGCCAGCCGAACCTGTTGTTTTTTGGCAACTCGTGGAAAAAATCCTCGCCGGCGTAGCGCCCCGGCTCGCATCTCTATCTATGACTGGACTTCCCCGAAGTCGACTAATCTTCGCTGTGGTACGGAGTTTCCTGAAAACGAACCGGCTGGTATCATTGCAGACTGTCCCTTTCGGCGAGAGCTGTGGCTGTCCTGGACTTCCGTGTCACGGCGCAAAACGGGCAAGCGCGCAATTCGATGAGGCTGGAGCAGCGGTCATGACCCGAAGATTGACGACTATTGTTGCCGTGATTCTCGGCTGCTCTGCGGCTGCTGGATACGCCGAGGAAAAAACACGCCGGCTGTCGTGCACCGGCGTCATGATCGAGCCCGCTGCCGTGTCGCAGTCTCCCAAGACGGCACAATTAAGCCTTGGCTCCCAGCGCACGGTCGCAATCGATCTCGGGCAGGCCGACATCAAAGCCCGCGTCATCAGCGACAACAAGATTCAGCTCAAATTCCGAGCCAAGGATTTCGTGGGAGAGTTGTTCCACTACACCAACGATCTGTTCTTAATCTACAACTCAGGCCATCTCGCAAGGCTGACGTGTAAATCCGAAAGCTGATCGGCCAAACGGGAGACGGTTCGCCCGGTCAAGATAACGGCGGGTGCCTATGCTGGCAGGCGACGGCAGTTCATCTCGCAACAAGACAAGATGATTGCACTGCTACCGAGAAGAGTTCGTGCGCCTCCGCGCTGCGCACGTTGATGGTCCAGCCGGTCCACTCATCGTCCGCTTCCATGGCCAGATCCAGCGCAATAAGTTCCCGCCAGCCGCAACGCTAGCCAAGGCCAGCGTCGGCCGGCAGCGCGCGGACTCGATCCGCCGTCCTTGCCTGCCATGCGCGCCGACGATATCAGGGAGTTAAAGCCGCAATTAGAATTTTTGCAGACGCACCTTGCTCAACGGCTGTCAAGCAGTGAACGACGCCGGCAAATCGGTCGATACGCCCACGACCAGGACGGGATTTCACGCCGCCCGCTCGCTGATGGCGGCCGCGATCATCCTGTCGGCGCTCGGATCGCGGCCGGCTGTTGCGGAGAGCCAAGGCGGCGGCCCGCTCGAGCGCTGTCGCGCGATGCCCGAGGAGGCCATGCGCCAGCGCTGCTTCGACGAGGCGATATCCAATCCCGCCCACCGCGCCGGCCCGGACTCCCCGAATGCCGGAACTTGGCGGCTCGTCCGCACGCCAAATCCGCTGGGCGGGCCCGAAGCCGTTTCCATCATGCAAACTCCCGATCCGTCACGCTCGGATATCGAGCTGGCAGGACTGATGTTGCGTTGCGCGCAATCCGGTTACGACGTCCTTATCGTCTTTCTGAAGCCATTTTCGCCGCGGATCCACCCCAAAGCGAGGCTGACGGCGGGTGGCGGCACGGCCGAGTTCGAGGCTACGGTCCTCCCTCCGGGCGCCGCAATCTCGCTGCCACGCGAGGCCGCCGCATTGATCGACAGGCCGGGGCAGGAAGAACTCGCGCTCGAAGTCCACGGAAACGATACCCCGATCCGGGGCGTCATATCGCTCGCCGGGGTTCGAGCCGCGCTTGCGCTTCTCGCCGCGAGCTGCCCTTCGCGCTGAATGGCGCCACGGCAGCGACCCGCCATTTTGGCCGCGGGCAGGAGAATCGTTAACACAAAATTAGTGGCCGGCATGGGAGCTTGTCGACGCCTTCCGCCTTCGACACGGTCCCGTCAACCATGACGCTGCTTGTCATTGTCAGCCTTCTGGCCGGAATGGCGTTGAGCCAGCGATACAAGGTGCTGATCCTGCTTCCGGCGATCGGCGTTGCGATCGGCGTTGCGGTCGCAATCGGGGTTGCGCGCGCCGATCAGGCCTGGTCGATCATCCTGTCGGCCGTTTCCATGACGGCCTCACTGCAGGTCGGATATTTGCTGGGGATCGGGCTGCGGCTCCTGGTCGATGCTGAAACGGCAGCCGGGCTCTACCGAATCCATAATCCCTGACCGCGGTCATGGATACCGGCTCGCCGCTTCGCGGCGCCCCGCAATGACGCGGCCCGAGTGAGCCATCAGACACGCCACGCCAGGTCGCCAGACCTGCGGTCAGCGGCTACGAAAACACGACCCAGTCCCCGGGCTGGCGATAGAGCCCGGCGGGCAAATCACGTTTGGCCGCAACGGCTGATTGGAGCCACGGAACCGGGGGTCGTTGTAAAAGTAGCCGCCTGTCTGCGGGAACGGCTTGGCCCAGTCCGAACCAAACGGAGAGTTCGACGACCTCGGCGTGGGCACGCCGGTCGATTGCTGGGTGCCCTGGGCATAAGCCGGCGCCGCGAGCACGAGGGCCAGGAAGGCCAAACTCATCATTGTTCGCATGATCGCACCTACATCCGGATATCGCTCCATGTAGGCACGAGCCGGCCGCGGCAAAAGTGCCAAGGCACAACGGTCTCGGTTTGCCCCCCACGTGATGTGAGACTTCGTCCGCTGTGTTATGGCTAGGTCACGACGAGAACATTATCCCTGATGCCGACGTGAACTCAGCCCGCCTGATTCTCATTTCCCTGATCTGCGCCGTGCCCGCAATTCTGCTCCTCGACGGGCCGATTCTCCAAGGTCTGATCCCAGCCATTCTCGCCGTCGGGATCGCCGTCGTTGCCGGCACGATTCGTCAAGGCGAGGCGGGTTTCCTGCTCTCGAGCCTTCGCCCTGTCGTCGCATTGGCGGTTATTCCCGCGGCTTGGATGCTCATCCAGATCGTGCCGCTGCACAGCATCGACCCCGGCGCGACCGTTCTCGCCCTCGGCCGCTATCTGTCCGCGCTCGCCGTCATGCTGTTGGCGGCCGCCGTCGGGGGCGACCGCGGACGGGCGGAGGGGGTCTTGTTCGCGCTGACGGCGGCCACCGCCTTGGTGGCTCTGGTGATGATCGGCCACGATTTCATGGGATTGGCGTTTCTGAAGGACAATACCAGCCACCGCGCGCAGGCAAGGGCGTGCGCTGCGCTCGGCATCATCGTCTCGGCCGCCGCATGCATCCGCAGTCTCGAGCGATATGAAACCAGCCAGCTGCGCGCGGACCGATCGACGGCGACGCTGACGCGCGCATCCATAGCCGGCGCGGCTGCCCTCGCGCTCTGCGCGGTCGCGCTCATGCGGGAGATGACCGGCAGCCTTTTATTCGCCATTGCGTATGGGCTCGGCACGCTCATCGCGGTGGTCGCGATCCGGCGCATCGGCCTCGGGCTTTGGGGACGCCTGGCAATCGCAACGACCGCAGCGGCCGTCGCGGTGGCCTTGATCGGAACCTCGGCGCGCGTGCGGGCCACCGATTTGGCGCTGGCATTCGCGCGCGGCCAACCGGAGCTGGTATCGGCCAGCCAGCGCATGTTGGCCGATGCTCCGTGGATGGGAACCGGCGCCGGGACGTTCGCCGCGCTCCTGCCGATCTACCGCGACGCGGGCGACGCCATAACGGACGCCGGGGCGCCGACCGCGGCCGCGGCGATCGCGATCGAGCTCGGGCGGCCGATGCTGGGGGCGATCGTCGTCGCGCTGACGGTTGGAATCGTCGTCTTGCTGCGCGGCGCATTCCAGCGTGGCCGCGACTCGTTCTATCCGGCAGCGGGAGCGGGCTCCGCCTTATTGCTGTTGCTCTTGTCGTTCTGCGACAACGGCGTACTCGGCAGCCCGGTCGCGATCTGTGCGGCAGCAATCCTCGGTCTCGCCTTTGTGCAACGCCAAGGCCGCGCGAGTGCGTAAATAGGACAGCTGGAGACGGGATCGGGCCGGGGTTGCATCGGGCGCGGATGCCGCAAGATTGATGGTCGACCAGAACTTCGGATTGTCCGGCGACTGCGCGCGGACCCAGCGGTACCGCGTCATCGCGACCGGCCGAACGTCATAGTTGAGATTGTCCAAAACCAAGTCGCCCTCTTTCGTGCGCACGACCAGAACGAGGTGATGCTCGCCCGATGCGACGACTACCTCAGAAAGGATCAGCGCGCGTGACGGCCAGCCGCGCACGAGCAGCTCATGACGTTTTGTGACCGCGTAATCATTGCAGTCCCCCGCGCGCGGAGAGATCAGCCACCTCTCCGCCACCACGCCGCCAAAATTTCGTTGCGGGACAATGGCTTGGTTGACCTTGCGGTTCACGCTCACGAGCTCCGCCCCGAGTTCCGGCGTCAGCGCGATCGGCTGGAGCCGAAAGCTGCGGCGGACTTGACAGTCCGCGGGATATTGCAGACAGAACCGCGCATGCGCCAAGGGCGGCAGGGCCGGAACGTCGAACACAATGCGTTCCGAATGCGCCTTGAGCATGAGCGGGAAGGAGAAGAACGCAGCATGCGCGGAAGAGGCCAAACATGCCCCGACGAGCGCGGTACTGGCCACGACGACTTTTGCTCTTGCAAACATCATTGCTATCCCCGAAACGCCTGCTTGGCGTATCCGATACCCAAAATGTTCTGCGATCCGGTTGGGGCCGATCGTAAAAATCGAATCAGAATCCTTGGAAATTGTCAGAGCTGTGTTAACTAGGCCGGGAGCCGGCTGTTCGACGAAGCTTTCGTGATTGCGAAGCCAAGAGGCTGAAAATTGGTATGGGAATCACTGCTGGCACGCAGAAGCAAACGGGGCCCGAGGACGCCTGACGGCGTTCGTATCTACGCGGTCGGTGACGTCCACGGGCGCGCCGATCTGTTGTCTCAGCTGCTGGCGGGCATCGACGCGGATGTCGCCGCCTATCCGGCGTCTGGAGTCATCGAGGTGTTCATCGGCGACTACATCGATCGTGGGCCGCAATCTCGCGAAGTATTGGACATCTTAGTTTCGCGAAGCGAGCGTCGCCAGATTGTCTGCCTCAAAGGAAATCACGAAACCTACATCCCGGACTTTCTGCGAAGCCCGGCAATCCTGAGCCAATGGAGATATTTTGGAGGGCTCGAAACGCTGGTGTCGTACGGATTGACGCCCTCCATCAATCCGGATGAGCACGAACAGCGAGAGCTCGCGGAAGCGTTCGACCGCGCATTGCCGCATCGCCACCGCCGTTTCCTCACGAGCTTGAAGAGCTCGCTCGCGTGCGGTGATTACTTTTTCGTTCATGCCGGAGTTCGGCCAGGCATCCCGCTCTCGCAGCAGCAGGAGCGGGATTTGTTGTGGATCCGGGAAGACTTCCTGCTGCACGAAGAGGCCTTCGGTAAAATCATCATTCACGGACACACGCCAGTGAGAGAACCGGATGTCCGCCCCAACCGAATCAACATCGACACCGGCGCTTATGCGACCGGACAGTTGACCTGCTTGGTATTGGAAGGTGAGGATATGACGTTCATTTGAAGCGACCACTCATGAAGCGACCACAGATGGGACCTCGACAGCCTTTGGCGACAGCCACATGCCCTCAGTAGCTCGAGCTCACGTACTGTTCCGCCTCACGATGCTGGGTTTTGCATCAGTGCTGGCTGGACTGTCTCTTTGGATCTTGCTCCCTGAGGCAGCCCGCTCCAGCGTCCGTCGGCTTCCGACGAACTCGGAGTCCGCGGTCTTGGCTGCGACGGAACGGGCGCGCGCCAGCTGGGCCGCGAACTTTGCCGGCATTCGCGGCGACCTGTGGACCGAGGCCGCCTTCACTTATGCGGCATCCCTGTGGCCCGGCGCGGAACAGGGCGCCAATGGCAGTGCGTTGGCCAGCGACGCTGGTACGATCGTCGATCGCGCGCTCAGATACGCCCCGCATGAATCAGCCGTCTGGCTACTCGCGGCAAGTCTCGCGTCCCGCTTCAAGGGGTTAACTTTAGAACCCGCTTCAACCCTGAAGATGTCTTACTACACGGGGCCGAACGATGTTTATCTCGTTCCGTTACGCCTGTTTACGGCAACGCACTCAAGTGCTCTGACCGACAGCGACATCCAGCAACAGGTGCAACGCGACGTGCGAATGATCCTGACACGCTGGCCCGACCTCAAGCCGGCGCTGGCAGTCGCGTACAGGGATGCCGAACCGACCGCCCAACGGTTCCTTGAAGCTGCGGTCGCCGAGACGGATCCTCGCTTCGCCGAAACCATGCGCACGCGTGTCGATCGATAATGGGTGGGAAATCGATCCTGGGCAGACTTTGACGCTTGCCCAAGCTTGGGCACCTGCAAATCGCGAAATCGGAATCAGCTCTTGCCAATCATGACGAAGGTCTTGCGCGCGCTGGCATGGATGCTACTCGTCGCACTTCGGGATCTTCATGCTGTGTGGGATGAGTTTCGGTCTCGGTTACCGCTTTGCGCATCTTCGTCAGGCGATCGGCCTTGCGGCATTTGCCGGCGCGATCGAAATCGCGCAGGTTTGGGTTCCTGGCCGGCACCCGCGGATCAGCGACTTTCTGGTCGACGCGATCAGCGCCGGTGTCGGCGTGCTTGCGGCTTGGCTCACGTTGAAAGCGACGAGATGGGAAGGTGGTCCGCGCGACAAGCCTGCCGGCATCGAGCTTTGGCGGCCATGAGGAAGCGACTTCGCTCCGGTCGCCTGACGTATGGCGCCGGGCCCGCTTGAACTTCCGCGGACAATCTGCGCGCCCACAAAAACGAAGGTACGCAGGACCATCGGATCATCGAGGCAGCTGGAGCCGAGTTGCTGCTTGCCGCCCTACTCGCCGGACCTCAATCCCATCGAGCAGGCATTCGCAAGCTCAAGGCTCATCTCCCCAAGCAAAAGAACGCAACGATCGTTACGTGATGCCTGTCGAAGCACTCATCCTTCGCGATTGCTGGCGCCCAGATTTCAGTTTTTCCTCAGTTAACATCAAAAAACGACTAGTAATGATAAAAACATCGGCCCTATTAATCCAACCCAAGACGACCGCAGAAATTCCTTGCCGATGAGCTGCGGCAAGCGACAGCTACGGAACGTTGCAAAGCAATAGCGAGGCTTCAGTGATGCCAATTTGTTTGCAGCCTTAGACACAGTCTCTCCCCAATCACCGTGTTGGCACCAGTACGCGAATGCGCTTTGGTTGGGCACTACGTGTAGGGCGTCGCTCACGACCATGCCAAAATCGGGCTGACTGACGTAGTCGAAAGAACCCGCGAGGCGTTCGGCAAGCGAAGCCCGGGGCACAGCGGTCCTAATGGTCAATTTTAAATCGGGCCAACTACACCGCAATGCATTGAGAATCGGCACACTAATAGCAGCATGGCCGTAGCCCTGACCAGACAAATCGACGACGAGATGACCCCGCATGAGTCAATTTTCTTCTGCTCTTGGAATCGGATCGACCGATAGACCATTTCACATTGACGAGCTACCCGGTTAATTTGTACATGTCCGGCGTGTAGGCGCGGCCGACAACAGGGGTGCGATGATCTAAATCTTGCGGACATATGGCAGCGCATCTGTGGTCCAGTAGGCCGATTCCTGCGCGGTTCAAGCGACTGAGAATTTTAGCTCATGGCAACGAAAGCGATCGACGCGTCGTCATACGATACGAGGCCGCGGCTCATTGGCGTCGGAACATTCCGCGCCTCCGCACGAGCAAAGCAGCTCGTGATGGAGGCGCTCGATAGTAATCGTCTTTCCTATGGTCCGATGACACAGCGGTTCGAGGCCGAATTCGCGAGGCTGCACGGAAGCCGCTTCGGTATCATGAGCAACTCCGGCACAAGCGCTCTACAACTGGCTTTGCAAGCCATGAAAGAGTTGCACGGATGGGATGACGGCGACGAAGTGATCGTGCCCGCGCTGACGTTCGTCGCCACTGCCAATATCGTGCTGCATAACAGGATGGTCCCTATTCTCGTTGACGTCGATCGCCGTCACTATGATATCGACCCGAACCTCATCGCGCGGGCAATCACGCCAAAAACCCGTGCAATCATCCCCGTGCATGTGTTCGGGCAGCCGGCCGACATGGCCCCCATCGTCGAGATCGCCAAGGCGCACTCGCTCAAGATAATCGAAGATTCCGCGGAAACGATGTTCGCAAACTATGGCGGCAGGCGCGTCGGCAGCCTTGGCGACATCGGGTGCTTTTCCACCTACGTGGCGCACCTCATCGTCACCGGAGTGGGCGGCATCAATACGACATCGGAGCCTGAATACGCGATCAAGATTCGCTCGCTCCTTAATCATGGTCGCGATTCGATCTACCTCAGCATCGACGACGACGATGACAAGCTGGACCACGAGCTGCGTATCATTATCGAGCGGCGTTTCAAATTCACTTCGATCGGCCACAGCTTTCGAGCGACCGAAATGGAGGCAGCGCTTGGACTGGCTCAGCTGGAAGACTGGCAATCGGTGATCAACCGCCGCCGCCGCAATGCCGCAGTCCTGACTCGAGGCCTGAGCCGATTCGACAACTATCTGCAGATGCCGGACGTTCGCCCGGGCTCCGAGCACTCTTTCATGGTGTATCCCATCGTCTTGCGCGATCAAGACAAGCGGGAGCTTGTCGAATTTCTCGAGCAGAACGGTATCGAGACCAGGGACATGCTTCCCCTGACAAATCAGCCGATTTACCAGCGCCAGCTCGGCTGGCGGGAAGATGATTTTCCGATTGCCAAGTGGATCAATCGAAGCGGATTCTATTTGGGTTGTCACCAAGACCTGTCGGATATCGATCTCGAATATATCATCGAAACAGTCGACCGCTTCTTCCGTGGTACGCGCTCCCAATTCTTTGAAGGCGTCACATTGGCGCTGTTGGCGGATCATCGGACGACCGCTGACGTATTTGATCTTGATGCGGTTCCGGATGAATTGTTTGCAGAGACGGTCGTAATCGATTCGGGCATGGCCGAGACGGCCAGAAAAGCATTCAATCAAAAAGGGGTTCGGATTGTCGAAACGGCTGGCCGGGACGAGATGTCGGTGATTTCTTCTGCGGAGACTATGCCGAAGTTCGAGACGATCGTTGTGTTTCCACTCAATGGCCAATGGGATCCGAGGGACATTCCCCGGCTGGTGATGGTGCTTAACCGTGGCTACGACATGGTCATTGCATCCCGGTTCATCATGGGCGGAGAGCGTCAGGGACAACGTGGCAGATTGCGCAGCCTGGGAAATCGCGTTTTCAACCTGCTGGCGAATTTGCTGTTTGCTGGGAACTTGAGCGACGGCTTCAGTTCTTTTCGTGCCATTCGTCGATCGAAGCTTTCGGCACTGAGCCTGTCCGGGCGGGGTCTGGCAATATTCTTTGCCCTTTCGATCGCAGCCATGAAAAGCGGCTGGAGGATTCAAGAGATCCCCACCGTTGAAGTGACCAAATCGACCGGCCAAGTCATTAGTGACAGTTTCTCGAGCGCCCTCCCTGCACTTCTGATTCTCGTGAAGGAACGGTTGTCTCGACGCCGCTGAGCCAACTCCACGATGAGGAGACATGGAGTGGATGCTTTGATGTGCATGCTCGTTCGCAATGAGCGAAAATGTCTGGAGGTCATGCTGCCATCGTAGCCGAGGCCGGGACGGGTGGCGGACTTCGACCGACTTATCGCCGTAGACGGCGGTTCGACCGACGGTACGCTGGAAATTTTGCGTGCGTTCGGGATCGAGGTGATGACGCAAAGTCGCCCCGGCAGAGGGGCGGCGTGTATCGAGGCAATCGAGACCCACGAAGCCGAGGCGTATTTGTTCTTCTCGCCCGACGGAAACGAAGATCCTGCCGATCTTGCGAAATTTCGCCCGCATTTGCTTGAGGAAGCCGATCTCGTCATCGCATCGCGAATGATGCCAGGGGCGGTGAATAGGAGGACGGCCAACTGCTCAAATTTCGTAAGATTGCGAACCTCACGGTCGGGGCGAGGCCGTTCACTAGGAGGCCGCATGCGAAGCATTCCGCGAGGCGCGCGATCGGCGTGGGATCAACAAGCGGCAGGGACAACCATGCATATGCGGAAGACGATTGCCGCGGCCGCCTTTTCGGCGGCGTTCGCCGTTGTCGCGCCGGCGGGCGCCCGGGCCGACGACGTGCGGTTCGTGCTCGACTTTCTGCTGCAGGGCCAGCAGTCGGCGTTCGTGCTCGGCCGCGAGCGCGGCTATTACCGCGCGCAGAACGTCAACCTCGCCGCCTTCGATCCCGGCCGCGGCGGCGCCGATTCCATCACCAAGGTGGCCAGCGGCACCCACGACGTCGGCTTCGGCGATCTCAGCGCCATGATCGAGTTCAACGCCAAGAACCCCGGACGCGAGCTCATTGCCGTGCTGCTGGTCTACGACCAGGCGCCGCTCAGCCTGATCTCGCTCAGGAAGACCGGCATCGAGAAGCCCGCCGACCTCATGGGCCGCAAGGGCGGAGCGCCGACCGTCGATGCCACCTACCGCCTGTTCGACGTCTTCGCGCGCGTCAACGGCATCGATCCCGCCCGCGTGCAATGGGCGAACGTCCAGCCGCAGGTGCGCGAGCCGATGCTCGTGCGCGGCGAGATCGACTTCGCCGCCGCCTGGGTGATGACGGCGGTGCCCGCGCTGCAGGGGCTCGGCGTGAAGCGGGAGGACCTGAACGTCATGATGCTGCGCGACCACAGCGTCGATCTCTACGCCAACGCGGTGTTCACCACGCCCGCGTTCGCCAAGGCGCACCCGGAGGCGGTGCGCGGCTTCGTCAAGGCGACCATCCAGTCCTGGCAGAACGCCGCCGCCGATCCCGATGCCGCGGTCGCCGCCCTCAAGCGGGCCGAGCCCCTGTCGGACCCGGCGGTCGAGCTCGGGCGGCTCAAATGGGCGCTCGAGTTCGT
>WNFA01006195.1_pt1 | contig 15283 bp, 32 predicted proteins | sample 5400481 | NCBI WGS metagenome assembly WNFA01 (sample SAMN13153340, study PRJNA577476) | soil metagenome | isolation source: 120 cm saprolite under Douglas fir tree site 2 hole 1 replicate 2 | place: USA:California | collected 2015-04-18
CGATATGCTCAGTTTCTTTTTGGCAGATTATGCAGGGACCGCTCATTGCTTTTTCCATGGCGGCTGCTTTAATAGTTTCCAATCGTCTGATAAGGCCCTAGCTGCTGCTGCTGGAACCCAGCGTGTCGTACCATCGCTTTTGCGGACCCATACACTGCTTTTGCCTTTGTATTTATTTGCTTTCATAAGCGGCCTCCTCAGTGCGCGCCTTACGCGCAGACGCGGCCCGTGCCGCGTTTCGGCCTTTTACTTTGACTGAGGTCCGCGGATTCCAGTACGCTCTTCCGTCTCCTGAACGACACCAAGGACCTTAGTTTTTTGGTCAAGCGTGACGCGCAGGTTCTTTCCGCCAGCCTTCTGTAGTGCCTTGTACATTCCGTAGCGGGTGTACTTATTGCACTTCTCCAGTTGGATGGAGACCGCGCCGGTCGTCGCCTTGCGTAGGGATTCGAGGATGGCCTTCGCGTCCTCGCGTTTCTCGGTATTACGGACCGCGCGTTGCGGAAGGGTTTCCGGTTTCACGGCGTTGATTGAACGGATATTGCTCATTATTTGTCACCTCCCAGTGACGCGACCATCCTCGCATTTTTCGAGCCGCTTGTCAAGCCGCTTAAAAAGCGAAACCTAGCGGCTATTTAAGCCATAGAACATATCGCTTTTTCTTCGTACGGCTTACGATTTTCGTGTTACCGTACGAGTTGCCTTCCGAGAGACCCGCATCTCCATCGAATCGGAACCCAGCTGCTTTATAAATCGTGCCGCGATGACCAGCCCCCGGGTCTGCGTAGGCGAGAATCTGGACAACGTGAGGTGCGAGACGGTGCACGAACTTGCGACAGCAGATAGCCAGGATTCGACTCTCACAATTTTTGATACATCTATCGTCCAGCCAGAAGCGTCTAAGTTCCCACGTATGAGGGCGGCCACCTTTTGGCGCCCAGACAACCCACGCGGAGAAACAAGCTGCACCAACCAAATCATGCTCTGGAGAAAAAATGCCAAGCTCGAGTGAGGCTCCCGGTACGTCACGATGTAAATAGTGATTTTCCAGCCAGATTCTTTTAGCTTCTTCACGGCGAATCACCTTTACAGTTAGCTGTTTAGGATGGAGCGGCGCGGTAGGACTCGAACCTCCACCTCCCTGTTGGAACAGGGCGCCCTGACCAGTTGGACTAGCGCCGCTCAATTAAACACCATTACTACACGCCAACGCCACACGAACTCAAATAGCTCTTGGTTTACCTGCTCCTCGAAGTAGTCGCACTGCCATAAGTGTGCGTGGCCTAGAGTGTCTATAATTCCACGAGTCCAGCGAAGTGGGAAAAATCCCTTCAAGTTGGCCTCCTAGTGAGATATTCACAGCTACCCCTATTTGCGATAATGCCCATATGGCTAGCGCATGGCGGATAGCGGCAAAACGCCATGCCGCAGAATGCGCAGACGTAGCCACTACCCGTATAGACGGGACGCGCGGCGGACTTCGCTTTATCGTCAGCGGGCTCACACGGCAGCGTTAGGCAATTCAGGCCCGTTATCCACTGCGACTTCGAAGTAGAAGTTGTCGTCACCTTCCACGCAATAAACGCAATAGAAAACCTTTTTGCCGGGGTGGCGCCTCAGTGAAGGGCGTCCCGGCGCCTTGCAGCGCGGGCAATATACTCTCGCCTTGTCGCGTTTCTTCACCTGCTCGGTCTGTTCCTTCCACTCCGCCGGTATCTCCGTCGGCGCGCTGCTGAATAGGCCCATCTGTCCTTAGGGGTGGCTGTTTCTCTCTTGTCATAAAATAACTCCAGCTGTAGTTTGGTATGGTGAACAAGCCAGCAGTGTGCCTTCATACCCCGCTCAGTACGTGTGACACGACCACAGTCCGCAGCCTTGCAGCGAAAGGCGCGTAGCGGGGCGCCGTCAGGCGGGTATAGTGGCTCATACATGACCAGGACTCCGCTTGTATCGCGCACCGTTGTTAATCGCAGCGCCGCGACGGCCAGCAGTAAGGTCATAATGGTTAACTATTCCGTCGGTTTGTATCCACTCGCGACGTAAACCTATTTTATCAGCCATTGCGTTAAGCTCGTCTAACGTGTCAGCCCACATATGGCAAGACCGTGGCCAGGGAAACGTTGGCGAGCCGCCCCAATTTCGCAAGTCGTCAACGTAGACCATTAGAATGGTATGTCCTCATCTTCCGGCTCGTAACTCGCAGCGTCAGTAAAACTCTTACCGGGCGGCTCGGATGTAGGTAAGCCTATTAGGTCGGCCTCTAGCTTGACGTGCTGGATACCTGGCGTGACCTCGAATAACTCGACCTTGCCGACAGGCATACCCCACGTGCCTAGTAACTTGACTAGGTCTTCCCAGTTGGCAAAGTGCGATACGGAGAGGCGTTTCATGGTCTGGCGCCGCTCCACCCTAGCACTGTATTATAAGGCGAGGCCTCACCGCGTATTCTCAGCCGGTCTACCGACTTACAGAAAATTTGCTTGCCGCGTGAGTCGTAGAGAATGTAGTGGTCCCAGCGCTTTCGCGTACTGTAGTCGATAATCAAGCTCATGCCATTGGCGTACTGTATCTCACCAACATAGTCGCTGATAACTTTTACTTGCATTTGCGCTCCTCGAAAAATAGCGTAGGGTAGCGACTACCAGCGAAGTAGCGGCATAGCGATAGCAGCTCGCGCTTGCGGTCCGAGCCGAGTACACACTGCAGTGCTATTCTCTCAGCTTGATTAAGTCCTTGACTGGAAGTTGACAAAAAATTGCCGCTTGAATAAAGCTAAGTCGGACTTGCGGTCAATATCCACTTGCGCGACGTGCCGGCCAGGCGTAACTGCGTACCTAGTGGACTTCAACTCGCTCGTCAATAAGTGGCTCTTTTTCTTCACCTTCTTCATGCTCAAACTCCATTGCGAATTCTTCGGTCCACGGTACCTCGCGAGCCCAAGTCAAGTCATAGCCATTATCGTCTCGCCCTTGTAAGATACGGTCAAGTACAAGTTCTAGCGCGCGCTCGCGGCTAGTCGCTACGACGTACAAGTCTAGGACGCGCTTGCGCTTGCCATCGTAGGTGCGAGTGACGAGCCATTCTCGTAACCTGCCAATAGGTGGCGGGAGCGGTGGCGGAAAATGCTTGATTTTCTCGCGCTTATACCTTCCGCCCGGGCCATGATTTTTCTCCCACTTGGACCGCTTTACGAAACGACCAGTTTGGCGATCGCGGTAGACAGTTATCGAATACCCGCCTCTGGCCATTTATCCTCGATATAATCCTTCAGTGAATCGACGCGGCCCTGAGCGTAAGCGAGCTTGACAAGCCCCAGAATGACAGCGCACCTCTCAGGGCTTGCGCCAAACTCGACGCAGCGGTCCAGTACGCGCTGGAAAATTTCCTCGCCTGTGAGAATATGCGGCGCGGAAGAGTGAAACTGGGCCAGAGTATCGTCTGGCCCTGTTAGTGGTGTAGTATTTAACCAGCCAATTTTGCCACCTGACGAGTGAACTTCTACATGGTCACCCGGGTGGCCATATTCTAATGAGCAGGTGAATCTATCTTTTTTTGCGAGGCAGAGCATAGCTTTTCACTCCACCCGGGAAACGTACAGGCCACGAGACATTTGGCCTGTTTGCGGGTTATTTACTGGGTAGACCATGAGTACAATAACCCGGCCAATGACTGCTCGTAGGTCGTCGCCTACGAATGTAGCAACTTGTTTGATATTGGTTTTATTCAGCGGCATGAGTTCGCGGTCGAGATACTTTTCAATTTGCAGTACAAGGGGGCTGCGCGAACCGGGGACCGTCACAAAGCCGAGAGCGCGAACCTTGACCTCGTTAGTACCAGTGGGAACGTCCGAGCCCTTGAGAAAATTGCCTGAGCTAAAATCTTTTGCATTGACTGGGCCAGTGTAAGGAATGGGACGCGAGGTGCCAGGCACTGTTTGTTGAGGCGGACTGTAACTTGGTGGTCCGCCCGGCTGCGCTGGTGGCGCCGCTGCTGGAGCCGGGGCGTGCCTAGTTTGGACGTGCGCTGCATATTCAACTACCGCTACCTGTACCCCGCAAATAGCGCAAGGTATAGTAGCTATGGTAGTTTCTTCATTTTTTTTTCTTGGCATGGATAGGCGCCTCCTTTTGACGCCTTTCGTGATACCGTCTATCTTCGTAAACTCCCCTACCCACCCTCAGGCGTGCCCACTTGTGGTGCTTGCGGCGCTGGTGCTTGCGGCGGTCTTTCCGTACCGCTCCATGCGTTCCAATATAGTAGCTCACCTGGCACAAGCGTACCGCCCTCGCGTCGATGGTCCTCTAAGCGCCGCAACTGGGTAACACGCTCGCTCACATCTGGCCCGCATCGCTCGCGAATTCCCTGTATGTCCGCTGGCTCGATGATATTTCCGAAGTAGAACTCATCGGTGTTCCTTGTAAGCAGACGAGCCACAAGTGAGAACCCCTGTGCAATGTACAGTATGTCGAGGTTTTCGTGACGACCGAGGATAATGGCTTGCGAGAAACGAGGCGGTATATGGCGGGGACTGCACAAAAGATGCGCTTCATCGACCAACATAGCCATATCGCCACGCTCAAAACAGCACTCCACGAAGAGCCTAAATTCGGGAAAGCTAACCTCGCCGTTATCACCAACCTGTACGTTGGCAGGTCGATAAATGGCTCGGAATTGTTCATTGCCTAATGTCTCCGCAAATAGCTTGGGCTGGCCATCGATAATATGAGTGGCCCCGTTCAGGAACGCTAAGTCCTTGCGTACAATCTGAAACACAGCGCAGCGTGGCATGGTTAACCATATTTCGGCGGCTCTATGTGTCTTGCCTGTTCCCTTCGGTCCCACTATGCCTATTATCCGGTTGCTGGCCAAACCTAACCCCCGCGAAAATGCGCTCGACGTTATGCTTAATGAGAATAAAAACTATCACGCCTATCGGCCAAAGAATTGCCCAGAAACGCGACTCGACGACGTACTTGGACGCGGGGACCTGAAACTCGACGCCGAAGATGTTCTCTAGAAACTCAATTGCTTCTTCTACGGCGTCCTTATCCTCGTCGTCAAGTACGATGCCATTGCGCTCAAATATCACCTCGGGAATCTGAGCGAACAGCTTCTTAAGTTTCTTGGGCGTGCCGCGAACGCGACGAACTTCTGGTGCCGGGGGCGCCTCGGCCTCGGGAGAGGTAGTAGAGCCACTCGTCCCCGACTCAGGCCCAGCTTGAGAGGCGTCCACCGGCATTGTGCTTGCAAAGCGGTTCATGCGCTCGCGAACTGATTCGGCGCTAGGCGACGCGCCAGTCGCTTCGGCAAGGTCAGTGTCATCCCAGCCGCCATCCATGCGGGTACGGTGGTTCTTCCAGCCGCCAATGGACTCAGCGACAAACTCAGGATGGTTTGGGCAGCGATACTCAGGCACTGGTTACCACCTCACGATGGTGCTCAAGATAAATTCCAAGTTTTACTCGTAGCTTATGCTCAAGAGACTTAGTGGCTAGAATACCAAGCGCAAGCGAAAGGTCTGCAATATCCTCGGTCATATTGACCTCGCGGCGCTCAGTGACCAGGCCAAGCCCGGCGACGAACAGCTCGACCTTGACCTCGATTGCGCTACTAATTAGCATGGTCAGTCCTTTATCATCTGCGCTGTGTTCCAGATGGCGGCGCCCCAGCCAAGTATGCCCATCCAGCGTAAGTCGCGCCGTGTATAGCCTGTACCGTATAAGTGCTTAAACAGAAAATGTAGGACCAGAAGCACAACGACCTTGAATAGCACGAGCAATAAGAATGGGTGCTTAGAGTGAGCTAGAGGCCGAGCGAGCGGGTTAATCTCTCGCAGGCCGGCGTAGCGAATACCCACCACAGTACTAGCTACATCGGCCAGGTGTCCAAATGCAAACCAAGTGAACGCAACGAATGGGCTCAGCTGCTCGTAAATGAACTCGTAGAACATTTACTTAATAGTTCTACCTGGAAATAATTCCATTAGCAAAGACCTAATTTTTTGCGCATGGACTGGGCAAATCGAATAGTTGTTTACTCTGTACCCGAAATTGCTAGGGTGTGATGGCGGAATACTTTTGTTAAATTGTATCTCGTATTCCGCCTTACAATCCGGTACATCACAGGTAGTTCGTCCATACTGGGTCATGGTTATTCCCAAACCCGCTTTTTCTTAGGCGGGGTTACGCCACCTTTGAAACGCTCTAGCGCATCGTCGCGGCGCGCCTTCTCGACAACCCAGCCCATATCCAGCCCGCAGACCGAGCAAGTTCCCTCGCCGTCTGTGAGTTCTACCTCGGTATTTTTACCCTCACATTCTTTGCTGGTACATACGACTTTTTTCTTGACTGGCACGTTGCCTCCTTTTAATTTGCAGTGAAGTCAGGTAGACGTGAAAAATTGCAGCGCTTCCGCCGAACGGGCCGTACAGGTCGACTAGGCCGTATAGCGCAGCGACAATAATGCGCGCTGCGGGACTGGACGCGGGGATGCGCTGGGCGATACGGCGAAGTAATTTTCTCAACTCTCGTCCTCTGGGAAGTACGAACATAAAATGACAAAAATGGCTACTCCGCCTATAATAAGTGCCACTCTATGTGACGTATAAAATGAGCCCGTAATTAACCCAGCGCAGAACCAGCCAAACACTTGCCTGCCAAGAGTGAGAGTTTTACTCATAGGATAATAGACCTAAAGTCCGTATTGGCAATTTTTATCAGTAGCTCGCCTATCCTGTCCTTGTCGCGTGGGTGCAAGCGGTTAATAAGCTCGCGGTTATCGTAGAGTTGGATGTTATCACCTACCAAAATAACCGCTAGGATTATTTTGTCATTCCCGATAGATACCCTATCATGGCGCGTCAGAATTAGCGGGTTAGCCATGAGAGTCCTTCCAGTACAAGTGGGCAAAAGCGCTGGTGAGTTATCGCGCCCCAGCTACCAGCCCACGTATTTGCGTAGGTTTTACTCCACCCGCACATACAAGTGACGATGGCGCCTTTAGGCGGGACAGGTTGGGGAGCGCCTTGTGAGGACTTATGGGGGTTACCCGCCTCATTGGTATCGGCTCGCGAGCCACTGACGCTCGAGCCTGCCCCGCCTAAAAGCGCCTCGGCAGATATCGGACCATCGAAAAGTTTATACTGACTCATCTACCTTGCTCAGTAATTTGATTTTTAATCCCTAGCCGTCGCCACACAGACCGTGCTTGCTCAATTTTCACCCAGGCTGTTGAGCGCTGAACTTCAATTAACTCATTCACTGTAGGCTGGCGTAGTATAAACCCGATACCGAATAGCGAGACTTCCATACACTTAAGACATAGCGAAATATCGCCAACCTTAGGCTGTCTGGTTTCCAAGCCTTCAGTTCTATCTACAGTATAGCCACTATAGCCACAAAATGGGCAGACCTGTCTTGGAATTACTTGGTCTCTCATAGCTGGACCGGGCTACCATACTTGCAAAAATCAATCGCCTGGGTAACAAAGCGAATATCATCTTCGCCTATCGACGCGCGTCGTGCACGGGCTGCGTGTGCGCTAGCGAGAGTACGCAGTACAAGGTGCGGCGTGAACTCAATAGGGGTCTTGCCAGGCGCGGGGTGCACAAACCAGCTTTTTGTCTCGGGGTTTCGCGTCCTGCTGGCGCGCCAGCCTAAATGGTCAGCGAGAATCCGCGAAAGATTCTCGATTTGAAAGCTCTCAACCTCGCCTATACTAACGTTACCTATAAGGCGCTCAGGTAGGTCCACCGATTTTTTGCTAAGCTGCTTGAGGGTTACGTCGCCGTTACGAATCGCGGCGTTTACGTCCTGCCTAGTCTGAGTGGAATAGTCAAAAAAAATTGGCAAGAACCGCCTTTTAAGCCCGGTTTTTTCCCACTTGCGAGAATTAGCGTCGTACATTCCAGGCGTCGCGGCGGCTATTAAACCCACGGGCAGATGCGGTATTTCCTTGACGTTTCTGCCATCGTCGATACGAGTGATTCCCTCGGACATGAGAGCTAGAAGATTGCCGAAAAATAACTCGCTAGTCGAGGCCTTGTGCGCGAGGATGGCGTTCATGTCGGGAAAGAGAATATGGCGGATTTTATTCTCGCGGTCGCGTTGCATGGCCTCGAATAAGCCTGAGCTTGTCATATCGTTGGTTACATGAAGCGATTTACAGTTGAATGACAGAACGGTTTTAGACTTCCCGGTTCCTGACTCGCCTATTATGAGAATTGATAGCGGAATTGCGTTTACTAGGGCGCCGCTCCAAATTACAGTTTCTATCAGGTCCGTCAAACGCTCGAGCCCGATTAACTTTTCCGTCATCGCATCGCGTATCTTATCTACTTAGATATCGTTTGTCAAGAAAAAAAAAACGAGAGGCTGTGGAAAATTTAGGCCATATTTGCCTCCCAGCGGCCGGGGGTGCGGTATGACCATGATTTGACCCATAATATACGGTGGAAAACTTGGGCATACCGGCCCCCCCAGCCCCTGGAAAATTGACTTGACATGTCCGCTATTGGGATTTATAGTCGCGAAACGATTCTAACTTCGCTTCACTTCGCTTAAGCGAGGCGAAGTTAGGTTAGATTCAAATTCGCGGAGGTTCGCTATGCATCACACGATTGTACCTCTGGCAATCGGGCTTTTAATTTATCGCGTTATTCGCTCGACCATCGCTGGCTTCGCTTCCGGGTTCGGTTTTCCATTCGCCGCGTAGAACTACGGCGAAAATTTTTTTTCGCTGAGGGAGGGTTCGTCTAGTGGAATCATATAAATGGCACCTCGTTTGGGTGGGCGCTCTCGCCGCTCTCTCAGTCGACGTGTTTTTAGCAGTGATGAAGAAGTTTAACATCGCGCTGCCGGGATTGAGCTAACCAATGGCTCTATCTCGAAAGCAGATTGGCAACATCTACCGCCCACAGGGACCTAAGGCAATTTCAGTGGGCAACGGCTTCACTCCCACTGCCGGTAGCGGGCTGCTTATTGCAGGCCCGCAAATTGACCTTTCTGTACCCATTGAGGGCTTCCGTATCGTACTCAAACTCCGCGACGTGATTGCCACCGCCGCAATGACCAGCGTTAATCCGCTAGGTTATCTCAATCTTCTGTCGCGTATCCTTATCACTGGCAAGAATACGCGCTCATCTGGTAACGCAACACTGTGGGATATTGACCTGCCCACGCTGGCTCTAATCCAGTCGACGCAACTTCTTCGCCCGTTCAGCTATAATGGAGTAACTGCGGCTGGCGCTTCGTCTGCCGGGACGGAAATGACCACCCAGCTAGATAGCCCGCTCTCAAATTTCTCCGCCGTCACCACTGGAACCTACGATATTCGCATCGTCGTGGACCTTCCAGCTTATCCTTTTGACTGTGCGGCCTTTGCGAGACCGGGATTTTATCTTCGCTCTCAAGAGTGGAAGGATTCGCTGCAAATGCGCTTCACGTTCCCGGCCGTGCCTAACGGCGTAGCTAACCCACTGGGAACTGATGCAGGTACTACAACTCATACCTTTACGTCGTATGGCTCAGGCTCGGGTACGCCTACCATTGATGTGTACAGCCTGCCCGCAATTATGGGCCTGGACCTAGACGCCGCGATGACGCCCGGCTTTCTCTCACGTATTGCCACGCCGATTACCAACGTTCTGCAAGCAGCTGGCGGGGTTAACACCAGACTGCTTATTCTAGAAAAGCAGAATACCACGCGCATCTGGGCAGTCATTGGCGTATCGACCGTTGCCCCGGCTTTCTCTTCCGTTTCTGACTCTAACCTCACCACGTTGGGCATGCTTGTTGGAAGCAATCGCGTTGTACGTGAGAACGACGACATTTTCGCGCACAAAATGGACCAGGTCCGCCGCTACGGAACCCCGCCACTACAGGGCGTGGTTATGCTGGACTTCATGCCCGTATCCGGCGGGAACCCCGACTCACATTACGACGCTGCCGCAGCTGGTGAAGGTACGACACTTGAGCTACGCGGCACTGTCGCTGGCGTGGCGAACGCGCAAGGCATTTTCGTTCAGGAAATCGAACAGTTCAAGCCGCAAGGCGCGCTCTATAGCGCATAGGGAGCGCCATGAGCATATTCGGTCAGTCAGTAGGGACGGCAGATGCCGCCACTATTGACGCTTACGACCCCACTCAAGACCCCTTGAGTGACCAGTACGTGAATCCGCTAGGGCCTGTCGCGCCCGCCGCGACAGGTTCGCTAGCAAATAACGGCACGAACCTTAACTCGCTAAGCATATTTTTCTCGTCCATTGGCCATACCATCGGCGACATATACAAGTCTACCTCCGCTCCGCAACCTGTGAGCCTACAAGGTAGGCCACTTATTCCATTTTCTAGCTCGCGAACCTTAAGCTCACAAAGCGGAGTTTTCGTACTCATCCTTGTAGTGGCTATCGTGGCGTTTTTCGCCTTCCGTATCTTTGGCAGGTCGACGCGATGATTGATGACCAGTCTATCGCAACGTATAACGGAACCTGGCACGGTACGTTCAGTCTGTCCGCTGACCAGGTTGTCAAGCGTGTATTAACTAAGCTTACCGAAATGGGTTTAGTTACGCGCAGCTCGTCTTTCGACGCCGGATTTACATCAACGCTTGGCGGGCCATTTACAGTTCATCTTGTACTGCAAGTCGAGAACGGGTTGGGCTTTGCGTCGCAAGATGACATTATCGCCGATATACGCCATGTTGTTTACGCCGTGACTGGGGATTACCCGACCTCTGACAGTATACCCCAGGTACAGTATCCGGGCGACAAGTCGCCCGTAGATACAGGCGAGCCTGGCCCAGGTCAATCTAGCCCAGCGGGGTGTATCGCCGGTACGAGTAGCGATACGTCTGGCAACTTTAGCCTGTCATGTTGGTTCAGTAACTTGACAAGCGCTGGGCTATCATCTGTGGGTATTGTCGTACTCATCGGAGTAGCTATTTTTGGCATTGTCCTATATTACAGCGGAGGTGCGCGTAGTCGAGCGTTCGCTGGGGCGCGCGCAGCGGCAGCATGATTTTCGTTTTTCTCGCCATCATAGGAGCGGCGATTCTTCTCTGGTCTATGAGCCACAGGATTAGCAATATCGCGCAGTACGCACGTAACGCCGGATTCTCAGGCGCGGACCTAGTGACGGCAGTAGCTATTGCGCTGGCTGAGAGCGGCGGGGACCCCACTGCGTTTGGGGACCAGGAACTTGCTCCCGATGACGGACCTTCCGTTGGGCTATGGCAGATTAACGTAGGCACTAAAGCCCACCCAGAATTTGCTGGTGATAATTTGACTGACCCGCAGGTGAATGCAAATAGAGCATTCACCATATATAGTCGAGCAGGCAATAGCTTTCGTCCCTGGGCCACATACGACCCCCGAGACGGCTCGACTCCAAAATATCTCGCGCACTTAAGCGCAGCCACTCAGGAGGTATCAGCATGAGCGAAGTTAATTGCCCACATGCGGGCGACCTATGGCGCAGCAAAAGTTACACTGCACTAAGCATGACAAGGTCTACGAGCCTGATTCAGTGTGTGACCTATGTGAGCTTGAAAAGAAGGCCGCCGCTGAGGGCCCGCTCGAGCCTGGAGAGTAACTATGGGCTGGATTATCGCTGGTCTGGTCGTACTGTACTTCCTGTTCCGACCAGGCTCTAACGTCTCGCTAGGCACTCTATTTGTGCCCGCGCATCCCAGCTCGTTCTCCAACGCGAATATCGACAATCCCTCGCCACCTTGGGGTGGCAGGGCGGCGCCAACTGTCGCTGCGAGTTCCTGCTCGGGTTCTTCTTGTGGCGGCGCTGTTATGGCGACGCCTATTTCTGCCCCCGCTGGGATTGCACCCATTGCACCATCTTCTCTTGGGCCTGTATCCGCAGCACCAGCTCAGCGCACGATCGCGCCAGTCGCACCTATTCGCACAGTTAATGAGGTTTATGGGGCCAAGACCGCCAGTATCTATAAGCTGTTTGGCGGTAAGGCGCCTAATGTCTACTGATGAGCCGTGAAAGCAAAACCGGGCTGGTAATCGCGGCACTTGTCGCGTTCATTCTCTACTTGCTCACTAAGGGCGGGCTATTATATGAGAGTGTTTCCGCTGGAATAGTTACGACTCAAGGCACTGTTATCCCAGACAGTTTTGGTTTTCCTCAGTTCGATGCGTCAAATCCCTCGACACGACCAGCCAATTTTTCTAGCGCCACGCCACCAATCGACTCTACTAATGGTGCCATCACAACAGCGCCGCGAAACCCTAAGCAAGCTACTTGTCCGGTAGGCTATTCACTATGGCATGACGCTAACGGCGGGCCTGGTGGTTACTGGTGTATTTTGAATTCAGTATAGGAGGCAAGAATGAGCAGATGGTGGCATACCCTGGCGACGACAGGCGCCATAGCACTAACTGCGTTTACTCCAGCGCTTCAAAGTGTACTCGCAGCGCATCCTACTGTGAGCGTAATTCTACTGGGAGTCTGGTCCGTACTTGGCCACCTCCTGCCCTCGCCACTACAAACTAAGGCGTAAGGAGCCGTGTGGAACAGTCTCGACCATCTGGCCATATTAACGGCCCTATTCTGGGCTCCACTAATATGGCTAGTTCGCGTGACGATACGCGAGGTCAAGAAGAACGCCGCAGACCACTTGAAGATCGAGGCCCTGTGGCGCGAGTTAGGCTACGGCTCAAATGCCCAGGCAATTTTCACTGAGGACCAGGTATCTCAGTACGCGAACCGGGTAGGGGCTCAGGGTGGCACTGGAAACTGGGTTTACTGCTACGTCGTGGCGTGCCTCCGCGTCAACCGCATCATTTACTACAAGGCCACGCCAGGTGATTGCACTGGTGGAAGTTCAGGCGTTTACAGTCCATCCACTTCAGTTAAAGCGAGTACAGCTTTAGCTCAAGTAGCTTCTACTGACCCCGAGCCTATTTCCAGGGATGTCCTAGCGGTAGGCAGTTCGATTTTCGGTATCTTTGGCCAGGCACATACAGCCGCAGTCGCCAACGAACAGACTACACTATGTCAGGCGGCTATCGACTACAATAGCTTTGCATCCTATGCCGAAGCCGGCTTGCAAAATGGCGCTACGCCATTACAGGACGCACTCGCTTCCCTACCTCAAGTTGTCGGGCAAATCGAGACACGAATCGCCGGTATTGAGCAGCCAGTCAACGCAGCGTATGGCGTGCATAAGGCACTCGACGCCTTAGCGCTAATGAATAAAGAGCTCGTCTATCCATCGCTAGTCAATACACCCTCTCTTTCAGTGGTCACGACACCCGGCTCGCCTCCCGTAGCGATTCCAGGTAGCGCCGCTCCGCTCGCTTCGCTACCTGGTGTCTCGACGCTACAAAACGCAATTAGCGCTATTCCCGGAGTGTCCTATATCCCGGGCGGCTCAAGCACAGTCTTACTGCTAGGCCTAGCTATCATCGGCTGGAAGCTTATTTTCGGACGTCGAGTGGCAGCAGCCTAATGTGTCGCAACTGCGCTCTGGGCTGGCTTCTTATTCTTTCAGGTATCTCTGTAGGAATCTGGGCATGGTACAGCAAACAAAGGAAGTGACCTCATGGCTCGCTATGCACAAATCGCCTCTGGTGCTAGCACTAATTCATCGTCTCTCATAGTCGATACTGGAAGCCGCGTTCTGGGCATTATCTTGCAGAACGTAGGTGCAGTCGATATTTTTGTCTCCGAGGACCGTCGAATTCTCGACAAGGTAGATAGCGCCAATCTACCCACAGTCGGATTTATCCTCAGCGCAGCGGCAGCAGCTCAGCAGCTACCTTTTGTGATTCCCGCTTTCAAAGGCAAGCTATGGGCGCGTTCGCAGAATCCCGGCGCGGCACTGGAGGTTATCGGCTATGAAATTTGCTAGGGCGCTAATAGTCGCGCTGTTCCTCATCGGCAACCACTTATTCGATTTCGGCCCTTTCAACCTAATTTACCTCGCCGGGAATCAATACATTTTTACTCACCGTCCAGCCTACGGTGTCCGCTCGCGTTTATATCACCAACGAGACAGCTAATTCCTGCATTAGCGCGTTCACTGTCTCTATGGCCGTCACTTCGCTGGGTGGCGTATCATCATTCAACAACAGCTTACAATCCTGGCAGAGTGTCGCGCTGATAAATCCAGCTGGAGGTATAATCACCTCCGTACCAGTCGATATTCCAGCCTCTGGCACTGTATACGTCACCAGTACAGCCATAAGCGCACCTAGCCTAGCAATTCAGGTTGTCAATATCAACGGAGGTTGCCCTACCACAAATATCGATGTGGTAGTAGTGCTTAGTACAGTAGCGCTGACAAGCCCGCTAATCTCCGTAGGAGCTGGCGGAATAAACGGTGGTATTGCCGCCAACGTACAGGGTACGATTCCCACTGGCGCAAACGGCCAGCCTATTTTACCGGTCATCGGTGGCGCATTACAGCCCGCTGGTAATACACTTACAGCAGCGCTCGGCCTTGATATTACTGGCACTGGATTCCTGGCCTACACTAATACAGGTATCCAAGCAATCATTACAATAGGAACCCCGCCAACCTCAACGCAGCTAGGTGAATTTGTACTTGGCTTCGCTGGACCTACTAGCGTAAGCAATGTCCAAAGCGCTCAAACAATTATAGGCTGGTCCTGCTTAGAGGGAGGCACGTCCTGTTTAGGTGGCGGTGTTCCCAACCCGGTCACGCGCACTCTATCCTCGAATGGAACTAACGCACTGCAATTCTCGGCATTCCCGGGCGCCAACCAAATAGCTAGCTCGGCGTTCTTGCTATTCAGTAAGGCGCCCACTATTCGCCAGCATACAACAGCCAATCAAACTGTGAGCATTGCGACCGCCGCGAATACGCTAGCTGGAAGTACAGTCGTCGTGTCTATAGCCTGTACAGCTACTACGACTTGCACTATGGCACCGACTGATACACAGGCTCTAACTTGGCGGCTGGCTACTAGCAATCAACTTACGCCCGCTGCTTCAAGTATGCAAGCGTGGATAGCTGGACCTACGACAGCTGCCGCTGAGACAGTTACTTTTAACGCCACTGGCGGCTCGACTATTGCAGGGTCATCCATATTAGAACTAAGCGGCGTTATCGCCGCTCCACTAAACCAGCCTGATAGCCCCTTACTCGCTGATTCAAATAAGGTCTTAGCCACTGGCGGAGACTTAGTTGGTATTACCGACCCATGCCAAACAGCTGGCGCGCTGAAGTCTCACGCCCTTGCTACTATTACGACCGCAACGACTACCGCTCTCGTCACCCCAGTTCCAGGCGCGGTTGTATA
>WNFA01002458.1_pt1 | contig 15279 bp, 16 predicted proteins | sample 5400481 | NCBI WGS metagenome assembly WNFA01 (sample SAMN13153340, study PRJNA577476) | soil metagenome | isolation source: 120 cm saprolite under Douglas fir tree site 2 hole 1 replicate 2 | place: USA:California | collected 2015-04-18
GTGAAAGGCTCCGGCGCGGTCTCTGGGGACTTTGAGATCCTCAATGCGCCCGGTGGGAATCACCAGGTCGCGGGTAGAGGACCCATTGCGATAGCCACGGCTGATGGCGAGTGCATTCGCCCCAGGAGGCTCCGATGCGACTCGTCCAGTTCTTCACGCATGACTTGTTCGAGCAAAACCTGCACGGCGCTCACAGCAAGACACCGTAAATGCTGGCGAAATTCCTCCTGCTCGGCTATGGTGTTTGACGCGGACTCTGGTGTTGAACCTTCCGGGGACAATGTGATAGGCTTGTTCTTGGATACAGGCATGACGCCCTCCTTTTTGACAAATGGGTAAAATGTTCTCAAGGAACGGTCTATGCCTGTAGTAGCAGCTCAAAGGCTCCTCTTTGAAAAGCCTCTTCTTTACAGAACTTGCGGGCTGGCGTCGGCAGGGGCGTGTCAACTCTTCTGAAAAATACTGCTCAAGCGGCGGGGTTATCTGATTGCAGGGTGACCTGATACCCGAGCTTCTCCAGTCGGCGCACGAGCCGTTTCTCGGTGTCCTGGCGCTCGCGCTCGTCGAAGTAGTTGCCTCCGAGCTCTTCGTACGACTTCTGCTGCTGCAACATCTGGTAGATGATGACGAGGATGGTATGCCCGACGGCCACCATGGCCTTCTTCTTCCCACGCCGTGCCGCTAAGCGGTGGTATTGAGCCGACAGGTAGGTGTTCTTGGTATGGGCTGCGGCATGCGCAGCTTCCACGAGGAGGATGCGGAGCCAGGAACTTCCCTTGCGCGTCTTCCCACTCAAGCGCTTGCCTGCGCTTTCGCTGTTGCCAGGGCACATCCCCGCCCAGGAGGCCAGATGCCCTGCGGAGGGAAAACGCGCCATATTCAGGCCGATCTCGGCGAGAATGCCTTCCGCCGCACGTCGACTGATGCCTGGAATGGTGCAAAGCAACGCCACAGCGAGTGCCCAGGTAAGCGGCGGTCTCTCGCTTGCCTGCCGGGGCTCCTCTGCTGGAGCCTCCTGCTGCTCGCCATTGGGGGAGCCCTGGTGGTGCTCTGTCGGCTCCTGTCCGGCTGGCTCCTCCTCCTGCATCCGTGTCGCGATTTCGTTGCCGACACGGGTAATGGCTTCATCGAGCGTATCGATTTGGGTGAACAACTCGGTCAGCAGGAAGCGATGATGCGGCTTCACCACCCCCACCAGGGCCTGCTCTAACGCGGGAATCTTGCTGCGCAGCCGTCCACGGGCCAGGTCTGCCAAGACCTTGGGATCCGTTTGGCCGGCAAGCAGGGCTTCCAGCATGGCGCGCGCCGATTTCCCCAGGATATCGGTCGCGACATCCCCCAGCTTGATATTGGTATCCTCCAGGACCTTCTGGAGCCGATTCACCACCCGCGCCCGATCCTGCACCAGGGAGGTGCGGTGGCGTGTGAGGTCCCGTAACTCCCGCTGGGGTGTTGGTGGGATAAAGCTTCCCTTGAGCAGGCCATGTTGCACCAGGTCGGCAATCCACTCCGCGTCACGCACATCGGTCTTGCGACCCGGGACCGCCTTGATGTGCTGGGCGTTGACCACCAGCAGTTCAAAGTCTCCTTCCAAGAGGTTAAAAATGGGCTTCCAATACACCCCGGTCGATTCCATGGCGATATGGGTACAGCCAGCAGCGGCGAGCCAGTCCTTCAGGAGCAGCAGGTCCTGTGTGACGGTGCGAAAGGTGCGGATCTCCTTGTGGCGCTGCCCATTGGCCGCCAGGACGATGAGACAAGCAACGACCAGCTTCTTGTGGATGTCGAGTCCACAACAGCGTTCATAGACGACTTGCATAGTTCCCCTCCAAAGAGTGTAGCTTGCTTGGACCAGCCAACGGGGTGCATGGCGATGCAGAATCTCTTCTACGTGCTAGTCACAGGAACAGATTCCCGGACTGCGACAGACGGTGGTGCCTGGTAGCACCCGGATCGGACTCAAATTCAGGCTCGGAGCACTAAATTGACATCGATCTCTTGGCGTTGGTTGCGCCCTGCGGCTAGTCTACCATTTTTCATGGACGGTGGCGAGCCTGCGGCTCATGGCTGGCTCAAATGAAAATGTTACCGATGCGTGACAGTTCACTCAAATGAAAATGTTACTGAAGCCGACTCCTCCTTTCTGTTCGTTTGCTTGCTCAGGGGAGCGGGCGGCAGGCCAGGCGCCTGGCCTGCCGCCCGCTCCCCTCATGCTGCGCTGCTGGGGGAAGCCATCGCGCTCTGCCAGATGGCCTCCAACTGGCGATAGAGGGCGTTGCGCAACTGCAGCGGATTGGTCTGCTCATAGAGCTGTTGCAAGCAGGTCTGCTGCTCGGCACTCAGCGTCCCACTTGCCAGCAGGCGCTCATAGGGGGTCTTGGCGGCATCCCACTTGCGCACGACTTTGTCGCCTACCATCTGCTTCTCACAGAGATGCAGCACTGGCTGAAACAGGTTGTAGTAGAGCCACATGTCCTCATAGAGCGCGTTGAGCGCGGCAATCTGCTCCGGGGTGTCCAGGCGCAGGTCCCCCAGTGACTTTCGTACCAGGGTATCATTCTTTTGCTCGACCATGCGATTATCGTTCTTGTGCCAGGGACGACTGCGCGAGAGCTGCACCCCGCTGACCTTCTCCTTCCAGTAGCGCACCAGATGGTGATTGAAGAACTCGCTGCCATTATCGGGATGCAGTTCCTTCACTGGGAAAGGTAAGCGCCCCAGAATGTGCTCAAAGCCGCTTTCCATCGCCTGTTGCCCACGTCCGAGCACCGCCACCCGTTCACTCCAGCCAGTGGCTACATCGATCAGTTGGATGGTGTGTCCATGCAGTCCTGCCGTACTCTCGCCACTGTGATAGACCAGGTCCACCTCGAAGTGTCCCGGTTCGCTCACCTCCCAGGGAATGCGTCCCATCGGCACCCCTTGGGTGGCGGCATTGGCTCGCTCGGCTCCTTTCTGTGGCAAGCGCCGCACCTGCGAACGATGCTTGCGCAGGAGGCGTGCCACCGTGGCTCGGCTGATCACAGCTCGACTGCTCTTGCACCTGGCTCGTCAAGCCCAGTGGCTCAAAGCGCGCCAAATGCTGGGCCATGGTGAGCAGTCCCGGGGTCAAGCGTTCGGCGCAAATGTAGTCGCGACTTTCCCACACCCGCACGATCACTTGCTCGGTTGCCACTCCATATGTACGGGCACGCTGCTTCACGCGTTTCTTGCGCTCCAGACTGGCTGCATGCATTAAGCGCGTCAGACTCTTGCGATGCAGCCCGGTCACGAGGCTCGCATCTCCGTCAAGAGCTTCCCTCGTTCCGCTCGCTTGGCCGCTGCATAGCGTACCTGCATCCGCTTCAAATACGTGCGTCGTTCACTCACATTCATTTCGTCTTCGGTCGGCATAGTTCACCTCGCTCGGTAACATTTTCATTTGAGTGAACTATACCCGCTTGAGTAACATTTTACGTGAGTGAATACGGCCTCTTGCAAACGGCAGAGAAACTGGGTAGGATTCAAGCAACTAACTTCAAAGATGAGACTGCAATGGAATACGCCTGTCGAGCCGATACATGGCAAGCCTTGTACGCGACGTTGGCTGGTTCAGCAGCAGCCTTGACCGGCTTGCTCTTTATCGGGCTGTCGCTCAACCTCCGCATTATCGTCAAGATCCCCGAGCACACAGCGCGCCAGGGAGACGTTCGGCGGCTTGCTTAGCCTGCTGGTCCTTTTTATACGCGAGGGGACACAGCGATACAAGCGATACAAGTGACACAAACGATACAAATGTTACAAACGATACAATGTTATAAACTTCATTGGAAAGAGGGTGATCGCTCATCCACGCTACGCCAGGAACACCGGTAGCGGTGAGCCGCTGGCTTCGGCAACCAGGCTGGTTGTCGCCGACCAGTTGATTTACCACGATCCCGACCATCCCTCCGGGATCGTATTCTCGGTACTTCCGGGATGAGAGGATCGCCGGAGCAGCAATCAGGTGTGATCGTCACTCGCACTATTGAAATAGGCACGTCCCTGTCAAGACGGACGCTCGACAAAAGAGCTTGATGTCGTGAGCATAAACGTGGCAGTGGCACGGACATCCTGCGAAGACGAGCCGACCAGGATCTCGAACTCCCCCGCTTCAGCGACCCACGCGTGCTGCAGGTCATCGTAGTATGCCAGCGCGTCGGGGGCGAAAGTAAACGTTACTGCCTTGCGCTCGCCAGGCTCAAGCTGCACCTTGGCGAAGGCTTTCAATTCTTTGCCGGGACGCTGTAGGCTTGCTGTCACGTCCCGTATGTACAACTGCACGACTTCTTTGCCTGCATACTGTCCTGTGTTGGTTACATCGACCGACACACCCAGCATGTCGTCCGGCCCCATCTCCCGGGCGCTTAGCCGCAAGCCGCCGTAACTGAAGTTCGTGTAGGAGAGGCCAAAGCCGAAAGGGAACAGCGGCGTGATTTTCTTCTTCTCGTAATAGCGATACCCGACGAATAGTCCCTCGCCGTAGCAGACTCGTCCATTCTCGCCGGGATAATTAATGTAGGCGGGGTTGTCTTCCAGGCGCACGGGGAAGGTTATGGGTAGCTTGCCCGAGGGAATAGTGTCGCCAAAGAGGACATCGGCGATGGCATGGCCGCATTCCTGGCCAGGATACCAGGCCTGCACCACGGCTGCCACCTTAGCAAGCCAGTTCATCGAAATGGGCGAGCCTGTGTTGAGGATCACGACGGTGTTCTTGTTCGCCTCCGCCACTTTCTCGATCAGCGCAGCCTGCTCCCCCACCAGTTCCATATCCTGCCGGTCGAACCCTTCACTCTCCCATTCACTACTCAACCCGGCAAACACCAGGGCAACGTCCGCTGCCGCCGCCAGTCTCGTTGCTCGCTCCAACGCATCATCGGGGATTGGAGCGGGGGGCTGCTTATCGTTGGTGCAGCCAGGTTCATAGCCAATAGTCACGCCTGCCCCAGCGCTGGCGACGATGCCGTCGAACGGCGTGATCGCGTAATGGGGGACAACAGCCGCGCTCCCTCCGCCCATGATGCGTGCCGTCTTCGCGTTCGGTCCAATGATCGCCAGCGATGCCAGTGTCCCGCGCTGCAGCGGCAGGATATTCCGCTCATTTTTGAGCAGCACGATCCCTTCCGCAGCCGCTTCTCGAGCCAGTGCGCGATGCTCGGGCCGGTCGAGCGCCAGTTCGGGAGCTTCGTCAGGGTACTCAAACGCCTTAGCTTTGACGAACATGCGCAGCAGGCGATGTACGTGCTCGTCGATAGTCGCCTCATCTACCTCACCGCGCTCGACGGCCCGGAGCAGATTCTCGCCCCGCCAGATCGAGGAGCCAGGCATCTCCAGGTCAAGTCCCGCGTTCACGGAAGGGCTGGTGCTCCTGGTCCCGAACCAGTCGGACATGACTACCCCGTCAAAGCCCCATTCTTCCCTCAGGACCTTCGTTAACGTATAAGGGTTTTCGCTGGCAAAGGTGCCGTTCACCTTGTTGTACGCGGCCATCACCGCCCATGTTCCGGCCTCCTGCACCGCGGCCTTGAAAGGCGCGAGGTAGATCTCGCGCAGAGCACGCTCGCTCACCTCGGAACTGATACTGTAGCGCTCGAACTCGGAATCGTTACAGACATAGTGCTTGACCGTTGCGCCGACACCCTGACTCTGTACGCCTGTGATGAAGGCCACAGCCATCCTGGCGGACAGGTGGGGATCTTCCGAGAAACATTCAAAATTGCGACCGGCCAGCGGGGAGCGATGAATGTTGACTGTGGGAGCGAGGAGGACATGCGCTCCCTTGTCCCGGGTCTCCTGGCCCAATGCCTGCCCGACGCGCTCGACCAGGGCTGTGTTCCACGACGCAGCAAGCGCAATCTCAGCCGGAAAGCAGGCCGACGTGACAGCGCCCGTAAAGCCTTCGCTGCCACGCGCCCCATGGGGTCCGTCCGTCACCTTCAGGGCTGGGATGCCGAGCCGCTCGATGGGCGTGGTATGCCACATGTCAGCCCCGGCAAGCAGCGCCACTTTTTCCTGGAGTGTCAACTGGCTGAGCAGCTCATCTACACTATCGCGCATATCTTCTCCTTCTGTATCCTAGGCGTCTTGCTGATGTTGCTGCTTACTCGTCTCGTTGCTACCGTGGCTTTGCCGCATGCTGAACCGATCGGCAGAACAGCTACAATCAGCGGCACCAGCAGTAGACTCAACCAGTCCCAAAGCCTCCCATGATCGTGGAATCCTGTCCAGGACCAGTTGTAGATATATGATCCTACGAATAACACGACGAAGACCGCCACAATTGCCACGACCACCCACTTCAACTGTGCCAGCCATAGGCGCTGCTGTTCTTCCTCCGCAGCGAACCACATCGGCACAGCAGCCAGTGCGATCGGAAGAAGCAGCAATTGCAAGTAGTCCCAAACCGTATCGTTGTCTTTGAATCCTGTCCAGGTCCAATTGAAGGCATAGGTTCCTACTTCAAACACCGCTAAGACCACCACAGTTGCCACGAACACCCTCTTCCACGTCCACCATTTCAACTCCCGATTCACCTTCTCAACTCTCTCATCCATAGTGCCCTCCTGATTTCGCTTGATCTGACTCAGGGAAATAGAGATGACCCCCTAAAAGTATACTGAGTTTTTACACGAACGGCAATCCGCAAGCGTGAGCAGGGTCAGAGTGAGGTATAGGTCTGGGAGAGTAGCCCCTTACTAGCCGCAGCAAAGACGTTCAATATATCTCATCCTTTCAATATACTTGTGCGTACAGAACACACCTGGCTCGTAAGTGTTTTCTTCAGGGAACAAGTGAGTTGGAGGGCTTGTACATGGTCGGGAGGGACGAGATCGCGAGAGCGTATCAGCCGATCAGCTCTTATGGAGTGATAGGTGATTGTCGTTCTGCCGTGCTCATCGCACCTGATGGAGCGGTGGACTGGGCCTGCCTCCCCGATTTCGATAGTCCCGCCATCTTCTGTCGTCTGCTGGATGCCAGGCGTGGCGGATATTTCCAGATAGCGCCTGCAGATAGCTCCATTCCAGGATCACAACGCTACCTGCGCGGGAGCAATATTCTCCAGACCACCTTTACCAGTCCCACCGGGGAAATTGTGCTGACGGATTTTATGCCGGTGGAGACGTTGAGCGCCTGGCAGTTCCGCGAATTGAACAATAATACCTGGACACGCGAAGATGGCTCCTGCCATTGCCTGATACGCGTCGTAGGATGTACGCATGGTGAAATGCCGATCACGATGACGCTCAAAGTCAGCCCGGACTACGCGGCGGCGCCATGTGAGGTCTCCCTTATTCCAGGTGGCTTGGGTGCGGTCATCTCGGGTGGACAACAGCATGTAGGTCTTGGAATCGTGGGGGCATATCGTGTGCCTTCCTTCACTACGTCTATCTCGCAAGAGGAAGGTGAAATGCACCCATCTATTGTTGTGCAGGCGAATCTGCAAGAGGGCGAGCGCTTGATGTTTGCCGTTGGTGTTGGGCGCAACGAAGAAGCGGCTCGCAGACTGGCCGAGCAGGAATTGCACGAGCGCAACTTTGATTGGGAACTGGCCCAGACGCTCTCCTGCTGGCGCAAATGGCTTGCCGGCTGCTCCTATCATGGCCCCTACGTTGATTGGGTACAGCGAAGTATACTCACGCTCAAAACGATGACCTATGCCCCGACAGGAGCGATTGTCGCGGCTCCTACCACCTCGCTTCCAGAAGAACTGGGGGGTATGCGTAACTGGGATTACCGCTTCACCTGGCTGCGCAATGCCGCCTTCATGCTCAATGCGCTGAGCATGCTTGGTTTCACGGAAGAAGCTCGCGCTTTTATCCGCTGGTTGCTTCGCCTCTCCTACTCAAATGTCGAAGATCTCCAGATCGTGTATGGTATCCGTGGCGAGCGTGACCTGGCCGAGCGCGAACTGGCCCATCTCAGTGGCTATCATGACTCGCACCCTGTACGTATCGGCAATTTAGCTGCCAGCCAGAAACAACTTGATGTCTTTGGCGAAGTGCTGGACAGCTTTCACATGTATTGGCGCCGGGGCGGTTTTGAACGCTACGGCGAAACGATTGAAGGCCCTCTCTGGAGCCTGATGCGCCTCCTGGTAGAGCATGTATGCACACATTGGCAAGATACGGATAGCGGTATCTGGGAGGTGCGGGGCAGTTCGCAGCACTTTGTATCTTCCAAAGTCATGTGCTGGGTGGCGCTTGACCGTGGCATTCGTGCAGCTCAACACTTCCACCTGGAAGCGGACCTGCCGCGCTGGCTCCTTGTGCGTGACCAGATTCGCGCCGATATTCTATCACGCGGCTACAACACCACCATCCAGGCTTTCACCCAGGCCTATGACGGCAATGCATTAGATGCATCAGCCCTGTTGTTCCCGCTTGTCGGCTTTATCTCTGCTGATGATCCTCTGATGCGTTCAACGGTTGACCGTATCAGCGAGCAGTTGACGGACGAGCAAGGGTTTGTCTATCGCTACCAGTCCGATGACGGAGTAGCCGGCGGCGAAGGAACGTTCACCGCATGTACGCTCTGGCTCGTCGATAACCTGGCCATGCAAGGCAGAGTAGCGGAGGCGAAGCATCTTTTCGAGCGTGTGCTGACCTGTGCCGGGCCTCTTGGCTTATTTTCTGAGGAGACCGCTGCAGGGAGTAACATCGCGTTAGGCAACTATCCACAGGCTCTTACACATATCGCACTCATCAATAGCGCCTTGAACCTGCAACAGGCTGAGCTGTGTCTGGCTCGCGAGCTGGGGAGAGCGGCAGAGCTACGAGATACAGGTACATGCCAATGCACACTTGCCGGATAGAGGTGCCTACCATCCTGGCAAGCCGTGCAGCATGCTGGCGGCTTAGCATTCTTCCACCTTCACGAATCTCTCCTATCACAAATTCATTGTCATATTTGCTGTGCTTCGCTTGTCTTTACTAGTGAAGGATATTTCCCATCACTTTCCAGGGAGACGCGGGGAGGATGGCAGGAAATCATCAATAGTATATTTCATCTTGCATCATTTACAACTAGACAACGCACTATCTGCGAGGTAATCCAGGGGGTATATGGAAGAAAGGACGTACGATGTGAGAAATGCGATCAAGATGCTCCCGAACGAGCGGTTGAGACGCGAGCGTCAACGACGCGGCTGGTCGCGCGAGTACGTGGCCGAACAGATTGGCGTAGCCGATCCCAAGACGATTGGACGTTGGGAACGCGGTGTCGCCTTTCCTAGTTCCTTTTTCCTGCAGAAACTCTGCAATCTCTTTGGCATGCTGGCCCAGGACCTCGGCCTATTCCCGGCGGATCATGACAGCGAGTTACAAGCCGTTGCCGGATACCTGGAGAGTGCTGGACCGGAGCGCTACACCCTGCACCAGGCCATCACCGACTACAACGGACAATACAACTCAGCGGCCTATGAGCGGATGGTCGAGTATTTTATCCGTTACGTGGAGACGCACGAAACGGACTTCGATGCACTCGAAAGGGAGACGAGCACTATACTTGCAGCTCTCCAGGTAGCATTCGAGCGAGGAATGTCTACGCTCTTGATACGAGGCGCCATTCCCTTTTCGCTCTTCCTCGAATCGCGGGGATTGTATGAGCTGGCAGAAACTTATTTGCAGCGCGCCGGACAAGCCGCCAGATCGCTGGGAGATCTGGCTATCCAGGTCAAGGTATTGTATCATCAAGGAAGAATAGCAGACCTTCGCGGAGATACTGCACGGGCAGAGGCGCTTATGCAGAAAGCTTTGACTCTGGCTCGCCAGATCGGGTACAGCCACACTGTTTGTGCTCCCCTGGAAAACGAGGCAGGCCAGCGGATCAAGGACCGCGCAGCAGCAGTTTTTAGCAGTGTCGGCTAGAAACCTTGCAACTATCTTTGAGAAGAGACAATTGACAGGCGCTCTAAGGAGTCAGTCAATGGCGCGTGAAACAGGGGACCCCGGTTCACCTGACCAGGGGATTTCCCCCGACGAGCGTAACCTGGTAGTACGAGCGCAGAGTGGCGACATGATAGCCTTTGAAGTGCTCTATGAGCGCTATAACGACCGCATCTGCCGCTACTTAACCCGTATGATCGGCAATGATGGCATCGGGTGCGAACTTACCCAGGAGGTCTTTTTGAAAGCGTGGGAGGCGCTACTGAGTCTCCGTGATCCATCACGCTTTGCTGGCTGGCTCTATCGCATTGCCACAAACCAGGCATATAACTATCAACAGCACGCGAAACTGCTGCATACGATCCCATGGGAAGAGTATGGAAAGGGAGCGGAGACGCCGAGTATCGCGGGGCCAGAGGAACAGGTAGAGGAGACAGAACTGCTGAAACTCGCTCTTGCTCGCGTCTCTCCAACCTACCGCCCATGCCTGATCTTCTATGTTGTAGAAGAGCTTTCGCAGAGGAAAATAGCTGAACTCTTACAAATAAAGGAAAACTGTGTGAGCAAGTACGTGAGCCGAGGAAAAGAGGAGCTGCGTCAGATCTACCGGCGACTCGCGAACGAGCAAGCTACTTCAACAAAAGGAGGAAGGTGGGGCCAATGAGAAACCAACCACCTTGCGTCACCTGGGCAGAGAAACTTGCGCTTAGACGCGAAGACCTCGCGCTCGCTGATCGTGAGGCCGTTGATACACATGTACAAACCTGTCCAGCATGTGAAGCGGCCCAGGCAGACTATCATTTTCTCGATTCCCGCCTGCGAGCGCTACCACCTCCTGCACTGAAGCCGTTGCCTCGTCTTTCTCTTCAGAATCTTAGGCAAGATGAAGGGGAAAGAGACACTACGAAGACGATGAAGGCCGGTGGCGCTACAAGCGCTTCCCGTCTCTCCTCACCAGTCAAGCGAAGAACCACTCGTGGTCGTTTCGTTTTCTCTGTTCGGAGCGCCCTTCCGGCTGTCCTCGTTGCCTGTCTTATTCTGGCCGCGCTACTGCTCTTTGGAATGCAATCTGCCAGCATCAACGGTTCCCAACCGCCGGGAACCACGCTCTTTACCTATAATGGGCACAGCGATTACGTAGATGCAGTGGCCTGGTCTCCCAACGGTCAATTCATTGCCTCAGGCAGTTGGGACGGCACGGCGCAGGTCTGGGATGCACGCACAGGGGCCCTCCTCACCACCTACAGAGGACACAAAAATGCCGTGAGTGCGCTGGCGTGGTCTCCCGATGGTCAATTCATTGCCTCAGGCAGTTGGGACGGCACGGCGCAGGTCTGGGATGCTTTCTCGGGAGCTTTGCAAACCCTCTACATGGGGCATACCGATGCCGTGAGTGCGCTGGCCTGGTCTCCCGATGGTCAATTCATTGCCTCAGGCAGTTGGGACCACACCGTGCAGGTCTGGTATGCTCGGACGGGAGAGGCTCTCCGCATCTACAGAAGACATACCGAATTAGTGGACGCTGTCGCCTGGTCTCCCAACGGTCAATACATTGCTTCTGGAGATAGGAACGACACGGTGCAAGTCTGGAACGCACGAACAGGAAACAGGCTTATCATGTACACCCGATATCCACCAGGAGGCATCATAGAGGCGCTGGCCTGGTCCCCTGATGGACGCTACATCGCCTTAGGGGACAGGGACAAAACGGTACAGGTCCTGGCTGTACGCACAGGAGCCCTCCTCACCTACAGAGGACACACCGATGAAGTGAGTGCGCTGGCCTGGTCCCCCAACAGCCGGTACCTTGCCTCGGGCAGTTATGACCACACCGTGCAGGTCTGGAACGCACGCACAGGAGCTACTCTCTTCACCTACACAGGACACAGCAATACCGTGGCTGCAGTAGCCTGGTCCCCTAACGGTCGCTACATTGCCTCGGGCAGTTGGGACAGCACGGTGCAAGTGTGGGCGGCACCCTCTACCAGGTAAACATAGCTTCGTTCTCTCTTTACAAGAAAGACAACAGAATTAAATCTCCTATTTTTATGTCTCATAGGCTCGTCGTTTGTCAAGTGGATTTCAGATTTTAGCCCTTGACAAAACGCATCCACATCGTGCATACTATTAATGCACACGTGTGCATTGCCTCGTTATTTTTTTAGGTTGTTGGTGCACACGTGTGCATTGCCAGATGGATAGTAGTGTATCGGTTGTTCGGCAAAAGAAGGTGAACTGCTTGCACCGGCAAGAGATATCCATCCAAGATATCGCCCGCGCCGCTGGTGTCTCGCATTCAACGGTATCGCGTGCACTCCGTGATAGCCCGCTGATCAGTGTGGATGTGCGAGAGCAGATCCAGCGCCTGGCGCGTGAGATGGGCTATACGCCCAATGCTATTGCGCAGAGTCTGCAAACGCGGCACACCAGCACAATCGGCCTGGTGGTGACGTCGATTGCCGATCCATTCCTGAGCGACGTTGTGAAGGGCATCGAAGAAGTGGCGCGCGCAGCTGGCTTCAGTGTACTTCTCAGCGCAACCCACAACGATCCCGACCAGGAGATGGTAATCATCGAAACCTTCCACCGCCGGCGTGTTGATGGCATCCTTGTCGCGTCGTCCCGTATTACTAGCGAGTATAAGAAGCGCCTGGATCATGTCCGGGTTCCAACCGTACTGATCAACAGCCAGGCCGAGTCACAGTATGAGTTGTTAAACTGGGTTTCCGTCGATGATCGCATGGGAGCGCAACTCGCGGTAGAATACCTGCTGCACCTCGGTCATTGTTCAATTGGCTATCTCGGCAGTAGCAGCAGGCCGAGATCAAATCGGCAGCGACTTCATGGATATCAAAGCGCTCTAGCAGCCGCAGATATGCCATGTCGCGATGCGCGGGTAGTGATCGCAGCTGGCACTGAGGCCTCGCCGGAGGAAGATGTCGCTGCCGGGCAGGCCTCGGTGCCCCGTCTGCTCGAAGCAGGAATTACCGCTGTTTTTTGCCAGAACGATATGATCGCCATTGGCATACTGATGGCTTGTCAAGAACGAGGCATTGCGGTGCCCCAGGAGCTGAGCGTCATCGGTTTTGACGATATCAGGATGGCTAGCTACGTGGCGCCTCCACTTACGACGATCTGCCAGCCGAAGTTAGAACTTGGACGCCTCGCAGCACAGGTGATGCTCGATTTGTTGCATAATCGTCCAGGACGGAACCATATCTTACAGCCCACACTTGTAATTCGCGCCAGCACAGCTCAGCTAGCACAATGAACCCCGTTCTGGGGGATCGAAAATCGATAGTTAGCAACCGTTCGTGTACTTCAACGTCCGTGATCGTAGAGCGGATTAAGATATTGGCACCACTAGCAGTGGGCGCTCCCCCGGCATAGCGGCCGGAGCGCATCGTAGTTGCATTGAGGTTCACAGGGAGTCGATGTATGCGCCAGTATGATTTACATAACCTGGTTGTCCATCCCGGTAACTCCACCGACCCCGGCGTAATCGTCGAGGTAACCCCAGAGTTGGCTGGCTGGGATTATCTCTCTTTTCAGTTGCGTCACCTGCTTGCAGATCACTCCTGGACATTCGCAACCGCCGACGACGAAATGGCGATTGTAGTCCTGGGCGGTCGTATAGGCGTCGAGTCGGACCGGGGCCAGTGGTCACGCGTCGGTGAGCGAGACAGCGTCTTTAGTGGACTGCCGTACGCACTCTATCTGCCTCGCCACACAAGGTTGACCGTCAATGCGGAGACGGATTGCGAGTTTGCCGTTGCCCTGGCACCAACCGACCAGGATCACCAGCCGCGTCTTGTCACTCCACGTGATATCGAGATCGAGATCCGTGGGGGCGATAATGTTACCCGCCAGATCAACAGCATTATCCCACCGGGTTTTCCCTGCCACCGGCTCGTCGTCGTGGAAGTCTATACACCTGGCGGCAACTGGTCAAGCTATCCTCCGCACAAGCATGATATCCATAAAACTAGTCCGAACGGCACTGTTCTGGAAGCTGATCTTGAAGAGATCTATTTCTACAAACTGGATCGCCCAGAAGGATTCGCCTTTCAACGCATCTACACGGCTCCCGAATCGCCATTGCAGCGTGCTGGTTTCCCCATCGATGCTGTGCTGTTAGCGCAGAATAATGACGTCGTGCTCGTGCCCGAAGGCTATCACCCGGTAACCAGCGCCCCCGGCTATACCACCTACTATCTCAACGTTCTGGCTGGCAGCGCCCAATCGCTGGCTAACAGCGAGGATCCGCGCTATGCCTGGGTCAGAGAGCACTACCAGTCGCGCGATCCACGTGTGCCAATCTACGACGTGGGGCAGCCTTTGTGACAGAGCAGGAGTCAGATATGGATACGACCAACAGGACATACGATGTGATCACTATGGGGCGATCTTCGATCGATCTCTACTCTAACGACATCGGTGCTCCGTTCGAGGAGATCACCAGTTTCGCAGCCTATGTTGGCGGTTGTCCGACGAACATTAGCGTTGGCACGCAGCGTTTGGGCTTGCGTTCAGCTCTGCTGACAGCCATCGGGGATGACCAGGTAGGCAACTTTATCCTGCACTTTTTACGCAGCGAGGGGGTGGAGACACAGTTCATCCCGCGCAAGCCAGGGCGGCGCTCCAGCGCCGTTGTGCTGGGCATTGAACCGCCTGACCGCTTCCCGCTGACGTACTACCGTGATAACTGTGCCGACATCGAACTGACTATCGATGATGTGCTGGCAACACCCATCGCCAGCAGTCGTGCCCTGCTGATTACCGGAACTGGCCTGAGCAAGGAACCGAGTCGCAGCGCTACGCTTTTCGCCGCCGAGATGGCCCGCCTGGCGGGCGCGACGGTTTTGCTGGATATCGACTTCCGCCCCGACCAATGGCATGACCAGCGTGCCTTCGGGGTCACGCTCCGCTCGGCGCTGCGCCTGGTCGATATCGTGCTCGGCACAGAAGACGAAATCAATGCCGCTATGCTCACCGATCCAGATCAGATCAGCATAGCCCACTCCCAGATTTCAGATGCACGGGTCAGCGGCGACACCGATGCCGCAATCCAGCAGCTACTGAACCTGGGACCGCGCGTACTCGTGCAGAAACGCGGCGCTGCAGGCTCCAGGGTCCATCTTGTGCCGGGCGCAGAGGGCGCTATGCGCATCGACGTGCCTGGCTTCCCGGTAGAGGTAAAGAATATCCTGGGCGCAGGCGATGCCTTTGCTTCAGGGTTCTTGTATGGACATATCAATGGATGGGACTGGTATAAAGCCACGCGATTGGGCAATGCCTGCGGCGCCATCCTGGTCACCCAGCACGGCTGCGCCAATTTCATGCCTACTTATGATCAAGTGATGACCTTCATTCAAGA
>WNFA01004875.1_pt1 | contig 15277 bp, 12 predicted proteins | sample 5400481 | NCBI WGS metagenome assembly WNFA01 (sample SAMN13153340, study PRJNA577476) | soil metagenome | isolation source: 120 cm saprolite under Douglas fir tree site 2 hole 1 replicate 2 | place: USA:California | collected 2015-04-18
GTGCTCGAAGCAGTCGTTGGAGTCGATGGGGTCGATGAGGCGGCACCCGCGACCCCTTGTGTCGCCGCGGTTGCCAGAGGCGGACCAGCGGGCGGAAGTTCCGCGGCGCCGGGCATTGGCCGCGCATCCTTGCTCGCCGCGCAGGCAAGTGAAGCGATGAGAGCGAATGGGTAGAGCATGGGGATAGACGACGATCTATGAAAAACGTATTGCATCAGCTCGACTAAAGAGTTGTTGATTGTGGCGGTGGGTTCTCGGGTTGGTAATTCATAATCCGGGCCCAGATGTTTGGATGCTGTCCTACCCCTCGCGTCAGAATTTCGCTCAGCCATCGAGCGCGGCATTCTCCTTGCTTTCGGTATTTATTCGGGCTATTCTAGCAGGGCTATGTCCGACCGCAACGCCGCCATCCGCGCGCTCATCGAGCATCGATTTCCAGATGCGACACCGGTCACTCATCGGACCGCGGAACCGGTGGCGACGGGCATCGAGGTACTCGATGCAATTCTTCCCGGACGCGGTCTCCCTCGTGGACGGCTCACCGTCTGGATGCCGCAGGGGGGAGCGACAGCTGTGCTGCGGGCCGCGTGTCACACCACCGTCGCCCAGGGAGAGAGAGCAGTCTGGATCGACGGGCTCGGCACCGTCGCCGGTCCATTCTGGGAAGAGGGACCGATCCTCGTGCGCCCGCGCAATCGAAAGCACGGACTCCGTGGGGCGGAGGAGCTTCTGCGCTGCGGAGGATTCGCGCTCGTCGTCATCGCCGACATCGAGCCCGAGGGCACGGAAACGGTACGGCTCTCCCGCGCCGCGAGCGAAGGAGGCGGCGCGATGGTCATTCTCACATCGCATGCGTCGATGGCGAGCCTTCGAATGACCTCGCAGATCCTGCGCGAGAGCTACCGCTGGCGAAAAAACCCTTTCGGCGATCCCGCCGAAGCGCAGGAGGTAATGATCCGAGTCCATGCCCAATCACTGGGTTGGAACCGGAGCGCGGATTTCTCGGTGCCCGTGGTGCCGTACGATCTCAGGATGTCGATCGAGGCGGGGCTCGTTGATAGACGAGGAGTCAGGTAAGCCTGCATAGCAAACTGAACGGGATCCGATCTAACAACCGCAAACTGAACGGGATCCGAGATGTCAGAGGCATAGATCTCAGTCTGTAGTCAACGCGCGCTGACCGTATCCCCCGCGTATCCGAGTACAACCGACCGCCTGCGCCATAAACGCCACTCAGATACGTCGCAGCGTCCTTACTAAAGCCTGACATCTACGCCTCTGAGATCTCGGATCCCGTTCAGTTATCGTTCCGTTCGGTTGTCAGTTCCGTCCAGTTATCAGTTTGCAGTTCCAACTCCCAGTACTGTCCGGTAAGCTCGTGCCCGAAGCTGGTGTGCTTCTCTTCCTTTACCAACCGGAATCCAGCCACCTCGTAAAGGTGTCGCGCCGCGTCGAGCACGCTGTTCGTCCAGAGCGTGAGTTTCCGGTATCCGGCTTTCTGCGCGAAATCTATGCATTCCCTCACCAGCAGCTTTCCGACTCCGTGTCCGCGAGCACTCGGCTCCACGAGCAGCAGCCGAAGCTTCGCCACGGTTGTGCTCTCCTTCACCAGAAAGATCGATCCGACACGCTTTCCGTCGATCTCAGCAATCCAGCAGCGCTCACGCTCCTCATCAAAATTCTTGAGGAAGTTGACGACGATCTCACCGACGAGCGCCTCGAATCGTTCATCCCAGCCGTACTCCCGGTCATACAACACGCCGTGCCTGAACATCACCCAGCCCATGTCTCCAGGACTGTGGGTTCGGACGGACACCTTTCCCTTGCCGTCGCTTTTGCCGATCAGAACGCCCTGAATGGCCTGCATCGATGCGATCAGCGTTTCGTGGCCGTCTTCGGAGATTGGCTCCAGCATCTTCCCGACCTCACGTGACTGTCGCACGTCCAGCTCGGAGAAAACCTTCCGACCTCGGGCTGTCAGGCGAAGCAATCTCTGCCGACCGTCCTTTCTCGAGCGTTCGCGCAAGAGCATTCCACGGCGCTCGAAAACTCGAAGGATCCGGCTAAGGTAGCCGGGATCGAGATCCAGAAGTCTCTCGAGCTCAGTGGCTGTGAGGTCCATCCCGTTTGCGAGTTCATAGAGAACACGCACCTCGGTGAGCGAGTAAGGGCTCTGGAGCACGCCCCGCTGCAAGACCCCAATTTGCCGCGTGTAAAAGCGATTGAAGGCTCTGACTGCGCGAACGCGATCGGCCGGAATCGGAGTAGCGGCTTTGCTCATTTGACGCTCCCTGTTTCCCCAAAGTTCGGTGAGATACTTGACTCTGTCAAGTATTTCTGGTCGCTCAGGGCGATACAAACGCCTAGGCGATGACTGCAACTGAACGGGTGCCAGACGCCAGTAGCGTAGTTGACAGTGATTGGTTCACGACGCCCCGACTTGCCTATTGGCATTCAGGGCACAGGCAGTTGTCTGTAGCATGAACCCACCGGTAAAGTCAGCGCGTAGTGAACTATCGAACTGGCATCTGTGCCACTGACCCCCGGCACCCGTTCAGTTGCAGTTCCAACCCCGACCGAACGCTTATGCCCTTCCCCGTGTCGAACCTTACAGAAAATGATCGCGACAGAGATGAGCGGCAGATAGACGACCGCGTGAACGAGACACAGCTCATCGCCCGGGTCATCGCGGGGGATCGGTTGGCCGGGCGTACGCTGTACGACACGCACGCGCCCCGGGTGTACTCGCTCGCTTATCGGTTGTGCGGGGATGCGGAGAAGGCCCGGGAGTTCACGCAGGACACATTTATCCGCGCGTTCTCGAGGCTCGCGCAATTCCGCGGGGATGCCGCGTTTTCGACCTGGCTGCACCGGATCGTAGTGACCGTAGTTTCCAACGCGCGGCGAAGCGAGCTACGGATGGCACGTGAAGTGTTGCTCGACGAGGCACATTCTATCGAGTTCACCGCTCCTGAAGCGGAACCGGATCTCAAGGAAAGCATCGCGCGGGCGGTGGACAATCTTTCGGAAGCTTATCGGATGACGCTGATAATGCACGACATTGAGGGATACACGCACGCGGAAATCGCCGGCATCCTGGGCGTCCCCGAGGGGACGTGCAAGAGCAGGCTGTCCGCGGCAAGGGCGCAGCTCAGGGAAAAGCTTGCTGCATTCAGGGAGTAGAATGATGGACGACAACCGCTTTGACGACGTGCTCCAGGACATGCCGCGGAGCTTCAACACTCCTCCGGAGCCGCCTCTCGACGAGATGTGGACGGTTATCGAGGACGCGCACTTCAATGCGCCGGTTCCGATCTCCGCGACGCGCAGAATGACATCGCGCGCTCCGTGGCTCGCCGCAGCCGCGGCGCTCATCATCGGTATCGGTGTTGGCCGCTACCTCCCGCGGAACGTGAGCTCGCCCGGGAATGCGGCCACGCCGTCGGCAATCGCAGCGAAGCCCGCCTCGGCCTCCGATACTTCGGCCGTCGCTGACGCCTATCGCGATCAGACCACACGCTACCTCGGCCAGGCCGCTGCGCTTCTCGTTTCGCTTCCGGCAAAGGATGCGAACGGAAGGACGGATGCGGCGTTCGCCTCCAAAGCGACCGACCTTCTCGTGACGACCCGGCTTCTCATCGACTCACCGGCGGCCGTTCAGGATCCGAAGCTCCACTCTCTCCTCGAGGACCTCGAGCTGGTGCTGGTTCAAATCGCGAGACTGCGAAGCGAGAGGAACAAGGGCGATCTCGATCTTATTCATCAGGCAGTCGAACAGGGGGACGTTCTTTCGCGTCTCAATTCAGCAGTAGCGACCAATCAATCCTCAGAATGAGGCAAGGATGATCAGAGCAACTCTCATCGCGACCGCGCTCGGCGTTTGCGCTCTCTCGAGCGAAGCGCAAAACCCGACGCCCGCGCCGTCACCAGTGCCTCCTGCGCCGGTCGCAAAACCATCCACCACGCAACCGACTCGCCCACCGAGGGCGAAGCGAGCTCCGGTAGGGCCGCCCGAGTGGCCGTCGGTGGACCTCTCCGATCTCGAGGACCGACTCGATGCCCTGAAAGACATGAACCTCGATGCCTTGAAGGACATGAGGCTCGATGCCCTGAACGACATGAAGATGGACATGGACCTACTTCCGCCGAACTTCATGTCGGATTTCGATGTGGAGATGCCGGACATGCCGGACATGCCGGACATGCCGGATATGCCGGATATGCCGGATATGCCTGACATGCCATCGATATCGCTGGCGATCGAGCCGCTGACGCCGATGCCGTATGAGGTTTCGGTCGCACCGCGTGTCGCACTGAACCGTGCCCTCGATGCGATAGAACGGGTTCAGGGCCAGTCGCCGTTCGAGCGCCAGTTCGGTGGAATCGCCAGCGATCCGCCCAAGGCGTGGGCTCAATCCGATCCTGCCGATTCTCTCTACCGTCTCGCGCGTGAGGCGTTGAACCGTGGTGAGTACCGCCGAGCCGCAGAGCTGTTCGGCGCCATCACCCAGAAGTTTCCGAATTCCGTCTATGCGTCCGACGCTCGCTACTGGCGCGCTTTCGCTCTCTATCGGCTTGGCGGCACCGCCGATCTCCGTGATGCGTTGAACGCGCTGCAGGACAGCGGACAAGGCTACCGACTGGCGTCTCTCAAGACAGATGCCCCGGTGCTGGCGACGCGGATCCGCGGCGCGCTGGCGGCGCAGGGCGATCCGAACGCCATGAAGCTGGTCAATGCAGCTGCCTCGCAGCCCGGCGGCGCCTGCGACCGTGAGGATCTCGCCGTACGTGCGGAAGCGCTGAACTCCCTGGCACGTACCGATCCGGAGTCGACGACTCCGATTTTGGCGCGTCTTCTCGCCAGGCGTGATGACTGCTCCACGAGCCTGCGACGCACGGCGATCTACCTGCTGGGCCGGCGCACGGACCCGGAGGCGATGAATCTCGTGATGGGCGCGGCTCGCAATGATCCCGACGTCAGGGTGCGCGGGGAGGCTCTGCGCTTTCTGGCGGCGATGCCGGGAGATCAGGCGATCTCCACGATCGAGGAGATGGCGCGTACGCCTGGTAACGAGGAGCTCCAGCGCGCTGCCATCGGGGCACTTGGTCGGAGCGACAATCCGCGCGCCAGGCAGAGTCTTCGGGCGATCATTGAGCGAAACGACGTCAGCGAGAATCTGCGCATCGCCGCTCTCTCGTGCGTCGACGCCGAACATTCGCCCGACAATGGGGCGTACATCAGGGCGATCTACCCGCGGCTCGAGACTCCGCGCCTGAAGGCCGCCGCAATTCGCGCGGTGGCGCGCATTGGCGGGAAGGACAACGATCAGTGGCTGCTCTCGGTTGTGCGCAACCAGAACGAGACGGCCGAAGTTCGGGCCATGGCGCTCCGCTACGCGGGGCGGTCCACGATTCCAATTGCCGACCTGACGCGGATGTACGATGTCGCCGGCGACCGACCCCTCCGCGAGCAGTTGATCAGCCTGTATGCTCAGCGCGCCGAGCCCGAAGCAACGGACAAGCTTCTCGACATTGCTCGAACGGGAACGGATCCCGACCTCAGGCGCTACGCGATCTCCGCTCTGTCGCGGAAGAACGATCCCCGAACAAAGAAGCTTTTAGTGGAGATCATCGACAAAAATGACTAAGCGCATCTCCCACCTCGCAGTCGCGACGCTACTCGCGATTGCCGCGGCAACTTCGCCCGCACGCGGGCAGTCCCTCGCGAACCGAATTGCGTCTGCTTCCGACCGCTCGGTTCAATTCAGTTATCCGGCGCACCCGGGCGTCTGCGGGGACGGCCGGACCTACATCTCGACCGGATCCGGAAATTTTTACGGATCGTTCTCGAACACTGCCGCGGACCCGTGCCAGCCCGGCCCGGTTCGAGTCGTCGTCGATCTTGCGGACAGGAACGTGGTCGCGCTTCGCTATTACGTTGGCGCACTCCCGGCCGCCGTGGACGCGGGAGTTGCGAATCTCGGTACCGTGACTCCGGCTGACGCGGCCGACTATCTCCTCGGCGTCGCCTCGCGTGCCGACGGACGAGTGGGGCGAGACGCGATTTTCGCCGCGCTCCTCGGTGACAACGTTGACGCGACGTCGCGGCTCCTCGAGATCGGACGCGATCAGAATCGTCCGCTCGAGACTCGCCGCGCCGCGCTGTCCGGGTTGGGCCGCAGCGACGCGCCTCAGCTGGACAGAATTGGCGCCGCACTTGTACAGATCGCGACCAACGAGAACGATGTACAGGGTGTCCGAACCCAGGCGCTCTCGGTCCTGTCCCGGCTCGATCACGGAACGGGGATTCCGCCGCTGGTCCAGGTGGCGAGCGGAAACATCAATTCGTGGATTGGTCGCGAGAGCATGAGGGTCCTGTCGTCGTCCGGCGATCCACGGGCGCGGCAGTTTCTGCGCTCGACAGCTCAGCGCACCGATCTTCCCGACGAATTGCTGGCGGTCGCGATTCGCGGCCTCGGACGGAATTATGTCACGGGCCAGGACGCGGTTCTGCTGCGCTCTCTGTATCCGCGCCTCACCGGCGAACGCTCGCGCGACGCCGTCCTTGCCTCGCTCTCCGAGCTTGGTGGAAGCGACAACGTGCAGTGGCTCGTGGGAGTGGTCAGGGACGAGAAGCTCACTCCCGAGGCGCGCCGGCGGGCGTTGGAGTACCTCGCCCGCGCGGGAGCAACGACACCTTCGCTGCTAGCGCTCTATGACCTGACGCCGGATCCGCAGCTGCGCGGCGCGCTGATCAATATTTATTCGCGTCTCGCCGACAAGGCTGCGACCGACAAGCTGGTATGGATCGCGCGCAACGAGCCTAATCCACAGCTGAAACGTCGCGCGATCTCGGCGCTGTCGCGGAACTCTGACCCGACCATCCGCCAGGCGCTGGCGGACATTGTCGAGCGGTAGTCTTAGCCGATCTTTCTCTTCTTCGGCTTGGGAGCCACTGCCTGCTCGACAAGCCGGGGAGCGCTCCAGGACTTCCCGAGCTCCTTCTGAAAGCAGCGCTTGGGAACGATCTCGACGCCCGACTTCGATAGCGTGTCGTAGCGCGCCAGCTTCTCGGGGTAGCGCGAGATCGTCGTCGGCTTGTACGAGAGCGAGATGAAGAACTTGTCGGTGAGACTGAGCGCGAACAGCTCGTCGATGTCTCTCGCCCGGGCCAACCGCTCGACGCCGAGCACCACCTGGGTACCCAGGCCCTTCCCCTGGTGAGTTGTCGCCACTGCGACCGATGAGACCTCAGCCAGCGATGGCGAGTACTCCTCGAGCGCGGCACAGGCGATGACGCGTCCCGCATCGTCGGTGGCAACGACATAGTTGTCGATCCGGGAGGCGACCTCTTCGAAGGTTCTGAGGAGCATCAATCCCTGTTCGGCGTACTGCGACACCAGCTCGAGGATCTGGCCGGCGTCAGGGCGCACTGCGCGCCGAACCGTCGTAGGAGACGAGGTGGAAGCGGCTCTTCTGGGACTGAGCCCAGCCTGGGAAGCAGATGGGAAATTATGCACGAAGAATGTATATATACACATCCTCCAAGGCGCAAGTATTTCCCACGGGTGTCGGGAGGAACCCTCAGGCGCGATGGCTCCGAATTACGAGACGGGAAACGCGACGATCAGTGGCTCGCGAAGACTGTCGTCTTTCCCTTCTTGTTGAAAGTCAGGACCTGATAGCGTTGTGTTCCCATTCCTTCCATCCCCGGAGATCCAGCGGGCATTCCCGGAACAGCGAGCCCGGCGATCCGCGGTTTCTGCTCCAGTAGTCGATCGATATCTGCTGCCGGAACGTGTCCCTCGATGAGGTATCCATTCACGACCGCGGTGTGACACGCAGTCAATGCGTCCGGAACTCCGAGTGTGCGCTTGATCTCCGTCATGTTCGGAGTGTCTTTCGCGTCGACGCGGTACCCGTTCTTGACGAGATGCTCGATCCACTTTTTGCAGCAGCCGCAGCCTGGATCCTTGTAGACCGTAATGGTCGGCTTCTTCGCCGCGGTATTGCTCGGAGATGTGCGGACGGCGGCGGTAGTGAGCGCCACCGTGATGAACGCCACCGCAAGCGCGATGGTCCTTCCGGTCGGTCTTTTCATTCGGGGATTGATTTGAGTGTCCGCTCTATCTGCTTCCTGTGCCGGCCTTCGTGCTGGCCCACGAAAATTAGCCACTGATAAAGATCGAGCTCGCCTAGAATCTGATGGGTGTGCTTGATCTCGCCGAGGGCGAGGCCACTCGCCGAAACAACTGCGGCGCGAAGTGCTTCACGCGAGCTCTCGAGGCCTTCGAGCGCGTCGCTGATGTCGATGTTCGCCCGGGGCTGCACCGTCGCCGGCGCCTGCATGACCGCTCTTTCGAGCATCGCACTGTATGGGCCGAACGATGGCAGCACTGACGCGGTCGATTTTTCTTCACCCAGGCCCGCCTCTTTCGCCTGGCCGACGCGCTTCGTGATCAGTCGCGCAACGCCCGATTCCACCATCCGAAGGTGCTCGAGTATTTCGGCCACCGACCATCCGTCGGGATCCGCTCGCCGGCAAAGCCGGTCGCCGTCGACGCCCTCGAAGCTCTGAAGGAGCTCCCGTCGCTTCTCTTCCACGTAATCCATGGTTTCCGCGAGCCTCGCGTGCATCGTCGGTTCCTCCTATCTCCTGAATCTACAGACGGATGGGGATGCAGGCGCGCCCGATTTTTTCCCCTCGTTCGGAACGCACGGCCCCAACCGGCGCCGTTCTTGCTTTCGGTATATCTTCGGTATATAGTTGCTCCGCCTCGCTGAAAAATGACCTTCATCTGCCTCTGGACTCCTGCCGCCGCTTCTCCCTCTCTCGCCATCGGCACAACCACCTCTCAACCGGAGAACGAGCTCCTTCAGCAACTGGTTCCTTCGCTGCTCGGAGTAGCTCCGCGCGTGATGCTGGGAACGAATGGAATTGTCTGGGCGGATGCACGCGGAATGATCGCCGAATCTCTGGCGAGAGATCTTCTCGACGTCTTTCACGAGAAGGGAGTGGAAAAAGTGAGGGCTGCCACCTCTATTGTCCCGGTCTGCGCCGAGATCGCGGCTCGTCATGGAAACGGCGGTCTCGTCGCGATCGCGCCGGGGTCGGAGCGCGAGTATCTCGCTCCGTATCCCATCGGCGTGCTGGAGTCATCGCTCTCTCTGTCGACGCTGCTCGATGGAATCGGGGTGGAGAGCTGCGGAGATCTGGCGAGGCTCGATCTCGAGTCGGTCGAAGTTCGTTTCGGCGCCGAGGGCGCGCGCCTCTGGAGATTGTCGAGGGCCGACGATTCGCGCCGCATCTTCGCCAGCATGCCGCGGGCGCTGCCGTCTGCTTCTCTCGACTGGGTGGAGTACACGCTCAAGGATCCCGAGCGCCTCGTTTTCATCATCAACGCGCTCGTCGGAAACATCACGACGGAGCTGCTGTCGCGCGGCCAGTGCGCGCGTGAGATGACGATGATCTTCTCGCTCGCCAATCGCGAGAGCTACGCGCACCTGGTGCGTCCGGCTCGATCTACGGCGAGCCACAAGGCGTGGATGCGACTCATTCGCACGCATCTCGAGCGGATCACTCTTCCCGATGGCGTGGTCGGCATCACCATTCGCGTAGAATCGGTTACCGGAGAAGTCGAGCGGCAGGGAGACATCTTCGATCGTGGATTTGCCACCGCGCGCGCGGCGGAGGAAACGATCGCGCAGCTGCTGGATGATCAGGGCGCGGTGGTGGTGACTCCGCGCAACACGCAGCATCCGTTGATCGATCGCCGCACGGACTGGATCACCCAGGAGCCGGCACAGGCTTCAGCCCGCATCCAGCTGAAGGAGCGGGTGGTGAAGGCAACCGCCGCTCCCAGCCTCACCCTGCAGCTTCTTCCCGAGCCCCGGCGAGTGGCAGTGAAGACGAAGCGTCGCCGCGATCACGAGCTGCCGGTGGAGTTTCGCGACAGGCAGTGGATGCGGATCACCTCCGCGGCGGGACCCGACCGCGTATCGGGAGGGCGGTGGAGCGAGCCGTACGCCCGCGAGTATTTCCGCTGTGTGACGGATGATGGGATGATGGTCTGGCTATTTAGGGATGCTCGGGAGGATGCGTGGTACTTACACGGGTGGTGGGATTAACTGGCAACTACACGCTTCAGGGTTGGGAACTACAACTGAATGGGTGCTGGGAACTGCAAACTGAACGGGTGCCAGACGTCAGTGGCAGAGATGCCAGCTCGATAGTTCACTACGCCCTGACCTATCCCTGTGGCGCCCGGGCGAACTGCTTGTAGCCGGTACGCCAGTAGAAAAGTCCCGGCGTCGTGAACTAATCACTGGCACCTACGCTACTGACTTCTGGCACCCATTCAGTTGCAGTTGCTCCTCTGGCACCCGTTCAGTTGCAGTTGCCCCTCTGGCGCGCGAACTTAGCTAGCCATGAAAATCGCGCGCCTGCTCCTCCTCTCGACAATCTCCCTTGCAGTAATTGCGGCGTCCGCCGACGCCCGCGTCGTCCGAGTCGAGATCCTCTCCCGCTCCGATATCTCCGGCACGTTCGGAGACGCGGGTGTCTACGAGCGGATCACCGGACGCGTCTACTTTGCGTTCGATCCGCGGAACGCGGAGAACCGTAAGATCGTCGATCTCGATCTTGCGCCGCGGAATTCGGCTGGGGAAGTCGAGGCGGTGAGCGAGTTCGTGATGCTGCGCCCGAAGGACCCGGCGCATTCGGCCGACCTCGCCGTCATCGACATCGTCAACCGCGGCGGAATCACGACGTTCGTTTTCAATCTCGGTCGCACCGGCTCTGCTTCGCCGGAGGCGGCCGAATTCTACGGGGACGCGCTGCTGATGAAACGAGGCGTCACGATCGTCGCTCTTGGCTGGCAGTGGGATGTGCTACCGGGGGGAACCGCCCTCCACTTCCAGGCACCGTCCGTCGGCTCGGCTCAGCATCCGATCACCGGCCTTGTCCGGAGCGACATCACGGTAGACAGCGCCACCAATTCGATCCCGCTCTGGCACAGTCTCGCACCGACTCTGATCTATCCGGTCGCCGATGAGAACGACGTGGCAAACATTCTTACCGTGCGGGAGGACCCTGTCGGTCCGCGCACTGTCGTGCCGCGGACGGATTGGCGCTTCGCGCGCGACAGCAGCGGCGTCGCCGTGCACGACACGCGGTGGATCTACATGTCGAAAGGATTCACGGCGGGCAGGATCTATGAAATCATCTACCGCGGCGGGAATCCCGTCGCAGTGGGGACCGGACTGGCGGCCGTGCGCGACGTGATGTCCTATCTGAAGTACGATCCGTCAGCTGTAGCGCACGTCAAATTTGGAATCGGCTATGGTGTGTCGCAGACGGGAAGATTCATTCGCCACTTTCTCTTTCAGGGTTTCAACGCCGACGAGAAAGGGCGCGTGGCCTTCGATGGGTTCTTTGTGCATACCGGCGGCGCCGGCCGCGGAAGCTTCAACCATCGCTTCGCGCAACCGTCGCGCGATGCCCAGCCGTACTCGACGTTCTTCTATCCGACCGATGTCTTCCCGTTCACGAGCTTGCCGACGCGCGACCCAGTAACCGGACAGCGGGCAGGATTGCGCGACAATCTGCACGGGTCGAGTGGAACGAAGGTGTTTTACGTCGATGGAGGTCACGAGTACTGGGGACGCGCCGCATCGCTCACCCACACGACGCCCGACGGAAAACAGGACGTTGGATTTCTTCCGACCGAGCGCCGTTACGTCATCTCCTCCGCTCAGCACTCGAGCCCGGCAAGCTGGCCGATTCCCGAGACGGCCAAAATCGCAAGCACGAACGCGTATCGCGGCGATCCGCTCGATCAGCGTCTCGCCCTGAGAGCGTTGATGTCGTCCCTCATCGATTGGGTTGCGCTCAAGAGGGAGCCGCCACCGTCTGTATACCCGAAGCTGGCGCCGGGAGACCTCGTGCGGGCAGCCGATCTGAAATTCCCGCAAATTCCAACTCTTTCCGTGGCTCGCATCCCGAATCAGCCGTACCGAATGAATTTCGGCCCGCGCTGGAGTCAGGGGATCATCGATCGCGAGCCGCCCAGAATCGGCGCGCCGTATCCGGTTTTCGTGTCGCGCATCGATTCGGTCGGCAACGAGGTGGGAGGGATTCGCAGCATTGAGATCCTCGTTCCGCTCGCGACGTACTACCCATGGCAGCTGCGCACCGGAATGCCCGCCGCGACCGACCGGCTCGTGAGCTTTCGCGGGACATTTATTCCGTTGCCCCGGACAGAAGCGGAGCGTCGCGCCAGCGGTGATTCGCGTCCGAGCGTCGAGATGCTGTACGGAAGCCGCGGGCAATTTCTCAAGCGCGTAGACGACGGAATTTCATCGCTCATCGCCCGGCGACTGCTGCTTGCCGAGGATTCTACGGCCGCGAGAGATCGTATGGTCGATGCGTGGGAGCGGTATGGGTTAGTATCGAAGTAGGCTCAACTACAACTGCAACTGAACCAGATGTCAGCTTGGGCCAATGTCTTGTTCAGTTGCAGTTGCAATCCCGATACTAGGCTCCGGGGAATCCCTCGATCCGCGCCGCCTTCACGATGCTCCTCACCCGGTTCATGACCGCGTCGGCCCCCTTGGTGTCCCCTCGCGCCTTCAGCGCTTCGGACAGAACCGCGCCGGTGAACGCATACGTGTAAGGGATTCCGAATGAGGCGCGATCGATCCAGTCTCCTTCCTTGATCAAGGCAGCCGGCGCGCCATACACGTTGTTCCAGAGAGCCTTCGTACGCTCGAGGTCCAGATTGAGACCGAGGATGTGCGGCGTCTCGGCTGCGTCGGCGACCGGATGATCCACGAGCTTCTGCACGAAGCCCTGGGAGAGCAGATACGGCTGCAGCGCTGTGGTGAGGTGGCCGCCTCCCCCAGTCGATAGGTAGATCGGACGCTCCGGGAACGCGTCCTTGATCAGGCGCAGCAGCACCAGCTCATCGCGCACGAGATATCCGGGCTCGATGTTCAGCGTGATGTTGTTCTGCTTGAAAATCTGCGGCTGGTTGATCTGTATGTACTCTGGAATCGCATCCGCTTCAGCGAACGTCATCTTGAGCGGCGGTCCACTCGGCTTCTTCCAGGCGCTGTCACGATAGATCGCCGGCCCCTTTGCCACATCGTATGTCTCGATCGGCCGGCGGATCATCTGGCGCACGAACCAATCGGTATCCAGATAGGTGGTGACGGCAACTGTCACGTCTCGGCGGACACCGTCGACTTCCTGCGCGTACCAGAGGGGGAATGTGTCGTTGTCGCCGTTGGTAATGACTATGGCGTACGGCTCCAACGAGTTCAGATAGTCGCGCGCCCACTGGTCGGTGAATTCATGCCCAGCGCGCGAGGCAAACCGCCAGTTCGCGAAGAGCGGTATGAGCGCAATGAGGAGTATCGGCGCCGCCAGCATGAATCCGCGCCGTGACGGCCAGGGTGTGACCGGGGCTGTAGCCGCCTTCCGTCCACCGGTTTTGTCCCCATTTTGAGCATCTGCTCGAGCATCCCCACCCAGCACAAGCGCGAGCTGCTCCCAGATGTAGCTCAGCCCGATCGCTGCCCATACTCCCCATGCGGAAAAGCTCCAGATGTAGAAGTAGTCTCGATCACGGACTTCGTGCGCGAGATCGCGCATTTCCGGATTCTGCGACCAGCCTAACTTGAAGTTGAGATAGTAGATCAGCGCGAGCGTCATCGTGAACATGAGCGGACCGAAATACCAGAAGGTTTTTCGGTCCCGGTCCCAGTGTACGTAACCGCCCAGCAATCCCAGGCCGAGGAACACGAAGGCGAGCACGAACTGGAGCCCCTGCATCGTCTGGTGCGAATCGCGCAACCACTGCCACTTGAAGTAGAGCCACCACATTCCTACCTGCGAGGAATACGGCGCGCCGCGCTCCAGCTTCTGCCCGTATTGCTCGCGATTGATGTTGGCCATCAACCGGTCTTTCGTGAGCGTGGTGAAGGTGCAGCTAGCCTCGAGCTTCGTCTCGCACGCTGTAGGTGCGCCCTCATTGATGCCCGGGAAGTACGCGGCGCGCACCGGCTCGTAGATGAAGGGCGTGAGACCAATGATGAGAGCGCCGAGGGCGGCGAGGACGAGCTTCCAGCGAAGGAGAGTGCGCCAACGAGTCATGAGCATGGCCACGCCGGCCGCGGGAAGCGGAAGGAATCCAGCCGGATGGTTCGAGTAGCCGAGGCCGAGGAGGAAGCAAACCAGCACGACGAGGCGATCCGCGCGGGGTGAATCGGGATCTTCGATCCACTCGATGATGATCCATGACGTGATCGTGAAGAACAGGAGCGAAATGGTGTAGACCTTCTCGTTGACAACCGATTGGTTCCACACCGTGAATGCCGTCGCACCGATGAGAGTTGCGACGCTGGCTACGACGAGCCGTTGCCATCTCTCCGCGATCCAGCGCGCAACGATCCTCTCCGTAATCAGGAACCAGAAGCCCGCCGAAAGCGCGCTGGCGAGCGCAGCCATGATGTTGATCCTGGCGCCGTACGAGACTGGAATCGGCAGCGACGCGAAGGCGTGGCCGAGCAGCACGAAGAAGGGATTGCCCGGCGGATGCGGGATGCCGAGCACTTTTACCGCGGCCATGTACTCGCCCGTGTCCCACATCGCGACCGAAGGCGCGAGGGTCAGCAGGTAGAGGATGAATACGAGCGTCGCCGCGATCGCGGCGGGGATGTACGAAGGTTGGTAGCCGTTTCCATCGAAGCGGCGTGAGGAAACTGTTGTTGCCATTTATGTGATCGAAGTACTGGTGGGACGGGGTAGATGAATTTTAGTCACTCGTCGGACGGTTTGCGTTGTAACTGGCTACGGGTTCGGAAAGAAGTAACTGCAACTGAACGGGTGCCAGAAGTCAGTGGCATAGATGCCAGTTTGCAGTTCACTACACCCTGACTTCACCGGCGCGATCAAGGCAGACAACTGCCTGTGCCCCGAGCGCCACTGAGGTAAGTCTGGGCGTCGTGAACTTTCAACTCGCACCTACGCTACTGACGTCTGGCACCCGTTCCGTTGCGATACCATTCCTCCCCCTTGTATTCGGTATTTGTTCGGGTATACTCCAGCTATGGGATTCGTCGAGTTGAGAGCCCGTTCCGCCTTCTCCTTCGGCGACGGCAGCGCTTCCCCGGAAGCACTCGTCGCCCGTGCGGCATCACTCGGCTACAGCGCCATCGGGATCACCGACACCGCTGATCTCGGAGGAATAGTTCGCTTTGGACTGGAGGCGCGCCG
>WNFA01006268.1_pt1 | contig 15272 bp, 16 predicted proteins | sample 5400481 | NCBI WGS metagenome assembly WNFA01 (sample SAMN13153340, study PRJNA577476) | soil metagenome | isolation source: 120 cm saprolite under Douglas fir tree site 2 hole 1 replicate 2 | place: USA:California | collected 2015-04-18
CGGGCGCAGGTACCTGGGATGTACTGCTGACGATGAGTAGTGCGCTAGAGTGTGTGGCATTAGTAGGAGCCGTCTTCTTGCTCGCTATAACTCTATGGCAGAGCCAGCCGCTTTCTACTCGTTCGGCGTTCCTGGGGGGGAATCGTCTTAAGTGGGAATTCAATCTGACCCACTACCCGACTTTGCAACAGCCCTGACGATGATGTCGTCTCACTTGACAGAGCGGAAATCATACGATATACTAACTATACCCCTACCAGGGGGGTATGGGTAATCTTAAACATGCAGATGCAGGGAATATCATGGTGACCGAAACGACTCGACAGAACGATAATAATGCAGGTGTCTCACAAGGCCAGACAGAGAATCGCGCCACTCTTGCTTTAGAGGGAATGACTTGCGCCTCCTGTGCCATGCGCATCGAAAAGGGGTTGAAGAAGGTGCCGGGTGTCAAGGATGCCAGCGTCAACTTCGCCACAGAGTATGCCGCAGTTACCTACGATCCAACTCAGACCACCGTTGAGCAGATGATCCAGAAGGTAGAGGCGGTAGGCTACAAGGCGACGCCGCAAGTTGCTCCCGTGGTCCATGCACTACCGGGAGCATCTGGAAGCAACATCGCTGCTCCCCTGGATATGCCTGCCATTAGCATGCCACAAGAGGATGAGCAGAGCAAGCGACGGCGGGCGGAGCTTGTCCGCAAGCGCAACCTGTTGATCCTGGGGATCGTACTCACCGTGCCGATCGTGATTCTCAGCATGTTCTTCATGAACCTCTTCCCCGGCGAAAACTACCTCCTGCTTGTGCTCACGACTCCCATCTGGGCAGTCGTCGGCTGGGAATTTCATCGCGGAGCTCTCAAAACGCTGCGCCACGGCAGCGCCAACATGGATACACTGATCTCGGTTGGCTCGACCGCTGCCTATGTGATGAGCGTGGTAGCAACCTTCTTTCCGCACATTGTGGGTCCCGTCACTTTCTATGATACAACGGCTTTGATCGTCACGCTGATCTTCCTGGGCAAGTACCTGGAAGCGCGCGCCAAGGGGCAGACGAATGAGGCCATCAAGAAGTTAATCGGGTTACAGGCGCGTACCGCGCATGTACTGCGAGCAGGAAAAGAAGTGGAAGTGCCCATCGAACAGGTGCAGGTTGGCGATGAATTGATCGTACGTCCCGGCGAGAAGATCCCCGTCGATGGAGTTGCGCAGAGTGGCCTCTCATCAGTAGATGAGTCCATGATTACTGGCGAGAGTATTCCTGTTGAAAAGGTTGAGGGTGACCCACTGATTGGCGCAACGATCAACCAGCGCGGCCTGCTGCACATGCGAGCGACCAAAGTTGGTGCCGACACCGTGCTCGCCAGTATTATCCGTCTGGTTGAGCAAGCACAGGGTTCGAAGGCTCCGATCCAGCGTTTAGCCGACACCATTTCGGGCATTTTCGTGCCGGTGGTGCTGGTGATCGCTTCACTGACGTTTCTCGGCTGGGCCATTGTCGGCAATGTCACCAGCGCGTCAACGAACGCTGCCACCATGGCAGCTTCCAGCAACCCCTGGATTATCGCCATCGTGGCGGCGGTCGCCGTCCTGGTAGTGGCCTGCCCATGTGCATTAGGTCTCGCGACGCCTACCGCCATCATGGTCGGAACGGGCAAAGGCGCTGAACAGGGCATTCTCATCAAAGGCGGTGAGAGTCTTGAACGCATTCAGGCAGTGAAGGCCGTCTTGTTGGATAAAACAGGCACTATTACAAAGGGCAGGCCAGAACTGACCGACATAGTGACACTCCCCGGCACACCGGAAGACGAGATGCTGCGCCTGGTTGCGGGAGCGGAACAAGGCTCAGAACATCCGCTGGCCGCCGCCATTATTGAGGGCGCGAAGGCGCGAGGTCTCTCACTCGGCGCAGCCCCACAGCGCTTTACAGCGCTTGCCGGGCGCGGCCTGGAAGCGACCGTAGATGGTCATGATGTGCTCGTTGGGACGCGACGCCTGCTCGCTGAACGTTCCATTGCCTCTGATACTCTCGTGGCGCAACTGGAGGCGTTAGAGCAGCAGGGCAAGACGGTCACGCTCATAGCGCTTGATGGAGCATTCGCTGGCTTGGTCGCTGTCGCCGATACCGTCAAGGTGGGCTCACGCGAAGCCATTCAGCAATTGCATGCACAGGGCCTCTCCGTCTGGATGATTACGGGTGATAATCGGCGCACCGCCCAGGCGATTGCGACGCAAGTGGGCATTCCCCCTGAGCACGTGCTGGCAGAGGTCTTACCAGAAAATAAAGCCAACCAGGTCAAACATCTGCAAGAGCAAGGGATGGTGGTGGCTTTCGCTGGGGACGGCATCAATGATGCACCAGCGCTGGTGCAGGCTGATGCAGGTATCGCGCCCTTTCGCGAGCGACCTTGCGCACCATCAAGCAGAATCTCTTCTGGGCCTTCGCGTATAATGTCATTTTAATCCCGACCGCGATCCTCTCGCCGCTCATTCCACTTTTACGCGAGAATGCCCCCATCTTTGCGGCGGCTGCGATGGCGCTGTCATCCGTAACAGTGGTCAGCAATTCCTTGCGCTTGCGCCGGTTTGGTCGGTAACGTATTGTCACCCGCCCTGGCTAGCTGAGGCGTGAAAGGAGTGTAAAAGATGCAAGAAGAACGCAAGCCGGATGTCCTGAAACGGCTGTCGTACATCGAAGGGCACGTGGCCGGCATTCACAAAATGGTGGAGGAGGACAAGTACTGTGTTGACATCTTGCGTCAAACCTATGCAGTACGCAAGGCCCTCGAAAAATTGGAGGCCATCATCCTGGAGGGCCATTTGCGTACCTGTGTCCCAGAAGGAATTAAGGGTGACCGTGAAGAAGCGGTGATTCAGGAATTGATCCAGCTCTACACGATTGCCGGAAATCAGTAACGTAGTCACGAGTTCTATCAACAAAAGGAGAAACGATCGTATGGAGTCAACGACCCTTATCGCTCCCGATATCTCTTGCGAACACTGCCAGCACGCCATTGAGGGCGCGGTTGGAAAAATGGACGGCGTGAAAACCGTCACTGTGGATATTCCCGCCAAGACGGTGCATGTGGACTATGATCCAAAGCTTGTCACGCTGGCGAAGATCGAAGAGGTCATGGATGACGTGGGCTACACCGTCGCGAAGTAGTTCCACCACGTGTCCCATAAGTGTAAATTCCAGCTTTCTTATGAAAGTGGAGCGACCCTGGCCAGCATGGCCCGCACCTGGGCTGCGAGCCAGCCATCCCCATAAGGCAGGCTCCGCATTGTCGCGTTTCGCTATTGCCAGCAGAGGAATTTCGCACTTGTGCCCATGCTGGAAAAATGGTATACTCCCTCAACGCTACAAATTTTGTAGCAAATAAGTGATTACACTTCTGAAATAGAAGCAGAAGGAGGAAGGATGTCTCTGCCAACCCCGGAACAGCCTGTACCCGGCTTCCAGAGCGGGTATCCCATCGTGGCAGCGCTGGACCTGCTGGGCCGACGCTGGATTTTACGCATTCTGTGGGAACTGCGCAATGGGCCGATAGGCTTTCGCGCGTTGCAGGCATTCTGCGATCAAATGTCTCCCAGCATGTTAAGCCAGCGGCTCAGCCTTCTCCAGACCACGGGGCTGATCTACCATACCGAGGAAAGCACCTATTCCTTGACGGGAACGGGCCAGGAACTCCTGCAAGCGCTCGCGCCTTTGCAGGCATGGGCGCAGCAGTGGGCCGAGCAGTTGAGAGGACAGGAAGAAACCGAGCGCGCACAGACTGATCTTGAAAGGAGTAGTAGACCAATGTCATCGTTACAAAGTAGCCAACCAACTTTTCTTGAGATTGCTCCTCGTTTTGTTGTCCGCGATTTGGAGCAAGCGCTGGCCTTCTATGAGCAACTGGGCTTTCAGACCACGTATCACGACGAGGATTTTGCCATCGTCGAACGGGACAAGGTGTCTCTGCACCTGAATTACTTCCAGGACTTCCCAACGGGGAAATACTCTGTCTGTTGGATCGCTTCCACCGACATTGATGCCTTGTATCAGCAGTATCTGCCTGCCGAAGCGCGCCAGGCTCCCTTGCAGACCAAACCCTGGGGTTTCAAGGAGTTCACCATGAGAGATCCCTCTGGGAACCTCATCATCTTTGCTGAACACATCCCCGAAGCGGATGCCAGTTTTGAGTAAGGGATGCCGATACCATTGTGGTCCTGGTAGATGGACACATCGCGGAGATCGGCACGCACGAGAAACTAGCCAGCCATACGCGGGAGTTCTGGTCGCTCTTCCTGGCGCAAGGCTCGCATCCCAACCCTTGATCGCACTTCGTAAACCCGTCGAAAGGAGCAGCAGATGACGATACACATGCGCCCCTATGCGGGGGCAGCAGACCTGCAGCGCATCCTTGAGTTGAAGCGGGCCTGCACGACACCCGAGAACAGGTACGATGCCCCGACTCTCTCTGAACTGCGCGCGCTCCTCGCGCCTCTCCCGCAGGGTCCGGCTGCGGAACGGCCTCCGTGGGAGGACGAGCAGGGAAGAGTCATTGGACACCTCTACCGGCGGGCGAGGACCCAGCAGGCAACCATGCTCTGGGTGGAGACAGATGGCACGTCCGTGGCCTACGCCCTCATAGCGCCGCCCTCGACTGTCCTGACCTTCCAGGTGCATCCACAAGCGCGTGGCAGCGGCCTCAAAGCGCAGATTCTCGCCTGGGCCATCGCGGGGGCGCAGGAGCAGGCGAGACAGCGCGGGAAAACCTTCTCCCTGTGGTGCCGTTGTCACGAAAGCGAAACGGAACGCCGCGCGCTCCTGGAGGGGGCAGGTTTCAGACCGCTTCCGGCACAAGATCTGCGCCTGGTTCGCCCGCTCGAAATCCCCCTGCCAGTGGCTCACTTGCCAGCAGGCTTTGTCCTGTGTGGTGGCGTGTATGGGGAGGAGTTGGAGAAGTACCAGGAACTGCACCGGGCAGTGTTTGACGGGATCGGGATGGGACTCGACTATCACCAGTCCCCCGCCTACGAGCCCGACCTGGATGTGATCGCGGTCGATGCCGCCGGAGCGTTTGCGGCGTTTTGTCTCTGTGAACTCACCGGGGTAGCGGACAGCAGCAGCGAATACACCGTCGGCGAAATCGGGGTGATCGGGACGCGTCCGACCCACCAGGGGCGTGGACTTGGGCGTGCGCTGCTCCTCACGGCATGCACCGGTTGAAGGAGCGAGGTGCAACGAGCGTCTTTCTCGAAACGGAACAGGCCGAGACGCCAGCGCTGCGCCTGTTCACCTCCCTCGGGTCCAGCGCGTCTCAACGTGGCGATGGATGACAAAGGAAATCGCCCCACTCACATGAGATGGCCCAGGACCAACAGTCAGGATGTGCCTACCAATCTCTCTGTCACTCTCCGACGACCTGGAGAGCTGAGCGCCACTCGGGCGTGAGAGTGTGTTCTACCCAGGGCCACGTAAAAGTCGTCCCCCCACAGGAGTTGTTGTGTTTGTAAGCGCCGCAGGCGCGCGGAGTGAGCAAGAAATGCGACTTTTAGGTCGCCCTGGCGAAAATGAATTCAAGTATTGACTTAATTAAGGAAATGCTTTACAATATATCCATCACTGATCCAGGACATGTGAGTCTCGAAACACTCACCTTGGAAGAATTGCCTGGAGGAAGAACCAGGCTCACTTCTCAATCTGTTTTCCGGTCGGTCGCTGACCGCGATGGCACACTCCAGAGTGGCATGGAAGAAGGAGTCCAGGATACCTATGATCGTCTTGCAGAATTTCTGAAAAAGGAGAAGGATGATGGCAACGACAAAGAGAGAGCCAAAGGCTGAGCGGAATCTTGATGGCTATGGCGCGCCTCCGATCCCGTGGAGATCAGTGCGCGAGCGCCTGGAGCAAGGTCTTTCCCAGGCCCCGGGATCGGGCGGGCCTGATCGGCATACCTGTTGGCTGGCAACGGTGCGTCCGGACGGCAGGCCACACGTGATGCCGCTGGGAGTCCTCTGGGTAGATGGCGCCTTTTACTTCAATGCTGGCGCAGCCACCCGCAAAGCGCAGAACCTCGCGCACAACCCCCACTGTGTTCTCACGGTCGCCACGCACGATTTCGACCTGGTCTTGGAAGGAAAGGCGGTGAAGGTGACCGATCAAACCAAGGCCCGGCGCATCGCCGAGGCGTACCGATCCCAGGGATGGGAGGCGAGCGTGCGCGACGGCGAGGTCTCTCTCACCGCCGAATACAGTGCGCCGAGCGCAGGGCCACCGCCCTGGGATGTGTACGAAGTCACGCCCGAAACCGTGTTTGCCCTGGGTACGGCCGAGCCCTATGGTGCAACTCGCTGGCGATTCTAAGCATGACGCTGCCGGCTCCCACAGCTCTTCCTCAGACAGTGCGAAGAGCACGAACGAGAGCAGACAGTCCATACGCCAGGGCTTCCTGCTCGTCCGGCTTGAGTTCTGCCAGCAGGCGCTGATGTCGTTCCGCCAGACTCCTGGCCAGACGCGAGGCTTGCTCGTGCCCTGCATCACTCAAATGCAGTCGGAACATCCGCGTATCGTGAAGATCGCGCACCCTCTTCACCCATCCCCGCCGCTCCAGGTGCTTGATGAGGCGACTCACCGTACTTTTCTCGAGGTGCAGTTGCTCTGCCAGCACTTGTTGCGACATCGGTGCCTCGGCGGAGAGCGCCATCAGCGCGAACATCTCGGAGAGCGAGATGGAGAAGCCGGTAGGCACCTGGTCGGGCCGGTGCAGTCCTAACGCCTGGAGAAACTCGCCAAATAAATCCTGTAACTGCCTGGTATCCATACCGCTATTCTACCATGAGACAGTTGCACAAAGCAACCATATAGTTGTATACTACAACCATACAGTTGTATCGTGCAACTATATAGATCGAGGCAACTGCTTACGGATGCAGTTCTTGCCATTGTCTTGAGAGGAGAAATGACATGCACAGGTATGAGGCCGGGGAACATTCGTCGGTACGCCACTTGAGCCACTTTAATTCCCTGTTTACCGGCTGGGGGAGTCACGTCTATGATGTGGTGATGGTGCGACTGACCAGGAGATTGTATCACCGGGTCAGCACAGACCTTGCCGCGCTCCGGCTCGTCGAGGGGAAGGTGCTGGATGCGGGAACCGGTCCGGGCACGTTAGTCAGGGAACTCGCTCGGAGTCTTCCAGGGCTTCAGATCTACGGCATTGACTTGTCGGAAGATATGATCGGGCTGGCACGCGCACATGCCAGGCGTGAGCAGCTAGAGGAGCGGGTGCATTTCGAGAGCGGTGATGTGGCGCACCTCCCCTATCCAGATCAGTCCTTTGACGCAGTGGTATCGACCATCAGCATGCATCATTGGTTTGAGTTAGAGCAACCCCTGCGAGAACTCTACCGGGTGCTGCGGCCAGGTGGACATTTGTGGATCTATGACTTCCGATTCGTCAAAGCGCAGACGGTGGAGAAGGCGCTCGCCAGGACGCCCTTTGTGGAAACTCCACTCGAGCACCGGCTTGTGCGAACGGGCTTCTTCCCGTTCGCGCTCTATAGGCGCTTTGCCCTGCAGAAGACCGCGCACCGCGATCACCAACAAGACTGAGGGTTGACAGATGGAAGCCTACTTGATTTTTGCTCTCGACATCACCGATCCAGAAGGCTTTAGGGAATACGCCGAACGTGTCGGTCCGACCCATGAACACTATGGGGGAAAACTCCTTGTGCCAGGGAAAATCTGTGAGACCCTGGAGGGAGAGTGGTACCCAAACCGGCTGGCGATGCTGGAGTTTGAAAGCGTCGAACAAGCCAGACGCTGGTACACCTCAGATGAGTACGCACCGCTCAAAGATATCCGTCTCAAGACGGCAACCACCCGGCTCTTTTTGGTGGAGGGTCACTAATCTGGAAAGAGAGACCCGTGGAGGGATCGACCGGATCCATCGCTGGCGCACCAGCACTGTGACAGGATTGCTCCCTGTGCAGCAAATGAGATTACCTGATTCCATGAGAACAACCGGAGGACAGAAGACGATCGTCCTCTGTCTTCCGGTTCCGCATGCAACTCAACTATTCTCGGGAGAAAGGGCAATCAACGAAGCCAGGCTCTCGTGATACCTCGAGGGCTTGAACTCGATCACCTCATATTCCGCTACCTGCTCACGGACAAACGGATCTTCCGCCAACATTGCTTTCAACTCATCCCCACTGTTGACAATCGCCAGTACCACACCGGCAGGTCTAGCGGTCAGCCCGCCTGTTAGGATGAATTTGCCTGCCTTACAGTATCTCTCCAAAAACTCGCTATGGGTAGGAAACACTGGCGCGAGTTCCTGCTTCGTGACCCTGTTCTTTCGACGGGCAACGAGTAACACCCTGACTGGTCGCGAGTACCCATGCTCTACTCGTGATGAGCTATCGAAAAATGCCTGGATCCCTGTACCAGTACCGCCTGGATTATCTCCTCCGGAAGCTTTCACCGGGAAAGCGAGGAACTCGTTGACCTGAAATTGCCGAGACCCTCGCTTCGCCCACTCCTTTTCCTTTCACTTACCGCCGCATCGATTGTGGTATGAGGTTCAGTCTGTTGCTAGAACCTCACCTTCCGAATAAGGCCGCGAAAGGGCGCGCGTCGAACACAGCGCGCAGGGCCGCGATCTTACCGCCCTTGACCTGGTACCACTCGGCGATGAAAGCTGTTCCGGCGGGGGTGTTGGTGACCATCTCGTACAGCACGCACACATCGTCGCCATCAACGAACACCTTCTTGAGGTCGATGCGCTGGATAATGGAAGCCAGCCTCCGGGTGGCTTCGAGATACTGGTCGGCGGTGTTGAACGTGTCAAATGGACCCTGGAAGGTCATGTCGTCCTGCATGAGCGTCCGGGCTGTGGCGAAATCCCCTTGACCGAGGGCCGCCCGGTAGCTCTCGACGATCTCATTTGCACTGGTATTGGTCATGTGTCTTTCCTCCTTTTGTAATGAATACTGGTACGGCCATTGTAAGCCAGGCAAGCCTGGCTTACAATGTCTGAAGAGCTATCATTCTTTGCCAATCGTCCAGATCAGGAGGAAATATGACAGAGCTGCTCACTCACTTTCAAGAAGATGTGCTTGCCGACATACTCCAATCGATACACCTGCACAGTACCCTTTATTGCCGCGCCAAAATGGGGGCGCCCTGGGGGTTCCGTGTGTCTCAGAGAGCGGTTGCAAGCTTCCATATCGTCACCGGGGGAACGTGCTGGCTGACAGTGGAGGGGGTAGATAAGCCGGTGTCGCTCACCGAAGGCGACCTGGTGATCTTACCGCACGGTCATAGCCATACCATGACTGATAGTCCCGAAACACCTGTGACGAAGCTTGAGGACCTGATACCAAGGCAACCAGTTGAAAAGGATGTCGTATTTTACAGTGTGGGGCAAGGTGCAGTAACGACACTCGTCTGTGGGGGACTCCAGCTTGAGGATCACACGACCAATCCTCTCTTTTCGGTACTGCCGCCATTTCTGCATATTCAAAGTCGGCGTAGGGAATCGAATCCCTGGCTTAGAGCGATCGTGAAGTTAGTGAAGGCAGAGGCCAGCGCAAACCAACTGGCAGCGGAGACGGTCATTACGCGCTTATCGGAGATTCTCTTTATTCAGGCGGTGCGCACGTATATGAGTACGGTCGGCAACGGAGATACAGGCTGGTTCAATGCGTTGAAGGATCCCCAGATCGGTCAGGCTCTTACGTTGATCCAACACCAACCAGAAGAGCCGTGGACGGTAGAGTCCCTGGCATGCCGTGTCAGCTTGTCGCGTTCGGCATTTTCCGCGAAGTTCAAGCAGCTCGTTGGCGAATCTCCCATGCAGTACGTCACCCGTGTGCGACTCACGAAGGCCGCGGCTCTGCTGCGCAGGGACTCGGCGACACTCGTCGAAGTCGCCACGTCTATTGGCTACGACTCTGAAGTTGCCTTTAGCAAAGCGTTCAGACGCTATTTTGGCATCGCTCCTGGGGCCTACCGGCAAGGAAGACGCTTGCCACAAGAGGATGGAGCACTCGAAAAACGGTATCCAGTTTAGTGAGTGGATCCGTGCATCTCCTGCATTTTCTATAGCGTTTGGGGCATCTCCTCTCCCACCCCGAAGAGGAACATGATGGAGGTCGCTTCGCCTAAAAAGGCGAAGCGTTTGAGCAGGTCTTTCAGGAGCGCTTCCTCCGCAGAAGCCTCTACTCGTCGGGATGCATCATTTTGTAAATGGCGGCAGTATCTTCTCCTCCCACTCCCTGTGTCTGTGCCTGCCTCTTCATCCCTCTCAAAACATGGGGGAACGTACTGATAACCCTGCAAAAAGGCGACTGTCAGGATCGGTCAGGGGATCTCTTTCCCCGATGGAGGCGGCATGAGCAAAGACGAGTGCTGGCTGCTCGGCGCGCATGGCACGCGCGAGCACGTGAAAACTCTGCGCTCGGGCACGTGTGCGGATCTCCCGGCTCATTTCTATCCACTCGCGCTGGACCTGCGCAAAGCTCTCACGCGCCCCGATCGCCAGGGCATAGAGTTCTGCTGGCAGCAAACCATCGCGATACCCATGGCGGATGGGTACTGGCCTGTCCAGCATGTCTTTCACCACTCCCTGTGTCCTCAGCAGGCCAGTAAGCTGTTCGATCTCTCCCCAGGCTCCACTCTTCACCGCCAGCAGCTGCGGCCCAAGATCGGGCTGCATGTAGTCGGTATGGGCGGCAAGCCATTCGCTTACCTCTTGCTGATACCGCTTCCAGAGCTTCCCCTCATCCTCTGCAGGCGCGGGCGGCAAGGGGAACCGACTGCCTGGAAAGGGACTGATCGACGCCCCCGACGCACGAGCCTCAGCAAAACCGCGGCGCATCAGCTTCTCAAGCAGTTCCAATGCCGCAGGTATGCCATCCCGCTGGAGAATCTGTTGCAGCGCTTCTTCCAGCACGGCACGTGTGACGATTTCGCCGGCAGGTACGATGTTCCTGCCGATACGCTCCGCGATCTCCCGTTTCCCCTCCTCGGTGAGGCTCATGCTGGCCAAGCCCCAGAGCGCTTCATTATTCGGCAAGAGATCGCGCAGCAGCTCAGGGGTGCGGGCCAGGTGCGCCGCGACCGCGAGACGCTCGCCAGCCTCCTGTTGGGCTTGCTCGGTCAGCGGCAGAAAAATCGCTGCCTGGTCGCCGTCGAAGTCCGCTTGCAGGAGACGGCAGACCAGAGGGTGGAGGCGAAGCACGCGCTCAGGAATGCGCACCGGATGGAAGGCCAGAAAGGTCTGCGGCGTCAATGCCGGTGAGCGATGGATCATGACCCAGCAGCGGGCCATGATCTCATCCAGGACGCGGGTAGCTTGCTCGCTGCGCGCCTGCACTTCCTCAACCGTGAGTTCACGCGCGACAAGTGGGCCAAAGAGCGGCCACGCCAGCTCTTCCGCTACTCCAACCTGGTCCAGGTGCAGATTCGGCCCGGGTGCAAGCACTGCACGCCCACTGAACTGCACGCGGGTGGCAAATTGAACGGCTGGCAGCAGGGTCGCGCAGTAGTCCTGGAGGCGCACGGCCAATTGAGCCTGGGCCTGCTGCCTGAGACTCGCGGGCGCTCCGCTGCTCAGCATGCGCCTCAGGCGCACATTGGCTTCGGCAAGCGCCTGGTAGGCAGCCGGTGTGCCACCGCTCACTCCGATGCGTGTCAGCACGTGCCCCCGCAGCCAGGGATGGGCGATCGGAGCCGCGAGATCAAGTGCCACTCCCTCAGGCTCTCCCAGGTGAAATGCCAGCCCACTTTCGCTCAACTCGCCTTTGATGCCAACGACGTCCAGGTGTTTTAACAGCGCGCTCAATTGGGGTGATGGCGCCCCGGCCTGCTCAAGGCTGCCTCTGGCGAGTCGTTGACCCAGCGGGCCGCCCTCAGCGTGGCCGACCGCGCTGGTATTGAACGCCTCGCGAATCATTTCAACTGCTCCCGCCTCGCGCAAGGCAGAGTAATCGTAGTCGTTCAAGCGCTGTCCCCTGCCGTTTTCCGTCGCGACCTGTAGCTTTTCGCGCGCCTGGTGGACCAGTTTTCCCCAGTAGACCCAACCCACGGTGCTCGGCCCAGCCAGGGGGTTCCCGTTCCGACCATCCAGCAACTGTTCCATCCCATCCTCTGGCAGCCCAGCCTGGGCCAGTCGCAAGCGAATTTCCTGTTCAGCAGGCGCGTGAAAAGGAGGAATAAGCATCGGTCTGCCCTCGGCATGGGCAATCCGGCTCAGCACCGCTTCGCGAACCTGTCCAAAGTACGCGCGCACGTGCTGGCTGATAAAGTTGAAGATCAGCTCGACCGGGGTGCCATCGGCGAGATGGGGCATCTCGTCGTCTGGGAGGATGCGACTGACGATCCCCTTGACGCCATGACGATTGCTCAGTTTGTCTCCTGGCTCGGCGGGATGCGTAGAGGAGAGTCGCCGGGCGCACGACTCGCTGAGGACAATCCCATCTTCATAGGTATCCTCTCCCCAGGAGAGAAAGGCGGTGAGCAGGTTGCGCCCACACCAGAAATCGGGGGCGTCCGGTTCGTTGCCACTCTGGATGAGCGCCGGCTCGGGCGATGGAGGGACGATCCATTGACGCAGCATGTTCGCGCCCATCAGCAGCCGCTCGGGCGCGTTATGCTCAAGCAGTGGGATCATCGCTGCTTCAAGGCCCAGGGTGGCTTCTGGCCGTTCGTCGATGATCAGCAGTTTGCCGTCGCGTATTGCGGCGCCCAGGGCAATGGGCAAGATACGCCCGATATTCGGGCCTTCTGGCGTTTCAAAGGGGCAGGTGCGCCCGAAATGTCCAGGCCTGAAGAGGTGCTGGCAGTCCATGATGGAGAGGCGCCGCAGGTGGCCGTGCCTGGCCAGCCAGTTTGTGTCATCCAGCGATTGAACGAAAGTTGTCCAGTTGGTATCTGGCGACGGCCAGGCGTAGCGTGGAGGTCTCTCAAAGAATTCCCCGATCCAGCGATTGAGCGGCAGCCAGGCCCTGGCCAGCGCGGTATCCCATGCCAGGTCGTCTGGCGCTTTGCCCAGGCGCTGGCGGAGATGGGCCTCTAATTGCTCGCCCACGCAGAAGATCTCCGCGTTTTCCAGATCATCGTGTGCGGCATAGGGAACGACGACCAGGCGCTTCCCGTCGATCTGGAAGACGCCCTCTTGATCCGGTTGGGGCAGGCCCGCGTATGCAACAATGACCTCTCCTGTGGGCGAGGAGAGGGTCAGTTCTATCTGGCAGGTGTAGGGATCAGTTGCGGTGGCAGTGTAGCCGAGCAGTGGGACGTGTTCGGCCAGCAGGTGGGGCAAACGCTCATGAAGAAAACGATCGAATGAAGCTTTGTGCCAGGGTGCGTCCATAATGATGGTCATGCCATATCCTCCCATTTATTGTCAGAGGCCATACCAACTGTTGTGGAACGGCACATAGCAGCAAAGTCCGAAAACCAAGTCTGGACCGGGTTGAACGCCATCTCGTTGCACAACATTACACAAAAATCGATAGAGCATCGAATAGCGCGCAACTGTGGCGCGTTTGCGCCGTATTTTTTTGCTTTTTGGCTTGCTCGTTGCAGAACATTACACAAAAATCGATAGAACATCGAATAGCGCGCAACTGTGGCGCGTTTGCGCCGTATTTTTTCAAAATAGGGTGCAACTGTGGCGCGTTTGCGCCATAAATTTTTGGCTTTTTGGCTTGCTTCTGCCCTAAACCAAAAAGGGAGCCTGGCTGACGCTCTGTAGCGACCAACAAAGATGTGCACATGATCGATACTCCTCAATGACTCGATCTTATTCCGACCGGCAACGGACTGCGTCCTTCTTGTAAGCCAGCTTGTCAACGAACTGCGTTCTAGCTTCGCTCAGACAAGCTGCAAGGAGTGCGCTTCGCTCAGCCGGTCGGAAAGGTAGTACTCGTGAGTAGTGATGCCCAACCGTGGCAGCAGGTTTCCCTTCATGCCTGCTACTGGAGCTATTCCATTTGGGCCTGCTTTATCCAGCAATAGCTCGTTTTGATGAAGAATAGGTTCGTGCAGATACCTCGCCACGATGACTACCGGAAAGCATTCATCGTTTTTCAACAGGCTGACTCGTTTGTGGTACAAACAGGTCAGCCAACAGAGGGAAAATGTATGCTATAATCGTTTCATGCCATGAGGTGCTGTAGTTCCTCGTCTGACCACGGTGTCCATCTGGGTTTCGAGCCGAACATCTGATGAAGTTCGTATTTATTGTCAAGGACACTTCCACCAATGAAAATGTTCCGGCGTTTAAATGCCTCAGATGTTGTTGCGAGTAACCAATCACGTTGCGATGGTTGTGAGGAATAAAACCAGGGGTGTTCGAGAACGTAGTCTTGCTGCTTGGTCCATGCAGGGCAGGGGAAGCCCGTTTTGGAACAAAGTTCTTCAACGACCGCTGCACAAAACGCGGCCCAGCGTCTTCCTTCTAGTGTTGCGACAGGTGCTGGTGGCTCAGCGATAAGATCCTGGCGATGGTCTCTTGCATCGCACCACCAATCATGGAGAAAACAACCGAGGGCGAACCAGGGATCTTCTCCCTGATAGATGTGTGTCGCAGCCTCAGCGATGGTATGTATAGGATAAGGAAGTGGAGATGTCATCGTTTTTACTCTTCTCTGTAATTTCCCTTGACCCCTTTATTATAGCCCAAACCAGAGACATTCGTCAGGAATAGAGCAGGAAATGGCCGAAGAAAGCTGGTTATCAATCATCACCTCTCACCGATCAATGACGCCTGATTGCACTATGTGGTAAAACAACGATCGATGGCCTGGGTGGTATATCCACTCCTGAGAGCAAGTTGAGCGCCTGGTATATACGTGTTCACGATCGACCAGGCTTGCGCCTGTGTGTGAATGTGAAGTCGCTGGGAGAGTGCCTGGATGTCACGGTCGTCTTGAGGCCGTCCCGAAAAGAGCTTGAGTGCCAGAATATACTCAAGCTCAGGAATGTACACTGCCAGATTTGAAAAGGTTTTCCACAGTCTTGGTGTTTTCGGCTTGCCAATTTGATCGACGATGATGGTCACATCGTCGTTCATCCAGGAAGAAGGAAGGTTCTTTTCCTTTGCTACTAGTTGGATTGCCTGCTGGATGGTCTGGTAGGTGCGTGGATCATTTGTTGCAACCACCACATCGATATCTTGTGTTGATTTTCGGTTTCCTATTTGGGTCACCATCAGCGCTCCCCCCAGGAGAATAATAGTAGCCTTGATCTGCATTTCACCAAGTTTTTGACCCAGG
>WNFA01002899.1_pt1 | contig 15270 bp, 13 predicted proteins | sample 5400481 | NCBI WGS metagenome assembly WNFA01 (sample SAMN13153340, study PRJNA577476) | soil metagenome | isolation source: 120 cm saprolite under Douglas fir tree site 2 hole 1 replicate 2 | place: USA:California | collected 2015-04-18
CACCGGCCAGCCGCGACGCAGGCCGAACAACACGTTACATGCGTGGGGCAGCCTTCCGGTGACCATTCACTCCGCTCGTCAGGGGTAGGTTTTTTGCAATGTGCCCATCGAGTACGTAGGGGCGAGTGGGGTGTGGAGTGGATGGGTGGGCCCTTGTGGAACCCTGTCTGGGGGACAGGTATGCCCGCGGTGCCCTGGTATCCGTGCCCCTTCCAGGCGGCTTTACACAAAAAACCTATGCAAGGTTCACTCCGCTCCTGCCCAGCTGCAACGCGCCCCTTGGACACCGCCAGGAGAGGGCGGAGTTTCTCATGCTTCTCTCGCCGTGAAAGTGATAGTGATCAGAACCTTATTTTGTGCAATAGCGATGTTCGCCAGGTCGGGTGGCTGGATGCCGAAGTCAGTCATATAAACGGTACTCGTCGCTGTTCCCATTATCATGTTCCCAGCGACCTTTCCCTGCACATCAAACACCTCTTTGTTGGTTTTGCCGTGCATCGTCAGGTTGCCGATGAGCTGAAACCGGATCACCTGTCCATCGCTATAGGTCTTCGGCAAGCCTTGGGTGGAAGTCGAGATGAACGTCGCCGTAGAATAGGTGTCTGTTTCCAGATAGTTTTGTCTCACGAAGTGATCGCGCATCGACGAATCTGTTTGCAGCGTCCTCAAATCGACGGTAATATTCATCGCTGCGACGAGCGGGGATGCACCGGTTCGTATACTGAAACTGCCCTGCACTGAGTGTGTCGTGCCAACCGCATCATTATTCGGTTTGTTTTGGAAGATCAGATTTTCGTACACGCTGTAAGATGCTGTGGTCTGGGCGGATACAATCTGAAATGCCCGCAGGCCGGTCGATGAATTAGGGGTTGTTGTGGAAGCTGTTGCGGCTCCTTGAGCTTGATGTGGCAAGTTGACGACACTGGAGAAGCGGGACGTGTATAATATACCAGCGACGAGGACAATGACGACGAGGACAAGGCCGATTCCAGTGAGCCAGAATAAACGTTTCTTCATATTTTCTTCCTTTGTAGCGTTATATAGCGTTTAAGAAAAACCTCATTTTATAAGATCTGTTGTGTCTGTCTTCTCAACACTTCCAACTATAACCGAAGAGTTATGAAGATTTGATGAAGAAGCTATCAAGATCCTGTTAGCTTTTTCCCATGCTTCTCCATCTGCATGAGCCAAACCTCGGACTGGGGGAGGGAGAGAATTTGAACCTTGCCCACCCGGCACGCAGGACCTATCTACCTTGTCCAGAAACTGCTATACTTAGCTTTAAGAACATCATTGATTTGAGGTATAGAGTATATAGCTATGGCAAGCATAAAATTACTGCTGGTTGACGATCATGGACCACTACGAAAAGCATTACGCGAAGGACTACAGGCTACCGGGGTTGTGCAGGTCGTTGGTGAGGCATCCACTGGACGTGAGGCCGTCGCACGGGCGCTGGAACTCGACATGGATGTCATCTTGATGGATGTGCAGTTGCAGGATCCACAGTCCAAACGCAACGCCCTGAGTGGTGTAGGAGCTGCGGTCGCCATACGTCGTGAGCGCCCGCGCATGCCCGTCGTCTTTTACTCTATTCAAGATGACGACGAATACTATCGTGAGTTTCGTGCTTCTGGCATCCTGACCCACTACGCCTATGTACGCAAAAGCAATTACCTGCTGCCCAACATGCTTGTCCCCCTGCTGCGTGACGCAATTAACGGTCGCAGCCTGGTTGATCCTGAGATAGAAGATCGCGTACAGGAAGTGCGCGACCTCGATGAACAGTCGCCTCGTGCTCTGCTTGAGCCGAACGAGCTGCGCGTGGTGGAACTGCTGGCGCAGGGAATGACCAACGAACAGATCGCCGCCCGCCTCAATCTGCACGACAAACGTGCCGTCAGTCGTACGAATGGGCGCATTTACGCCTCCTGGGGTCTCAGTGAAACAGCCGTCGATGACAAGGTTGCACGGGCACGGGCGACCCTCATCTACACACTCAATCGCATGATTATCTGGGATGAGAACGGCGTCGCATTGGTGCAGGACCGCCGGGGCGAATGGGTGCCGCTCTACCAAGAGGAATGATATGTCACTTGTTCATCTGCACGAACCTGCTCAATTAGTACAGGCCATCGCGCTGGCGCTCTCCATCTTTAACCTGGTGGCCTTTCTCTGGCTGACCCTCACCGTCTGGCTCAACGGTGATCGCCGGGCGGGCATTACACGGCTGGGAGTCGTTGGCCTGGGGCTCTCAGCCTGCTTCTTCTTCATTCATGCAATACTCATCTTCAGCCTGCTTCCCACTTCTTTCGTGTCCACCAATGTATCAGGACTGACCTTTATGGACGTCCTGTGGCATCTCCTCTGGCTGCCTGGACTTGGCGTTCCCTATATCTGGCTTGCTATCGGTCTGCATTATGCCGCGTTAATCAGTCCGCGCTGGCAACGTCGTCGCCCTTTGCTCCTGATCATCAGCGGGATACTCGGCTGTATCGTATTATTGCTACTGATTTTCAATCAATCGACGGTCACCTTCCCCGGGACAGTGCGCCTGCTGGCCTATGGTGATCCGCTTGATGACACTCGTTCAGGGCTGCTATCCTCACTTGTATTGTTGCCCGTACTCTTCCTCAGTTATGTCACCTTCTGTGCCATCGGGCCCTGGTTTACACCGGGCCGTGTGAAACGTTTGTTGGCTGTTGTAGAGTGCCGATTTATCGAGCACGTCCCCCGATTTATCGTGCAGGTGTGGCACGCCTGTCTTGGCAGACTTGAGGTATCGGGGCTCCGTAGGGGCGGGGGTGGTGCGGGGAACCCTGTCTGGGGGACAGGTAAGGGTGGGGACCCTTGTGGAACCCTGTCTGGGGGACAGGTAAGCCCGCTTTCCTCCCTACGCCATGCCCTGGAAGATGCCTTCTGGGATGATCCAACCGATGTCGAACTCTTAGAGGAACCGGTCCTCTCCTGGCACCTGGCACGGCCAGGCTTATTGTTAGCGGCTCTACTCATGGCCGGTCTCACCACGACTCTTGGTGTAGTAGGTATCCGCTCGCTGCTCGACTGGCTGGCTATCGAACAACATGGTCCGATTTCTGCACCGCCTGTACTCACGACGATCCCGCTCAATTTGCTTGTGCTTGATCTCTTAGCCTCCGGCGCGGTCGCGCTCATCATCCTGCTCATTGGCTATTCGGTTGTCCGGCATGGTGTTCTCATCGAACGTCCCCTGGCGCGGCGGGGCTTCCTTGAGCAGTGGCGTGGCATTGTCATCGTCGCTACAGCCGTGGCTATTTTCATCGCCCTGCTTGTCAATTTGACCCGCAGTAGCCTGGCGGGCCTGTTGCTGATTACCTCGCTGGCGACGGTTGCCTATGCCATGTTCACCTGGAGTAGCTACACCGCCCATGATCGTTATATTGCCCTGTTAGGGCCGTTTTTACGTAGTACAGGCGTACGTCACTGGCTCAATATTGATCTGCAGAAGACTGAGCAAGGGCTGGAAGACCTCTTTTCTCATCTTTGTCACGATGTCCTGGCAGTGCGCTTTGCACGCCTCGTTGTCATAGCCGGCCCTTTACGCCGTAGCTTCAACTTCCGTTGGCCTGAGAGCGCAAAAGTAAGTGAAATGCAACCAATAGCCAGGCCTACCGTAGGGGCCGATTTATCGCGCCCACCGCCTCAGCGAAGCGAAGCGGAGCGCGTATCAATACTTCGGCCTCCGGCCCATCATCGGAAGGAGAATCCCATCGCGCGATCGGTGGCATCCATTCCAGGGCGTGAAACTGTAGGCATCCATGCTCATCGTGTGCGTATGACCGTAGATAGGCAGCCGATCATCTGCTGGGTATTACCTATGTATGATGAACGTGGTCTGGTGGCCACACTCTACCTTGGCCCGCGCCAGGATGGCGGTGCCTTTACCGATGAAGATATGGACCTGGCCCATGCTTGCGGCCAGCGCATACTAGACACCCTTGGCGATCATGAAGCTATGCAGGCTGTTGCCGGGTTACTGCGTCATCGTATCGTAGACGTGAAATTACTTGGAGCCCAGCAACGTCGTGTCCTGCATGACGAGATTCTGCCACAGATGCATCTCGCTCTCTTGCGCCTGGAGATGCTACGTTCGCCAGCCAACGGTACTGCCCTGGATGAAGCGATTGATATGATCAGTGATGCGCATCGTCGCCTGGCAGCCATGATGCGTGCTACCGTGCCCAGTGCTCCCCATCACCTGGAGCGTGATGGCATGATGTATGCCATTCGTACTATGCTGGAGCAAGATTTTCAAAATGCCTTTGATGAGGTTGAATGGCGTGTCTCGGATGAAACTGCGGCCTGTATTGACGAGATAACGCCGCCTGCGATTGCCGAACTGATCTTCGCTGCTGTGCAGGAAGCTCTGCGTAACGCTGCCTGGCACGCTCGTGGATCTGATGTGCATCGCCGGCTGCGTCTCACCCTCAAGGCATCGTGTGATCCCCAGCTGGAAATGATCGTGGCAGATAATGGCGTTGGTATTGCCTCGGCGAACAGTTCCACGACAGGGACTGGCGGTGGCCTGCTGACACATAGCGCCTTGCTGGCCATTGCGGGTGGGAGTTTGACGATCAAAAGTGCTCCTGGCGATGGTGTTACTGTGCGTATTTTCTTGCCGGCTGAGGCGCTTCGGTAGCTAATTTGTAGTGATGCTCCTCCTTCCCAGAGAAATATAACATGAGCTAAATCACTCTCCTTTTGTGATGGAGGTAACAGTGCTAGCGCAAAAGATATGTTACATTGTGAATAAGAGCTAAAACAATCATGAGAGACAAATGGTCCTTCTGCTGACCCTCATCATTGGCATAGCAATCGCTTCGACCCATCCAGCTTAGTCTGGATGGGTCAAAGGTTACGTCCTCTGGCTCTGCTCCTCAGTAGAAGCAAGCATTTTCATCTGCTCTAATAGCGTTCCCATCCCAAAGGGCTTCTGTAAGACAGGGATATCTGGATGGCTTGCCTGGAACTGCTTCAATTCGCCCACACTGGCTGCCGAGATCACGATGATCGGGAGCTTTTCCGCGGGAATGACGCGTCGGATGGAGCTGACGACTTCCCAGCCGGAGAGACGACCAGGAAGGTAAAGGTCAACGAGCAGCAAATCATAGGGAATGGACCTGGAGATGTGGTCGCTGGCAAAGAGCCCCGCTAAGAAGGAAACACCATCGTAGGACGGGGAGACGCTGTGTCCTGCCATTCTCAGGACGGTCGAGAGCAAGGTGGCAATGGAAGGGTTGTCTTCGAGCAATCCAATCTGCATACGTTTCTCCTCCCCCCGCACTCGGGAGGGGCCGAAGTGCTCTTCAGCGTCCTTCAGCAAGAAGATGGAGTCAACGGCAATCATAGATATATCTATCGGCCACAAAGGCTATTTATGAAGTTTCAACATTCCCCACTCGATACAACGTAGGGAGGCTATTTTCAGTAACACAAAAACCATCCTCACTTTTTTAATGGGATTTTAATAGCTAATTTGTTGTTCGCCGAGGTCTGCAGATTATAAGTGTGCTCACCTTCCTCTTCACGCTCCGGCTCTCTAGTCCAGTGATGCATAATTGATCTATACTTTGTAATGCAGGGCCTATCAGAATTGGAGAGCATGACGATGCGCAAGATCACCGCCATAACAGAAGATGAGATGATCACCCTTGAATGTCTGCCGACCGAGTTAGAGGTCATCGTGGGATTTTTCTGAGCAAATTACACAGTGGAGCTGCTACTAATTTATTTCATCTCAAACGTATCCAGCTAAGGAGGAACACATGATACTCATTACTGGCGCAACGGGCTATATCGGACGCCATCTTGTCGCCCGTCTCGTCGCGCAAGGGGAACGACCACGCTGCCTGGTGCGCGATACGCAGCGGGCCGCAAGCATCTTGCCCGCTGAGAAGGTAGAGTTTGTACAGGGGAATACCACCCAACCTGATTCACCAGGGGCAGCTATGCACGGGGTAGATACTGTCGTGCATGCAGCTTTTCTGACCGCCGATCGCAAACAATCTGCCGGCAATCACTATCAAGAAACCAACGTCCAGGGAACGGCGAATGTCATTAAAGCGGCCCAGGATGCTGGCGTCAAACGGATCATCGAGATGAGCGGCTTAGGCACGAAACCCGACAAACCCGGGAGTTACATGCAGGGACGCTACCTGGCCGAAAAGATGCTCAAAGAGAGTGGTTTGGACTGGACGATTATCCAACCTTCAGTGCTGTTCGGCAAAGATGCTCCCTTCATTAAGGGGTTGAGCAATCTCATCCATACTGCCCCTGTTGTCCCGCTCATTGGTGGCGGCAAGATCATGTTCCAACCCATCTACGTGGAGGATGTCGTGACGGTGGTAATCAAGGTGTTGGATGACCCGGCGCGCAAGACGTATACGATTGGGGGCCCGGAGTATTACTCGTTTACCCAGATTATCGATGCGTTGCTACGTGCTATGCACAAGACACGCATCAAGGTGTATGCGCCAACACCACTTGTGGGCATTGGTGCAGCCGTCATGGAAGCCGTGCTACCAAAACCACCGCTCACCAGAGCGGCGATGACGCTCTTCTCATTTGATAACACGACCGATCTGGACTCTGTTGAGCGTGATTTCGGCTTCAAACCGCTGTCATTTGCCCTGTACCTCGAAGAACAGGGGGTATAAATCGATTGATTTTGGGTGAGTGAACACTTTCTCGGCATGCAATATTCATATGCTATAATAGATGGGTCTGTACGTCTTCATTATGAGGGAACTCGAGAGAAACTCGTAGCCCGCGAAAAATACTGTCTTTTTTACACACTAATATGGAGCAAACCGTTGACAGTAACACCTGATCCAACATTGCAAGCCAGCAAAGACTTGCGCTTTATCGGCGAAACGCTGGTGGGTATTTCTCGTATGCTTCACGAGCAGTCCCATAAGCTAGAGATGGCCGTCGAAGGCACCTATGCTGCTGAAGCCGGTGACCCGCGTGTCCGTTTGTTGAGTGAGGCTTTGCATGTGAGTCGTAGTGCGGACCTGCAATTGGGGCGTATTAACGAGGCTGCAAAGCGCGTATTGTTTGCATTGCAAGACCAACTCAACAAAGGAGAGCAAGCCCTCGTACCATCCCTGGCGGGTGCTCTGGTGATTTCACAGAACCCTTCCTCGTTTGATATCATTAACTCCCTGGAGCGCACACGTGGCGAACTAGAAACCCTCTACCAAATTGCCCAGGTGCTTAACTCGACCCTCGAGTTAAAGGAAGTGCTCCGCCTGGTGATGGACCAGGTGATTAAGTTTGTCGGTGCAGAACGAGGTTTCATCGTCCTGGTAGACCCCAAGACAAGTAAACAGGAGCCGGAGTCCACTATTGCGCGGGATAAACATTCGCACACAATTGACAGGAGTGCATTCGAGTATAATATCAGTCGGAGCACAGTAGATCGGGTAGTGACGACCAAAAAGCTGGTGCGTCCTGACCAGAGCTACGATCCTACGAAAAGCATGATGGACTTTGACATTCGCTCGATTATGTGCGCCCCGCTCATCGTGCGTGGCGACTGTATTGGTGCCGTGTATGTGGATAGCCGTGTGAAATCAAACCTGTTCACCGAAGAAGACGAGAAATTGCTGCTCTCCTTCTGCAACCAGACCGCCATCACCATCAACAATGCCCGCCTCTTCAGTAAGGTCAAAGAAGATAAGCAGTACATGGATAACATCTTTGCTTCCATAGCAAGTGGTGTGATCGCCACTGACTCTGCCGGTATCGTTACCACCTTTAATTGGGCTGCGGGCGAGATCTTAGGATTAAACCCATACCAGGTCGTCGGGAGGCATTACAAGGAAGCGTTTCAGGCCTTGCCCCAACTGCAGCTGGCGGAACTGCTAGAAAACGTCATCATACAGCACCAGCACGGCACGATTATAGCTCATTCAATTGAAGGCGTTATCCCCCGCCGTGGCCTGATCAGCCTGGACGTGCATCCCTCTTCTCTGCTTGATGAGGGAGTCCCCATCGGTATGGCGCTGGTCATCGATGACCGTACTGAAATCAAACGCGCCAAGGCCGAGGCAAAGGAAATTCGCGCTATCTTTGGCCGCTATGTGCATCCCAACGTCGTGCAGCAACTGATTGAAGATCCCAAAGCGCTCAACCTCGGTGGGGAAATCAAAGAAATTTCGGTCATCTCTGCCGATATCCGCGGCTTCACAAGCTTGAGTGAAGGTATGCCCTCCAAAGACGTCATGACTTTGCTCAACAACTACTTTGAGATTATGGTCAAAGAGATCTGGGACGAGGAGGGTACCGTAACCGGATATTGGGGCGATATGCTCATGGCCATTTTCAATGCCCCTTTACGCCAGGACGACCATGCGTTGCGTGCGGTACGTGCAGCCTGGAAGATGCGCATGGCGATTTTAGACCATCAGCGTTCTCGTCCCCAGGGTCCGCAGATCTCGTTTGGGATCGGTGTGAATACGGGCGAGGCGGTGGTGGGGAATCTTGGTTCGCACGGGCGTATGCAGAACTACACGGCCATCGGCGATGTCGTCAATGTGGCATCGCGGCTGCAAGGCAAAGCCTCGGACAACAATATCCTGCTGAATCACTCGACCTTCGTTAAAGCGCGCCAACTTGTGAAAGTCGACAAACTTCCGCCGATGACTGTGAGGAACAGAACAGTACCTCTGGACGTCTGGCATCTCAAGGGGCTGGTGTGATGTAGCTCCCCGATTTATCGTGGGAGTCATAGTTGTTTGCGCAGGACGAACCCGATCTGCGGAATGCGAATGAAGCCAAACCACTCGTAGAGGCGGTGCGCATAGGTGTTGTCGTCCTGTGTGTTGAGCATGATGCGTGATACTCGCGCGCCCTTGAAGAAGCGTATCGCCTCGCTCATTAAGCGCGCTCCAATGCCCTTGCCACTAACCGATGGATGGACGGCGATACGTACCAGGTAGCCGAACTCGCCATCCAGCGCGTTGAACTGGTATCCTACCACCTTGCCGGTAGTCCCCCGATTTATCGCGGGGAATTCCGCTACCACGAAATACGGATGTGTTTGGACAATATCGCTAAACGACAGCGCATCATAGCGCCAGAGATCTTCGAAGCAGGCTTGCTCTATAGTGAGCAGCGCAGGGATATCGCGTTCCTCGAAAGGGCGGACGGTGACCGACAGGTTCCCCTGTGTCGGAACGGCGTAGTCAAATTTATCGTAGGCGTAGAGCAGACAATAGGGTGAAAAACCGAGGGGTAGCAGAACGTCGCGCAACCAATCTCTCTCCACATCGCTACCAGAATAGTGGAGGTAGCGCACGCGTCGCGCGATTAAGAGCGGTGCCAGGTATTCGAGCAGGGTGCGGATCATTTTGACATACTCACGGCTCTCTGTCCAACTCACACCGAAGCCACCGATCCACGCCGAAGGAGCGTTGACCGTTTGTGTAAGCAGAAAGCTCAGCAGCGTGTGATCCCCCGATTTATCGCGGGGACCGCTGAATACGCCGACAGTAGGATAGTGCTTGAGCAGAGCTGGAAGCTCTTCCAGGGTAAAGCGTTGGTAGATATATTCAGAGGTTCGCAGTAGACGCTCCACCAGTGGTTGGTCGACACTGCGCAGTATGCGCACTTGCTCAGAATTTCGTGGCATACATCCTCCGGCTGATCTATGCGTCCGGGCCTTTGATCTCACGTCGCAGACGTTCGATGTCGGGTTTGGGCCCAGAGGTCTTCGAAGCACGCATACGATAGCCTGTCAATCCATGAATGCGCCGCAACTCTGCAATCAGCACATCAGTGTTAAGGCGAAATGCGCTTTCGGGAGGCGGACCAAAACTATCCACCGCGGCGTCGTCACCGAGCAGTAAATTGATGCAGGTCGCAACACAGGCTGCCATCGCTTCCAGGTTATAGCCACCCTCCTGGACCATCACCAATCGCCCATTACACAAGTACCGGGCCAGGTCGATGATGATGCCGGTTAGCTTCGCAAAACCTGCTGTGGAAAGGCGCATATTCGTCCCCATGCTCGTTGGCGGTATAGCATCTTTCCAGTGAGCATCAAAGCCAGCCGAAACCAGGATCAGTTGCGGGTTAAAACGCTCGGCTGCAGGAGCCATCACCTGGCGAAAGACGGGTTCATACGTCTCAAAACCGGTTGTTGCAGGCAACGGTACATTGATCGTTGTCCCCAATCCTGCTCCTTCACCGCGTTCATCCGACAGACCCGTGCCGGGATAGAAGGGAGCCTGGTGGACCGAGAAGTACAATACCCGTGGATCTTTATAGAACATATCTTGCGTGCCGTTGCCATGATGCACATCATAATCAATGATCATGACACGCTCAAGGCCATAGTGATCAATCGCATAGCGTGCAGCAACGGCCACGTTATTGAAAAGACAGAAGCCCATCGCATCGTCTGGCAAAGCATGATGACCGGGGGGACGCACCAGGCAATAGGCGTTGTCAACCTCACCTTTCATGATCGCATCGATAGCGGTGAGAGGAGCGCCGACAGCCTTAATTGCTGCATTATATGATTGTGCAGAAATGTAGGTGTCTGGAGCGAAAAAGCGTGTTTCACGACCACCGCGAACCATTTCCCGGGCCACATTATGTGCTGCCTCTTCTACCTCACGAATGTATGCACGATCGTGTACCGCCGCCAACTCATCCTCGCTGGCAGCACGTGGTGCCATCTGCACCAATCCATCGCGCTCCAACCAGCCGAGTGCTTCCAGAACCTTCATTGCCATTTCCAGGCGTTGTGGCTTCTCCGGATGATTCTTCGGCGTGAGATGTTCCAGAAAAATCGGATCGTAGATCAGAGCCGTAGTCATGCTTGTTCCCTGTTGTTATCCTTGATTCCGTCGACCAATTGCCCATGAAAGCCGAGCGAAGCGATGGCGTAGGGGCCCGATTTTGAACTTTAACGCGGACCCCGCGAACAGGGACAATACGTCCGTAGGGGCCGATTTATCGCGCCCACCGCCGATTTATCGGCCCTCGGGAAATCCACCGCATGGCCGGATTAATACGTTAAACCTCATTATCGCGCCCGCGGGGTGGGGGCCGCTGCCATCCAATTCGCCAGCAGTATCTATTCTTTTGCCAGTGCCTCTTTCACCAGTCCAGGAATATCAAAGATGGTATCAGCCACAGGAATCTTCGCTGCCTGTAATGCCGCCACCTTCCCTTGCGCCGTACCCGTATTGCCGGAGATGATCGCTCCCGCGTGGCCCATACGTTTCCCAGGCGGTGCAGTACGGCCTGAGATAAAGGCCACGACCGGCTTACTCATTGTTTTGATATACTCGGCAGCATCCTCCTCATCGCTGCCACCGATCTCCCCACACATCACCACCGCTTTGGTCTGCGGGTCAGCCTCGAAGAGTTTCAAGTGATCCACGAAGGTCGAACCGATAATCGGATCGCCGCCGATACCGATGCAGGTGGACTGGCCGAGACCGGCCTCGGTCAGCAAGGCGACAACCTCATAGGTGAGTGTCCCGGACCTTGAGATGAAGCCCACCGGGCCAGGCTTGAAGATCTGGTAAGGGATAATGCCGATCTTGCCATGTCCCGGCGTACACAATCCGGGGCAGTTTGGGCCAATCAGCAGTGAGCCATGTTCATGCACAACAAGCATCGCTCGTGTCATATCGATAACAGGAATGCCCTCGGTAATGCAGACAATCAGTGGTATGCCTGCGCTGGCGGCTTCCATAATGGCATCGGCTGCACCTGCTGGAGGGACAAAGATACAAGATGCGTTAGCACCTGTGGCAGCTTTCGCCTCAGCGACAGTATCGAAGACCGGCAAGTCTTCCGCCGTTGTTCCACCCTTGCCAGGCGTCACGCCACCGACCAGGGTAGTGCCGGCTTCCTTCATGTTGCGGGTATGGTATTGCCCTTCGCGCCCGGTGATACCTTGCACGACGACCCGTGTGGTGTTGTCAAATAAAATACTCATGAGCTTATCCTCTATCCAATCGCGGCGACAATCTTCTGAGCCGCCTCGCGCATGTCTCTACCCCAGTCGAGTCCTGCATCCTTGAGCATAGCCTTGCCCTCTTCTGCGCCGGTGCCCGATAAGCGGACGACGACAGGCAGGCCTTTGGGTAGTTCGGCCTGGGCCATAATCACACCTTTGGCCACCTCCTCGCCACGGGTGATGCCGCCGAAGATATTGACCAGGATGCCCTTCACCTGTGGGTCGCGTGCCACAAACGTCAATGCCTTGTGCATCACCTCGGCTTTGGCCCCGCCACCGATATCCAGGAAGTTCGCTGGCTTTCCACCGACCCGCGCTACCATGTCGAGTGTGGTCATGACCAGGCCCGCGCCGTTGCCGATGATGCCAACATCGCCGTCCAGTTTGACATACGTCAGTCCTGCCTGCTTTGCCTCATATTCCAATGGGTTCGCCTCTTCCGGCTCCGCCCAGGAAGCGTACTTCTTCTGACGGAACAGGCCATTGTCATCGATGAGGATCTTTGCATCGGCGGCCTGCACTTGCCCATCAGCTGTCAGCGCGAGTGGGTTGATCTCGGCCAGGCTGGCATCGCTCTCAATAAAGGCTTTGGCGAGGGCCGTGAGGATGGTCCCACCCTTGGCAATGACCTGGTGCGGGAAGCCTGCACGAGCCAGGATGTCGCGTGCTTCAAAGGGGCGCAGTCCCCAGTGCATATCAATGGGTTGCCGGATGATCTTCTCGGGTGTCGTGGCTGCCACCTCTTCGATATCGATGCCCCCTGCTGTTGAAACCATCACGACCGGGGCCTGCGTTTTACGGTCCAGGATGATGCCGAGATAGTATTCTTCTTTGATCTCCAGCTTGGAGACAACGAGCACCTTCTCTACCTTCAGCCCTTTGATATCCATGCCCAATACTTTTGCGGCGGCGGCTCGGGCCTGTGCGGGCGTATCGCCGAATTGGATACCGCCCGCTTTGCCGCGTCCGCCGACATAGACCTGGGCTTTGATCACCACCGGCCCGCCCAGTTCTCGAGCAATGGCTTCGGCCTCCTCGGGCGTATGCGCTACACGTCCGGGCTGTATCGGGACCCCATAGCGTGCCAGGATGTCTTTGGCCTGATATTCGTGAATTTTCACAGGGATTTGCTCCTCGTAACTCATTGTAATAAAAATAGCATACGCCTCTACCAGGCGGGGAGGTGTACCGGCTCAACGAACCAAAGTCATGCTAACACGCCCATCAAGGGAGTGTCAAGCAGTGCTTGTCCGACGGGTATATGAACAAATGTTGGCGTAGGAACCCGATTATGAACTTTAACGACCAAGATCGGCAATGTTGTGTCACCCTGAGCGCAGCGAAGGGTCTAGCTCGATGGGCAGAGAGATGCTTCGCTGCGCTCAGCATGACAGGTCCGGTTTTGCTTGTTAAAAATCATTATCGGCCAGCGTCTTCATCAATTCGCCAGCAGCATCTGTCTCAACAGTCCCAACCCATCCGATGTACGTCCCGATTTGGTTGATTGCCTAAAAAATTCATCCACCCCGGTGGTCTCAGCATGGACAATAAAAAAGCCATGTGACACTATGATGGTATCAAAACTTCCTTATTTGAATATGAAGCAGAAGGGAATAGAGAGATGTCAGCAACATTTCGCGCATTTGTAGTCAACAAAACGGCAGAACAATTCACCGCCCAGGTTCAAACATTAACCCGGGACGACCTGCCACCCGGCGAAGTCCTCATTCACGTCGCCTACTCCAGCGTGAACTACAAAGATGCTCTGGCCTGCACCCCAGATGGCAAGGTTGTGCGCAGCTATCCTTTTGTCCCCGGCATCGACCTGGCGGGGGTCGTCGTCGAGTCCAGCGACGAGCGTTTTCATGCAGGAGATGAAGTAATTGCTACCAGCTATGACCTCGGCGTTTCCCATTACGGCGGCTTTAGCGAGTATGCACGTGTACGGGCCAACTGGGTCGTACCGCTGCCGCAGGGATTGACGCTCAAAGAAGCCATGGCCCTGGGTACGGCCGGTTTTGAAGCCGCCCTGGCAGTGCATCAACTGGAGAAGAACGGTCTCACGCCTGAACGCGGTCCGGTGCTGGTGACGGGCGCAACTGGCGGAGTAGGCAGCATAGCAGTGAATATACTGGCCAGGCTAGGCCACACCGTCGCGGCAAGCACCGGCAAGCAGACCGAACACGCCTACCTCAAGGAACTGGGCGCAAGCACCATCCTGTGGGCTGGCAGCGTCGACTCGGTGGGAGGTGCCACCCTGGCATACCTGATCCGCACGACGAAGTACGGCGGTTCAATTGCAGCCTGTGGCCTCACTGGCGGTACGACTGTCAATACCACCGTGTTTCCCTTCCTCCTGCGGGGCGTGAACCTGCTGGGTATCGACTCAGTCTTCTGCCCTATGGGGCTGCGTCGCGAACTTTGGCAGCGCCTGGCCAGCGACCTCAAGCCGACCAAGCTCGATAGCATAAGCCGCGAGGTGACATTGGACGAGTTGCCCCAGGTGACGGCCTCGCTGCTCAGCGGTGGAGTACGGGGAAGGACGATTGTCAGGCTGGGCGAGGGCGAATAACAGGTAGGTTTACTTAGGAAGGAGCATTGTTCCGTAGGGGCGAGAGCGGTGGGGATGTGAAGGGTGGGCCCTTGTGGAACCCTGTCTGGGGGACAGGTATGCCCGCCATGCCTCGCCCGATACAACTCGGAGTTCTGTACTAGTAAATAACAGGCAAAGCGTGAGAGCAGAACATCTTCTATCTCCCTCTGTGCCCTTTGCCTGCACGGATCAATTTTCCCATATGGGAAAATTGATCTGAGATGGCTTGGCCGCTATTTCGACAGGCTTCTTCAGCTTTTCCAAATTACTACATGGTCACTCATCCTCTTTTTTCCGCTGGACCTGTCGATTGATATACGCCTCAATGTCGCTTAGCCTGAACCTCCACTGGCCACCTACACGGAACCCAGGAATACTACCTTGATCGGCGAGCCGAACAATCGTACGGTAACTTACTTTCAACATGCGTGCCACATGCCTGGCGTCAACAATGTCGTTTTCTGACACTATATCACCTCCTTGACAGTCACTCTGCTATTGTACTATATTGACAATACTCAGTCAAATCAACAGTCTCATACGTTTTATGCAAGTTTGTCCGTTTTAGGAACTTTGAGCATGGATTAATGACAAGAAACAGCCAGAAATTGCACGCCAATCCTAAGAAGGTATCTAGTCGAGAGCGAACGATAGTTGT
>WNFA01010253.1_pt1 | contig 15264 bp, 8 predicted proteins | sample 5400481 | NCBI WGS metagenome assembly WNFA01 (sample SAMN13153340, study PRJNA577476) | soil metagenome | isolation source: 120 cm saprolite under Douglas fir tree site 2 hole 1 replicate 2 | place: USA:California | collected 2015-04-18
CCTCCAGAGCTTGCGGGGCACTTGGCTTGGCCACGAAATTTCGTTCAGCTTAGTGTCGGCCAGCAAAACCTGGGTCGGTTTAGGAGGCGTAAGCCTGGAAACATCTCCCGGCATCTATCCCCTCGAGTTATCGGGCGAGACATCCGCCGGAAAGTCGGCGGCCAAAGCGGCGGCGGGGCAGATTTCATTCACGCGCAAGATTGTCATACGCCGCGCGAATTATCCCAAAACCCAGATCACGGTTGATCATAAGTTCACCGAACCTAGCCCGGACCAAACCAGACAGATTGATGAAGACAAAAAGATCAAGCAAGACTTCCTCAATCGGGTTAGGCCCGAGCGCGAGTGGGCAGGAAAATTCGCCGCCCCGGCGGTCGCACCCATCTCCGACGTGTTTGGCACCCAACGCGTTTTCAACGGAAAGACTCAGAGTTCACATCTCGGCCTGGATTTCCGCGTGCCCAGCGGAACCCCTGTCGCGGCCATGAACGCAGGAACAGTGTTGCTGGCTCGCCCGCTTTATTTCGAGGGCAACTGCGTCGTGCTCGATCACGGGCAGGGACTGCTCACCATCTACATGCATCTTTCAGAGTTCAAGGTGAAAGAGGGAGAGCAAGTTGCCCGCGGCCAGGAAGTCGGCCTAAGCGGCGGGACCGGACGGGCCACGGGTCCTCATCTTCACGTGGCAGTGCGTTGGCAAGGGACGTATCTCGATCCAGCTATGCTGATCAAACTACCCCTGCCTTAAGCAAAAGAGGGACCCGGGAGATCCCCTCATCGGGTGCTTGATTTTTTGATCCCGATCCCGCCAGTAGCCTCATGTTTTTCAGCTTGCCGCCGCGCGCTGCGCCGGAAAAGACTCGGGACGTTGCTCCAAGACGGCGGCCCCATCGCGGTAGGTTACGGTTCTGCCCGAGATTGCCGGCACACGTTCGCCCGGAACCAGGATGCCGGCCAAATTAAGAGGATCGGCAGCGGGTAGTGTAATCGCTTCACCGCTAAGGGGAAGATGACGCATGGCACGCAGCGACTCGACTGCCACGGGCAGGGCGAACTGCTCACCCAGAAATCCATCCACGAAGCGCCCGCCACGGATTTCGCCGCGATCTTCAAGCCGGCGGAAGCCCATGAGCAACTCGCGCCAGGTCGGAAGATTAGCTTCGCGCGCCAGCAAATCGCGGAAGACGATGCCGTAACGTCGCAAAAGCATCCAGCATGCTGCTTCGACCGCTCGCGGTTTCTCCGCAGCCTCGCCGGTGTGCAGCAGAGCCCAGCGGCCGGAACTATGGCGGGGTCGCGCAACTCGTCCGCTTCCTTGCCCCGCGCGCCGCTTGGGATCGATGAGCGAGCGCAGATTGTCGAACCCGTCAGCGGTGACCAGGCCTGCCGCCACAAGCTCCCACAGAGCGGTTTCAATTTCCGCCTTCAATTTTCCACTCCCACGAACAATGTCGGCGAAGAAAGACGCCCCCCGCTGCCGCAGAAAATTAAGCACCAATTGCGCTCCGTGACTTAGGCCGCGCGCTTCGGCGGGATCGGCGCCGGGATGCCGCGGCACCATCCAATCTGCGTCCTCGCGGACGAAGAATGTAATAGGGGCAACGCTGGTGGGAATCACCCTCCGCCTGTTCTGTGGAACCATTGGCAAATCTGCGGCCCCGGCCGCTTCCGATTTTGAAAGGCGGGGATAATCGAGCGTCGCCGGGTGCGGCGACAAGCGGCCCCAACCCACCGCGCCCGTCAAGCAAAGCTGGTCGAGCCACTTCGGATCGTAGTCCACAATGCGGCGGCCGAGGATCTGCCGCTCCCAGGCATTGGCGGGAACCTCAAATCCCTGCAGTTGCCGGAGAATTTCCAGCGTGCCGCGTTCCCCGACAACTTGCGATCCGGGTGCGAGATGTTGCCACCGTAGAAGCCAGCGCATGAATTGTGCAGCGCTCACCGGCTCGATCTGCTTGCGTAGGGTTGCGACGGTGAGCCTGTGAATTCGTGCGAGCAGCCTTCGGTCGCACCATTCGGTTTCGAGGGCGGCCATGGACTCGTGTGGCGCGGGCGCCCCCGCTCGCCAGCCAGCGCCGGTAAAATTTCCTCTGAGCACTGCGCCGCCAGCTTCCATGCGCAGCAACGCCTTGTCAATTTCGGAAGCAGGCAGTCCAAGGGCATCGCCGAGTTGCGTCGCAGTCGCCGGACCCAGGTTTGACATCCAACCGGTGACCAAAGCCAGCCAGGTATCGTCCGGCGAAATTGCCGTCTCTATATCCGACAGTGCCGGCGAGAACTCAGCGCCGGGAAAAAGCGCCGCGAAACTCTGCGTGCGCTCGGCGGCGACCCAATAGTTGCGTTCCCCGTGAATAGCGCGCCCAGCGCGGCCTTCGTTAAGCAGACGCTCGAAGTGGATGTCCCAGCGCGAGTCCGATGAGGGAACCAATTCCATTCCTTCGCCGCGCCCAATCTCTTCCGGCAACGCAATTAACGTGTGCAAGACGTCATGCAGTTCATCAGCGTCGCGCACATCGGGCCAAGCCTCTTCACGGACTTGTGCAATCGCGGCGGGATCGAGCTTGCCTACTTCTTCCAGCACCGACTGCGGCAACATGCGTCGCATCTCGACCGCCCGAGCTCGGCGCTCCTCCAGAGGAGCATCATCCAGATACGCGTAAGGATTCGCGTTCAAGATTTCGTGCGAAAACTGCGAAGGCACTGGAGTATCAACGGCCAGACACTTGATGCGCCCCTCAGCCATCCCCGACAGCACGGATTTCAATCCTTCGATGTCCATAGCCTCAGTGAGCACATCCTTCATGACCTCAGCTACGAGCGGGTGGTCGGGAATTTGAATATCGCCTGAAATGTTTTCCTGACAGGCAGCAACGTCGGGAAACACGGATGCCAGCAGATCATCCGAACGCATTCGCTGAATCTGCGCCGGAACTTTCTTGCCACTCTGGAAGCGCAATAAAGCAAGCGCGCGCGAGGCGTCCCAACGCCAGCGGGTGCCGAAGATTGGCGAGGCCAGGGCCGCCTGCTCCAGCACCGGTTGAACGGTCTCCGCTTGCAGGAAATGGAAGACGTCAATCAGCGGGAAGCTGTGTTGTTCGGCCAGGGCGATGTTGAGACCGTTGTCTGTCGCAGCTGCTTGCAATTCGAAGTTGAAACTGCGGCAGAAACGCTTGCGGAGCGCAAGTCCCCAGGCCTTATTGATGCGTCCGCCGAAGGGCGCGTGGATCACAAGTTGCATTCCGCCGCCTTCGTCGAAAAAGCGTTCCGCAATCACTGTATTGGGAGTGGGCACGGCGCCCAGCACCGCTCGGCCTTGCAGAATATATTCGATTGCCTGTTCAGCGCCGGAGTCATCGAGACCGCATTCATCCTTTAGCCATGCGACGGCTGCAGCTACATCGGGCTGAGTAGCCGAAAACCCAATCGGAGAAGTGTGCGGCAACATCTCGCTGATTTTTTCGCGCAAGGCTCCGACGTGGGCTGAAAGTTCTTCGGTACGCGCTGGGGCTTCGCCAAGCCAGAAGGGCACACTGGGTGGAGCTCCATGCGCATCTTGCACCAGCACGCGGCCGGAGTTGCTCTCCACTCGACGGATCATCCACGATGTGTTGCCCAACAGCATGATGTCGCCACGATTGCTCTCCACCGCAAAGTCTTCATCGACTGTGCCCACGACGGCGCCCTCAGGTTCGGCGATCACGGTATAGAGTGAGTTATCGGGGATCGCACCGCCGCTGGTAATCGCCGCCAGGCGGCTGCCCCGACGCGCGCGTAGCTTGCCATTCACGCGATCCCGGTGCAGATAGGCGCCGTAGCGCCCGCGCCGTGCCGCAATACCTTCAGCCAGCATTTCGAGAACTTCGTTGAAAGTCTTGCGCGAAAGATCTCTATACGGATGCGCCCGGCGCACCAGGGCGAATAGCACATCTTCGTCCCAGCCTTCATTCCCAGCGCCGGCATCCTCGCCCCCGCTGCGAACCGAGGCACAGGCAGCCACAATCTGTTGCGCCAAAACATCGAGCGGCGAGTCGGGAATGATCAGCCGGTCAAGATCGCCCTGGCGAATCGCACGCACCAGCGCCGCGCACTCGAACAAGTCATCGCGCGTCGTGACGAAGAATCTTCCCTTGGGCACCGCGCCACGCCAGTGACCTGACCGGCCCACGCGCTGCAGCGCCACGGCAATGGCGCGTGGAGAACTGATCTGCGCCACCAGGTCCACGGTGCCCACGTCAATACCGAGTTCGAGTGAGGCCGTCGCCACCAGCACTCGGATCTGGCCTTCCTTCAATTTTTTTTCCGCCGCCAGCCGCAGTTTCCGCGAAAGACTGCCATGATGCGCGGCTACATTTTCTTCGCCGAGACGCTCGCCCAGATTGTGCGCGATGCGTTCGGCCAGCCGTCTGGTGTTGACGAACACCAGTGTCGAACGATGCTGCTCGACGAGGGCCACGAGGCGGTCATAAATCGCGTCCCACATTTCGTTGGATGCGACCGGCCCCAGCGGCATCGGAGGAACTTCCACCGCGAGATCGAGCTTGCGCTTGTGACCAATATTTACGATGACCGGCGCCGCACGGCTGCTCCCGCTCAGATCGTTAACCGTCAGATGGCTGCCAGTAAGAAAATGCGCGACCTCTTCAATTGGCTTCTGCGTCGCAGACAGGCCAATGCGCACTGGCGGCTTGTAAGTGAGCGCTTCGAGGCGCTCAAGGGATAGGGCGAGGTGCGCGCCGCGCTTGTCGTCAGCCACGGCGTGAATTTCGTCCACGATCACGGTTTCAACATCGCGCAGAATCGCCCGGCTCTTCTCCGCGGTGAGTAGAATGTAGAGCGATTCGGGCGTGGTCACCAGAATGTGCGGCGGGCGCTTTAGCATGGCGCGCCGCTCGGGCATGAGCGTGTCGCCGGTGCGGACCGCGGTCCGAATCTCCGGCATCAACAGCCCGTGTTCTCCAGCCCTAGCGAGGATCTCACCCAGCGGGATCTCAAGGTTCTTCTGGATATCGTTGCCTAGAGCCTTGAGCGGCGAAACGTACAGCACCTCGATGCGGTCGGCAAGGTCGCCCGCGAGCGCCTTGCGCACTAACCGGTCGATGCAGGCAAGAAACGCAGCCAGAGTTTTGCCTGAACCCGTAGGAGCGGAGATAAGCGTCGCACGGCCGGCCAAAATATGTGGCCATCCCTGCTCCTGCGGCTCGGTAGGAGTACCGAAGCGTTGGACAAACCACTCGCGCACGAGGGGGTGAGCCCAAGCTAGAGGTGAGGCCTCAGGAATCATATCTTCCGGGCATTTTATCACGATCGTCTTCGCAAAACATTCGCCTCTGACGACCGTCGCGTTTCGCCAACCACAGGGAAGGGAATTGCTTCACTGCTCAACACGTATGAACCGAGTACAGCTCCTCGCATTATCGAATCAGCGCGAGGGAGAAGGCCTTTCGGCGTCCTCGCCACCGGGCTTGCCAAATCAGGAGTGCTAAAATCGCGCCAATGCCAAAGCTCTCCGCTCACGCTCGGGCTCGCAAAATCAAGCTCCTCCTTTTCGATGTCGACGGTGTCCTCACCGACGGAAAGCTCTTCATATTTCCCGCACCAGCCCGAGGGCAGCAGACTGTCCTGCAGCAATCTGCCAATTATGGCGGACAGGGGGGCTTCGGTCTGCACAACCAAACTCTCATCGAGGCCAAGGGCTTTCACGCCCACGACGGCACATCGATCTCTCTGGCGCGCTTAGCTGGCATCAAAACCGGCCTGATCACCAAGCGCATCTCCGAAACCGTGGCCCTGCGTGCCCGCGACTTGAAGCTGGAACACATTCATCAGGGCGTTCAGGACAAACGCACCTGCCTGGAGAAAGTTCTGCGCGGGGAAAGTCTCAAATCTGAAGAAGCCGCGTTCGTCGGCGACGATGTAATTGATCTGCCCGCCATGCGCGCCTGCGGCCTGGCCATTGCGGTGAAAAACGCGCGAGCTGAAGTGAAGAGGGAAGCCCACTATGTCACGCCACACGAAGGTGGCGACGGCGCCTTGCGCGATGCCGTGGAGTACATCCTAAAGGCCCAGGGCAAATGGAAGAGCGTAGTCGGCGAGTACATCGGTGAGCGCAGTCCAAAAGGACGCTCTTAACTGGTCAGTCCTTGGCTCTTAGATCGAAAGACTTCCACCGCGAGCGAGGAATCGAGCTCTCGTGCGTTGATGATTCCAGGGTTCTCGTGTGGCTCAAAGCCAAGAGCGAACGGCTAGGAGCTAAAAAAACCCACTGGAGGCATGCTTGGGGCGTGCTCGGGTCAGCATCCAGTGGGTTAGCGTTTCTCCTTACTCACCCTGTTGTTTTCAGGAGCATTTGTAAGCATTAAACCCGATAAGCGGAAAGAGTTGTGTCTATTTTTGTAAAAGTTTTTGTAAACATTTGTAAGCACGGCGATCTTTTGCTGTGGACTCGGAGCGCTGGCAGGCGCAACTCGGCGGCTACCTTATTTGCGGGGGCGTTCTTTACTGCACGTTCGCGCGCCCAGACTAGCGACGGACGTCCCGAGCTTTGTCAGTCCGAGATGGCGGGGGTTTTGGCGGCCATCAATTCGGCAAAGCGCGGATCTTTGCGCAATGTGGAAAACTCCACATCTTTGTACACATTCCTGAGATCTTTGTATCCCTCTTCCATCGCTTTCTTCAAATACTGCAGCGAACGGTCAGCCACGCCCATCTTGGCATAGAGCTTGGCTACGGTGTAGTCGTAACGCGCACGGTCTTGCGGACTGGGCAACTGCGCCTGCACGCCACCGCGCGAGGTTCGTTCGAACACCTCCGGATCAAGCTCCAAAGCATGCTGATAGGCGGCTGCGGCAGGCTCGAATTCCTTTTTCGAGAAGAGCGCCGCACCTAGATTGCTGAAGAACGATGCGGCACGGGCATCGAGCGCAATGGCTTTGTGGTATTGCTTGACGGCTGCGCCATATTTCCTTTCCTCGTAATAGACCACGCCGAGATTGTTGTAGGCATCGGCTGCCTTGCGGTCGGCCCGAATAGAGCGCTCCAGGGACTTTCGCGCTTCTTTAAAGCGCTGCATCATAATCTGGGTAATCCCAAGCTTGTTCAGCACATGTGGATCATTGGGCTGTTTGGCAAGCGCCGCACGGTAATAGTCGAGAGCATCCAGATAGAGCTTGGAAACGCGTAACTGGTCTGCCCTCTGTTCGAGTTCCGCGGCCGTCGCGTCTGGCGCTGGAGGCTCGATGGCTCGAATGAGCGGCGGCGCGATCTGCACCCGCTCCGACGATGAAATTTGCGCCAGCGAAAGCGAAGGAGCAGCAACTAGAGTCAGTAAAAGAAGCGAGGCAAATCCAAGCAAGGCTTTCGGGCTGGACATAAACACCCCCGTAGGCGGCCAGCGAACTCATTCTGCCACAGTTTCAGCTGGGCGGCGTGGATTTCCGCTCGTACAAGGAGGGCCTTGTGCCGGAACCGGAAAATGGCCTTCGAACGCCGGTCAGTGTGGCGAGGTGTCGCCGCTGTCTGCTGGAGGCTTAGACACCGGAGCGGAAGACTTGTCATCCCGGAAAATACCGGCTATTTTGCCAAAAATACCTTTCTTTTTCTTGGACGAATCGCCTTTGGAGGAATCGGCCTCCTGTTGATTGGCAGCCTGGCTCACTGGGGGAGGAAGGACTTTCGTGCCGCCCAGCCCAAAAACGCGAGAGAAAAATCCAGCCACGCCGCCCTGTTGGTCGCAGGTTTCCCGGGGTTCAGTGCCAGCGACAAAGGCAGCAACATAATCGTCCGGACATGCTGGCGTAGCCAGGCGGTTGGTTGTTTTGTCCAATTGCACGTCAACCACGCCGGTGGGCTGTGAGAACATGGGGGCGGCAGTCTGTGCACCACTGAGGCGCAGATCGCTATAGTCGTCATAACCGACCCAAACGATGCAAAGCAGGTTTGAGGTGTATCCTGCGAACCAGCCGTCGTGCGAGCTGCCGGTCTTCCCCGCCGCCGGAGCAGTAAAACCGCGACCGCGGACCGCAGAGAAACCCAGCCCATTGTTGACGACCCCTTCCATCATGTTGGTCATGACGTAAGCGATCCTTGGGTCAAGAACCGCGCGTTTGTCCGTGCTGAAGTTGGCCACCACATCGCCCTTGGCGCTACGCACGGAATTCACCAGAATCGGCGAAAGCCGCATGCCATCATTTGCAAACGAGCTGTACGCACCCGCCATATCGAAGGGCGTAGCGTCATACGAACCGAGCGCCATCGCCGGAGTAGCCTTCACCGAGGTGATGCCCGCCGACTTAGCTAATTCAGCGACTTTCTCGTATCCGACTTCTTCCGCCAGCTTGACGGTCGCATTGTTCAGCGACATGGCCAATGCGTAACGCAACGTTACGTCACAGTGATATTCCTCTTTGTAATTGCGCGGCTCATAGATCTGGTCCCCATAGGCGAAGGTGGACGGGGCATCCTGCACGGTGGAAGCAGGCGTAATCACACTCGGTGACCCATCCAGCGCGGTATTCATGGCTGTCGCATATACGAAGGGCTTGAAGATGGACCCCGTCGGTCGTTTCGCCAAGGCATGGTTCAATTGGCTAAAGCCGTAGTCACGCCCGCCCACCAGCGCGAGAACTGCGCCTGTGTGAGGATCGATGGCCACCAGAGCCACTTGCGCCTGGGGCCCGGGCAAGACCTTAGTCTCGACTTTCTTGCCTACCTTCACCCGTTTGGTGCGCAACTTCTTAACTTGCTCATCCACCAGCTTGATGCCCATCTCTACCCCTTGCGCCGCCGCCTTCTGCAAGTCTGGATCGAGCGTGGTGTAAACCCGATACGACTGATCATTGAATTCATGCTCGCTGAACTTGTTGATGAGGGTGTCGCGCACCATGTCAACAAAGTAGGGTGCGTCGCTGGCTTCGACATTGGGCGGCGCCAGTTTCAGGGGCGTGGCTTTGGCTTTGTCCGCCTCTTCCCGAGTGATGGCGTGAGTTTCAACCATGGAGTCGAGCACCAAATTGCGGCGCTCGAGCGCGCGCTCGGGATGGCGGTACGGAGAAAGGTAGCTTGGCCGCTGGATGATGCCCGCCAGCAGAGCCGCCTCGGGCAAAGTAATGTCCTTCAGATCCTTATTGAAGTAAGCTCGCGATGCTTCCGCAAAACCGCTGATGGCAAACGAGCCGCGCTGCCCCAGATCTACCCAGTTGGCATAAAACTCGAAAATCTCTTGCTTGCTGAACTTCTGCTCCATCTCCTCAGCAATCATCATTTCAGCCAACTTGCGCTTCACGGTTTTCTCCGGAGTGAGAAAAAAACCGCGCGAGAGCTGCATGGTCAGCGTCGATCCCCCCTGTTCATGCCGTTGACGGACCACGTCAATCCAGGCCGCCTCGGCCATTCGGAGGAAGTTAACGCCGCTGTGCTCGAAAAATCGCCGGTCCTCAATGGAGAGCACAGCATCCACCATCACCTTGGGAATTTCGTTGTACTTCACCACCTGGCGCTTGGATCTTTGTTCCGCGTCGAATAGCGCCGTAACCAGCTGTGGTTCGAGTTCGTACGCCGAAAGCTCGGTGCCATTGCCGGTAATGCGTTCCACCTGTCCGTCGTGGATCGTGATCTGCGCCGGCTCCGGGCTGTGGTAGGACTCGGGACCGGGGAGGATTTCAATTCCATCCTTTGCCAGGTGGAAGCTGCCCAGCCGCGACTGGCCCTCTTTGTCCGAATATCCCGCTCGGCGCAGTTGAGCGGCGATTTCCTTGCCACTAATCTTCTCGCCACCACGCACGGTTTGGGGAAGAGCGTAGATTTTTGCCGAATTGCTGAAGACCGGAGTGCGGAATCGGCGTTCGATGATGCGATCGTATTTTATGTAGAAGTAGGAGAATACAACCGTCACCGAGACGGCAACGATCAAGAACACAACCAGCGCGGCACGCAATACCGGATCGCCCGGCAGCCATGCCCTGGCTGTGCCGCCGCCTACGCCGTCCTGATTTTTCGGGATTCTAAGCTTAATAGCCACGCTTTGGTCGGCGGAAACACATCCGCCTCTTTCTCAGACGATGGGACGCGCTAAAAGGTTTTATCGCCGTTCCTTCCAGGTCCCTTCACTCCACCTACGCTCGGAAATACCGCGCGCAGATTCGGATGCCCCATTGTACCGTCTGGCGTAAAGAAAAAGAGACCCGCCTGAAGCGCGGGTCTCTTACCGGTAAATAATCGTCTTTCATTGTGTATTCATGCTGTAGGGTCACGATGCCACTCGGCCGCAACACGCCGATGGCGAACAGCTCTTGGCCGCTCTGCTCGAACTGGCCGTCAGTTGCTTGCAAACTGACAAAGGGGTCGACAAGGCAGTCAAACCCGGATAAGCCGATTTGATAGCCTTCGATCGGAGCCGAAGATCCCTAGAAGCCTTTATTCCCGCTCGTTGGACTAAAGTGCATGTCAAAGGAATAGCCTGGCAAATTAACGGGCACCGTGTAGTCCGCCGCGACATAAACCGCCATCAGGCCCGGGCTCCCAATGCGCTGTACCGTCACCTGTTCTGGCTTGATCGGCAGCTCGTGCTCTTTGGCTTTGCGGAGCACATCGTTACGAACTTCTTCATCCGTCTTCAAGGGATTGGCCCCGGCCGTCATTGCAACCGTCTTGAGATCATCCTGGAAACTATAATTCGCGAGGATCGGCGGAGTGACCTGGAAGCCGGCCACTACCAGAGCCACGATCGCAAGAAATCCCGCCAGTGCCTTCATACTTCCCATAGCCTAAAAAACTTTGCTGCCAAGCCAGACCGTTTGAACTTTCAGGCCCGGGCTTGCAGCACCCGTTGAAAATAATCCACTATGGCTGGGATCGTAACATCGCGTATCTCGCGAGTCGAGCGTTGAACGACTTCCACAGTATCTTCGGTAACTTTCTTGCCCACGGTGATTCTAAAAGGGATACCGACGAGATCAGCATCCTTGAACTTCACCCCAGGCCGTTCGTTGCGGTCGTCGAGTAAAACGTCGAATCCTGCAGCTTCAAGACGATTCGTAATCTCCTCAGCTGACGACTTCACTTTCTCTTCGCCTACATTCGTAGGAGTAACCACGATCGCGAAGGGCGCGATAGCAGGGGGAAGCCAAAATCCATTGTTGTCATTGCCTTGCTCCACTGCGGCGGTCAGTATTCGATCAATGCCGATGCCATAACTGCCCATGATCGGCGTCACTTCCTTGCCATTCTTGTCGAGCACGCGCGCACCCATGCTTTCCGAGTACCGGTAGCCCAGCTTGAAGATGTGTCCGACCTCGACCGCAGTATCGATACGCAAAGGTGCGCCACAATTCGGGCAGGCCTCGCCCGCCGTAACACTGCGCAGATCGGCGTACGCCGTCGGCTGAAAATCGCGGCCAAGAGTCAGATTCTTCAGGTGGTAGTTCTCTTTGTTAGCACCCGCGATCAAGTTACTGCGTCCTTCGAGCGCCTTGTCCACCAGCAAAACCGGGCCATCCTTCGTCACGTGTTTGGCCCACTCAATACCGGTGCCCCCCAGATAGCCCGCTGGAGAATTAAAAAGCGCTTTGATCTCGCTTTCTTCCATGGGCCGGGTTGGCTTGCCCAAAGCGGAATTCAACTTGGCTTCATTCAGCTGATGATCGCCGCGCATGAGCACAACAATTGCGCGCAATTTCATCTTTCCGGACTGGGCATCTTTCTCCTCAGTCATCAAAGCCAGAGTCTTGATGTTGTTCTTCGGCGACACACCCAGAAACTTCGCGACATCTTCAATCGTCTTCTGCCCGGGCGTGTGTACTTCGAGCGGCTTGCCATCGCCTTCGGCGGCAAGGTCCTCTACCGCTGCCAGCCTCGACGTAGCTTTTTCCATGTTCGCGGCGTAGTTGCATCCGTCGCAGCTGACGATCTGATCCTCGCCCGCCGGAGTGCGAACCACGAATTCGTGCGACTCCTTGCCACCCATCGCTCCCGAATCCGCCTCGACCACCATGTACTTCAACCCGCATCGGTCGAAGATACGGCAGTAAGTCTCGTAGTGTTTCTTGTAAGAAACGTCGAGCCCTGCTGCGTCGATATCGAACGAATAAGCGTCCTTCATCATGAATTGCCGTACTCGCAGCAACCCAGACTTCGGCCGCAGTTCATCGCGAAACTTGGGAGCGATCTGATACCAGATCTGCGGCAGCTGCTTGTAGCTGCGCAGCTCCTTGCGCGCGATCTCGGTCATCACCTCTTCTTCGGTCATGCCCAGCGCGAGATGCGCCCCTTTACGATCCTTCAGGCGAAACAGATTGTCGCCCATCAAGGCCCAGCGCCCGCTTGCCTCCCAAATCTCGCGCGGATGCAGCGCAGGCAACAAAAACTCCTGTCCGATCCCGTCCATTTCCTCCCGCACGATGGCCACAATCTTGTTGAACGACCGATTGCCCAGAAAAAGATACGAATAAATTCCCGCCGCCAGCTGCCGAATGTAGCCCGCCCGCACCAGAAACTTGTGACTGGCGACCTCGGCGTCCGCAGGCGCCTCGCGCAGGGTAGGGATGAAGAGTTGCGACCAACGATGCATAGAGAACGATTCCAGTGAAAGTGGAATTGGCTATTGTAAATGATGCCCTGAAGCGACCGAATCGAGCGGCAATGCTTAGGGGGAGACAGCTGCCCTCGGCTGTCCGCCGAGCGCAGCTCGCTACGCGGTCCTCGCGGCTCGGTACTGGTACTAAGAAGTCAACTGCTTGAGAATCTCTTTCCCCAGCTTCTGCGTCTCACCGAAGAATTTCTGATACTCCACAAACAGCCGGTTCAGCTCTAGCGATTTGTCCGCCGTGAGCTTCTTGCGCAAGATCATATCGCGCACGTGCACGGGGTTCGGCAGAGTCGCATCCTCAGTCAGTTCTTCTAGCGCGGTATTTGGATCGTAATGGTACATGCGGTGATTGTAGCGCCAGGGCTACGAAAGCAGTTGAGCTTGAGCAACCGGCAATGTATTGGCTACAGCGAAACCAGGAGCCACCCTGTAGCCGCTATACCAACTCAGTACTCCAGAGATCATGCAGATGCACGATGCCTTCGAGTATTCCGCTTCCGTCAACGACCATCAAAGAGGTTATTTTCTTCTCCTCCATAAGCGCCAGGGCGCTGGCCGCAAATTCTCCAGCCGCGATCGTCCGCGGATTCTTGGTCATCGCCTCCTGGGCGATCAGATCGAGCACGTCTTTCCCGCGCTTTTCCAGCAGCCGGCGCAAGTCGCCATCGCTGATGATCCCCACCAACCGCTCGCCTTCCACCACCGCCGCTACGCCCAGCTTCTTGCGCGACATCTCATAAATCACCTCAGGCATCTTCGTTTGCGGCGTAACCCGCGGCAGCGCTTCACCCGTATGCATCAGCGACTCCACTCGGGCAAGCCGCTTGCCCAGCTTTCCGCCTGGATGCAGATTGGCGAAATCCTCCTCCTTGAAGCCCCGCTTCTCACTCAAAGTAACCGCAAGCGCGTCGCCGAGCGCCAGCATTGTAGTCGTGGACGCCGTAGGAGCTAATCCGAGCGAACAAGCCTCCTGAGCAACCGAGCAGTCCAGGGCCACGTCAGCAGCTGCAGCCAGAGTCGAGAGATGTGTGGCGCGGGTGCCGCCGCCCGCGGATTTTAGGGAGGGTGAACTTCTCGCGTCAGCAGGCCCCTGAGGCTGGCCAATCTCATCTCCCGTCATGGCAATCAGCGGCACTTGCAGCCGCTTGATCGTAGCCAGCAACTGCAAAATCTCTTCAGTCTCTCCGCTCGCCGAGAGCGCCAGCACCACATCGCCGCGCACCACCATCCCCAAATCCCCATGCAGCGCCTCGACCGGATGCAGATACAGAGCCGGCGACCCCGTCGAACTAAGCGTCGCTGCAATTTTGCGCGCAATCAGTCCGCTCTTCCCCATGCCGGTCACCACCACCCGCCCTGCACAGTAAAACATCAAATCCACCGCGCGCTGAAAGGCCGATGCCATTGGGCCCGCAATGCGATCGGCCAGGGCCCGCAACGCCTCCGCTTCAATACGCACCGCGTTTTCACCAATGTTCTTCATGGGAAAAGGATGTTAGCACGCGCCCCAACGGGGGAGGTTCACGGCGCATTCGGCGTAGAGACGTTGCTTGCTGTCTCCCCACCATGTTCATCGCCGCACCCGCAGCATGCCCACTCGCCTGCGCCTGCGAAGTGCCGTTCAGAAGTGGTCTTCCGTTACGGATGTCGCTGGCGGCTTGGAGGAAGATGACGTCGCCTTATGCCCCAACGCTTCGAGGCTCTTCGCCTGAATGGCGCGGTCCCACGGACCAGCCTGCCAGTTGTCCCTCATCTTCTCCGCATGTTTCCACGGCGGAAGTGACAGCATCAGATTTTGCGCCGTGGAATGAACGTAGGGTTCATACATCGACCGCAGCCGCGTCAGCTTGTCTTCCGCGTCGTCGCCGGCTCGCAGTTTCAAGCCCGCATCGGCCAGCGTGTTACGCAAAACTTCGAAGTCCGCTTCCATCATGCGCGCGGGTGCGTGCGGATCATAGCGCGCATTCACCACCTGCGCCAAATCGACTGCCGCATGTCGCGCCATGGCAAATGTCAGCCTCGCCTGCCCCGGATGAACGCCCTCTATTCCCGTGAGCACCAGCGAAGTCACATCGAGCATCGTGGTCAGCGCCCCTAACCACGACTGATTGCTGTGTTGCGATCGAAAGAAACTCAGCACAGGATACGAAATATGGCTCTCCAGCAATTCCGCCGACCAGCGCTCCCAATCGCGTAGCACCTGATCAAGCACACTCTGTTCAAGGGAAGGGCCATCCGACCTTCCCGCCAACCGCACTAGCAATTCTGTAGCGGTCGGAGGCGATCCCGCGCGCGCATCGAGCATGGAAATTTGAATCTCGCGTCGCGAGAACGAAGAGTAGACAACCGGGATATACCCGATCACCACGCCCAGAAACGCGAAGCCCATTCCGGCTTCGAGCACCGCCAGAGCCCGCGAAGCTGCCGAGGTTGGCAGGATGTCGCCGTAGCCCAGAGTGAAGAAGGTCTGACCGCTCTGATACAGCAGTCTTCCGAACGTCACCGGCTCATGGCCAAGCTGGAAATGCTCCCCCAAGCCATACTGCAGCAGGGCAAAACCGAGAATCAGCCCAGCCGCCCAAACAAAGAGCAGCAGGATCAACGACAGAGGCCCGAAGTACCCCAGAAAGTTCTGCTGTCGCGAAGGCGTATGAATATGTCCCGCGATCTTCTGCCACGGCACC
>WNFA01009547.1_pt1 | contig 15233 bp, 7 predicted proteins | sample 5400481 | NCBI WGS metagenome assembly WNFA01 (sample SAMN13153340, study PRJNA577476) | soil metagenome | isolation source: 120 cm saprolite under Douglas fir tree site 2 hole 1 replicate 2 | place: USA:California | collected 2015-04-18
TTTGTTCGATCGGTCGAATTTTTTCCGGCATGTCAAACTTCTTCAAACTTTGCTCACCTCGCGCATCCTTGCCGCCGACGGCACATTAATGAGGGTGTTGGAGAATTCCAGAGATTTCCGCCGGGGACGCGCGAAAATTTTCCGTCGCGGCTCCTTTCGATAAAGCGTGGTCATTTCGAGCAGAGCGAAGAATGGAGCGAATGGGATGAGCGACATGGACGGCTCAGCGGCGAGGTAGCCGCGAGAGAGTCGGGAGACGAGCGAGTTCAATCTCACAGTTGAAGCTTACGTCACACAAGTCATGTAGCGTGATCAACGAGCTTTTGGGAGATCCCTCTCCCGCGACTGCGGGATCGGGATGACAAGCCACAAGATATCGGCTCTAGCGGCCCGGCATCATTTCTAACAACAGGCCTTTGAAATATTCAGTCTCGGGAATTGTGGGCACCACCGGATGATCGAGCGCTTGTTCGAATCGGCGCAATTTTCTGGCGGAGCGTCGCGCATCCACCAGGGCGTCGGCGATCGTTTGGGCAAACGCGATTTCGCTCACGTGATGCGAGCACGAGAACGTCGCGAGTATTCCGTCTTTCGAAAGCAAGTTGAACGCGCGCACGTGCAGCTCGCGATAACCTCGCAGTGCATCGCGCAAACCGCTTTTCGTTTTCGTAAACGACGGCGGATCGAGAATGATCAAATCGTATTCTGCTTCCGCTTTCTCGGCCCCACGCAAGAATTGGAAAACATCCTGCTGAATCCAGCGCACTCTCAATCCGCTGCGTTCAGCATTTTTCTTTCCGGCAGCAACGCCTTCGCTGCTTTCCTCGACTGCGGCAACATCCGTCGCGCCTGCCTTCGCACACGCCAGAGCGAACGCGCCTTGGTTCGCGAAACAGTCGAGAACGCGCCGACCAGTCGCATAATTTGCGACCAGGGAATAATTCGGCGCTTGATCGAGATAAAACCCGGTTTTCTGGGCGTGAAACAGATCGACATCAAACTTCAATCCATCGATTTCAATTTCGAGCGGCCCCGAAGGCGAGCCGCCTTCCAAAACGCCGATTTGTAGTTCAAGTGCTTCAGCTTTTCGAATCGGTGAGTCATTGCGCTCGATGATCGTCGCGCCTCCAAAAAGATCGACAATCGCCTTCACGATCAAATCTTTCCGCAGATCCATCGCCAGCGTCAGCGTCTGCAGGACGAAATAATCGCCGTAGCGGTCGAGGATCAAGCCCGGCAACCCATCGCTTTCGCTCCAAACTACGCGGCGCAATTTCGGATCGATGTTTCGGCGGTCGCGGTACTCGGAAGCTTGGGCGATCCGGCGCTTAAAGAAATCCAGATCGAGGTCCTGTCGTTGCCGGGAAAATCGGCGCGCGACGATTTGCGATTTGGAATTGTAGATTGCGCTGCCAATCAAACGATCTCGCCCGTCCTTGAGTGAAATGACGTCGCCGTCAGCGGGATTTCCAAAAACCTTCAGAACTTCGCTGGAAAAGACCCAGTCGTGTCCGTGAAGAATTCGCGCTCGGGGTTTGACGACTATTCCGGCCATGGCGAAGAATGGTAAATGCAAACCGACGCACAATCGATTGTCGATCTTCCGGGAATCAAAAAGCTGCGCAGCGGCAAAGTGCGCGAAGTTTTCGATCTCGGTGAGACTTTGCTGTTCGTCGCGACCGATCGGATCTCAGCGTTCGACGTTATTCTCCCGGATCCGATTCCAAAAAAAGGCGCAGTGTTAAATCAGCTTTCGGCGTTCTGGTTCAACCGGTTCGGCTCGATCGACAATCACTTTGTTTCGTCCGATTTCGATTACTTTCCCAAACAATTACGGCCATTTCGCGAGCAACTCGCCGGCCGTTCGATGATTGTGAAGAAAACGCAACCGCTGGCGGTCGAGTGCGTCGTACGCGGTTATCTCGCCGGTTCCGGTTGGAAAGAATATCAGGAAACGCAACGCGTTTGCGGAATCAAATTGCCGGCGGGTCTGAAGCTTGGCTCGCAACTACCGGAACCAATTTTCACGCCCGCCACCAAAGCCGAAGCCGGCCATGACGAAAACATCGACATGAAGAAATGTGCGCAGATTCTCGGTAAGGAAACGGCCGAGCGGGTCAAAGATTTGAGTCTGCAAATTTATTCGGCCGGGCGCGATCACGCCGGCAAACGCGGAATAATCGTGGCCGACACGAAGTTCGAATTTGGGACCGTCGACGACAAACTGCTTTTGATCGATGAAGTTCTTACGCCAGATTCATCGCGCTTTTGGCCGGCTGATCATTACGTTGTCGGCCAAAGCCCGCCGAGTTTTGATAAGCAATTCGTGCGCGATTATCTGGAGACGCTTGATTGGAATAAAACTCCGCCGGGTCCGAAACTACCGGGTGACGTGATCGCGCGCAGTGCGGCGAAATATGTGGAAGCGTTTGAGAGATTGACCGGCGAGAAGTTGAGGTAGGAGCGATTGACCTCAATCGGTCCGAGCCGGACTGGCGTTTGCCGGCGGTTCCGTGAACCGCCCCTACCTAAGCAACTCGCTCACCATCGATTTTTCTTCCTTCAGTTCCGTGACCGATTTGTCGATCTTGTCGCGGCTGAAATCGTTGATCGGAAGTTTTTGCACAATTTTCCACTTGCCAGCGCGGACGCGCACAGGAAATGACGAGATCAAATCTTTTTCGACCCCGTAACTTCCATCGGAACAAATTGCGACGCTGTGCCAATCATCGCGCGGTGTGTCGTTGTTGAGGAAGCGGACGGTATCGACAACCGCATTCGCGGCTGAACCGGCGGAAGAAAGTCCGCGCGCTTTGATGATCGCCGCGCCGCGTTGTTGAACGGCGGCGATGAAATCTTCTTTCAGCCATTTTTCATCGCCAATCACTTCGTTGGCCGAGCGACTGTCGATCTTCGCGTTATAAAAATCCGGATACTGGGTGGACGAATGGTTGCCCCAGATCGTCATGTTCGTAACCCGCGTAATTTCGACGCCGGCTTTATGCGCTAATTGCGCTCGGGCTCGATTTTCGTCCAGCCGCGTCATAGCAAACCAGCGATGTCGCGGAATCTCCTTGGCGTTGTTCATCGCGATCAAACAATTCGTATTGCATGGATTTCCGATCACGAGCACACGCAGGTCAGCCGAAGCATTTCGCTCGATAGCCTGACCCTGGCCGACAAAAATTTTGCCGTTAATCCCGAGCAAATCCTTTCGCTCCATTCCGGCCTTGCGCGGAATGCTGCCGACCAACAAAGCCCAGTTAATGTCGCGAAAGCCTTCGTCGAGATCGGCCGTCGGCACGATTGATCGCAACAACGGAAACGCGCAATCATGCAATTCCATCACCACGCCCTCAAGCGCGCCGAGCGCCGCGAGGATTTCAATGAGATGCAACGTGACCGGTTGATCGCCTCCAAACATTTCGCCCGAAGCGATGCGGAAAAGAAGCGAGTAGCCAATCTGCCCGGCGGCGCCGGTGACAGCGACTTTAATCGGAGACTTCATACAGATTTCCTTGCCACAGATTTACACAGATGAAACACACATTTTTTTTCGCTCTTTTGATGGTAGGGCGGTTCACCGAACCGCCGGCAAACGCCAGTCCGGCCCGGACCGATTGAGGTCAATCGCGCCTACCTAAGCCCGTCCCGTCTTTTCCAACAGCGCGCTAATTAATTGCATTAGTTTTCGCTCTTTCGGGCTTGATCGAAGTTGCGAAATGCTCCGTTGCATTCGTCGCACCCAATTCGAGCTTGCTGCGGTGCCGGGAATATTGAACCGATATTTTCGCGCCAGGAGATCCGTGATCATCACCACTGCGATCCACGATTCGCTTTCGAAAAGCGCCGCCATCATCGCCGGATAAAAGTCGCGCTCAAAATCGATTTGATCGTTCGTGCGAGTGAACCGCGCGAACGTCGCGATCTTTTCCAGTTCGGCGCGCGCCTGATCGGATGTCGATGTTGCATGCTCGAATGCTTCGTCCCATAACGCCCGCATCGGTTTGTGATCGTGCGTGGCGTAGGTGGCGACGGAAAGGCGTTCATATTCTGCGCCAGGCGTAACGCGGCCTTGATAAAATTCCCACTGCGGAATTTTGAAACCGGCTACGCCTAACGACCGCAAGCTGGGACGGACGTAATCCGGCACCGTGCCGAGGTCCTCACCGATCAGGCGCGCATCTCCCGATTCCTCCAGCACCGCGCGAAGACACTCTTCACCGTCGTGCCGATTCGCTTCGCAATTGTTCGCGCTCGAATCGTCGCGCGGATGGAAATGCGGAGCGCGGCCGCCAGTTTGCCCAAGCATTTGGTTCCAGTCGAGCGGAAGAAATTTTCGGTTCTGCTGCGGCCGCCACGGAAATGCGTAGATGCGATAAAAACCCAGAACGTGATCGATGCGAAAGAGATGGAAGCTGCGTCGAATACTGCGGACGCGTTGTCGCCACCAATCGAAGTTGCGGTGACGCATTACGTCCCAGTGAAAAAGTGGGATGCCCCAGTTCTGTCCCCACTTTTGGGTGAACTTGTCGTCCTTGAAATGGGATTCGGGCGGCGCGCCCCCGCACCAATCGAGCGCAAATTCGTTCCGTCGCGCAAAAACATCGGCGCTGTAATAATTGACGCCGAATGGAATGTCGCCCATCAAGGCAAGGCCACGCTCTTCGGCATACGAATTAATCCCGGACCACTGTTCGTTCGCAATCCATTGAACGTAGCGGAAGAAATTGTCGCGATCGTGAAATTGTCTTTTCTTCTTGGGAGATTGCCGTTCGAGCCAGGCCCGCGCCGATTCAATGCGTTGATGCTCTCCCGGCCATTTGTTCCACGCTTCGTTCTCACCGTTTTCTTCCATGAGCGCGCGAAAGAACGCGTAATCATCCAGCCAGGCCGACTCTTGAGCGCAGAAATTCCGAAACTTCCGATGTCGATCTTGCGATGCGTGGGCCGAGAAGTTTGCGAACGCTTTCTCGAGCAAACGGCGTTTCACTTTTTTGACCACGCCGTATTTGACCGCGCCGTGCCGGAGTTTCGTAAGATCGACATCGACGAGCGCGGACTCGTAATCGTCGCGGGTTAAATCTTCTGGCGAGCCGGGCGCGAGATGAAGTGTCGTCGGCTCGATCGCCATCGCGCTGATCGCGTTGTATGGGCTGTTGTCGTGGCCCATCTCGCTGATTGGCAAGAGCTGGACGAGTTTGAACCCGATCTCAGCCGCCCAATCAATGAACTCGCGCAAGACCGCGACGTCGCCGATCCCGAGATCGCTTTCGCTGCGTAGTCCAAACAATGGTGCGAGCACGCCCGCGATCCTTTTCTCCGGCGAAAGGTTCATGAACAAAATGGCGAATGACGAATGACCAAGCACGAAGGAATGACGAAACCCGAATCCCGAAGCAACTTGCGATGACGCTTCGTCATTCGAGCATTTGAGCTTCCTTCGCCCTTCGCCATCCGTGCTTCGTCATTTGCGCAGCTTCAGCTCCTCGTCACCTGCCAGTCTTCGACGAGCTTGTTTGGAATTTCTTTCAAGAATCGTGATGGCCGCTGGAAAACGTCGCCGTAGCCGCCGGTCAAACGCATGTGCGGATAAGTGAAATAGAGTTCGTCCTTCGCGCGCGTGATCGCGACATAAAATAAACGCCGCTCTTCTTCCAAATCTTTCCGTTGATCCATCGAGCGACTGCTCGGAAACATTCCGTCGGTCAGCCAGATCACGAACACGGTGTGGAACTCCAGCCCTTTGGCTTGATGCACAGTAGAAAGATTCACTGCCTCTTTATCGCCGGTCTGATTTGGCGCGGCCTCGGCGTCGACGTTAGTGATGAGCGCGAGCTGGGAGAGAAATTCGTTCACGTCTTTGAATTGGCGGGCAAACGCGGCCAACTGGTTCAAATCTTCCTGGCGCAGTTCGTAATTGGTGAAATTCACTTTGGCGTAATCGTCGTAAATCGCCTCAATCACCGACGTGATCATCTCCGACGGCGGATTCGGCTGACCGCCGGTTGCGATTTCGTCGAGCGTGTGCGCAAGTTGAGTCCAATGTTTTTTGGATTTCGCGCTCACGTTCATCGCCAGCAAACGTTCGCTCCAGGAGATGATCTCGCCGCGCTCGTTCAATGATTTGTCCCATGCGTTCCAAAGATTCTCCGCGCTTCGATTTCCAATGCCGGGCAGCAATTTTACCATTCGTTTGAATGCGACCTCGTCCCGCGGATTGGCGACGAACCGCAAAAACGAAATTACGTCTTTGATATGCGCTTGTTCGAAGAAGCGGATGCCGCTGGTGATTTGGTAGGGGATCCCCCGCCGCGAGAGTTCGAGTTGTAATTCGAGCGCGTGATAGTGCGCCCGATAAAGCACGGCGATCTCGTTAAGATCGACATCTTCATCCCGGAGTTCGAGGATTCGTTGCGCGATAAACTGCGCCTGCTCGCTGCCGTCACTTAACGCAACCACTGCCGGCTTCGCCGCGGTGGATTCGCGGACCGGCTGAAGATTTTTCTGAAACTGGTCGACGTTGGCGGCGATCGCCGCGTTCGCGACTTCCAGGATTTCCGGCACGCTCCGGTAATTCATCTCGATCTTAAAAACGTTCGCGTCCGGGTAACGTTTCGGAAATTCGAGAATGTTTTGGAAGTTGGCGCCGCGCCAGGAGTAGATCGACTGCGCATCGTCGCCCACGACCATGACGTTGCGATGTTCGCGCGCGAGCAAGTCGATGAAATCGGCCTGGATCTTGTTCGTGTCCTGATATTCATCGACCAGAATGAATTGAAATTGCCGGCGATAAAACGAGGCGATGCCCTCGTGCTTTTGCAACATCGACAACGTCTTTTCGAGCAGGTCATCAAAATCGACCGAGTTCGTCGTCTTCTTCTTTTTCTCGTAGCGGGCGTACACGTCGGTGATTTTTTCGAGCAACGGCAGGAAGTAAGGAAACTTTTCCGCGAGCAGTTCTTCCAGCGGTGTCTCGGTGTTTACCACGAAACTGAAAATTTCCGCGAGGACGTCGCCTTTCGGGAACCGGATCTCCTTGGGATCGATCCCTGCGCTTGCAACGACAGTGTTGATTAAGTCTTTCTGGTCTTCGCGGTCCATGATCGTGAATCCACTGTTGTATCCGAGAGCGCTGCCGTGCCGTCGCAGCATCCGATTCCCGACCGAATGAAACGTTCCGCCCCAAATGCCGCTCGCATCGATCGGCAACAGATTCGCCACCCGATCGAGCATTTGGCGCGCGGCTTTGTTCGTGAACGTCAGCAGCAAAATATTTCGCGGATCGATCCCGTTCTCGAGCAGGTAAGCGACGCACTCCGCCACGTAATCGATATGGATCGATGTCGATCTTGCGGCGTGCAGTGTGTATTGGCGCGACATAATGTCAGTCCGGCTCGGACCGATTCGCAAAGAACTGCAGCCTGCGCGTCTGCGCAACTCAGCGCACTGTCACGCTACATGATGCGGAACGGCCGTGATCGTCGAGCGCCGTTAATTGATAATCGCCCGGCGTTGATTTCCACGTCAGCATTTCTGTCACATTAGATTTTCCGATGAAGGTCTTGTCGGCGAACCAATAAATCTCGCGCACGTCCGCATCGGTCTTTGCGCGCAGCGGAATCGCGTTCGACGATGCGAAAAAGATATCGCGTCCACCGGTAGGGGACGTAATTCGCGGCGGGTTTCCCATGCGCGACGCTAGGTCCGACTCCGTTCCGGGCAAAAACGGAGGTGGCAGCCGGCGCGCCACACCCGCGCGCTCGAAAAGTCTTAGCAGATCGCTCGGCCAGAATTCGTAAACGTCGCGCCGGAGCTGTCGCGTTCCGTCATCGATCGGGACCCGCAGACCGGTGGCAACGTCGACCAGTACTTCCTGATGCACATCGCACGTTTTGATCGGTGAAATTCCGGGAATGAACCAACCCTCGACGCGGTGCGTGCAGTGAGCCTCCGGTAAATCGCCCGACACTGCGCAAAATTCGACTCGCTTCAAATTCGCGCCCGGCGGCGGAAGATGCGGCTCGCATCGCTCCGGCCAGCTTGCCCGAAGACTGTCGATGATTTGAAATAAGAGGGGCGCGGTGGCCGAGCGCCCGATGAATGCCGGATTCGGTTTGCCATCGAAATTTCCGATCCAGACCGCGAGCACGTAATGATTGAAAACTGCGATCGACCACGCGTCGTGAAAACCGTGCGATGTCCCCGTTTTCCAGAAAACGGGCGCGACGTTACCTGAATCTGCATAATTAATCTCAGGTCGCGGGACGTTCAGCATTTCGAGCGTGAGGAACGCGGCTTCCGGAGTGACGATTTGATGGCCGTGTCCAGGCATCGGGTCGCCGGCCTTGCGCCGGAGTGGACGCAGCTCGCCGTTGTTGGAGAGCGCCGCGTAAAGTCGGGCGAGGTCTTCCATCTTGATTTCTGCGCCACCGAGCGGGAGCGCCAATCCATAAAGCGATTCGGAGCGCGGCAATGCGACTCCGGCGTCGCGCAGAAATTCGTAAAGCGTCGGATGCGAAAGCTGCGATGCCAATTCGACCGCGGGAAGATTGCGGCTGCGAGCCAGCGCATCGCTCGCGCGAATCGGCCCAAGAAATTCGTGATCGAAATTTTCCGGATTGTAATCGCCGAAACTGCGCGGCGCGTCTGCCAGGATCGACAATGGATGAATCAACCCTTGGTCGAGTGCGAGCGCGTAGATGAACGGTTTGAGAGTGGAACCGGGCGAGCGCGGACTCCGCGTTCCGTCCACTTGTCCCTGAATTTGGGCGTTGAAGAAATCGGCGGAACCAACTTGCGCCAACACATCCATCGTTCGGACATCGACCAGTAGCGCGGCGGCATTTTGAATTCCGCGATTGTGATTTCCCCGGATGTAATCCGCCATTCGCCGTTCGATCAGTTCCTGCTTTTTCAGATCGAGTGTGGTGACAATTCCATCACGTCCCTTTTCCGTGGCCAAAACTTGCTGAACAAAGTGTGGCGCAAGGAACTTCCGTTCTGTTTCCGCGCGCGCGCTGAATTGTCGGGCGGACAGTTGCATATCGACCTTGGCGCGGTCGTACCAATTGTCCTGCGCAGCATTGAGCGACCGATTCTCTCGGCCGGCATACAAGGCGCGTCGCGTCGGGCTCTGCGGAATGACACTCAACGAAATTGATTCCGGTCGGGTCAAATGCGCCGCGGTCTTGCCAAAGTAGATCTCACTGGCGGCGCCGATGCCTTCGATGTTGCGCCCGTAGGGCGCGAGATTGAGATACGCTTCTAAAATTTCGGATTTCGAATAATGCCGCTCAAGCTCGAGTGCGCGCACGATCTGAATCAATTTGCCGGTTGGCGTTCGGGTTTGGAGATGAAAACATAATCGCGCCAGTTGCATGGTAATTGTCGATGCTCCGGTGCGCGTTTCGCCGCGCAGCAGGCCCATTCCCGAGCGAAGCAGCGCAATCGGATTCACGCCCGGATGTCGGGCAAAATATTTGTCTTCGTATCGAAGCGTTGCATCGATCAGCTCCGGCGAAATGTCACGCAACGGAGTCCAGATTCGAAATTTCTGGTCCGACGTGAGAGTGAGACGAAGGAGATTACCATTTCGATCGCGTACGGATTGCGAAAATGAAATGCCGTCGAGCAACGGCGGTTTCGGCAATAAGAACCAACCGCAACCGACGACAGCGATACAACTCGCAGCCGCGATCAGGGAACGTTTGAGGAGACGGCGCATTGTCACTCCGTCACACTGATTTTCCCACCGACGCCGAGGCCCTTCACCTTGCGCTCATACATCGATTCGGCGAATACCGGCGGAACGACGAATTCTCCGCGGTTGGACGATTTTATTTGATAATTGATTTCGAGCACGCTGCCGGACGCGGTCCCGAAAAACACCGCGCGATCTTCCCGGACATCGACATAATCGATTCCATTGGTTGAAGAGACGCCCGGCTGCAACGATGAACCGACAACTTCAAATCCTCCGGGCAAAAGATCCACAATCGCGACGTTCGTAAACGTTTCGTCCTTCAGACTGCGGACGCGCAGACGGACGTGAATTGGTTCGCCAAGCTTCGTGCGCGTGACCGGCTTGTCTTCTTTGTCGAGTAATTCGCGAAAGACTTCCAATCCGGCGGTAACCGGCTTGTCTGGAGCATGTCGATCGAATCCAGCCTCGACCACCTGGTAAAACGCGCCGATTCCGCCGACCGGCCCAGCGCTTTTGAAGCGAAGCGCAGTCGCATCTTTGGAGAATGCGGATCGTTGCAGCAACTTCGCGCCGCTGGTTAAGCTGACCTCACGTTTGTCCGGGTGCACCTCAGCAATAGTCAACTGGGGAAGATTTTGCGCGATCGCGTGGGAGTACGCTTTTAATGCTTGTACGGCATAAGCGGCCGAGAGGGTGTTGAATTCACCGTCTCCAATCGGCCGCAGGATTTGCTCGAACTCGGCGGCTGAAATTTTCTTGAGCCTCGCCGGAAATTGGCGTGCCACGACCGAAACATACTGCGAATTCGCGCCCAGTGGCTGACAAAAATCGTCGTATTCGCGTTTCGTCTTATTGTCGATCTTGAACTTCTCGATTAAACTTTCCGCGTCCTTGTCCTTGTGCAGAAGTTTGAGCGCGCCGGCCAGATAAACGCCGGTCAAATCGTTTTGCCACTCGTCCTCGTGATTCTTGTCGAGGTAATCGCGCAAATTAAGAATGTAATTGGTGGTGATCACACCTTCGCGCGTGAGCACATAAATCGCGTAGGCAACTCTGCGCGCATCGATGATGTCTGATGGTTGGCGTGCAACCATCTTTTGCAAATTGCGCAATCCGCTCGCGAACATGTCGGCGGGCGGCGGAAAGCCGGCGGCCTTCGCCTCGCTCAGGAAATCCATCACATAAGTGGAATTGAAACTGATGTGCTCGCCGGTTTCCGGCGCCCAGTAGCCGAAAGCGCCTTGATCGTTTTGGCGGCGGCGCAAAACAGCGAAAACTTTTTCGAGCTGAGCATTCATTTCGGCGCGATTCAGTCCAAAATCGACTTCATCGGCCAGCATGAGCCGGCAAAATGCGCCGCTGGTGAGTTGCTCGCTGCACCCGTGCGGAAAATTCTTCAGGTAAGCATCGAGACCATGGGCCAGACCGAGTGGCAGCGCGGAGAGGGCTGCGTCTCGTTTGGCAAACTCCGAGTAAATCGCGCGTTTAATCGGAACTTCGGCGCTACCTTTTTTGAAATTGCCGCTTCGAACATCGGTTACATAGGGAACGGGCGGGCGAACGCTGAGTGTGGCGCGGCGATGCGTTTCGGTGCCGCTCCGACTAGCGATGAATTTGATTTCGCCGGAGCCGAGCGCGTCGTTCACGTGAAATCGGAATGTCACGCTTTGTTCGCGTCCTTCCGCGATCCGCAACGTTTGCGTTGACTGACCTTTGATCGATAGTTGCGCCGAAGTTTCCGCGCGCAGCTCGATTTCGGCACCGGCGCCCGAGCCCTCGACGTTGTTTGCAACGGTGACTCCGGCTTCAAATTCATCCCCGGGAGCGGCCAGCACTGGCACGCTCGGCGTGATTACGAATGGTCCGCGAATGAGCGCGTCGCGATCACTGGATCCGGTTGTCTCGCTTGAAACCCCGACTGCCATTATTTTCAAGGTCCCGTCAAAAAAATCGGGGACGTTGTAAGTCACTTCGCGCGCATTGGTATCGGCGTCGAGAATACCCGACCAAAACACGACCGGCTTTTCGGTGACCCGCTTGAACGGATTTAGTCTCTGCACTTCGCCGCCGTCTCCACCGAAAGCGGAAAGCGAGCGGAGCAGCGAAAATTCCGGAATGATAAGATCGACAATCTGCGCCGTCTCGACGCCGAGCGCGCATTTGCGGAAAAAGTATTGGAGCGGATTCGGCGTTTTGTAATCGGTGACTTGCAGAATTCCCTTGTCGACGGCAAAAATGACGATTTTCGACGGACGATCGGTTTTGTAGCCGATGCGCAATGCGTCTCCGGGTTTGACGGTGGCCGCGGTTTGGATGTCGATCTTGAGGCGACGCTTTTCGACGTTCGCTGTGAACGGGACGACGCCGTAACTGAGCGGGCTGACGAAAACTTCCTTGGAATCGAGCGCGCGCACGAAAGCAACGCTGACGTATCCGCTGCCTTCGAAGCCTTCGGGCAGGCGAATGTGCTGGATGCTGCTGGCGGTATTCGTTTGAAACCAGCTGTAGGTGTAGACTTTTTCACGTTCGATCGTGATGAGACCGCTCCCGGCGTACGGTGCAACAATGCTGATCGCGATGTCATCGCCCGCGTTGTATTGCTTGCGGTCGAGCTTGATCTCCAGTTCGGCATTCTTTTCCAGCGAGCGCGCAGTTGCCCCCTGACCGACGACAGAAAAATGCAGCTTGCTTAGGATGCGGTTCTGATCGTCGCGCAACTCGAGGACGTAATCGCCGGGCTCCGTGGTTGGCAGCGCGTAATGCAAACCGCCGGCCGCAACTACGATCTTTTCCGATTTCGCCGACCGCTCCCGCAGGACCGATTCGTAAACGTAATTGCCGTTCTCCTGTTTCTTGAGCACCGAGACGTATTCCTGCGCGATTACGTTGAGTGTCACATTTTCGACCGCGATCCGGTTGAGTTGCGAATCAACCGCGATCAGGTCGAGCGCGCGCGGCTTGTTCGCGTCGATGTAACGAAGATCGCCCTCGGCCTTGTACCCGATCACGTAAGGCAATGCCGAGATCAGGGCGTTGACGTAGCCAGTCACGCTGCGACCGCCTTCACCTTCGAAGCCTTCGGCGATGAAACGCATCGAGTAGGTCGAATCCGCGAATCGTTCGAGCTGCAACTCAAACTCCGTGTGTCCGTCATTGTCGGTTTTCTTTTCGCCGAGATCGACTGTTTGCTCGGTCCGAGTTTTCTTTTCGTCGATGAGTGGATCGAAAAAGGTGAAGTCCTTAAATTCGGGAAACGAAAATTCCGCCGGCGCGAGCTCGACCTTGCCGGTTACGCGCCGGTCGGTTGCCGGCGTGCCGTAAAGATTAGCCAGCGCGATCGAGGCGCGCATGTCGTTTGGGTTAACCCAGCCGCGCGGCGTCCCTTTGGAAAGACGCGTTTCAATCTTCATCCGGTCGGGCAGGAATTCTTTGACGCTCGCGGTTGTCGATCCAAGCAGCGTGCCGCGCTTATTGTTCTTAACGAGATAGACGTTGATTGTGTAAACGCCGGTCGGCGATTCGTTCGCGGTTTGGTAGTTCAGTTCGACAAAGCCGCTTTCCGAGAGTGTTACCTTTTTGGTTTGCACCTTCAGGTCGCGGGCATCGACGACTTCGGTTTCGATCGGCAGGCCTTTGAGATTGCCGCGCCAGTTGCGTTGTTTGACCACGAGACCGATGTGAATTTCGTCGCCGGGCCGATAGACGCCGCGCTCGGTGAAGACAAAGGCATCGAGCCCTTCGGGTCCGATATTCTGCGCCCCGTCGGTTTCGAAACGCGAGAAATTCAGCACGCGGTCTTCTCGTGCGAACGGCATGAACGCGATGTCGTCGCCATTGCGGGCCACAAACGCGACCGGCGATTTCTCGCGCTCCGATTTTTCAACGGACGGGAAAGTGCAGTGCCCGTCCGCGGCAGTGTTCGATGTTTGGATCGGAACGCCATTCTTGCCCAGAATTTCAACCGTCGCGCCGCTGATTGGTTTGCCGGTCTTGACCGACACCAGAAACACGTCGCTGCCGCCATCGGTGTTCTTCTTTGTCAGAATTCCGACGTCGGTCACGAGCAGGAACCGGCTGTCCTTGATTGACGTGATCGGTTTGTTCTTGGCTGGGTCCCATCCGCGCGCGATCAAAAAGAAAAGTCCGCGCTCGCTCCCGCCGTCCGATGGTTTGCGCAGTTGTTCGGAAAAATCGAAGGCCGAATAATTAGCTTTCCATTTATTTTCGAGAGCGATCGGCTGGTGCTGGACTGCGATTCGCGAAATGTTTTCTTTGTTGAACAAGCTCGGTTCGTGAAACTCCGGGTCCTCGAATTTGCCTCCCGTCTGGCTGACGAGGTGATTGATCTGGGTAGTTGCAACGCGAGCGATTTCGTACTCGATCGCCGACAAGCCGCGCGAGCGGATCGACAATTTCCTTTCTCCGCTTAACGCGAGCAATCCGCCCTGGCTCTGAATCTGCACTTCGCGCGGAAGCTCAGGCACCGCCACGACTGCGTTGTAATCTTCGGCGAGCGGATAATCGCCGAACGCGCGCACGCCTTTGGCGACGCGAATGTAAAGCTCGCCATCAGTTTCGACCCGCACTCGAAACGCATGTTGTCGATCTTGCGCTTTTTCCGAAGGGATGGGTGTGAATTCGACAGGCTTGGCTTGCTCGAGCACATCGTCTGGCACGTCGGTCGCGCTCTGCCATTTCGAATTTTCATCCTTTGATTCTTCAGTCGTGTCCTCGGACTCATCCGAAGCGCTGCTCTCCTTGCTTTCAGCGCTGGAGTCCGTTTGCTCGGCACTTTCTGCTTCGGCCGTTTCTGATTCTTCTTTCGTTTCCGGCTTTCGTTTTGGCAGAAGCCAAACCTTGACCGCTTTCGCCAGCTCACGCGTACCGATGTCCGCCGTTGTGCTTAAAATGACGACCTGTTCCGGTTCGCCATTCTTATTTCGCGCAATATTGCCTTCGATCGAATTGATCTGAAACGCGGTCGCGATCGACGGAATCTTCACCTTTTGCTCACTCGCGTCGTGAGTTTGTGCGCCGCCCTGTGTCGTGCGCACGCCTTTGTTCAACTCGAGCTTCATGAAATCTTCGTTTTCCGGAAGCGTGACCGGCGAACTTCGCAAATAGGCCAGCCGACGATGTAACCCGTATGTCATTGCGAAGTGCGGTGGCGGGTCTGACGGCGGGAACACCGCCGATCCGCCGACCATCAGCAATTGAATGTGCCGGTCCAGGTCGCCGGGTTCGACCGCGTGCGTCAGTTCGAGAGTCGCCGTCACCTGGCGCAGTTTTGGATTCGCGGGATCTTGATAAAGCTCGAGTTGCGAAATCGCTATTGCGAACGGTGGCGTCTGCATTTCATAAGTCAGCCGTTCCATCAAAATTTGCGGCGCGAAGAATTTTTTGTCGAAGACGATTCGATATTTTTGATCGGCCGGCCAATCCTCGGTGGGACGAAAGACCAGTTCCTTGTCCGAGTTCCATGACCATGCGCCACCGATTTGCGGCTCGAGCCGTACGCCTTGGAGCG
>WNFA01002465.1_pt1 | contig 15232 bp, 9 predicted proteins | sample 5400481 | NCBI WGS metagenome assembly WNFA01 (sample SAMN13153340, study PRJNA577476) | soil metagenome | isolation source: 120 cm saprolite under Douglas fir tree site 2 hole 1 replicate 2 | place: USA:California | collected 2015-04-18
ATGAGCCTCGACGACTACAGGAACGACCTCGCGCAGCGCGACAAGGCCCGCGCGCTCTACGCCGTGTTGGCGGCGGAGTGTGACGCCTGCGTCAGCCTCTCCGCGCCCGCCGCCGCGCCGCTCGGTCTCGAATCGACGGGCGATCCGAGTTGCACCGCCCAGGTCTCACTGCTCGGCATTCCCGCGGTGTCGCTTCCCGTGCTGCAGGACGACGGCCTGCCGCTCGGCCTGCAGGTGACCGGATACATCAACGGCGACGCGCAGGCCATCGCCGTGGCTGCTGCGATCAAGGCTTTGTTCTAGCGTGTTTCGCATTTTGCGGAGGCGCCGATGGACGAGCGACCTGCGGGGCGCGCATTGAGCGCGCTCGAACACTACCGCGACGGGCCGCCCAAGCATCCGCGCCGCTATCCCGACCTGCACGAGCACGTGCTCGCGCTTGCGCGCGCGGGGTTGCTCGTCGTCGTCGACGAGCCGATCAACAAAGACACCGAAATGCACCCCCTGGTGCGCTGGCAATATCGCGGCGGCATTCCCGAGCCTGAACGCAAGGCCTTCCTCTTCACCCAGCCGACGGATTCCAAGGGCCGTCGCTTCGACATATCCGTGTTGGTCGCCGGCCTGGCGGCGAACCGCGACGTCTACCGCCTCGGCTTCGGCAAGCCCCTCGACGAGATCGGGGAGACCTGGGTCAAGGCCATCGCCGAACCGATCGCGCCGCGCCTCATCACGCATGCGCCATGCCAGGAACTGGTGACGACCGGCACGGACCTCGAGCGCGACGGCGGCGGGCTCGACGGCCTGCCGGTGCCGATCTCGACGCCTGGATGGGACAACGCGCCCTATCTCTCGGCCGGCCATTTCATCACCAAGGATCCCGACACCGGCGTGCAGAACGTCGGCAACTATCGCGGACAGATCAAGGCGCCGCGCCGGCTCGGGATGAATCCGTCGGTCGAGCTGCGCGCGGGCATTTTTGCCCATTGGGAAAAATGCAAGGCGCGCGGCGAGCCCCTCCCCTGCGCGGTCGTCGTTGGTTGCCCGCCGGTGATCTCCTATGCCTCGGTGCAGAAGATGCCGGCGCATCTCGACGAGATCGCGGTTGCCGGCGCGCTTGCCGGCGGCTCTATCAACGTGGTGAGGGCCAAGACAGTCGATCTGGCGGTGCCGGCGGAGGCGGAGATCGTCATCGAGGGCCTGATCAACACCGAAGTTTTGGAGCCCGAGGCTCCGTTCGGCGAGTCCCACGGCTACGTGAACCTGCAGGAATACAATGCCTTCATGGAGGTGACCGCGATCACCCGCCGGCGCCATCCGATCCTGCCCTCGTTCATCAGCCAGGTCACGCCGAGCGAATCCAGCGTGATCCGCCGCGTGGCGATGGAGCCCGTCTATCTCCATCATCTGCGGGCGGTGCTGGGCATTCAGGGCGTCAAGCGCGTGACAATGCACGAGCCGCTCACCAGCCTCTACGCCGTGATCGCGCTCCAGTGCGCGCGCAGCACGCCCGAGAGCGAAATCTGGCGCGCGCTCTACGGTGCCGCCTCGCTGCACCGTTTCGCCGGCAAATGGATCATTGCCGTCGACGAGGACATCGAGCCCGAAAACGCCGATGCGTTGTTGTGGGCCATGTCCTATCGCTGCCAGCCCCAGCACGACCTCAAGGTCGTGCCGCACAAGGATCCCGGGCATGGGCCGCGCGGCCCGCGCGACGCCGGCGAAAGCGCGGCCGTGCTGATTAACGCCACGCTCAAGGGCCCCTACGCGCCGGTCGCGCTGCCCAAGCGTGAGTTCATGGAGCACGCCAAGGCGATCTGGGAACGGCTTGGCCTGCCGCCGCTCACGCCGCAGCCGCCATGGCACGGCTATGACCTCGGCCATTGGCCGCGGGAGCTCGAGCGCCAAGCCGAGATGGCGGTGAGGAGCGAGTACTTCGAACTCGGCAAGCACCTCGCAAACGAACGACGCGGCGACGTCGCCATGAATACGCCGGTCGAGCGCGAGTAGCTCGCGACGGCGCCGCAAGACGATGGATGGTCATGCCTTCATGACGCTGAGAAAACCGGAGTTGCTGACGTGAAACTCGCCGTGCCCGACATGATCTCGAACTCGTACTTCCCCGCGATCGCTGCGATCGAGCTCGGTTGCTTCAAACAGGAAGGACTCGATATCTCGCTTGAGCTGATCTACCCGGTCGACAAGTGCTACGCGGCGTTGCGCGAGGGCACGGTCGATTTCGTCGGCGGATCGGCGCATTCGGCGCTGTCGGCGTTTCCGCACTGGCAAGGCGCCAAGCTTCTGTGCGCGCAGGGCCAAGGCATGTACTGGTTCCTGGTCATGCACAAGGATTTCGGCGGCAAGCGTGGCGATCTTAGCGTCGTGAAGGGACGCAGCATCGGCGCCGCGCCGTGGGTCGACATGGGACTGCGCCGCTTGCTGATCGAAGCCGGCATCGACCTCTCGCGCGATCAGGTAAAGATCGCGCCGGTGCCGGGCGCGCAAGGGGCCGGCGTGAATTTCGGCGTCACCGCGGCGAAGGCGATGGAGGAGCGCAAGATCGACGGCTTTTGGGCCAACGGCATGGGCACCGAGGTCGCGGTGCGCCGCGCAGTCGGAACCGTGGTGCTCGACGTGCGGCGCGGCGACGGGCCAAAGCCGTGCTTCAATTACACCATGGCCTCGATCGCCACGACGGAACAGTTGATCGAGCGCTCGCCCGACGTCGCATCTGCCGTCGTCCGCGCCATGGTGAAGACGCAGGCCGCGTTGAAGGAGAATGTCGCGCGCGCGACCGAGGTGGGCCGCAAGCTTTTTCCGCCGTCCGAAGCCGAGCTGATCGCCGAGCTCATTCGCCGGGACCTTCCCTATTACGATGCCTCGATCTCGAGGAGCTTCGTCGCCGGCATGAACCAATTCTCGCGCGACGTCGGCATACTCTCGGGCGACGTTCCCTACGAGGGCATCGTGGCGACGCAATTTTCGCATTTGTGGAAAGCCGGGTAACGCAGCGCACCGCGTGCGCAGCACCTTTCGGTCAGTCGGGCGCCAGCGGCGGCAGATTGAGCGCGGCGTCGACCAGCGCGCTCGCCCGAGCGAAATCGAAGTTGCGATACACGTTCTGCTTCACCACGAACGAGGCGCCGCCGTAGAACTTCTCGTATTGCTGGTGGCGGCTGCCGAACTCCGAGCCGATGAAGTCCCAAGCGAGCCGCATCAGCGCCACCTTGGTTTTCGCGTCGGAGGACGCCGAGCGCATGTAGCGCTCGATGTCGCGCGCCGTCTCCTCGCTCTCGAAGTCGCGCAGCGACGATGGTAGCGTGATCATCGCGGCACCCGTGAGCTCGCGGATGATTTCGAGCATGCGGCCGTTGAGCTCGGATTGCACCGCCATCGCCGAATAGAGCGCGGTCCGCGACGGCCACAGCACCCCGGCTTTGTCGATCGGCGCCGTCACCTCATGCGCGAGCAACATATGCTCGTAGATCGACACCCAGGCGGCGAGCTCGCCCATCGTGATCTGCACCGCCGGATTGGCGGCATTTCCGGTCATCTCGTTCATGCGCTGGGCGATGCCGATCATGAAGCGCAGCTTGGTGACGTAGCGCACCTGCGCCTGATGGTTGCCGTAGAGATGCGATGGCGTCTTCCACCACTGATCACGCGACAGTTCGAGGTTGCGGTAGATGAAGACCCGCTCCCAGGGCACGAACACGTTGTCGAAGACGACGTAGCTGTCGGTTTCGTCGAAGCGGCTCGAGAGCGGATAGTCGAAGGCGTTGGTCGCCCCGATCGCGAACGGTCGCCGCGGATAAAGCTTGACGCCCGGCGCATTCACGGGAACGGCCAAGCAGTTGGCGTAGTTCTCGTCGCCGGGCTGCAGCGGATGGATGCAGCTCAAATGGATGACGTCCGAGATCGCGCCGCCGGTGGCGAGCTGCTGCGCCCCGCAGATGACGATGCCGTCATCGCGCTCCTTGACCACGCCGGCATAGAGCGTCGGATCGCTCTGCTTGTGCGCGGGTTTGCTGCGGTCGATCTGCGGCGGCACGATGGCATAGGAGGCGTAAAGGTGATTGTCGCGCAGGTGCTCGTAGAAGGCGACCACGTTGTCCGCGAAATTCCGTCCGCCTGCGGCGAGCACGCTCGGCGTCGCGGCGTAGCCGCAGAAGAATCCGGCGACGTGGTCGGGCGTGCGGCCCATCAAGCCGAATGTCGCCTCCGCCCAGGTCTCGGAAAACAAGCGTCGCGCCCGCAGATCGGCATGGCTGTGCGGGATCTGGTAAGCGCGCAGCACCGGCTCGCCGGTCTTGGGCGAGACGAACGTCATGCGCTCACGCATCTCCGGCGCCGCCGCGATGTCGTAGAGTCTCGCGATCGAGCGCGCCGCCTCCCGGAAGGCGAGATGCGCGGTCACGTCCTTGACGCGTTCGCCGTCGACGAACACCTGCCGTCCATCGTTGAGCGAGCGAAGATAGTCGGATCCGGTTCGCATCGCAGCCTACGCCTGCGCGGTTATTCGACGTTCACGACTTTACGCCATTGGCGATGAGCTCGACCAGCTTGTGCGGCATGACCGGCGTTTGCGCGATGCGGACCCCGAAGGGTTGTAACGCGTCTTCGATGGCGGAAATCACCGCTGCCGCGGTCGGAATGGTGCTCACTTCGCCCGCGCCCTTGGCGCCGAGCGGATTGAGCGGCGAGGGCGTCTCTTTATAGAGCGTCGCGATCGCCGGGACTTCCATGGCGCTGGGCAAGAGGTAATCGGCGAAGGTCGTGGTGACGGGCTGGCCGACCTCGTCGTATCCCATCCATTCCAGCACCGCATTGCCGATGCCGTGCGCCACGCCGCCGCGCACCTGGCCGTCGACCATCAAGGGATTGATCAGGGTCCCGGAGTCCTGAAGCGCCACATAGTTGAGAAGCTTGACGCCGCCGGTATCGGGGTCGACCTCGACCTCGGCAACGTGACAGGCATTGGCATAGGCGAGCGCATCGGTTCGCCAATTGACGTTGGCGTCGAGACCGGGGTCGATGTCCGCAGGGAAGCCATAGCCGGGCGCGCCCTTGAGGATACGCGCAAGCTCGCCGAGCTTGATTGAAAGCTGCGACGCGCCGACGACGCGCACCTCGCCGTCCACGAGCTCGAGATCGTACTCGGCCGCCTCCAGCACATGGCTCGCGAGCTTCTTGGCCTTGTCGGCAACCGCCCGCGCGGCTAGCAGCACCGACGAACCGGCGGTGACGGTCTGGCGGCTGGCGAATGCGCCAAGCCCGAGCGAGACCCCGCCGGTATCACCCGGCACGACGGTGATGTCCTGCGCCCGCAGGCCAAGCTCGCCCGCGCAAATCTGCGCGAGCGCGGTACGCAGGCCCTGTCCGATCGCGGCGGCGCCGGTGAATACCGATACGCGTCCCGTATTCGATACCCGCACCAGGCCGGACTCGAATGGACCACGCCCGGTGCCCTTGATGCCGTGCGCGAGCCCGATGCCGAGATAGCGGCGCTCTCGTCGCGCGGCAGCTTGACGCTGGGGAAAGTCCTGCCACCCCGCCGCCTGCAAGACCTGCGCCTGCGAAGCGGGATAATCGCCGCTGTCGTAGCACATACTGGCGCCGGAGCGCGCCTTGAGCGGCTTGGTATAGGGCATCTTCTCCGGCGGGATGAGGTTGCGGCGACGCACCTCCGCGCGGTCGAGGCGCAGTTCGCGCGCCAGGCGATCCATGAGTCGTTCCATGGCGAAGGCCGCCTGCGGGTAACCGGCCCCGCGCACCGACGACACCGGCGTCTTGTTGGTGGCGGCGACGATCACCTCCACGGACAATGCCGGAAGAACGTAGGGCCCGCTCATCATGGACGCCGAGTTGTAGGGGATGTTGACGTCTTGCAGGGCGTACGCGCCGAGATCGTGGATCAGCCGGCCGCGGATCCCGAGGAGTTTCGCATCCGCGCCCGCCGCGATGTCGAGCGACCAATATTGGTCGCGCTCCTGGGCGGCGTTGGTGAAATGCTCGCGCCGGTCCTCGATCCACTTGATCGGCCGCTTGAGGAGCTTGGCGGCCGCCACCACGGCGATGTCTTCGGGGTAGACGCAGAGCTTAGGACCGAAACCGCCGCCGACGTCGGGAGTCGCCACGCGCAGCCGGCTCTCGTCGAAATCAAGCAGCGCGGTCAACGACTGGAACAGGTCGTGCGCTTTCTGCGTCGATGCCCACACCGTCATCGTGTCGTCGTGCCATTCCGCGAGAATGCCGCGGCCTTCGATCGGATGGGCGCCGCCGCGATGTTGCCAAAGCTCCTCGTGGAAGACGTGGGCCGCCTTGGCGAAGGCCGCTTCGGCATCGCCATAGGCGACTTTGTAGCTAGCGGCGATATTCGTGTTCAGCTCGCGCCGAACCGCGGGCGCAGTCGGCTCGACCGCGCTGCGGCAGTCCGACACGGATAAGAGCACATCGTAGTCGACCGCGACCTTCGCGGCGGCGTCCTCGGCGACATAGCGGTTGTCGGCGAGCACGATCGCGATCGCCTCACCGACGTACGACACTTCGCCATCGGCGAGCGCGAACGACCAGTACCGATCGAGCGGCGCTCCGGAATTCGAGTGGCGCAGCATGCGGCGCTTGGCGAGGACCGGCGCGAGATCGTCGAGCGCGAGGACTGCATGAACCCCTGGTAGCGCCAGCGCGTCATGCGCGCCGACCCCGCGGATCGCGGCGTGCGGATGCGGGCTGCGCACGAACGCCGCGTGCCACACCCCGGGGCGCGCGATGTCGTCGACGAAGCGCCCCTTGCCGACGAGCAGGGCGCCGTCCTCGAGGCGAGGAATGCGCGCTCCAATCAATCCACTCATGTCTCGACCGCGCATGCATTTCGCAGCGCGGACCTTTGTGAACGTTTCGTCCCGAGACTGCCGCTAGTCCGACATCGCCTTGGCGGCTTTGGCGATCACGTCCTTGGGCATGGCGTAGGCCTCAGCCAGCAAGGCATCGAGCTTGTCCGCGTGGACGGGATTGACCTCTAAGTTGAGCCGTTCCGCCTCGGCGATAAAGTCCGGGTCCTTGGTCGTGCGCTCGAAGGCGGCGATCAGCGCCGCCTTGCGATCCGCGGGAATGCCGGGCGGGGCCGCGAACGGCCGCGCCATGGCCTGCCCGATCAGCATCAATTTCAGGATTTGACGCTGGTCCGCTTGCTTGGCGAGCTCGCTCGCCGATGGAACATCCGGCAGCTCCGGCTGCGTCTTGATCCCGGCTTGAACCAGGATGTTGGCCTTCTTGTTGCCCGTGAGCCAATGCGGGTAGCGGCCTTTGAGCGTGCTCCACGACAGCCCACAGAGCCCATCGACCTCGCCGCGCTCGGTCGCGAGTTGGATCTCGTTGGTGCCGGGATAGCCGTTCACCATCTTGATCTTGGCGCCGAACACGTTGCGATAAAGCAGCGCGAAAATGTTGGGATCCGAACCCGCGCCCTCGCTGCCAAAAGTGGCGGGCGTGACGAGGAGATCGCTGAAGGTCTTCACGGGCGCCTCGCGGCCGGTGACGCAGAGGCTCACCTCGTCGGTGACGCTACCGAGCCAGGTGAACTGGGTGCTGTCGAATTCGGCCTTGTCCAGCAACGGCGCAATGCCTTGGCTGCGCGAGAACGTGCCGATGACCGAGCCGTCTTTCGCGGCGACGGAATACAGATAGTTGGCGGCCTTGAGGCTGCCGGCGCCGCTCATGTTCTGCGGTACCACGTTGGGATTGCCGGGAAGATGTTTGCCGAAATGTCGCGCCAACAGCCGTCCATACGCGTCGTAGCCGCCGCCTACGCTGTAGCCGATGAGCAGAGAAACGGTCTTGCCCCTGTAGAAATCCTCAACCCCGGCGGAGCGAGCGGCCTGCGTCGCGACGGCTGCGGCTAGCGCGGCCGCAATAGCGCTGATCGCAAACATCGAGACGCGACCGATCGGACACATGGCCATCGCGCTCAGTGCTTGGGAAACAGTTGCGAAAATTTCGACCGCAAGTGCTTGCGCAGATCGACGCTGACATCGACCGTGACCGGGAACGCTCCCTTCAGCTTCTTGTCATAGGGGATGCAGGCATCGATCAGGATGCGATTGTTGAAGTTGCCGGGAAGGAAAAGCGGGTCGCGCTTGGAGGCCCAGGCCTTTTGGATCATGTCGATATCGGTCAGCGGATCGAAGCGCGTGCACATAGCCCACAGCACCTGGTCGAGGTCACCGGCATCGATGTCCTCGTCGACCACCACCGTCCATTTGCCGGCGTAAGCGCCGCCCTGGCACGAGGAGGCGATGTGCAGCGCCTGGCGGGCATGGCCCGGATAGCGCTGGCGAATCTGGATGGCGGTGAAGCGGGTCGCGGGGCCGGCTTCGTGGTTCCACACGCCCAGCACCTCGGGCACGCCGCAGGCGTCGAGCGCGCGCCAGATCTGCGCCGCCCCGGCGATACCCTTGAGCAGGCCGGTTTCATCGACGGGCTTGTGCTGCGGCGCGCAGGTGAGGATCGGATCATGGCGGTGGAGGATGGTCTTCACGTTGACGTAGGGCCGCTCCTGCGTGTCGTCGGAGTAATAGCCCATCCATTCGCCGAACGGCCCTTCCGGCCGCACCTCGCCCGGCACTGTTTCGCCCTCGATTGCGATCTCACAGTCGGCTGGAATCGGAAAGCCCGTATACGGCCCGCGCACCACGTCGACGGGCTCGCCGCGCAGGCCGCCGGCGATATCCATTTCGCCGATCTCGGGCAGCGGGCTCGAAGACAGCATGAACAACAGCGGGTCCTGTCCACACAGGATCACCACCTTCATCGGCTGGCCGCGCTCGAAGTATTTGTCGCGATGAATGCGGCCGTGCTTGCCCTCGGTGATCTGGCAGCCGACGGTCTTGCCGTCGTAAACTTGGCTGCGATAGGCGCCGAGGTTGAACCAGCCCGAATCGGGATCCTGCGTCATCACGCAGTCGGCGGTACCGATGAAGCGCGCCTTGTCCAGCTCGTGGTGCCGCGGCACGGGAAACTTCAGCACGTCGACGTCGTCGCCTTCGACCACATTCTCGAGCACGGGGCCGTCGTTCACGAAGCGCGGAGGCAGCGGCTTGAGATTCTGCATGCGGGCGTGATAGGTGCGCACGACATCGACCTTGCGCTCGTATTCGAGCGGCAGGCCCAGCGTCAAAGCGATGCGGCGCACGGAGGACAGCTGCCCGTAGAGCGTGCGGAAGCCCCTGGGATAGCCGGGCACGTTGTCGAACAGCAGCGCCGGCGCGTTGCCGCGGCTCTTTTCCGTGAGCATATGGGTGATGGCGCCCATCTCGACGTCCCAGTGCGCGCCATCGACTTTGCGCAGCTCTCCCATCTTGTCGACTTGTTCGAGCCAGCCGCGCAACCCGCGGTATTGCATCCGCTGTTTCGATGCTGCGTCGCCGCCGGTGCGGGCCATGCTGCTCTCCATTCCCTGGAATGCTCTATCTATACAGCCGTCCAAGTCCGCCGGCAAAGCGCCACCCTGCCACCAGTGCGCTTGAGAGTGACGGCCGAACGGCAAACGTCGGACGCGCGCCGTGCCTCGCGTTGGCCATCGCGTGAGCGCTTGGCAACTTCGCGGAAACGAGATTATCGGGTGGACGGCGGATCCGCTGGGCCGTCTTCCGGCTCCGTCTCCACCGCCTTGGGACCGCGGCCGCCGCCTCTGCCGTTTCTCGATTTCGATGGCTCTTTGGCGGTGTCGGAGACCTCCTCGAGCGTGGCGCCACGCTGCGGCGCTCCCCGTCCGGCCAATATGTCGCGTTGCAGCCGCGCGTAATCCCTGCGGGTCGTCTCCAGCGCGCCCTGAGCGACGGCGAGTTCGACGCGCTCGCGTTGCAGGCTCGCATTGAGCTCATCGATGCGCCGTTCGGTCTTGGCCCGATAGGCTCCGGCGTCGACCTCGATCTCGGCGACGCGGTCGGTCAGCGACTTTATCTTCTGCTCGGCGTGGGCAAGCGCGGTCTCGCGCGCCTTCAGCGTCTCCGCCAGGATGCTCGATCGTTCCGTCAGCGACGTCCGCGTCTGCTCGAGCTCGCGGGTCTTGGTGTCGAGCCCATCGCGGGCGACGGTGAGCCGCTCGACAACCTTTTCCGTGGAGTTGCGTGCGATGGTCGCTTCCACCGCCTTGCGCTCCAACACTCTGATGTCCTCGGTGCGCGCGCCAAGCGTCTGGCGCACCTCGGCGAGCAATTTCTCCGCGGTGGCGGCACGCGAACGCAGCGCCTCGAGCCGCAGATTCATCGCATAGGCTTCGGATTGATGGCGCTCGTTGGCCTCATCGCGCGCGGTCGCCAGCGTCACCCGCTCGTTCTCGGCGGCGGCCAGGCTGATGTCCATCTGCTCCAGCCGCGCCCGCGCGGCGGTCAAGGCATTTTCGCTCTCGGTGAGGCGACGCGACAAGCGCGACGTCTCTGCCAGCGTCTGATCGAGCGCCGTTTGCAACGAGCGCTTGTCGTTCTCCAACAATAGGAGTTTTTCCCGCGTCAGCGCCCCTTCGGCCTGCAATTCGACAATCCGTTTATCGGCGCTGTTGGCATGATCGACGAGAATCTGGTTGGCCTCGCTCAGGGCCCGGCCATTGGCGGTCTCCTGCGCCAATTGGCTCTCGATATTGGCGATCTCCGCACGCACCGCCACGATTTCGCTGGTAAGCTCGGTTTTGTCACCCTCGAGGCCGCGCACGGCCTGCTGCGCCAACGTCAATTCGCGGCGCAGCTCTTCGCCCGTGCTTTCCAATTCCGCTGCCCGCTTCTCGAGCGCGCTGAATTCGCTGCGCACGCTCTCATGGCCGGCGCGAAGCTCCGCCAGCGCATTGCGCAAGCCAACATTGTCGCTCTTCTCGTGTTCCAGCGCCTGCAGCGCCGAGCCGATGGGCTCGACGAGGTTGCGGAAGGCATCTTTGAGATCATCGAGCGCGCCGATCCGACGGTCGGTATCGATCAGCAGGTTGCGCAGCGTCTCGTTCTCCTCGCCGACGCGGGCGCCGATATCGGCCAGGGTCGGCTCGCTGGGCTCTTCGGCGGTGGGTGAGCCGGGCTTGGCCGGCGTGGGCACCGCAAACGCCGCTGATGTGGATGCAACGCCTTTACGCGCAAGAAAATGGGTGATCGTACGCATGGCATTCCCCACAACCTGACAAAACCTCCTGGCTTATACAGATTTTTGCAACCCGTCACAATGACAACACCGGCGGCATCGGCAATAGTAACCATATTTTACAGGATCAAATCAGGATCAGATGCTTAGCGATGGGAGGGCGGAACGCGGGCCGCGACGGAACCGCTCGCAGGGGATCCAATAGGCGCGTCGTTACGCGACGGAAACCGCCCCGACGGCATCGCCGAGGTGCGCGCCGTCATCAGCGAGGACGCGAGGTAGCGCGGCAGCGTGCGCGCCCGCTTATCCGCGCGGCAGAACGTGCGCCCATTTGGCACGGATGCGGGCATCGAGTTCCTTGCTCGCGCGCGCCACGATCGGAAAGGTGTCGCGCCGCGACCACGGCCTACAGGCATCGATGACGACGCGCGCGTTGCGCGGATCGTCGCTGCCGTAGGCCATGGGGTCGAGCACCGTGCTCCAGCAACCGCGCAGGATCTCGATGCCTTCGCGCGGCTCGAAGCGCGTGCACATCGCCCACACCACCTGATCCATGTCGGCGGGATCGATGTCGTCGTCGACCACGACCACGACCCGGTTGGCATAGGCGCCGGCGTGGCATTGCGAGGCGATCAGCCCGGCTTGCTTGGCGTGACCGGCGTATTGCTGCTTGATCGCCACCGTGAGCCAGAGTCGGCTGCCGCCGGCCGCGTGCGCCCATACGCCTTTGACTTCGGGCACGCCGGCGGCTTCGAGCTGGTTCCACACGGCGCCGGAGCGATAAGTGCCGCGGTAGAAGGAGTCGTCGTCGGGCGGCACGGCCGGGATCGCACCGAGCAGGATCGGATCGTGGCGGTGCATGAAGGTCTCGATGCGGATCGCCGGCTCCTTTTTCTTGCCGCCGGCGTAATAGCCGGTCCACTCGCCGAGCGGCCCCTCTTCGATCAAGTCGTTGGGGTGCACGAAGCCCTCGAAGGCGATCTCCGCCTGCGCGGGAATGGGGAGGCCGGTGCGCGGCCCCTCGATCACCTCGACCGGTTCGCCGATCAAGCCGCCGGCCACGTCGTATTCATTTTTTCCGTATGGAATCTCCAGGCCCGCCACCATGAACAACGCGGGGTGCATGCCCACGACCACCGCGATCGGACACGGCTCGCCGCGCTCGTGATAGCGGCGCTTGATCAGATCGCCGTGCTTGCCTTTGGAGCACATGACCGTCGCTACGCTTGGGCCATGAGATTGCACGCGATAGGCGCCGTAATTGATCCAGCCGGTGTCGGGATCCTTCATGATCACCATGCAGCCCGTGCCGATATAGTAGCCCCCGTCGTGTTCGTGCCACCGCGGCGTCGGGATGCTCTCAATGTTGACGTCCTTGCCGCTGCTGACGTTTTGCATGAGCGGCGCGGACTCGACCATGACCGGTGCGATGCTGCGCGCCTCTTTCATGTATTTGCGCCAGTAGGAGACGAGCTCGACCGCGGAACCGTCGATCGGCAAACCGAGCGTGAGATTGATGCGCCGCACCGAGGTGAGAATATTCGCAAGGATGCGGTGGCCGTGGGGATAGCCGGGAATGTCGTCGAACAGCACCGCGCGATTGCCCATCTTGCGCATATAGAGGTCGACGATGCCGCCGATTTCCGCCTCGCGCTCGGCACCGCTGATGTCCTGCACCTCGCCCGCCGCGCGCAACAAATCGATCCAGGTGCGCAGGTCCTGCTTCGAGGGCTTTGGCGCGTTCTTGGCGGAGCGCTCGGCGGCTTCAACGATAGTTTGCATGGGGCACTCCTCGCTTTCCAGCTCGATGCAGTCTAGCCCGCAGCCCGGCTGAAGGAGAGCAAAATCCGGGCGTTATGGACGGGCGCCACCGCGCTCAAGGCGCGCTACGCCGAGCGTTCAAGATCTGCTTGAGGCGCTGGGGGGTCACCGGCAACTGCGTCACCGCACCCGGCATGCCGATGGCGTCGTCGATGGCGGACGCAATCGCAGCCCCCACCCCGGTGATGCCGCTCTCCCCTGCCCCTTTGATGCCGAGCGGATTGAGCGGGCTGGTGTACTCCTCGCGCAAGATGACCTCGACCTCGGGAGTCTCGCGCACCGTTGGCATGAGGTAATCCGCAAAGGTGGTCGCCAGCGGATCGCCGCGCTCATTGTACGTGAACTCTTCCAGCAGCGCGCCGCCCAACCCTTGGGCGAAGCCGCCGGCGATCTGCCCTTTCACCAGCGCCGGATTGATGGCGCGGCCGATGTCGTAGGCGATGACGTAGTCCTCGACCTCAACGCCACCGGTCTCGCGGTCGACCTTCGCCACCGCGAAGTGCATGCCGTACGGGTAGACCTGGTGCTGCACGTGGAACCAGCCCTCGGCTGACAAGCCCGGCTCGCGATCGCCCAGCGTGTTCGAGGTCGGCGCAAGGTGATCGGCAAGCTCGCCGAGACTGATCGATGGCCCCGAAGGCTGATCCTTGCGCACCACCTTCCCGTCGATGAGGTCGAGCGCATCCGCCGGCGCTTGCATCAGCTCGGCGGCCGCATCAATCGCCTTCGCGCGCAGCTTCACCGCGCCATTGTGGGTGGCGGAGGCCGTCATGACGGTCGCGCGCGAGGCATGCGCGCCGATACCGTGAGCGATCCGATCGGTCTGGCCATGGGTCACGCGCACGCGCCGGTAGTCGACGCCCAAAATCTCGGCACAAACCTGCGCCATCACGGTCTCGAAGCCCTGCCCGAGCGAAGCGCCGCCGGTGATGAGCTCCACCGCGCCCGAACTATCGACCTCGATGCGCACGCCGTCGGCGGGACCCAAGCCGCTCTTCTCGACGAACATCGCAAAGCCGGCGCCGACCGCTTCGCCGGCGGCGCGGCGGCGCGCAAGCTCGGCCTTGCGCTTGTCCCACTCGAGCGCGACCAAGAGCTTGTCGAGCAGCCCGACGTAATCGCCGGAATCGTACTCGATCTCCTCTCCCAAGGCCTCGAGCGGCCGGTGATAGGGCATTTCATCGACCGTGATCGCGTTGCGCCGCCGCACCTCGTTGGCATCGATGTTGAGTCTGGTCGCAATGGCGTCGACCAGCCGCTCGCGCACGAAGGTCGTCTCATAGCGACCGGGAGCGCGGTAAGTGGCCGCCGGCGTCTTGTTGGTGAGACGAAAGTGGCCGACCGCGCGATAGGCCGGCACCCGGTAGGGACCCGGCAGGATACCCGCCGTCATGTGCACGACGCGCGCGGCATGGGTGCGCACATAGGCGCCCTGGTCGTGAAAATAGCGATCATCGATGCCCAGGATGCGGCCCTCGCCGTCGACCGCCGCGCGCAGGCGGTGGAGCTGTTGGCGCGAATGATTGGCCGCGATCAAATGCTCGCGCCGGTCCTCGATCCATTTCACCGGCCGGTTGAGGCGCATGGCGGCGACGCAGACCAGCACGTCTTCCGGATAGAGTTCGCCGCGGATGCCGAAGCCTCCGCCCACATGCGACTCGTGCACGTGAATCGACGACGGCGCGCGCTTGAACATGCGCGCGAGCAGCTCGCGATTGCGGTGCGGCACCTTGGCGGCGCCGTGCAGCTCAAGGAGGTCGCGGGAGGCGTCGTAGCGCCCGATCGCGCCGCGTGCCTCGAGCGGCACGCCAGAGTGGCGGCCGATCGCGAGCTCGAGCTCGACCACCAGCGGCGCCGCGCGCAGGACCGCATCGACGTCGCCATAACCCTGGCGAATGACGGCGACCTCGGTGTCGCGGCCGGGCGAGAACTCCTCGGGCTCGGCCTCCGCGGCGATGAGCGGCGGCAGCGCTTCGATCTCCATCGTCACGAGGTCGGCAGCGTCCTCCGCCACGTAGGGGTCGTCGGCAAACACCGCGGCGACGGGGTCGCCGACATACCGCACCTTGTCGGTCGCCAGCACCGGCTGTCGGTAGGGCTCGAGCGCCGGAATCCGGCCCTCGCGAAAATCGACCGGCGGCACGTCCGCGATGTCGGCGGCGGTCCAGACCGCGACGACGCCGGGGAGCGCGCGCGCCGCCGTCGTGTCGATCGACAGGACCCGGCCGTGGGCGTGGTTCGAGCGGACCACGCGCATGTGGAGCTGGTGCGGAAAGGAAATGTCGCCGGCGAA
>WNFA01002466.1_pt1 | contig 15231 bp, 12 predicted proteins | sample 5400481 | NCBI WGS metagenome assembly WNFA01 (sample SAMN13153340, study PRJNA577476) | soil metagenome | isolation source: 120 cm saprolite under Douglas fir tree site 2 hole 1 replicate 2 | place: USA:California | collected 2015-04-18
ATATCCCGGGTAGATTTCGCCCTTGGGATGGTTCGGAACTGCCGTGAGTACTGTCACCTGATGCCCTGCGTTTTTCAAACGATTGGCCAGGTCCGACACCCGATTTTGGGTGGCTCCACTCTCCGGTAGATAGTATTGTGTAAGAAAAAGAATACGCATAGTACGCATCCTCAAACACGAGGCCGCAACGACCGGACTCACGTCCCATTGGTGACTTTGGAAGCTAGAGCAAACACTCGCTGCATCTTCAAGACGTTCGCTTTCAAAATGTCCCATCGGAATGCAAATAAGTCTATGAGGTTTCAAGCGTAAGCCACACATCGCTTGGGAAGCTCGTTACAAGAGTTCCCGACGGTCTCGTAATTCGTCCCGCAGGAGTTACACGTCGTCATTGGTGGCGTTTCTACGAGCCGTACGCCGCAAGAGCAAACCCAGCCAACCTGTCTGGCTGGCACTCCCATCACGAGCGCATAATCCGGAACATCTTGAGTGACCACAGCGCCGGCTGCAACAAAGGCAAATCGCCCGATGGTGGTGCCGCAGACCACAGTTGAGTTGGCCCCGAGCGTTGCTCCCCGCTTCACCAGGGTCTTTTGATATTCATGCCGCCGATTGATATGGCTCCGCGGAGTCATCACATTTGTGAACACCATGGAAGGTCCACAAAAGACGTCCTCTTCCAGTTCCACGCCCGTATAAACCGAAACGTTGTTTTGTACTTTGACGTTTTTCCCAAGCCGCACGCCGGGACTGATCACCACGTTCTGTCCCAGATTGCAGCCAGGACCGAGCTCGGCGTTTTCCATGACGTGCGAGAAATGCCAAATCTTTGTTCCCTCGCCGATCTGGCAAGGCCGGTCAATGATCGCCGTCGGGTGAGCAAAATATTTCGCCGGTTCGTCGAGAACCGAAACTCGTGCCCCATGTTGATTTAGTGAACGCTCGCAGGCATCGAGGACCTCCAGAACGTGTAGCGCGTCCGTGCCGTTTGTCCGTGGTGTCGTCATTGTCCTGACACACTCAATAAAATGTTCGCACTCTTTCCGCAACGGTTCTTCATCGGGAAGGGGAATTACTTGGCCGCCATCCCGTTCGGCCACCGGCTTGCGGTCCACCCAGTTGATCCTATGTGCGTACAGGATCAATTTCTTCACCGGTTCCAGATCGTCGAACACCGCCATTTTCTCGGTGCCGATGACGCAGAGCTTTTGTTCCTTGAATGGATGTAGCCAACTAACAAAGATGTGTGCGTTCACTCCGCTCTGGAACTCCAGCGTGCTCAGCGTGGTATCCACAACGGGTGGGTTCAGATAACTGCCGCCCTGGGCAGACGCATGCGCGGGCATTTCCCCAAGTATTCGGAGAATTACGGAGATATCGTGCGGCGCAAAGCTCCACAAGATGTTTTCCTCCGTTCGGAGCTTTCCCAGATTCAAGCGTGAGGAATAGATGTATTGAATTTTCCCGAGATGGCCCTCGCGTATCAGCCGAGTGAGCTCAACGATCGCGGGGTGATACTCGAGAATGTGCCCCACCATCAGCACGCTGCCTTGCTTATTCGCAAGATTGACAAGCTCTCTCCCCTCTCCAGTATGAAGGGCCAAAGGCTTCTCGACGAATACGTGTTTACCGAGCCGTAGTGCGCGCTTCGCCAGATCATAGTGCAGTGCCGCGGGCGCGGCGATGACCACTGCGTCTACAACCGGATCGCTTAGCACGGCGTCGTAATCGTTCGTTGTTGGAATGCAATATTCTTTGCGAATAACATCCAGACTCTTGTTGTCTACGTCGCACACCGACTCCAGCACACCGAGCGAATGATAATTACGCACTAGGTTCTTCCCCCAATACCCCGCCCCAACCACGCTTACTCGTACCGGTTGCTTTGGTGCCTCTGTGCTCGCCATGGACTCTCCTTTTCCTTATTCCGCATTAAAATCAGCGATGGCTGCGACCACCGAGCGCTGTCGTTCGTGTGCCAATTCCGGATAGATCGGCAGCGAAAGAACCTCCAAGCTCGCAGCTTCCGATTCGGGAAAGTCTCCCGGCCTGTGACCCAGATAGACAAATGCTTTCTGTAGGTGCAAGGGTTTCGGATAGTAGATTTCCGTCGGTATCCCTCGCGTGTGCAAGTACTCACGTAGGGCATCGCGGTGACGTCTGCGAATGGTGAACTGGTTGTAAATGTGCGTAAAGCGCGAAGGTGCGACGGGCAGTTTCACACGCGACTCCAACCGGAATTCGCGAAAGAGCTCACGGTATCGATCCGCGTTGCGTCTGCGCCCGGCCGTCCATTGATCGAGATGACGCAGCTTCACACGCAGGATCGCCGCCTGCAACGCATCCAGACGGCTGTTCATCCCGAGCAGCTCATATTCATACTTCTTCCGTGAGCCGTGCACGCGCAACAAGCGCAACTTCTCCGCCAATTGTGCATCGTTGGTGGTTACGAGCCCGCCGTCACCCGCGCCCCCCAGATTTTTCGAGGGGAAAAAACTGAAGCATCCCAGCGCTCCCATGGTCCCCACCCCGGAGCTGTCACAGCGCGCCCCTATCGCCTGCGCCGCGTCTTCGATAACCGGGATACCCTTGGCTTCGGCAATTTCATTAATTTCCGAAACGTTCGCGGACAAACCGAACAGGTGTACCGGCATGATCGCCTTTGTGCGCGAGGTAATTGCCTTCTCAATCGCCTTTGGTGAGATGTTGAAGGTCTCGGGATCAATATCTACAAACACCGGCTTTGCTCCCACCCGCGCAATCGATCCTGCGGACGCTACAAAGGTGAACGGAGTGGTAATCACTTCGTCGCCATGGCCGATGTCAAGAGCGAGAAGCGCCAGAATCAGTGCATCAGTCCCGGACGCGCATCCGATTGCGTACTCGCATCCGATTAGCGCGGCGACTTCGCGTTCGAAGGCTTCCACCTCCGGGCCCAGAATGAAGTTCTGGCTTTCCAAAACATTGCCCACAGCGGCGAGGATTTCGTCATGAATGCAGGCAAACTGTGCCTTGAGGTCGAGGAATGGAAAACTGTTCTTGGCTTCTCCCAAGATCGGTGCTACGGCCATCGGTCTTAAATCCTCCCCTTGCATTGGGATTCACTCGCGTTGCGGATCCTTTTTCGTGTAGTTGCCGCGAGCGGTTTAGCTGAGTTGTGCAATGCTGCCGTCCGTGTACGAGGGCTGCGTACTTTGGCGTGCGGAACGAGGTGTTCTCTTCATGCTTACTTTCAGGCTAGCCGCGCCAAATCGCACTAGTGGTGGCCGGGGTGCCGATCTGTGATCAACATTGTAGGCGCATTCGCTAGGAACACCATTGGGTCTATCGATAGCGAGCCCGTAGCTGCGGTCGATTGTTCCACCAAGAGAGATCCAGTTCCCCCCTGAGGGAGTATCGCAAGTGGTTAGGTATTACGCCTGACGCCGGGTCGCCCCGACAGTTGACGACTCACTGGAGAACAAAGTTCATTATGCTCGTTGTGTTCGAGGTCACGGTGCCGGACTGGGTCTGGCTTTTCGCGCCCTTTTGCACCGTCACTGTGTAGTCGCCTACGGGAATAACACCTGAGGAGTAGGTGCCGTTCGGTCCTGTGGTGGTGGTGTTTACGGTCGTCGGTACGAGCCCGCCGTGGATGGTCACTGTGGCTCCCCCGATCGCCTTACCGGAGCTATTCGTGACGGTTCCGTGGATGTTGCCAGTCTGCACGGTGAGGCCGAAGTTCAATGTAGATCTTGAGCCCGCATTGACAGCTACAGTGCTGGTCGAGCTGTTATAGCCGGGGGCAGAAGCAGTTACGCTGTAGGTGCCCGGGGCCACGCTGGCCAGGGTGTAATTGCCGTTCGTGTCCGTGGTCGCCGAGCCGCCGCTGTAAGAGACGCTCGCCCCGGAGATGCCGGTGCCGGCGCTGTCGCTGACCTTGCCCGTAATCGTGCCCGGGGTCGCCGTCAGCGTGAAATTGGTGGTGGTAGTCGCGCCCGCGGTCACCGTGCTGCTCTGGGTCGCGCTGGTGTAACCGGCCGCCGAGGCGGTCAAGGTGTAGGTGCCCGGGGCCACGCTGGCCAGGGTGTAGTTGCCGTTGGAGTCGGTAACGCTCGACGCCCAATTGAAGGACACGATTGCCCCAGCTATGGGGCCACTCCCATTACTCACGTTGCCAGAAATCGACCCAGTGCCGTTGGTGAGCTGTAATTTCACGTAGCCCGGATAGTTCAGCGCCGCATTAACCGTCCGAGATGCCGAACCCGAACTGCCGGCGTTTGCGAAAACCGCATAGGTACCAGGAGTGGGAACGGTGATCGAGAAACTCCCCGTCGAATCCGTAGTCGCCGAGTTCCCGCCGGCCGAAACGGTTGCACCCGGCACGACGGCGCAAGAAGAGTTATACAGCTTGCCGGAGATGGTTGTAGTTCCGATGCTGGAAGAGGCGGAACTGTGCCACTGCAACGTGAACTGATTGTTGGGATCAGTCAGATACGCGTTGAGGTAAGGGGAGTAGGTGGTCACCTCGATGGTGTTCAGGGAGGGCCTGAACTTCAGGAGGCGGAGATAACCGTCGCCGCCCATGGTGACGTTCTGGTAATTTGCCAGCAGCTGGTTGACGATGTTTCCGCTGACACCTGGGTCTGCACGCCGACCTACAGCTTCGCCAGTGGCATCGCCGTCGATGAAATGGCCACTCAGCACCAAGCTCACATTGCTGAACTGCTTTACGAAATTGTCCCACAGCTTCTCGCCATCGTTGTCACTCCCCAACCCGAACGCAGCGCTCCCCAAGTTATCGCAAGCGCCTGTACGGGTGTTGTCCAGGAACTCGAACCCGTGCGTTACAACGATGACCTCGTCGTTTGAGTGGGCTTGAATCACAGATCTGGCCCAGGTCAGGGCCGAGTCACGAGGGTAAAGTTCCAGCAGAAGGAAGAGATATTCCTTACCACCGATGGTCAGCGTACCGTAGAAGTTCTCATTGCTGCCGCTGGGGTACTGACCGCCATACCATGGATACGAGGAATAGCGCGACGGGCCAAAATAGGTGTTGAAACCTCCAGTTCCCGAAGTTCTGGCGGAAGGATTGTTGTTATCGTAATCGTGGTTGCCGATAGCAAGTAAATACCGCGTTTTTGCGTTATCCAGCAACTGCACTGCGACGTTAGCGTTCTGAAATTCTGCAGTGGTCGTGGCGTTGACGACATCGCCTTCCCCGAGCACCATTTGAATGTTCAATGCGGAGGCATTATTGACGATCCACTGCGTCTGCGCGTCAAACAACTGCGGGTACGCTTCGGAATAGTATTGCGTATCCGGAAGTACAACAATGGTGAAATCGCCAGTCGGCGGAGGCGGTGGAGGTGTTCCCTCGTAAATCCACATGGTCCCAGCAGCGAAGGTAACATTGTAGTACTGCGTCCAGTGTGGCGGCGTGCCCACGCTGGTCTGATTCAGCTTGTAGGCGAAGCCTGAGCTGTTGTTGTCAAAGGCTCCGATGTAGCTCTGGTCTATACCCGTGGGATCGTTGCCCATCCCGGTTTGGATAAAGACGTAGTTGTTGTTGGTCGAGAGGTTGATAGTTGGTGTGGCGCATGAAGTGCAAGCCGCGTCCATAATGTGACTGGCATTGTCGAAAGCCACTGAGTTCGCGGTGGACGACAGTTCTAGGAAAGCGCACTCGCAACCCGAGGCGTTGCCGGTGACATTGCCCGTAATGGTCGTGGCATTGGCCGACATGTTGAGGTTGTAAGCGCACTCCGTAAATTCATGACGCGTTGTGTCATCGGCCAGCGACCCCGAAGCTACGGTCCAACTCCCACCGCCCGATACGGAGCTGAAGAAGTTCGCGTCGCTGAGGTTCGTGATGCAAAAGATGCCCACGTGTCCGGCGCCCGTTGGCGTGACCTTGGTGGTACAGGTGTTTGCCCCGGAGGCTTTAATCCAGCCCTGAATCGCGGTGAATGAAGCCCAGCACGGGTAGCACCAAAGAAGCATGAAAGTGACGAGGACTCGTCTCAGAGGGGCGGCAAAGCCAATCGGAATTGCAACTACAACCTGCAGCTTCTTCATATTCATACTAATGTCCTGAACACTAACACGTGCCCGCGTATTCAATTCTTGGGTAAACCGTGGGTGGGGTGCCGTTGTGAATTGACGGGTAATGCTCTCGGTTAGCTGTATCCGATGATGCTTAGGGGTGTTGTTGATTTTCGCAGTCCCGCGCCTAGTCCTCTTCAAAGATTCACTCTAGTGGTTTTGCTCTTAGCCTAGGGTCGGTAAATCGCGAGCGCGGTAGCTGCTGTTATGGCGGCTTCGAGAGCGCGCTTTGCAGCACCCTTGGCGGCGCTGCTGGGGACAAAAATGATGTCATTGGGCTGCACCTGCACGTCAGGGATCTGCGCGGACAGCATCTTGTTCAAGGGCAAGGGAACCTCTTTTGGTCCTTGAGCCGTCTTTCGTATCAGCTTAGCCTTGCTGAGTGCAGCCGTATGATTTGCGCCTTCTGCCATGGCAAGTGCTTGGAGCACAGTAAGATCGGGATTTGACATTACGATTCCGGTAGGCTTCCGGACATCCCCAACCACATAGACGACTCCAGCCTTTTCGAAGATGATAGTGTCGCCGGGAGCCACGGTCATATTGCTCTGGCGAGATCCTTGTTCACCAAAGGTCAGTGTGACCGTCTCCGGTTGTTGTGGCCGCTCGCGATGCGTAATGGTCACTTTATTTCCGGCCAGTGCAGTCGTACCTCCGGCAGCAGAAATCACTTCAAAAAGTTTGCTTGGGCCACGAAATGGATAGATCCCGGGCTTTTGGATCTCCCCAAGCACGGAAACTCCTTCTGCAGCGTACTCCTTTATGGTCACTGAAACGAGCGGGTCATTGAAGTACCCGCCCTTCATGAGCCGATTCTTTAGATCTTTTGCGAGCTGGGCGGCGGTCATTCCCGCGACGGGCACTTGGTCCAATAGTGGCAGAGTGACCGAGCCATTTTCTGCAACCCGCACCTCACTGTTGAAGTCTGTTGCGCCGAAAACGCTCACGTGCAGCAGGTCGCCATTAGCAATGCGCAGGTCCTGCGAAAGCGCAGACTGGGCCGGTACGCTTAGAGAACTGTTGGCCAAACTGCTGATATTTGTCAGGCCTTGAGGCGCCGCCTCATGGGCCTCCGGAGTGGCGGTCGGTGGGACTGGTGCCGCAGTTGTTTCTGGAAGCGCCGGCACCCCTGTCGACGCGCTCTGCGCAAACAGTGTCATGACGCAGAACACGGCTATGATCCACGCACTAGCAACGTAAACACGAATCATGGGACTCTCCTCGAATGGTTTTGGATAGAATCGCTGACGCGAAAAGTTCGAAATGCGACATTTTTAGTAAAAGCCGAAGCGTCAGCGCCAATGACGCGCGCTTGTCCAACTTTGCGGTCAGAATTAGCTCGACGCACTGCGCACAGGGGCGACATCACCGGCGCCAATTCAAAAAGATGCTAACTATGGTGTCTGTAGGCCTACCCGCAGCTTCGCTTTGGAAATGACCTTTTCTCCGTGCCTTTTGATATTCGCGCGAATCTCTATCCGACGGAATGCGTCATTGAGATAGCTGATTTCTCCGCTCACATTCAGAATGTCACCAGGATATGCGGGAGAAACGAAATCGATATCGACACCATGCAGCAGAGCATATCTACCGGGGAGATGAACGCCCACGAGTTGCGAGTAGAATGCCGACGTCAGCAGGCCGTAGGCAACGGTATCTGAGAACCCGCGTTGCATGGCCAACTGCCGGTTGCGATGTAGGGGATTTGTATCACCGGATATGCTCGCGAATGCCTCCATCATATCGGGCGTAAGCCGCACCTCGAATCCATCGCTCAAGCCAATCTGAAGATCAGACCATTGATAGCTGTTCATTTTGCAGCCAGCTTTATTTCCATCAGGTCCACCATCTCGCCAACATTTTTCAGCTCTAGCAACTCGTCGATGTTAAACTTGATGTCATACTCCTGCTCAATCGCAGTCACAAGGTTAATGTGCGCCAAGGAATCCCACCCCTCCACGTTCGAGGAGTTTGACTCGCGAGTGATCCTAAGATTGGGCTGATCCAAGATGTCACGGAAGAGAGGTTGCAGTTCTTCGAGGATATTAGCCATGCTCCAGGCCGAGCGATGTTTTTCGCATTGCCTTACGCTTATTCGTGTTTCTTACGTGTGTACCAAATTCTTGACTTGGATATATCGGCGCTTCGGTTGATAATCGGTTGTCAACTGCAATCTCCACATGGACTGGCCTCCGTCAGGATCTTGTGACTCACACTCAAAGCCCAGGCGTCGATAGTGGTCCGCCACCATGCTGTTTCTTGGCGTACGGTAGTAATACCCCACAATAGTCTCGATTCCCGCAGCCTGGGCTCTGGTGACCAGTTCGTCCAGCATCGCCAACTCCAGATCGCGCTTGAGGACACGGCAGCTCATCAGCCAGAGTTCGATGTGCAGCGTACTCCCATCTTTACGTGCCACGATGACAGAGACCAGACCATTGTCGCCGAAAGCATCGGTCAATTTGCCGTAGAGCGTTATGTATGCCGGATCGAGGGAGATCTTCTGGATCTCGGCGGCGGTATAACGGCGAGTGGTCAGGTTGAACTGATTAGTCTTATTTGTAAGCTGTGTGATGCGGTCCAGATACACGGGCTTGAAGGCGTCGATCTCAGCCGTCATCTGCAGAGAATCAAGATACTCCCCGTAATCGCGGAACTTGCTTTTCAGCAGCGCACGTTGCGAATTGGCTGCGTAAGTGTCAGCGCGCGAGAAATCCTCCGCAGATACGCGCACAGTTTCAAAGTAACCTCCTGCTTCGAGTGCCGGGATGAACTGCGTTACGTCGGAGCCGACATCCGGAACGGCAACCATCGGAAGTTGCGAGGCCACAAGGGCTCGCTCTGCTGGATTGTCATCGACGAACACCAGACTATCAATTCCCAAGTTCAGCTCTTTGGCGATGGCCGTAAGGTTTTCATGTTTCGGCTCCCAATTGGCTCTGAATGCCGAAAAATGGCTGAGTTTCAGTACAGAATCGGGGTGTTCGAATCCCTGCTTTGCCGTCTCCTCGTCGTTTTTGGAACAAACCGCAAGGAGGATGCCGCGGCTGCGCAGCATCAAGCAGTACTCTTGAAATGCGGTGTATGCCTCCGCAACCGCGGTTTCGCGTCCGATCTTGATATTCTCGGGGCCATCGTCGCCGATCACTCCTCCCCACAGAGTATTGTCTAGGTCCAAGACCAGGCACTTGCGGCTGCGACCGTAAAGGGCTCGCACAATTGCGGTCACAGATCGGGCAAGCGCGAGGCTAGCCGCAGGCGTCGTCATTATTTTGTAGCTGTACCAGCGCTCCCAGTCGAACCAGTTGCGGCTTCCCAGTGCTGCCGAAAGCGCGTTTACGTCCTGCACGAAGAGTCTGGGATCGTGCAACGCTTCGTTCGCAAATTCAAGGTTCAGGCGATTGACAAATTTTGCCCGGCCGCCGTAAGCGATCGAGTCCAGATTTCCCAAGACGCGGAAGGGGGGCAGCTCGAAGTTGTTCTGGATGATGTGAGATCCCACGTTCTGCTGCAGTGAATGCCAAATCTGCTGAAACCGGGAAAACTCGGCAGCCACGAACGCTTCATGATCAACCTCGGTGGCCGACAGCGGCGGCCAGCCCTGAAGATTCATACAGGACGTGTGCACATAGACGATGTCAGGCCGGAAATTGACAATCCTCTCCGAGTCAAGTACGGCCTCCTCGTAATACTTATTGTACTCGGACTGGTAAAACGTACACCGGAAACCCTCCACCAGAAGGAAAAGTTCGGCAAACTCGATCATTTCGTTCACCGTGGAGCCGCGCAAAACCGCTATGCGCAGGTCCCGGCAGGAATGATTTTGCAGCTGCCGCCGCAGCTTGCTCTTGCTCCGCAACAGTTCCTGAATTGAGCACGCGTCCAAACGCATAGTGCAATCTCTTCTCGGCGGCCACTGGCCCTCAACCACCACTCACGGTGTGGCGAACAAACGCTGATTTCGGGTCGTTGGAGTGAATGTCGCGGTTTTTTGCTGCGCCTGGTTGTCTGCCCATGAAGCAATATCCTCCCCGTCTCCACGGGTCATGTGGATACTGTTCTTCGTGGCCACCAGGGGCCGAAGTTTGTCGGCGAGCATTGGCGAGAGTGCGAGAATGAAGTTACTGGGACCCTTCAGGAACCCGGCGCAGAAGAAAGCCTTGCACCACGCGGAGTTCAACTGGTTAGTGACAATGAGGTCCGCACCCCGACTCTCAAGCAAGCGCGTCGCAGAAGAGACAACGTGGTATGCATTTCTCGGGGCCGCCAGGCAATCCACGATTACGCCGATGCGCATGTTGCCGAAATACCTGTGTTCGGACATCTGCATGTCGAGCATGACCACCCAGCCAAGATCTTCACCCGCACGCGAAATCCTCAGGCGGAGAAATCGCGCATCGGAAGGCGGATAAAGGAGGTTGAGCGTGCCCCCGTCCCTTGCTGCAACAAAGTAGTAGTCGCAATTACATTGTTCCCAAATCGCATCGGCCCATGCCCCGAATTCCGCGACAACATGCGCCTCAACCCGCACAGACCTTGGCAGCCGGACTTGTGCGGTGCGAATACCGATGCTTCCCAAGCCACTATAACGCAGCAACTCCAGCGTCATACCGCCGCTTCGGCTGTGCCGCAAATAGGTGATATTGGCAAGCAGCTTGGAAGGCGACACAACGCGGAAATAAAACGGCACTGCAAAAAGCGTCCAGCGCATTGCAGCCAACAGCCTCGCCAGCGGCTTGGAGATCCCGCCAATTCCGAGAGCGTACATGACCGGTTGGCGCTCTAATGCATCTCGTGCCTGCACTGCACCGATCATCCCGTAGCGGCGGTTCACAATGCTTTCTGAGACGCTTATCTGCGGGCCGCACGCCACAGACATCGTTTCGCCCTGCAGCGCGAAGCGCCTGTGCGTGAGCAGATAGCCGCCGCGGATCTCAGTACCGTCGACCATGACGAAAAATTCCTCGTACGGATTCCTGTTCTGCAACTGGGGCAGTTTTGGTACATGCGATTCGGGCAAGCTCCAGTATGCCTGTCCTCCAGCGCGCAGCCGCTCGTTAAAGCTCTTGACTGCGGGTACCAGATCTTCCGTGTATGGCTGTATGCGCATAAATTCAAAGTTCGAAACGTGCTGTATCGAAGTGCATGAAAAACCGCGTCTAGGTGGGGCCCATCCGGAGCTTGCCTAGAAGCCAGCGTATCTCTAAGTTCGCGAGATGGGAAGGAGCGATGGCGCCATCTGGACTGCGCTCCCTTAAGTAGTCCAACAGAGTCGATACGGGTACAAACCAGCCGTTCTTCTGAGCCAACCTTCGCATTAGGGATGCAAATCTGGAATTCAACTCTCCGTGTTCGACAAAGCCACTCGCGAAATGTGTATAGACAATGCACACTCCGCCTTCCGCCTCGAGTTGATCCTGGTTTTGTTCGGAGAGAAGCCGACAGAGCGTGGCCTCGTCGTGCCCTTCGCAACTACTGAACCAGTAATTGACAAATGGCTTGTTGGAATCGTGGTATGGCGCTGCGGCGCCGATGCGATCGAGATTGATTTCATCGAAAACAAAATTTCGCACGTATACGATGTGCTCTCGGCAGAGATCGCCCCAGAAGTATGTGGAGCCTTCGAGGTGGCCGTGGGAGGGGACAGAATGAAAGCTGTTTGCGAGACGATAGACCCAGCGCCTCGATCTGCCGCCAAGTCGTGCAGGCCCCCAATACAGGTTATCGCGGTTGGAAGCGTGATTCGCATGGCTGCGTGGGAGGTAACCAATGAGCCGTTCAAACTCATCCAGGCCCCGGCGTATATCGTCTCGCCCCGTGTCTTCATTCCGCATGCCGTGCGAGGCGAGTTCGAACCCATCGTCCCTGAGATCTCTTGCCAAGCTGAGATATTGATGATCCTGCAATGTGGAACCTGCGAACCGCGAGCCGGGTGTACATGCGAGCGGCCAGACCGATTTCGTCGTCCTCAGCCCCAGGTCGTACAGCAACTTGTAAACAGGGCCAACATTGTCGGTGTTGCTCCAGTCGGTGTCGTCGAAGATCGTGAAAGCAAACTGCCGGTTGCCCGGAAAAGTGGGCATAGGAGGAGTGCTCCTTTCCTGGTAGTTCGTTGAATGCAATCTGCCCCTCATGATGCTCAGTGCGATGGCGCTGCCACACATTGCCAAAGCTTCAGAACAACGGTTCCGGATACAAGTTGACGGACCGAATCCCAGACTGTCCGACTTTGGTGGACCAGTTGCGCTGTTGTCTAGATGATTGCGGGTAAACTGTTATTTTGATGGAGTTCTCGAACTCGCACGCCCATAATGAGAAGCATCAATGCAAACCAGAAGTACTCTTCCCAAAATAGATCGGAAAAAAAGCCGCACATGAGTAGTCCCCAGAACGCACCCTCGTAAGAAGTTAAGCGCAGGCGCGAAGACTCGTCCGGATCTGCTCGATGCCCATTTGCCGTGAGTAGGTAATGTCCGATCAGCGTACCTAGCAACAGCAGAATACCAACGACACCGAGCTCGACGGCCATCCCAAGATACATGTTATGCGAGGCGCGGTTGTAGCCGGCAAAATGGGCGGCGGCATATGCATATCGATTGTAGACATCCGGAAAGCAGTCGAGTCCTGCGCCTATGAACGTGTAATGTCCGATAGCCCATAAGCCAACCTGCCAGATGTCAAGACGCCCTGACCCTCGATCTGCCACCGCGCTGGAGAAGCGCGAAAAGAACATCTGCGGTGCGACCAGCAAAATAACGCCTACGGCCGCGAGAGGCATCATCAGGCGACGATTGGCACGAGACCGCCAGAGATAAACCAAGAGAACGACCATAGTGCCAAGCAAGCCGCCGCGCGAGCCCGTCTTATAAATGCCGGCAGCGATCACAGCACCAACTCCCATAAGGAAGAAATAACGGACCCAAGTTCGTGCGGATGGCAGCAATCCTAGTGCTAGCGAGAGGGGCAGAATTAGAGTAGCCGCAAAGTCGTTGGGATTAGTCTGTCTGTCACCCACGACCAAGGTCCCTCTCCCAGATAGCTCGTGCACGTACTCCATACCGAGATTAGGATGCGATGACGCATACGATATCCCGTGGAAAAGCTCATAGAGACTCGTGGCCGCGGCAACACACCCTCCTAACATCGCCAGCCAACCCATTACCTCCAATTCTTTTTCACTTACGGGGACGCATGCGGCTGCAAGATACAGGACGAGGAATACTGCGATGACTGGTACCCGGAAAACGGCCCTTTCGGTATTTATGGCCCACAAAGCGCTTATTACTCCCCAGAATACGATGAGGCTCGGCCAGAGGACGACATAGGGAGGACGCACGAAACTCCCTCCCAAAAGACCACGTACCAACAGGATGCCAGCGACCGTCGCCGCAATCGCCCACGTCAGATGAATATGAAGTGACCCCGCTTGACCGATGTCCAAGACGGCATCAAAAGGAAGCAAGCAGGCGTAAAGGCCCAAAGGGGCCGCCACAGGCCAACGGGCAAGCAGTAAGGCTACCGCCAGAGCAAGGATCAAAAATAGAATCGCTAGGCTAAGCGCATCCACCGGCTAAAACTCTATGCTTTCTAATGCTTCCAGCTTCCTTACTGGTCAAACGGGGACGGTGCACGATCAGAGGGACGCTTTGCCCGCGCCTCCACACCGTTGCCCCCGTACTCACACCAGATCTGTTGAGCACCAAGTTCTTCGAGGAGCCGACGTATCTGTCTCCGCGTGCGTCGGTGTTTGTAGAAGTCAGTCAGGCTGTCATGGGTGTCCAGTAACGCTAATTCATATTGCATTTCGTCCGATAAATTCGGGGAGATGCGGAAATAAGTAAGCACCGGCGAGATGGCGGAGACCAGCTTCTGCCCCAGCCAGGAGTGTCTCACTGCACGATGCAGAGGGAAGAAACATCGCACTAGGCGCTCGGTCCACATAAGGCCTTCTTCTGGCGGCAGGCGGCGCAGCCACATGCGAATCAGCGGCGCGGTCTTCATGTATGCAGAGGGCCTATGGCAATAATGATCTAAAACCAACGTGCCACCCAGTTTGACCTGCTCGAACAATTGGGCGATGGTTGTTTCCGGATTGGGCGTATGTTGAATGACTCCCAGACAAAATACGACATCGAACTGGCGAGGTAGAAATGGCAGGGCGAGCACGTCTGCCTGTGCAATGCGATGCGTTGCACTAGGCGGAAAATTCTGCGCGTTCGCGTCGGCCGCGCTGCTCAAGTCTACCGACGTTATAAATGCTCCTTGCGCCAGCAGCACCTCGGTAAATCGTCCGGCACCGCAGCCAGCCTCCAGCACGTGCTTGCCGGCCAGTGTCTTCCACAATTCCTGCCCGATGCAGCGGCGGGCCCGCTCAGCGCTATGGTGGGTATGCCTATAGGAGTCCAGTTGCGTCAGGCGATAGCGATTCCACTGCACGCCGAAAGCATCGGCGTAGGTCCGGTCGCCGACAAAGCGGGGGACCCCGTTAACTACTGGAAAGGCATGCCCGGTTGCACATTGCAGTTCGTCGCCAGTCAGGTGCAGCATGGTTTTGTGGACAGGGCAGCGCCAAGGTGGACACGCGACTAGTTCAGTCGTAGACGTAAGCGTACTCATAGCAATAAGCGGAACGCAGCAGCATAAGGATCTTCAACTTTGCCAGAACGGCTTATCCTACTGCTTGACCAAAAGCTGCCTAGTTCTAGACCCGTCGGCTTGTGGACGTTCGGATTATTGGACTTCCTAAGCCGGCAAGCCGGGAGGACTCGTTTCGGCCAATCAGTCCTGTCTTTTGGAATGTGCGTATAAATCTCACAGGGTTGAGTTGGCCGTCACGGCAATACTCCGCGCCTATTTCTGCCCCTCTGCCTTGATGGACAGCTTCATCGGCCACGTGCAGCGCGGTTGTGCAAACACGCATTGTCACAGGTGGATACGCGGCCGAGTTCATCCGTGGGCGTAGGCGTAAAGACGGTACTCTGGTGAACTGAAGTCGACGCCGTTTAACACCACTTCAAGCACGGGAGCCGACCGTACTTGTTCGAGCAGCTCCAAGCAGCGCTTCATCGCTTGCTTGGTACTCACCCCTGAACGGCCAACGAGTATTACGCCATCCGCAAAAGCTGCGATGGCACGCCCATCGGCGTA
>WNFA01005338.1_pt1 | contig 15230 bp, 14 predicted proteins | sample 5400481 | NCBI WGS metagenome assembly WNFA01 (sample SAMN13153340, study PRJNA577476) | soil metagenome | isolation source: 120 cm saprolite under Douglas fir tree site 2 hole 1 replicate 2 | place: USA:California | collected 2015-04-18
TTACCAACTCATCCGCTCATTTCAATAGTTGGAGCAGGCGGCAAAACAACTACCATGTATACCCTCGCCAGCGAGCTGGCACAAGGCGGTAAGCGCGTAATCACAACCACCACAACGCAGATCTTTTTCCCGAAGCAAGGTGAAACCGATACGCTTATCGTTGCCGCTGAAACACCAACTCTTCTCAAAATGATCAACGCAGCCTGGAAACAACACCGTCGTATCACTGTTGCCGGATCCGCCATTGGCGCGGGCAAACTCGCCGGACTTCAACCTGAACAACCTTATGAACTGCTCACGAAAAGCGGAACTGATGCTGTGATCGTCGAAGCAGACGGCGCTCGACATCACATGATTAAAGCCCCGGCGGACCATGAGCCTGTAGTATCACCGCAGACCAATGTTGCCCTGCTGATGATGAGCGCCGGGGCGATCAACCGGCCTTTGAGCGCCGAGGTTGCCCATCGTCCTGAACGGGTTGCTTTGATAACGGGCATAAGCCTGGGTGATATATTATCACCAGCTGTGATAGCACGCCTGATGACTGGTGAGCAAGGCGCGATGAAGAATATTCCCGGGACAGCGGCAGTCTATCTGCTGGTAACACAGGTGTCAGATAAGAGAACGAAGGAGTTTGGAGAACTTGCAGCGATAGTAAGGCATGCGACACGAGTGTCAGGTGTATTCTATTCGGAGCAACCAGGTAATTGGAGTGGTAATACGTAATCTGCACTGGGTTGCTTTCACGAATGCCCCCAGGAAATATTGTCTTCATGCAATTCCAAAATTTACGCTTGGGGAACAGTTGTTTGCCCGACCTCAATGATATAGTCGTCAGGATCACGCATGTAGCAGCGAATCTCCACGCCGTGGTCCTTTGGCTCGGTAAGGAATTCGGCCCCTCTCCTTCGCCACTCATCGTACAAGGCCCTGATGTCTGCGACACGAATATTCAAGAAGCTGGAAACCTCATTGGGGCTCTGAGGAGGACGAAGCGTCACGGTGGGTTTATCGTCCGTTGGGCCGCCACCGACGTTTAAAATCAGCCAACTATTGGCAATTTGGATGATGGTGGGTTCGCCACTGCGAACAACGGTGCCTCCGAGAATGCGTAGATAAAACTCCGCTGAGCGTTTCACATCCGCGACGGTCAAGAAGTGTGTCAGAATAAAGCCTTCTTTTGGAGGTAATTGATAGTCTTCTCTTGTGATCATGATCTCTTCCCTTTCTTTACTTGTTGCTCTTGTGTTGGTCTATGTACAGGGTTCAACAGCCTTGGAACACTGCCGTCTCCCGGTTGTTATACTGATTCTACCCTCTGTTCCTTTCTTCTGACAAGAGGAGTCTTCTGCCGGATCTCCATCCTTTGGGGTGATTGACGAGGGCCAGCCGATAATGAGTTTTAACAATCAAAATCGGGACTGTCATGCTGAGCGCAGCGAAGCATCTCGCTGCCCATCGCGAGAGACCCTTCGCTGCACTCAGGGTGACAAACTATTGCCGATCTTGGTCGTTAAAATTCATAATCGGCGATGGCGGCAATGAATCGCGCCCTACAGTTCACCTGCAAGGATGTAGACCCCTTCTGCCAAGTCTGAGTGCCAAAAGGATCACCTGGTCTTGTTAAACAGAACAATGGTGGAGAGAAGAAAGAAAATCAAGTGAGGCAGGCTCAACACTGTTGGAAACAGAATGTTTCCCAGCAGAGGGACGATATGACTCTCATAGATACCTGTAATGATGAGACTGCCCAGCGCGGGGACAGAAAGAACGCACCATTTCGGATAGCGAGTCGAGGTGCGCAGAATAGTGACAACAACGATACTCCACGTGACGAGGTAGCAGACCAGGAAGAAGACTGAAAGGGGAGCAATCAAAATTTGTATGGTATTTTGCAGGGATAGCAACTGGACCTGTGCAGTACCGATGACGTTGTGTGCCGTCTGTTCCACAAGAATGAACAATGATACTGTACCATGGAACACTGTTCCGATCACAATAGCGTAAGCCATTATCCAAAACAGCGCTCGAAAGAGCCGAGGCGCTGTTTCTGTAAGGATGGTGCAGACAACCCAGTAGCCGGTAATCTCAAGTGGAATGGAAAACACGCCCAGGAAATGACCGGCAAGGACCCGCCATAGTGCAATCGTGAGAGGAGCAATGGTGCTGTAGTTTCCCTGAGGGTCGTACTGTAAGAGTAGGTCGGCGACGACAGCACCTATGGCCCCAAGGATGCTGATGATTCCCATCCAATGGAGGAGCTTACGGGGAACGATCGACGGAGGCTGAACCAACTTTAGTCCAGAAATGCTGCTGTTCATTAGTGGTTCCTTCCCCTTTCGTGTTTCATCTTTCCCACCCTGGCTGATCACGTTCATGGGCTGTCTCTTCAGAAGACATTCTTCTTTTCACACACTATGGAAAACGCTTTTCATCCCTCATGCTAGCTGGGAAGCCACCAGCCCAAGAGTGGAGCGAAGGTGGAGTATAGCAGCCAGATGTTGAGACCGAGAATCAACACGCTGCAGGCGATTGCCGCCCAGGTGGTGATCGACTTGTTCACCAGGGTACCCATCAGATCGCGCCGACGCGTAAACATCACCAGCGTGATCACCGGCAGCGGCAGAACGAAACTGAGTACGACCTGGCTGATCACTAATGACTGCGTCGTGTTGAAGCCCAGCAGGACCACGAGAACCGCAGGAATCATCGTCACCAACCGTCTTACCCAGATGGGGATCGTAAAGCCAACGAAGCCTTGCATAATCACCTGGCCGGCCATTGTTCCAACCGTCGAACTGGAGAGTCCCGAGGCCAGGAGCGAAATGGCGAAGACGAAACTGGCCGCCCCACCCAGCAGGGGTGTGAGCGTCTGGAAGGCGGTGTTGATGTCGGCGACGTCGCTGCGCCCGTGTGCGTAGAAAGTCGCGGCAGCCATGTAGAGCATCGCCATGTTGACCAGTCCGGCCAGGCCCATCGCGATCACGACATCAGGAATGCTCCAACGGAAGATGCGCCGGGCTTCTTTTTCACTGCGCGGGATAATCCGGTGTTGGGTCAACGAGGAGTGCAGATAGATGACGTGTGGCATCACCGTGGCTCCGATAATGCCGACAGCAAAGAGTACGCTTTGTGTGTTACCCACCCAGGGCACAACGGCATGAAAGCCCACTTGCCCCCAATCAGGACGGGAGAGGAACGTCTCAATGAGGTAACAGAGGGCGATGACCCCGACGAGGGCTGTGATGACTGCCTCTAAAGGACGGAACCCGCGGCCCTCCAGCAGTAAGATTACGTAGGTGACGACACCTGTAATGAGCGTGGAATAGAGCAAGGGAATGCCAAACAATAAGTTGAGGGCAATACTGGCTCCGAGAAACTCGGCGAGATCGGTCGCCATCGCCGCAATCTCTGAAGCGATCCACATGGCATAGACAACCGGTTTGCGGAACTGGAGGCGGCTCATTTCCGCCAGGTTCTTCCCCGTTGCTATGCCGAGTTTCGCCGACATCGTTTGCAGCAACATCGCCATCAGATTGGCCAGGACTATCACCCACAGCAGGTTGTAGCCAAAGGCGCTGCCTCCCTGGATGTTGGTGGCATAATTGCCGGGGTCGATGTAGGCGACACAGGCGATAAAGGCTGGTCCCAGGAACGGGAGTAAGGCGAGCAGTCCTTTTTTGCGTCCATCGAGGACCGCGCGAGCGGCAGCACGAGTCCCAGCTTCTTCGGGGATATGCTTAAGGGCCACGCCTTTCTCCGATTCTGAAGCTGGTAGTAGAGGGTAGGTTCTCATGAACGTCCTCCTAAGTGTTCTGAGGGAGATGTCGATCCGCTCACACGATCAGCTGTTGCTGGACGAACGAGGACAGCCTGTGTCACAGAGTCACCAACAGCATGGGTCTGCTCTCCGACGCGCAACGTGTAGACCCCACCATAGGGGGCGACGGCCTCCACCTGCACCAGGGCTCCTGGAATGAGTCCCAGCGAGGCAAGATAGCGCAGCAGGTTAGGATTATCATCACTCACACGCTGCACGATGACCTCTTGCCCTGGGAGCACCGTCGAGAGTGGCTGGCAACTTGGAACGACAACGTTGCCCACGGCGTTAGGGATGGGGTCACCATGCGGATCCTCAGTTGGGTGCTCCAACAGTGCATCCATGCGCTCCACAAATGCGTCCGAAATGGTATGCTCAACATGTTCCGCCTCCGCATCGACCTCGTCCAAGGGAAAGCCCATGATGTGGACGAGAAAGAGTTCAAGCAAGCGATGACGGCGAACGAGTTCAGTCGCCATCGCATGTCCAGCCTCGGTCAGTTCCACACCATGATAAGGGATATAGCGCACAAAGCCACGTTCAGCCAACCACTTGAAGAGTTGGGTCACAGTGGCCTCACTCAATTGCCCCGTCGGTTCAAGGGATTGCAAGCGTTCCTTCATGAGAGATGTTGTAATTGACTCGCCACGCTCGCGCAGTTTGTAACAGAGCTTTAAGCAGTCAATGGCGCGAATCGGCAAAGTTTGCAGTTCTGGTGACATCACACTACCTCGTTCTTTTCACTCGTTGAAATCATAATTTTTAGTTCTCTAAAATATTTTTTACCATAAAAATAACATTTTGTCAAGAGATCTGAAAAAGTGATTTGGAATGGATAGACAAAATACTCTTTCTGTCTAAAACTCTGATATTTTGTACTGTCACAAAGCTCTATCTGTATCCCCCACAATAGGAAAATGAAGAAGAAAGAGTTTCTGTCTGCAGGAGAAGCAGCCCGCGCACTGGGGGTATCGGTCAAAACCATCCAACGATGGGATAAGGCAGGTCTTCTGCCAGTCATCCGTACAGCGACCAATCAGCGTCGTATTCCCGTTGATACTATTCACCACTTGCTCAAAGGGCAGGGAAAAGCGCTGCGCTGTGCCATCTATGCACGAGTTTCCAGTGCCAAACAGGAACACGATGGGAATTTGACGCACCAGGTGGAACGCTTACAACGCGTAGCACAGGAGCGAAGCTATGAGGTGGTGGCACTTATCCAGGAGCAGGCCTCTGGTCTCAACGAAAAGCGCAAAGGCTTGAAGAACCTCTTGCACCTCATTGATCATCAAGAGATTGATCTGGTTCTGATCGAATATCCTGATCGTCTCGTGCGCTTTGGCTATGGCTATCTCGAAGAGACCTTTGGGTGGAAACAGGTACGTATCGAAGTAGTAGAACCAGCCAAGGTGCAGACTCCCACTGAAGAACTGGTTGCCGATTTGCTCAGCATGGTCACTGGCTTTTCAGGCAGGGTGTATGGAAGCCGCGCGCAAAAAATTCGGTCTTGTGTGTCACATGCACTGAAGGACTGTTTGAAAGCAGCAGAAGCTGATGGGACAAACCGCCAGAACAACCAAACTCTTGCTTGATCTCTCCACACGAGATCAGGGAGGAACCAATCCAGGAAAACGCAGCCATCTCACCGCAACGGTCATCATTCTCGATGCCGCTCGCCGCTTCTATCTGGCTTTTTTTCTGGCGCATCCTGATAAGCTCATGGAGCGGGTCGAGGTCATTTCCAAGAAGACCGGAGAGGTGCGTGCAGGAGTGATTTCAGCCGATAACTTGCTCACCTGGGCCGAATGTCAAACGGTCGAAACTGCTGACCATCCAACGCCTTTGCCAGATTGGAACTTTAGCCGTGCGTTCCCGGACCTCCCCAATCGGTATCGCCGCTCGGTCATCAAGGATGTGATCGGCAAAGCACGAGGATATCTCACCAGCGTGACGAAATGGCACGCCTCAGGCAAAAAGAAAAGGAAGCCAGGCATCCCCACGGCTTCTAATCACCCTACTCTTTACGCGGGCACCTTCGCTTTGGAACTGGATGAACTGGACTTGCGCAAGAGTTTTCTTCGCCTCAAGGTCTATACGGGTACTGCGTGGGTGTGGGTTCACTATCCCACCTGCTACAACCGCTATTTTGACCGCCGACGAGCGGAGCCAGGATGGGAGACAGAAAGCCCCACATTGATCCTGAGCAAGCAGTCTGCGGCCATTCATTTCTTGCAAACCAAGACCATCACCGCGCACAAGATTGTGGAAAGCAAGCGTGATCCTGATCTGGTCACCGTGGCGGTCGATCTGAATGTGAAGCAACTGGCCGTGATTACCGTGCGCCAGCATGGGATGATCAAAGAAACCCGGTTTGTCTCCGATCACGGCCTGGATCACCATCGGTTTGAGCATCTCAAACGGGTGGCAAAGAAACAATGGCAAGCCGGCAAAGCGGTGAAGGGGGAGCACAGCAATCAGCAACTCTGGGCACATGTGCGACGCCAGAATAGGGATTGCGCGCACCAAACGGCACGAGCGATTGTCGAGGTATGCGCGAAGTACCCTGGGTGTGTGCTGGTCTTTGAACGGCTACGCAAGATCAAACCATCTGGCGGGAGTAAATCAAGGAGGCTCAATCGCAAACAAGCCAACCAGTTGCGCGGCAAAATCAATCAACTCGCGAAAGAAAAAGCGTATGCCCTTGGTGTAGTGAGCGTGGAAGTCAATCCCCATGGTACCTCGCAGTATTGTGCCCGTTGTGGCCGTCTGGGCGTGAGGTTCACGTATCAAGCAGGGCAACGGGTCACAGACCGAGGGGGCAGGCTCTTCTCTTGTCCCTCTTGCCATTACGAGTGCCATGCAGACTTCAATGCGTCCGTGAATGTGCATCACAGCTTCTTTCGTGAGTTTCATTGGCAGCCGCGAGAACTCAAGAGCGGCTGAACGCCCTGTCCGGCTACAGGTCGGACGGGAGAATGGCTGGGGAGGGCAATCCCCCTGATCCAGCCCAGGCCCGTATGCAAGTGAGCATACACGTCAAAGTGGTGGGGCTACTGTTGGTCCAACGAGGGCACGTTCCAACCCAAATGCTCTCGCGGACAGCACCTCAAGTCATAACACACGGGAATTTGGCAGGAACGCTGGTGCGCCGGACGGCTTGGGGGCGACAGAAACAGCTTTTGTCTATCTTTGTCTTTCAAAGATAGCAACGGTTGACACCACGAGTAGCATCCATGATGATAGTCTCACAGTCGTGAGGATCGTACACCAAAAAGGACTAAGTCGGAATACATCTGGCAGGAAGGCATAATTAGGGAGCAGGGATTACGGCAGAAGAGGGTCGAAGAAACAAAGATTCCTACTAGCGGCCCACGGGCAGTCATAGCGAAGGCGGTATTGTTCTCAATCAGGTACTGCATCCAAATGATTGATTATACTTCGACCTTGTCGCGTTGCCGCGCACGCAGCAGGTGATAGACCAGGAGCAGCTGGGTCAATGCCAGTGGATGGCTCTGCTCGGCCCGGGAGTCGGAATACTGGCCAAGATCTGCCGGTGAGGCCGCTCCACACGCGTCCAGGTGATTCAGAATGCCGCGCTCAAGCGCGTGGGCCGGCTCATCGGGGATGGAACCATCAATCTCCAGGTACTCGACAGCCCGTCCCTCTTCGCGCCCCAGTGTCGAACGCACACAGCCCGGCCAATCTTCGTCAATGATCTGGCTCAGATCAGGATGATGAAGTGTCCCATGCAAGGTTAGACGCACATTGAGATGCGCATCGTCGTTGTGAAGAAACCGGGTCGACGGGTCAGGAAAGTAGGACACCTCGATGTCCGCGTGGAGCCGCTGCGGACGGATGAAAGCCGCAGAATCTGGCTCACGGGTCTCGAGTTCGCGCAGCACCTCTTGTTCAGAATATCCACGATGCGTCGAGTCACGCCGAATTTTCCAGCGCCGTCTCAGCTCCTCGGGTGGATTGAGGTAGACGCGCACACTGAAGGCATTACGCATCTCCTGCCAGTAGAAACCGAGCAGCCCCTCGACAATGAGAAAGGGACGTGGAACGATATACTGTGGCGGCCCAAAGTCACCCAGTCTGTGGTCGTAGTGCGGTTTCAGAATAGGTTCTCCGGAACGCAGCAGCTGCAAATGCTGCGCCATCACATCGAGATAGTTACATGCTGGGTTCAGGGGTGTAATGCCCAACTCCTTACGCTGCTGCCGGTTATACCGGTGATAGTCGTCCGTGCAGAGCACCGACACACGTTCAGCGCCCAAAATCTGGGCGATGCCTTGACTCAGTGTCGTCTTCCCAGCAGCGCTGTCTCCCACTATTCCCAGGATGATAGGGCGCGCCGACGCGCCAATTAATATAGCCATATCGTTCTCCAAACCACCTTATGCCGCGTGCCCCTGGTCGATAACCTGGTGCGGCTGGCTCCTAAAAACCGAGATCCTTTTATGGGGCTTAGCCTATTCTATGATGATACCAGGCAAGATATATAAGAACAAGCTGCAATTTTCTATGCTTAGCATAGACTGGAGTTTATGGATATATGGGTCTTGGAGATATTTGTGATTGACTGTTGCAGAACTGTCAAAACTCAACTATCATAATCAGTGGTATCTTGGAACATGTAATGTCTGTGAAAGTAGAACTATACACATGAAACTCGGCCTCTACTGGTCCTATGCCACGCGTTCACTTATCCGGGGTGGGCAGAGAACGATACTCGCCATCTTCTGTGTTGCAGTAGGCGTCATGGCTATCGTCGCCTTACAGCTTGTCGGTCTCAGCGTCAACCAGTCTCTGCTGGGCAACATCATCGAGGCCAATGGCGGCGATATTCGGCTGAACGCTGACCTGGCGCCTTTGCGCCAGCGTGACCTGGCATTCTTCGACAAACTCAAGCAACAGGGACGCATCACCGATTATGCGACAGCCTATGATCCTGGTGGCAGTATCACGCTCCCAACAGGTGAGGAAGAAGCGTTTTCATTCATTGCCGTCTCGAGCAATTTTCCACTGGTAGGCCAGGCAAACTTCATAGCTCCGTCTCACGACTTGCAGATCCAGAATGTTGTCACGGGCAACAACGTTGCCATGAGTTCAACCGTGTTCGTTGCTCTCAATGCCCATATCGGCAGTACCTACCGGGTGAAAACGCTAGATGGTCGATTTGTGCCTATCACCGTTGCCGCCGAGTTCCAGGAAGATGGTGTATTTCGAGGCCCTCAAGTTATCATCTCTCAGGCTGCCCTAAACGCTATCTCCGGGCCCAAGGGTGTCGTGGAGCCGGCCCAATATGGCGCGATCTATATGACAGTACCCGCGTCAAACCTCAATGCTGTTCGCACGCAGTTGAACCAGCAGTTCCCCTCTACTCGTGTCATAACCGCCACTGACCTGTTCAAACAGCGCCAGGCGGAAGTTGATCAGATTCGCCTTTTCTTACGCATTGTAGGCTTGCTGGCTCTTTTCATCGGAGGCATCGGTATCATCAATACCATACAGGTGCTGCTGCGCCGCCGCCAGGTCGAAATCGCTATGCTTAAAACCACCGGCTATCGCCAGGTAGATCTCTATGCCCTCTTTGGGCTGGAAGCTGCTCTCTTAGGTATCATAGGGGGCGTCGTCGGGACGCTCGTGGGACTGGGTATTAGCTACCTCGTACGCAGTGTCGTTGAGCACGCCTTCTTCATTCACCTGCCAATTGTCCTGGATACGCTCACGATTGCATCTGGGCTGCTCATTGGGCTGGCAACGGCATTAATCTTCGGGTTATTACCAATTGTGCAGGCCAGCCAGGTACGCCCGCTGTCCATACTGCGCGAGATCAGCGAACACAGGAAAATTTCTTCGCGGATCATCACTGTCGTATTGCTGATTATATTATCGCTGCTCTTCGTGGTGTTGGCTTCTGCTATCCTGGGCGACGTGTTGACTGCCGCCATAGCCGTCTATGGTGGAGCAGGCGTGATCTTTTCGCTCGCGCTGGGATTTGGCTTGCTGGTACTGGCAATTTCAAAGCTGCCAGTCTATGAGAAGCCCAGGCCACGTATGTTCCTATGGATACTCATGGCCATTGGCATCGCTCTATTATCACTACTTGTATCTGGTGCTCTCTTTTTGCTGGGTGAAGCCGCGAATGCTTTTGCAACGAGCGCTGGTAATAGTCTCATTGGCACATATACGCTGGTTGTACTTGGTGGCATTGGTATTGTGCTTATAGGTGGATCGCTGGTCTACTTGCTCGCGACTATCGTAAACAGCGTGGTTGTATTTACACCGCGTTCGTGGAAAACTGCTGTCATGCTGGCGTATCGCAACCTGGGAAGGCAGCGGTTGCGTACGACAACTACCTTGACTGCGCTATTCGTTGGCGTCTTCGCCATTGGTATGATTTTGATTCTGGGGCAAGGGATCAAAGATACGGTCAATAATACCCTCAGCACACTATTTACGCATAATGTCTTCGTGGTTGTACCGCCTAATCAAAAGCAAAAGGTTCAGAATCAACTGGCGAATCTGAAAGGCATCGACTCCGGCAAGACACAGGTAAACGCGGTCGTACCACAAGTCTATCCGATCCTCGTCGCGGGACGTGATATCAATGCTATTCTCAGAAGTGTTCACAAGACAGATAAAATCGACAAAGAAGATATTCTTGGTAATCTGACTGATATTCAAGGCTTCGATCTGAGCGAAGGCAAGAACAATCTGCCGGCGATCGCCCTCAAGACCGGCCGCAATCTGCATACCAGGGATACCGGTACCAATGCTGTCGTCTTGAATTCAGAACTCGAGCTGGCTCCGGTGAACTTGCGTATTGGTGACACCATCGTGGTTCAGAGTACGGATGGTTCCGTGACGAGAATCCTTAAAGTAGTGGGATTCTATGACAGCAAATCGCAGCAGAGCAACCTGAACTTCGCGAGCATGCTGGCTGACTCAGCTGTGGCTGAGCAACTCGGTGGGTCACAAACGCTGGAAGTCTTTTCGCTCAAGGTCGATCCTGGCCAGGTACCTGAACTCAGAAAGCATCTGAACACAGCAGTGCCAACCGCCATCATTCTCAGCGTTGTAGATATCGATACACTCGTCAACCAGGTGCTCAATAACCTGATCGTTATGCTGACGACAATCTCTTCCCTAGCGATGATAGCCGGGTTGATTATAATTGCCAACGCGGTGGCGCTGGCAATGCTAGAGCGCCGCCGCGAAATCGGCATCCTGAAATCCGTTGGACATACGAGCAGATCGATACTCTCCACAGTGCTGATTGAAAATGGCCTGGTGGGTCTGCTCGGTTCGTTAGTCGCCATGCTGCTGGTGGTAGGTGCTGTCACAGCCCTCAGCAGGTTTGTCTTCCATACCGAGCTTGGTATCGGCCCTCCCCTGGTGGCGCTAATCATCGTGGCTACCTCGCTGATTACTACGATTGTGGCAGCGGTGGTCGCCTGGAGCGCAGTGCGTGTGCGGCCATTGGATGTGCTACGTTATGAATGAAGTGTGGCATATAATGTTTTCAACGCTTCTGAACTCAAACAAGAACGGCTCTAAGTTAAGGTAAGCTTTAAGGACAACATGATGAACACCATCATCCGCCGCATCATTCGAGAAAATTGGCGTCCAGAGCGCGCAGCTGTAGCGGGTCTCCTTGCAACAGGGGCCTACAGCATAGTAATGGAAGCGGACATGTATCTCACAGACAATTGGTACAGTGACGTGCGCTTCATTCAGGGCCTCCTCGATAGGAAATCTCCACAACACAAGACGGTTCCCTTCCTCGCCTGGAGTATTCATTTCCTCAATGGAGTCATCCTGGCCGAACTCTATGCTGCGGTCTTCAAACGGTTCCTGCCTGGCCCAAACTGGCTCAAAGGGGCCATTTTTGGTGAACTGTTTCTTGTTTCTACGTGGTGGTTGGCTCCCCTTGTCGATACATATCACCCTCTGACCAGGCGTGGGGAACTGGCCAAACTCGCCACCTGGACCTCATTTTTCCAAAATATCGTCCGTCATCTTGTCTTCGGTGTGCTGCTGGGACTGCTCTATGGGGACTAGAGGGCCTGTCTTCCGCTTTTCAACAAGCCTGTTTTTTATATAGGCTATGCTCCTTTCGTGCAAGAGCATGTGATGTATCACTATCAGCTTCTCTTCGTGAACTAATTCACAGCATATCGTGCGTTTATCTGTTAGAATTTCAGAAGAAACGCTTTCACACCTGACAGGAGGGACACATCATATGGGCTGGATTATACTGATTATTATTGTTGTCCTTTGTATTGGTCTCGCTTTCTCCACAGGCGAGACCGAATGGCTCGATTGGCTCGATTGGCCTTTTTGAGCTTCATAACTATGTTATAGCAGCGTCATCACGAGAGGTATCTCTTCAGAGATGGGAGTAAGACAAAAGCTAAGGAGGTGCTTTATGCCTAAGACCAATCGATCACTAGCAACTCGTCGGAAATCGAACCGTCGTGCGATGAACACATCAAGCGCTTCTTTCACTGCCCCTGACAACAGGAGTCATGCTCCTGCGCTCAATGCAGAGCAACTTGGAGAACCTACGGCTCTTGCTTCCTGGGTAGGTCAACGGCTTGCGTCTCTTCTTAGATGGATACATCGAAAGGAACATTGAAAAGCTGCGGACCTTCCAATCGAGCGCCGATCACCGCCCTCTAACTTGTTTAGTACTTCGTGCATGGCTATATCTAAGAGAACTATTAGTTATTCCCATGTTCTGGTCTCATTGACCTGCTCTTTTTCACGGAAAGCTTTCTCCAGATCAATCTGAAAATAGTTGGCTAAGTCCAGGAGATAGCTGAGGACGTCGGCGAATTCTTCTTCAAGCTCTATATTGTTCTGTTTGGCTTTCTCCTCGTACAGACCTGCTGTTTTACGTATGGCCTTGGCCAATTCTCCGACCTCTTCAGTGAACAGCAAGAACTTCTCCGCGTAGGTATCCTTCACCCAGCCTCTTTCTTTGCAGACCTCCTCAATGTAGTTTTGGATGTCTTTGAGCGTTGGGTGTTCTGGTAGGTAGGCCATAAAGTTCATATTCCTCTTTGAGAAACTAAACGTTTTCAACACAAAAGAAGCTGTTGAAAATTATCTGTTAGAGTCTCAGACCTCCACATCCGCAATGGACTCCTTTACCCAGGTAGGACGATAGGGGAAGCGCTCCACCTGCTCGCGCCTGGTAACTCCGGTGAGCACCAGGATGGTGCGAAGGCCGCTCTCGATGCCAGCGACGATATCGGTATCCATGCGATCACCGATGATCACGGAGTTCTCCGAATGCGCGTTGAGTGTGCGCAGGGCCGTGCGCATCATCAGTGGGTTCGGTTTGCCAACGTAGTAGGGTTTGACGCCCGTAGCCGCGCTAATCAATGCGGCTACCGCGCCGGTCGCGGGGACGATTCCCCCCTCACCGGGCCCCATCACGTCCGGATTGGTGGCAATGAAACGCGCGCCAGCAGCTACAAAGCGAATAGCGTTGGTAATGCGTTCAAAACTATAGGTGGTCGTCTCCCCCAGCACCACATACTCCGGTTCCTGATCGGTCAAGACGTAGCCGATGTCATGCAGCGCTGTCGTCAGCCCAGGCTCTCCGATAGTGTATGCCCGCCCACTGAGCCGCTGATCGTGAAGGAACTGCGCGGTGGCCAGCGCGGACGTGAAGATCGCTTCTGGTGGCACGTCCAGCCCTATGTAGTGCAACCGCTCCTGCAGGTCGCGCGGTGTGTACAGCGAGTTATTGGTAAGAATCAAAAATGGAATCCCCTGAGCCCGCAGACGCTGCACAAACTCTGCTGCTCCAGGAATGAGTGTCGTGCCACGCAGGATGACCCCATCCATATCGATCAAGTAGTTCTTAATACCTTCCAATTGCATTCCCCGTTCTGTAGTTATTGCTGATGGTTTCTCCGAAATAATAGGCGATTATATACTTGACAAACTCAACCATACAAATTTTCATCAGCTTTATTTTCTCTTCTAGATATTTTATTCGCACTACCATAAAGAGGTTGCCGCTAATACAAAACCGTAGAGCAGAAAAATGAAGCCAATAGAGAGATTGGGGTTCGCACCTAAAGCAAATGCAAGGACTAAAGCCATGAACATACCAACCGTCTCACCCAGTATCCCCCAGATGAAATGAGCTAACCGCAACTGTGGAACTCGATGTCGCATGCTCAGAAAAATGACTACACCTGCGACCAGTAAACCAAGCGCGAAGAAAATGGCAATACCTTCAGCACGATTGCCAGTACCATACAGTCCATTAAATTCTCCAATAAGACCAAATGCTACTATAAAGGTTGCTATGAAGTAGAGAACGCTCCGAATTACTCTAAAAACAGTAATTCTTGGACGAGATGGGAAAATTCTCTGATTGGAGAATGATTCAGATTGCATACCATAGGATATTGAAGGTGTTGCGCTATATTCCATAGGAGATGGGGTTGGGGTGGTGAAATCCACTTGAGGTTGAGTATAGGGTGTGGAAGTTTGGAGGTATGTTCCACAATGCTCACAATAGGTAACTGCGTTAGCATTCTCAAAGCCACATCGCGGGCAGTGCATCTTCTGATCCTTTCGATAAAACGTAACTCTCCTATTTTCAGGAGAACGGCTGAATTGGAGGATAGTGGAATGGATTATACTGGTTTGAATCTCGATGGGACGCGAAGTGCTTTATCTAATTTTACCTTAACCTTAGTCTAATTACAATAGAAAAGTCAATAGGGGCAGGGCCATTTAAAAGTCGAGAGAACGAGTGTGATTATGTTGTGATATTACCTGTCTCTTAACCTCACTTGCCTCGACTTTTAAATGGCCCTGTCAGGTTGTTTCGGCTGTTGGTACATCAACCGCTTGCCAGATATTATCGTTTTGCGTTCCACAATGTTGTGCGCGCATCGGTGCTAGAGGTATGCCCTGCTTCGATCATCGTGCGGCGCAGAAAGTAACCTCCCATTAGAACTAATAAGGAGATCACTATGCCCTTGCCATTTTTACGTTTGCCAGAACGGCCTGCCAACAACGAAAATGTCTGGAGTAGCCAGGGCAACATCAGACCGCCACCCAAAACGAGACTCCAGAACGTGCGGCCATGCTCAGCCGGCGCGGTTCCCACCAGTGGTCGTGCTGCACGGCCCGTTCCGCGCAGGAAGGTAAATAATCCCGTCATCTCAAGCAGTAAGGCAAGCCATTCCAGGCGTTCCAATTTATGTAAGACCTGAACAGGCGCGCGGGTGAGGTGTAACACCAGTGAGATCAACGCCGAGCTGGTGGAAATGGAGGAAGAGAGAAAGATCCCGCCTAAAACCTTGCTGCGCGACCAGAGCGGAACGCTTGTAGCCGTTAGCAGTACGCCGGTATAGCCACCCAGGAAAAGACC
>WNFA01002467.1_pt1 | contig 15227 bp, 9 predicted proteins | sample 5400481 | NCBI WGS metagenome assembly WNFA01 (sample SAMN13153340, study PRJNA577476) | soil metagenome | isolation source: 120 cm saprolite under Douglas fir tree site 2 hole 1 replicate 2 | place: USA:California | collected 2015-04-18
TCGCTCGCCTTCGCCACCTGATCGTAGCTCACGTACGTGCCGAGGCCCTTGTCGGCCGAGACTTTGGTCAGCGCGGCCGTCAGCGTCGTCTTGCCGTGGTCGACGTGGCCAATCGTGCCCACGTTCACATGCGGCTTATTCCGCTCGAATTTCGCCTTTGCCATTTCTTTAGCCTTTCACTTTCGAAACGATTTCTTCTGCCTTGGCTTTGGGCACTTCCTGATAATGACTGAACTCCATGCTATAGATCGCGCGGCCCTGGCTCATCGAGCGCAGCGTCGTCGAATACCCGAACATCTCCGATAGCGGCACGCTGGCCGCGACGATGTGCGCGTCGGCGCGCTGTGTCATGCCGCCGATCTTGCCGCGGCGCGCCGACAGGTCGCCGATGACGTCACCCATGTAGTCCGATGGCGTCACGACTTCGACGTCCATGATGGGCTCGAGCAGGATCGGATGCGCCTTGCGCGCGGCCTCTTTGACGGCCATCGAGCCGGCGATCTTGAACGCCATTTCGCTCGAGTCGACGTCGTGGAACGAGCCGTCCACCAGCTCGACCTTCACGTCCACCATGGGGTAGCCGGCCAGCACGCCGTTCTCGAGCGCTTCTTTCACGCCCTGCTCGACCGGACCGATGTACTCCTTCGGGATGGTGCCGCCGACGATGTTGTCCTCGAAGACGAACCCCGTGCCCGGCTCGCCCGGCTCGAGGTGAATCACCACGTGGCCGTACTGCCCGCGGCCGCCGGTCTGGCGGATGAACTTCCCTTCGATGTATTCGACGCGCTTCCGCACGGTCTCGCGATAGGCGACCTGCGGGCGGCCGACGTTCGCGTCCACCTTGAACTCGCGGCGCATCCGCTCGACGATGATTTCGAGGTGCAGCTCGCCCATGCCGCTGATGATCGTCTGCGCGGTCTCGGCGTCGGTGTGCACGCGGAACGTGGGATCTTCCTCGGACAGCTTGGCCAGCGCGATCCCCAGCTTGTCCTGATCGGCCTTGGTCTTCGGCTCGATGGCGACGGAAATCACGGGGTTCGGGAACCGCATCGCCTCGAGGATGATCGGATGCGACTCCTCGCAGAGCGTGTCGCCGGTGCGCGTGTCTTTGAGTCCAATCGCGGCCGCGATGTCGCCCGCGCGCACTTCCTCGATCTCTTCGCGCTTGTTGGCGTGCATCTGGAGCAACCGGCCGATCCGCTCTTTGCGATCTTTGGTGCTGTTGTAGACGTACGAGCCGGCGCTCAGCACACCGCTGTACACGCGGAAGAACGTCAGTTTGCCGACATACGGATCGGTCATGATCTTGAACGCCAAGGCGGCGAACGGCGCGTCATCGGCGGCCGGCCGCTCGGCGTGCGTCGCGTCGTGATGCGGCAGATGTCCCTTGATCGGCGGGATGTCCACCGGCGACGGCAAGTAATCGACCACGGCGTCGAGCAACGCCTGCACACCCTTGTTCTTGAACGCGGCGCCGCAGATCACCGGCACGATGTGACCGGCGACGGTGGCTTTGCGGATGACGGTGCGGATTTCTTCCTGGGTCAGCGCGTGGTCTTCGAGATACTTGTGCAGGATCGCGTCGTCGCTTTCGACGCAGGCTTCGATCATTTCGTGTCGCATTTGCGCGACGCGTTCCTTCAGCGCCGCCGGGACCGGTCCCTCGACGTACTTCTTGCCCAGGGTCTCGTCGTCGTAGACGATCTCGACCTCGCGCACCAAGTCGATGAGACCGGTGAACAGCTCGCCTGAGCCGAGCGGCAGCTGAATCGGCACGGCCTTCGTGCCGAGCCGCTCGCGGACCATCTTGAGGCACATGTCGAAGTCGGCGCCGACGCGGTCCATCTTGTTGACGAAAATGATCCGCGGCACGCCGTAGCGATCCGCCTGGCGCCACACCGTCTCGGTCTGAGGCTCCACGCCGCCGACCGCGTCGAGCACCGTGACGGCGCCGTCGAGCACGCGCAAGCTGCGCTCCACTTCGACGGTGAAGTCCACATGCCCGGGGGTATCGATGATGTTGATGCGGTACTGCTGATTGAGGCGGGTCCAGAACGCGGTCGTTGCGGCCGACGTGATGGTAATGCCGCGCTCCTGCTCCTGCTCCATCCAATCCATCGTGGCCGTACCTTCGTGCACCTCACCCAGCTTGTAGGTGCGGCCCGTGTAATAGAGGATACGCTCGGTCGTAGTCGTTTTCCCGGCATCGATGTGAGCCATGATGCCGATGTTCCGAATCTTGTCGAGCGGCGTGGTGCGTGGCATTCAAGTCCCTTTATTCAGCAAAAACGCGGGGCGACCAGCACCCATTCCGGGCCGGTATCGCTCCGCTAACCCCCGCGGCAGCGCCGCGGGGTTGACGAATTTTTACTACCAGCGGTAGTGTGCGAACGCCCGGTTGGCTTCCGCCATCCGGTGCGTGTCTTCTTTCTTCTTTATAGTCTCGCCTTCACCCTTCGAGGCGAGGATCAGCTCGGCGGCAAGCCGCTCCGCCATCGTCTTCTCTTTGCGCGCGCGGCTGTACTGTATGATCCAGCGCATCCCCAGCGCCGTGCGCCGCTCGGGGCGCACTTCGACCGGCACCTGATAGGTCGCGCCGCCCACGCGGCGGGATTTCACTTCCAGCGCCGGCTTCACGTTCGACAGCGCCTGCTTGAACACGTTCACGCCGGGTTGTCCCGTGCGCTGCTCGATCATGTCCATCGCCTGATAGAAGATCCGCTCGGACAGCGACTTCTTGCCACACACCATCAGGTTGTTCAAAAACTTCGAGACGGTCTGGCTGTCGTAGCGCGGGTCAGGAGGGACCGGACGCCGTACGGAACTCTTTCTACGGCTCACTTCCCGGCCTCCTTGGGACGCTTCGCGCCGTACTTGGAGCGCGACTGCTTGCGCTCATTCACTCCCGCGGCGTCGAGCGTGCCGCGGATGATATGGTAGCGGACGCCCGGCAGGTCCTTCACGCGACCGCCGCGGATCATCACGATCGAGTGCTCCTGCAGGTTATGCCCCTCACCGGGGATATATGCCGTCACTTCGAACCCGTTCGTCAGCCGCACGCGCGCCACTTTGCGCAACGCGGAGTTTGGCTTTTTCGGCGTCGTCGTGTACACCCGCGTACACACTCCCCGCTTTTGCGGGTTGCCACGCAGATGCGGCGCCTTTTCCTTCTTTTCGACGTCGCGGCGGCCGTGCCGGACGAGCTGGTTAATAGTCGGCAGATACCCCTCGCAATGAATCCAAAACGCTGTTCCGGAGCCCGCGAAACTAAGCAGGTAGTTCGACTTAGGTCAAGGCTTGTGGACCATTCAGCTACTTGAGATAGCTGCGAAGCAAGTCCACTAATTCCTCGGCGGCCTGAACCTGCTCCGACTCCGGGTCTGCTTCCGGATCAACGACATGGTAACGGATGTGATCCTCGAGCACCTCCGCTTGCAGGCTGTCGATCGCGCCACGACAGGCCGCGATCGTATGCAACACACGGCCACATTCGGCCTCGCTCTCGAGCAACGCTTCGATCGCGGTGACCTGCCCTCGGATGCGACGGATACGGTTGAGCAGTTTTGTCTTGTCTCGAACGGCGTGCGCCATGTTGCCTCCAAGGTCGGGCCGTTGCCCAATATACCATAGGGTGGTATGGTAAACGACAAATCACCCCCGTAGGGTATTGTGGCACGCAGCCTTCCCCAACGAGTGCTTCGTTCACCGGCGTGCCTATCCATGGCAGGCGCTTCCGCGCTCCTCGCCTGCACCGTCTCGCTGGCCGCGCAGACCGTTACAGATCGAGCGTGGTGGCTCTCTGGGCAGTTGAATGTCATCTATCAGTGGCATCCGTCCTTTCCGGCCTCCTACAGCGGCGCGAATAGCCTTCGTTCGACCGAGGAGAGCGCGAGATCGAGCGTGGCGACAGTGTACGGCGGCCTTCGCGTGGGCAGCAAAACGGAAATCCTCTTCGACCTGGAAAGCGCCGGTGGTGGCGGTATCAGCCAGGCGTTCGGACTCGCCGGGTTTACCAATCTCGACGTCGTGCGCAATCCCACCCTCGGCCCGTCGCCATACGTGGCGCGCGGCCTTATTCGCTACTCCATTCCCCTGAGCGGGGTGAAGCAGTCGCACACGCCGGCGCGGATACACGATCGGGGTCGTGGCGGAATTCCGAGACCGCGCATGGGCCGCGCGGTGGGGCGAGGCGCTAATGCCGACCGTCGCGAACGGCATACGATACGATTGGGACGTGGCTCGAGCACACGCCGAGAACGTCGAGATCGAGCTGGACCGTGGCATCGTGCCCGGCCACGATGGGATCCTGCGACTCCTCGGCTTCATGAATCACGCCCGCATGGGAAGCTACCAGGAGGCGCTGGACGCCTTCGCCGCAGGACGGGACTCCGTACCTGACATCGTGGCGCATCGCCGAGCTGGTCGCCGCAAGGGGGGACCCGGCTTGAACGCTCGCTCGAAGTTGGACTTGCGTGGGTTCAGCGCTCAGGGAATCGCGGTGACCGGCTCGGGATTGCACTGGTCAGCAATGGATTGTCGTCGCAGCATCGTGAATACCTCGCGCATGGAGGGCTTGGATTCTTGCTGGGGGATGGCGCGCTGACATACGGACCGGAGCGAATCGTCGAAGCGTACTACACACGCGGTGTGCGAGGCGGATTGTCTGTCGCCCTGGACATTCAGCACATCGTGGATCCCGGGTATAACCGCGATCGCGGGCCGGTGACCGTCCTGGCGCTACGGGCCCATCTCGACGTGCCGGACCCGATGCCCGCGGGCCGCTAGTGCAACGCCTCCTCGGCGAAGCCTTTGCTCAGCTCGGACGAGCGCGGCGGATCCCGTGGGTGGACCTACTGCTCGTCGTCGGGCTGGCCGGATTGCTCTTCACGTTCATCGACCTCGGGCGGGAATGGACCGGCGTCCACCGGCCGAGCATCGCCATCGACCTGTCGCCGAGCGCCCTGCCTCGGTACACGATGTTCTCGTTGATCCGCGGTCTGCTCGCCTATGTCCTATCGCTCGGTTTCACGCTCGTCTATGGCTATTGGGCCGCCAAAGATCGCGTCGCGGGACGGTTGTTACTTCCGCTGCTAGACATTCTGCAGAGCATACCGGTGTTGGGCTTCATGCCGGGCCTGATCCTCGCGCTGGTCGCGTTGTTTCCCCACAGCAACGTAGGGCTCGAGCTGGCGGCGGTGATCATGATCTTCACGGGCCAGGCCTGGAACATGACGTTCAGCCTGGTTCACTCGCTCCGCTCCGTTCCCTCCGACCTCCGCGAGGCGGCGACGGTCTACCGCTTCAACTGGTGGCAACGGCTACGCAGGGTCGAGCTGCCATTCGCAACCATCGGGCTGGTGTGGAACAGCATGATGAGCATGGCAGGCGGCTGGTTCTTCCTGATGATCAACGAATCGTTCCAACTGGGCCAGCGGGACTTCCGGCTGCCGGGCATCGGCTCGTACATGAGCGTCGCGGTCGAACAAGGGCGCGGCAGCGCGATGGTGCTGGCGATCGTCGCCATGACGACGATGATCGTGGTGCTGGACCAACTGTTGTGGCGTCCGGTTGTCGTGTGGGCGCAGAAGTTTCGCGTGGAAGAAGGTGGCGAGCAGGTGCTTATGACGTCCTGGTTTCTGAACTGGTTCCGCGCATCGCGGCTCATTCGCGCGTTGCGACGGCTGGCCCGCCGGAGCCTTCGCCGATTCACACGGCGACCAGTCACGGTCGCCAGCAGCCCCGCCTCCGAGCCGGTCGCCGCCGAGCGGAGCGCCGGCCGCCTTTCCTTCCTCGCGCTGGGAATTCTGCTCGCTGTCCTCGCCTGGGGCGGCGTGAAGCTCGTACATCTCCTGCACCTGGTGCCGGGCCGGGTGTGGGGCACGTCTATCACGGCAGGGTTCATCACACTCGGCCGGGTCCTCATCTCCACGCTGATCGGCACCGTGTGGGCCCTTCCCGCAGGTATCGCGATTGGCTTGTCCAACCGGCTCTCGCGCGTGCTACAGCCGGTCGTGCAGATCGCCGCCGCATTCCCGGCCCCGATGCTGTTTCCGTTGGTCATCGCGGTCCTGCAGTGGGCCGGCGTCTCGCTCGGCTGGGGCAGCATTCTGCTCATGCTCCTCGGGACGCAGTGGTACATTCTGTTCAACGTCATCGCCGGCGCGACCGCGATCCCGGCGGACCTAAAGGAAGCGGCGCGGAGTTATCGACTTAGCGGCTGGCACCGATTTCGCACGCTGTACTTCCCCGCCGTATTTCCGTATCTCGTGACCGGATGGGTCACGGCCGCGGGAGGCGCATGGAACGCCAGCATCGTCGCGGAATTCGTCACATTCAAGGGACAGACCTTGCGCGCACCGGGGCTCGGCGCGGAAATCAGCGGCGCAGCCGCCAGTGCCGATTTTCCCCACCTGGCAGCCGCCATTCTCGTGATGTCGGTGCTCGTGGTGGCCTTCAACCGGACCGTGTGGCGCTGGTGCTACCGTCTGGCCGAAGAGCGATTCTCGCTCAACAAATGACATGAACGCGCAGCGCGTCAATCCCCGGAAGCAGGCGCAGACTCTGGACGAACCGGAGATCCTGTGCGAGGCGCGTCACGTGTCGCATGACTTCGTCCTGCCCAACGGCAAGCCGCTCCGGGTCCTCGAAGACATCTCCGTTGCGGTCGCCAAAAACGAGGTTGTGGCGCTCCTGGGTCCCTCAGGCTCCGGCAAGTCGACGGTGTTGCGGATCCTCGCGGGCCTGATCAAACCGAGCCACGGTGACGTGCTGTATCGCGGCCAGCCGCTGCATGGCTTGAATCCTGGTGTCGCGATCGTGTTTCAGAGTTTCGCCCTCTTCCCGTGGATGACGGTCAGGCAAAACGTCCAAACCGTGCTGGATGCACGCGGGGTGCCGCAATCGGAAGCCGGCGAGCGCGCCGAGCAGACCATTGGACGCGTGGGCCTGGGCGGCTTTGAGGATGTCTATCCGCGCGAGCTTTCCGGCGGCATGAAGCAGCGGGTCGGCATGGCCCGCGCCCTCGTCGTCGACCCCGAGATCCTCTTCATGGACGAGCCGTTCAGCCAGGTCGACGCGCTGACCGCGGAGAGTCTGCGCGCCGAGGTGCTCGACATCTGGAGCAGGAAGGAGCGCAATCCGTCGTCGATCCTGATGGTCAGCCACGATATTCGGGAAGTCGCGTTCATGGCAGATCGCATTGTCGTGCTGGGTGGCGCGAATCCCGCGCGCGTGCGCACCGTCGTGCGCAACGACCTGCCGCGGCCGCGCGACTACCAGTCCACGGAATGCCTCGCCCTCATCAACGAACTGTACGCGGTCATCACGGGAAGCGAGTTGCCCGACGTCGCCCCTGCGGCGGAGACTCGGGACACGGCATTTGCGGAGCCCCTTCCGCACGTATCTCCCGGCGAGATCGTAGGATTGCTGGAGTATCTCGACGCGCGCGGCGGCAGGGGCGATGTGTTCCGGATTGCCGCGCAAACGAATCAGGAGTTTGGCCACCTGATCACGGTCGTGAAGGCCGCCGAGATGTTGAATTTCGTGGACACCCCCAAGAGCGCGGTGATTCTCGAGTCGGAGGGTCGCCGCTTCGTCCAAGCGCCGCTCGAGCAGCGGAAGAAGATTTGGCGCGCGCAGCTGCTCAAGTTCTCGCTATTCCGCGAGATCGCTGACGTACTCCGGCGACGGAGGAGACACGCTATCGATCGCGACTTTGTGTTGGAGACCATCGTGATGCGCATGCCGCAGGAGAACTACGAGAACGTATTCGAGACGTTCGTGGGCTGGGCCCGTTTCGGAGAGCTGTTCAGCTATGACGAAACGACGGCCACGATCACCCGGTACGAGCGACGACCTTCCGGCCAACCCGCCGTCGAATGAAACAACCAGCGCCCGGGATGCAGCTGCATCCCGGGCGCTGCCTGGATAGGCTCCCCACCGGCTAGTCCGCTCCCACTTCCTCCGGGAACGGGCTCGGTGCCGCTCCGGTACCGGGCAGAGCAGCTTCGACCGGCGGCGTCGGAGGCTGGAAGCCCTCCGGCGGCTCGATCTCGATGTCGTGATACCGGTAAATGCCGGTCCCCGCCGGGATCAGGTGTCCGATGATGATGTTCTCCTTGAGCCCCAAGAGATCGTCCTTGGCCCCGCGGATCGCCGCGTCGGTCAACACGCGCGTCGTCTCCTGGAAGGAGGCGGCGGAGATGAACGACTGCGTCGTCAGGCTCGCCTTCGTGATACCGAGCAGCAACGGCTCGCGGGTGGAAGGCTTACCGCCCTTCTTCACCGTCCGCTCGTTGATCTCCGTGAAGATGAGCTTGTCCACGTTCTCGCCTTCCAGGAAATTGGTGTCGCCCGGATCGACGACTTTCACCTTCTGCAGCATCTGGCGCACGATCACGCCGATGTGCTTGTCGTTGATCTTCACGCCCTGGAGGCGGTACACCTCCTGCACCTCGTTCAGGAGATACTCCTGCACGGCGCGCGGCCCCTTGATCCGCAGGATGTCGTGCGGGTTGACCGGGCCTTCGGTCAGGCGGTCGCCGGCGCGCACGCGGTCGCCCTCGTGCACGCGCAAGTGCTTCCCGGCGGGCACCTCGTACAGCTGCGCCTCGCCTTCCTCGGGATGCACCCAGATCTCGCGCTTGCCGCGCTTGATCTCGCCGAACCGCACGACGCCGTCGACCTCGGAAATCGTCGCCGGATCCTTCGGCCGGCGCGCCTCGAACAGCTCGGCGACGCGTGGCAGACCACCCGTGATGTCGCGCGTCTTGTACGCCTCACGCGACACCTTGGCGAGCACCTGGCCCGCGTACACTTCCTGGCCGTCCTCGACTGTGAGCTGCGCCCCTTCGGGAATGACGAAGTCGCGGAGCCGCTTCTCCTTGTCGCCCTTCTTCTGGACGACTTCGATGTGCGGGTGGAGCTTCTTCTCCCGGTCTTCGATGATCACGCGCTGGCGCCGGCCCGTGATCTCGTCGAGCTCTTCACGCACCGTCTCGTCTTCGACGATGTCGACGAAGCGCACGAGTCCCGCCACATCCGTCATGATCGGGTTCGTGTAGGGATCCCACGTGAACAGGACGCCGTCCTTCGCCACCTGCTGGTCATCCTCGACCATCAGCGTGGCGCCGAGCGGCACCTGAAAGCGTGAATGGACGGACAGCTTCTGCGCCGCCGTCGCATGCGCGCCGGTGCTGTGCGCCGCGGCCTTGAGGATCAGCTCGCCCTCGTAGCTCGTGACCACCTTCTGGCCTTCCGGCGTCTCGACGAACGTGAGCCGGTCACCGTGCTCGATGACGCCCTCGACCTTCGTCTTCCGCACCGTCTGCTCGGCGATGCGTGCCGCCGTGCCGCCGATGTGGAAGGTCCGCAGCGTGAGCTGCGTGCCCGGCTCACCGATCGACTGCGCGGCCAGAATGCCGACCGCTTCGCCGAGGTCTACCATGTCCATCGTGGCGAGGTTGCGGCCGTAGCACATGCGGCACACACCGCGCTTGGCCTCGCACGTGAGCACCGAGCGGATCTTCACCGTCTCGATCCCCGCATCCTCGATGGCCTGCGAGGTCTCTTCGATGACGAGCTTGCCCGCTTCGACCAGCACCTTGGGCCGGCCGTCCTCATCGAGCTCGTGTGGATCCATGACCTCTTCGAGCGCCACGCAGCCAACGATGCGCTCGCGCAACGGCTCGATGATGTCTTCGCCTTCCTTCAGCGCCGACATCTCGAGGCCGAGGATCGTGCCGCAGTCTTCCTCGGTGATGGTGACGTCCTGCGCCACGTCGACGAGCCGCCGCGTCAGATAGCCGGCGTCCGCCGTCTTGAGCGCCGTGTCGGCGAGACCCTTCCGCGCGCCGTGCGTCGAGATGAAGTACTCGAGCACGGAGAGACCTTCGCGGAAGTTCGACTTGATCGGGCTCTCGATGATTTCGCCGATGCCGCCCGTGAGCTTCTTCTGCGGCTTCGCCATCAGCCCGCGCATACCGGCGAGCTGCCGGATCTGGTCGCGCGAGCCGCGGCTGCCGGAGTCGAACATCATGAACACCGGGTTGAAGCCGCCCTTGGACTTCTTCATGGTCGCGACCATCGCCTCGGCGATGTCGTTATTCGCGTGCGTCCAGGCGTCGATCACCTTGTTGTAGCGCTCACCGAACGTGATCTGGCCGGTCGAGTAGGCGCGCTGGAACCGCTCGACGCGCGCTTCGGCGTCGTGCAAGAGCGGCGACTTCTCGGTCGGAATCTCGAGGTCGGCCACGCCGATCGAGACGCCGCCGATGGTGGCGTAGCGAAAGCCGAACTCTTTCAGCTGATCGAGGAACTGCACCGTCGGGGACAGCCCCGCGCGGCGATAGCTCTCGAAGACCAGCTCGGACAGATCCTTCTTCCGCATCACCTTATTCTGGAAGCCCTGCTCGCGCAGCAGCCCCTCGGGGAGAATGCTGTTGAAGATGAAGCGTCCCGCGGTCGTGGCGATCCAGCGCCCCGGACGGCCGGGCCCTTCGTGCCAGGCGTGGATCGGGGAGTGGAACTCGAGCCGCTTCACGGCGATCCCCATCTCCAGCTCCGCCATCGAGCCGATGCGCGGCGCCGTCTTGAGCCCCTCCTCGAAATCCGCCGGCTCCTTGGTGAGGAAGTGACAGCCGAGCACCATGTCCTGGCTCGGCTCCGCCACCGGCCGGCCGTCGGACGGCTTCAGAATGTTGTTGGACGAAATCATCAGCAAGCGCGATTCGAGCTGCGCCTCGAACGAGAGCGGCACGTGCACGGCCATCTGGTCACCGTCGAAGTCGGCGTTGAACGCCGCGCAGACGAGCGGGTGAATCCGGATCGCCTTCCCCTCGACGAGCACCGGCTCGAACGCCTGAATGCCCAGGCGGTGCAGCGTTGGCGCGCGGTTCAAGAGCACGGGATGGTCCTCGATGATCTCCTCGAGGATCTCGTACACTTCCGGCGACTCCTTCTCCACGATCTTCTTCGCGCGCTTCACCGTCTCCGCGATGCCCTTTTCCACCAGCTTGTGGATGATGAAGGGCTTGAACAGCTCGACCGCCATCGCCTTGGGCAGCCCGCACTGGTGCAGCTTCAGCTCCGGACCGACCACGATGACCGAGCGGCCCGAGTAGTCCACGCGCTTGCCGAGCAGGTTCTGACGGAACCGGCCCTGCTTGCCCTTGAGCATGTCGGACAGCGACTTGAGGGGCCGCTTGCCGCGTCCCCGGATCGCCTTGGAGCGGCGGCCGTTGTCGAACAGCGCGTCTACCGCTTCCTGCAGCATCCGCTTCTCGTTGCGGAGAATGACCTCCGGCGCCCGGTGCAGGATCAGCTTCTGCAGCCGGTTGTTGCGGTTGATCACGCGTCGGTACAGATCGTTCAAGTCGGACGTGGCGAAGCGCCCGCCGTCGAGCGGCACCAGCGGCCGCAGGTCGGGCGGAATCACCGGCACGACGTCGAGAATCATCCAGCGCGGATCGTTGCGCTGCTCACCGGCGTTGCCGGAATTGCGCATCGCATCCACGATCTTGAGGCGCTTCAGCATCTGCTTTTTGCGGTGCTGGCTCGTCTCGCCCGCCACGGTCTCACGCAGCTCGTCCGCGAGCTTATCGACGTTGATCCGCTCGAGCAGCGAACGAATCGCGGGTGATCCGATGTCGGCCCGGAAGGCGGTGTCGCCTTCGGTCTTCGCCTTCGTCCGGAGCTCGAGGAACCGGTCCTCGTCCAACAACTCCCGTTCCTGCACTTCCTGCTCGCCCGGCTCAATCACCACGTAATTCGTGTAGTAGATCACGCGCTCCAGGTCGCGCAGCGTCATGTCGAGCAGATTGCCCATCGGCGACGGCAGCGTCTTGAAGAACCAGATGTGCGCCACCGGAACCGCGAGCTCGATGTGACCCATGCGCTCGCGCCGCACCTTGGACAGCGTCACCTCGACGCCGCAGCGGTCGCAGATCACGCCGCGATAGCGGATCCGCTTGTACTTGCCGCAGTGGCACTCCCAGTCCTTCACCGGACCGAAAATGCGCTCGCAGAAGAGCCCATCCCGTTCCGGCTTGAAGGATCGGTAGTTGATCGTCTCGGGCTTCGTGACTTCGCCCCACGACCACCACGTGCGCTGGCCCTGGAGCTCCAGGCGCTCGCGCTCCTTGGCGTCCTTGGGGCCGCGGATCTCCTCGGGGGAGGCGATCCGGATCTGGATATAGTCGAAGCTCGCGCTCTTGGGCTCGTGGCCGCTACGGAAATCGATCACTTATTCCTCCACGTCTTCAGTAGTGCCGAGTGTCACCTTCAACCCGAGGGCCTGCAGCTCCTTCACCAGCACGTTGAAGGACTCCGGAATCCCGGGCTTCGGCAGGTTCTGCCCCTTCACGATCGCCTCGTACACACGGCTGCGGCCGTTCACGTCGTCCGACTTGACCGTCAGAATCTCCTGCAGCGTGTGCGCGGCGCCGTAGGCTTCGAGCGCCCACACTTCCATTTCGCCGAACCGCTGGCCGCCGAACTGCGCCTTGCCGGCGAGCGGCTGCTGCGTGACCAGCGAGTACGGCCCGATGGAGCGGGCGTGAATCTTGTCGTCCACGAGGTGCGACAGCTTCATCATATAAATCGAGCCGACCGTCACCTCGGACTCGAACAGCTCGCCGGTGCGGCCGTCGCGCAGCCGGCACTTCCCGACGGGCGACAACCCGGCGGCTGCGAGCAGCTCGTCCGCCGCGGCGTCCACATCGGCCTCGGACTTGGCGCCGAACAGCGCCGCGAGCGCGGGCCGTCCCGTCGCCTCGAGCACCTCCGCCGGCTTGTCCTTGCTCAGGAACTTCTCGATCTCCTTGAGACCGGACTTGAGCGATCCCTTTTCGTCGGTCGTTTCGAGCTTCGCGTTGTGCGTTTCCTGCTCGATGCGGCGTTGCGCCAGCTCGCGCTCCGCCAGCGCCTTGCCGGCGAACTTGAGGAAGTCGACGATCTGGTGGTGCACCTCCCGCGTCTCGGCCGACACGCTGCGACCGCCGAGCAGCTCGACGCCGGCTGTCCCGATATCGGGACGGTCGCCGTTGGTGGCTGGCAGCCGCCGCAGATCGGACACGATCTGTAGCACGCGCTCGGAGTCGAGCGCCGGCGGGCGAACGTCCAGCCGCAGGCTGTCCGCGGCCCACGTCAGGCCCGCCAGCCGCAGCAGCACGCCGATCTCCGTTTCATTCGCGCCCTGGAAGACCGGCGTCTTGGCGCCGAAGCCGAGCAGCCGCGCCGCCCAGCCGAGGTGCGTCTCCAGGATCTGTCCGACGTTCATGCGGCTCGGCACGCCGAGCGGGTTCAGCACGATGTCCACCGGCGTTCCGTCCGGCAGGAACGGCATATCCTCTTCCGGCACGATCCGCGCGATGATGCCCTTGTTGCCGTGGCGGCCGGCCATCTTGTCGCCGACCGAGATCTTCCGTTTCTCGGCGACGTACACCTTCACCAGCTGGATGACGCCCGGCGGCAGCTCGTCCGGCTGGAGAATCTTGTCGATCTGATCTTCCGACTTCTCCTCGATCTTGGCGCGCTCCGCGCCGGCCGCGTCGAGCACGGCCCGCAGCTTTTCGTTCACCGACTTGTTGGCGACGCGCAGCGTCTTGAGATCGACGTCGGGGAAGTTGATCTCACTGAGCTGCTGCCGGCTGAGCTTGGTGCCGGCCGGCAGAAACTCCTCGACCGTCCCCGCCTTCAGCATCAGCCCGACTTCCTGATTCGCGAGCAGCTCGGCCATCTCGGCGAACATCGCCTCGGAGATCCGCGCCTTCTCTTCCGTTTCGAGCCGGCGCACTTCGCCGATGCGCTCGCCGCGGTCCTTCTCGACGACCTGGTCCTCGATGCGCGAGAAGATCTTCACGTCGATGACGACGCCCTCCATCCCCGGCGGCACCTTCAGCGACGAGTCCTTCACGTCCTTCGCCTTCTCGCCGAAGATCGCGGTGAGGAGCTTCTCTTCGGGCGACAGCTCCGTCTCGCCCTTGGGAGTGATCTTGCCGACGAGGATGTCGCCCGCTTTCACGTGCGCACCGATGCGGACGATCCCCCGCTCGTCGAGGTCCACGAGGGACTCTTCGGCGACGTTGGGAATCTCCCGGGTGATCTCTTCACGCCCGCGCTTGGTATCGCGGACGTGCAGCTCGAGCTCCTGGATGTGGATCGACGAGTAGACGTCGTCCTTCACGAGGCGCTCGGAGAGCACGATCGCATCCTCGAAGTTGTGTCCGTACCACGGCATGAAGGCGACGGTGACGTTGGCGCCGAGCGCGAGATCACCGCGCTCCGTGCCGGCGCCGTCCGCGATGATCTGACCCGCTTTCACCTTCTGGCCCATGTGCACGAGCGGCCGCTGGTTGGTGGCCGTGTCCTGGTTCGTCCGCCAGAACTTCTTGAGGCGGAAGCGGTCGTGCTGCTTGAGCCGGGCCAGCGGATGATCCCCGTTGCTGCCGGGCTTCGTGTCCTCGTCGCCGGCGTCGATGATGATCTCATCGGCCGTGACCCGCGTGACGACGCCACCCCGGCGGGCGATGACGACCGCCCCGGAGTCGCGGGCCACTTTATCCTCGAGTCCCGTGCCCACCAGCGGCGCCTGCGGGAAGAGGAGCGGCACGGACTGCCGCTGCATGTTCGACCCCATGAGCGCGCGGTTCGCGTCGTCGTGCTCGAGGAACGGAATCAGCGCGGCGGCGATCGACACGAGCTGCTCGGGGGCCACATCCATGAAGTCGATGCGGTTCGGCGGCAGCAGCGGGTAGTCGTCTCGTTTCCGGCACAGCACCAGCTCGTCGGCGAAGCGGCCATCGGGCGTGAGCTTCGCGTTGGCCTGCGCCACCGCGTAATCCTCTTCCTCCGACGCCGACAGCCAGCGTGTCTCGTCGGTCACCTTGCCGTCCTTCACGACCCGATACGGCGTCTCGATGAAGCCGAGCTCGTTGACGCGGGCGTAGCACGAGAGGCTCGTGATGAGTCCGATGTTCGGACCTTCCGGCGTCTCGATCGGGCACATGCGGCCATACTGGCTGTAGTGCACGTCGCGGACTTCGAAACCGGCGCGCTCCCGCGTCAGGCCGCCCGGTCCGAGCGCCGACAACCGGCGCTTGTGCGTCAGCTCGGCGAGCGGGTTCGTCTGGTCCATGAACTGCGACAGCTGCGAGCTGCCGAAGAACGCCTGGATGACGGCGCTCACGGTGCGCGCGTTGACCAGATCATCGAGCGTGATCCGCTCGGGA
>WNFA01010976.1_pt1 | contig 15226 bp, 20 predicted proteins | sample 5400481 | NCBI WGS metagenome assembly WNFA01 (sample SAMN13153340, study PRJNA577476) | soil metagenome | isolation source: 120 cm saprolite under Douglas fir tree site 2 hole 1 replicate 2 | place: USA:California | collected 2015-04-18
ACGAAATGGCGACCACGAGCTTGCCTTCGACCGAGTACGGCATGCACTCAATTTAGCACTGTGGAGCGGGTGATGGGAATCGAACCCACGTTCATAGCTTGGGAAGCTATTGTTCTGCCATTGAACTACACCCGCGTGGCGGGGAATTCTACCGCTCAGGCTTTCGTGATGAGCATGAATAGCGCAGCCAGGGCCGCAAGGCTCAGCGCAGCGTGCAGCTTCGCAAGCCTCGCCATCATCTGCGCCGCACCTTTCGGATCAGCGCGCGGCTCAATTCCGGCAAGACGGCGGGTCAGGGGCAGCACTGCGAACACCTGCAATGCAGCCGCTGCTCCGAGAACCGTCCCGCCGGCCAGCCACCACATGGCTCCGCCTGCCGATCCGGCAAGCATTGCGGCCAACGAGCCGATGACGCCGAGAGAGGCCTGAAAAATGGCCGGCCTGGGGTGCGATGCCAGGACGTGGGTGTCGGCCAACTCGGTTCCGCCCTCGTCCATCGCAGGGTGCCCGACAAGACTGACGTAGGTGGCGGCCCCCGCGAAAAGTGCGCAGCAGAACAAGGCGACATTCTGGGACGCAAATTGAACCAGCAGCAGCGTTGAATTCATCGCATCTCTCCTCTTTTTGGCGCCAGTCTAATGCGAAGGCGGCGTGGATGCTGAGGTATGATTGTTTCCATGATCAGGGTAACGGTAAACGGCGACGCCCAGCGCTTTGACGGGCCGCTCGATGTGGCGGCGCTGCTCGCAAGGCTCGACTGCAAAGGCAAAAAGGTGGCGGTGGAGCGAAACGGCGAGATCGTCCCAAGGAGCGCCCACGGCAGCACTTTGATTGCCGACGGCGATCGGCTGGAGATCGTCGTGGCGGTCGGCGGTGGCTAGCATGAAGGACTCCCTCGTCGTCGCCGGCAGCAGCGACGGCTCGCGCCTGCTCATCGGCACCGGCAAATACCGCGACTTCGCCGAGACGCGCGCCGCGGTCGAGGCGTCAGGGGCGCAGATCGTCACGGTGGCGATCCGGCGCACCAACATCGGCCAGAACCCCAACGCGCCGAGCCTGCTCGAGGCGCTGCCGCCTTCGAAGTACACCTATCTGCCGAATACGGCCGGCTGCTACAACGCCGCTGACGCAGTACGCACCTTGCGCCTCGCGCGCGAGTTGCTCGACGGCCACGACCTCGTCAAGCTGGAGGTCCTCGGCGACCCGCACACGCTCTACCCGAACATGCCCGAAACCTTGAAGGCCGCGCAGCAGCTGGTCAAGGAAGGCTTCAAGGTGATGGTGTACTGCTCCGACGACCCGATCCAGGCGCAGATGCTGGAAGCCGCCGGCTGCGTCGCCGTCATGCCGCTTGCCTCGCTCATCGGCTCGGGCATGGGGATTCTCAATCCCTGGAACCTGCAGCTCGTGATCGATAAAGTGAAGGTGCCGGTACTCGTGGACGCGGGGGTCGGCACGGCCTCCGATGCCGCGATCGCGATGGAGCTCGGCTGCGACGGCGTGCTGATGAACACCGCGATCGCCGCGGCAAAAGATCCCGTGCGGATGGCCAAAGCGATGAAGAAGGCGGTCGAGGCCGGACGCGAAGCCTTCCTCGCCGGCCGCATGCCGAAGAAGCTCTACAGCGCCGCCCCCAGCTCGCCGGTCGAAGGGACTATCCCGTCCTCGCAGCCCAAGGCTGCTTGAACAGACCGATCAGAAGCTACGTCCTGCGCCAAGGCAGGACCACGGCCGCACAGCAAAGGGCGCTTGAAGAGCTCTTTCCAAAGTATGGTTTGCCGTTTCAACCGGAAACGATCGATTCAGGAAAAATCTTTGGCCGCATTGCGCCCCTGGTTCTGGAAATCGGGTCGGGGATGGGCGAGACCACCGCAGCGATCGCCAGGGCGAAGCCCGAGGCCGATTTCCTCGCCGTAGAGGTGCATGGTCCGGGCGTCGGCAGCCTGCTCAACCGCATCGCCGCCGACGGACTCGCCAACGTGCGCGTCATCCGGCACGACGCGGTGGAGGTGCTCACGCGCATGATTCCCGACGGCGCGCTCGCCGCGATTCATCTGTTCTTTCCCGATCCCTGGCCGAAGAAGCGGCATCACAAGCGCCGCCTGGTGCAGCCGGAGTTCGCCGCCCTCGCCGCGCGCAAGCTCGTCCCCGAGGGCATCCTGCATGCCGCCACCGATTGGCCAGAGTATGCGGAGCACATGAATTCGGTTTTTATGAATGAAACGCTTCTGGAGCCGGCGCCGTCCGGTTTTGTCGAAAGATTCGCCACCAAGTTCGAGACGCGCGGCAGACGCCTCGGGCACCCGATCCGCGATCTCTTTTTCAGGCGAAAATAAGGCCATGGCAGAGCACGGCTTTGCGCTTTTCGCCACGCCGATCGGACGCTGCGCCATCGTGTGGGGCGAGCGCGGCATCGTCGCCGTGCGATTGCCCGAGCGGCGCGACAGCGAGACCCGGGCGCGGATCCTGACGCGCTTTCCGCACGCGCGCGAGGCGCCGCCGCCGCGGCCCGTGCAGGATGCGCTCGAGCATTCCTTGCGGCAGCACGACCACGTACGGCGAAATCGCAGCGCGGCTGAACGAGCGTGGCTCGGCGCGCGACGTGGGCGTGGCGCTCGCCCGCAATCCCTTCGCGATCGTGGTGCCCTGCCATCGCGTGCTTGCGGCGGGCGGAAAAGCAGGCGGCTTCTCCGCCATGGGCGGGCTCAAGACGAAGCTTCGGCTGCTGATGATCGAGCGGGCGCTCCCTCAAGGAATATTTGAAGCAGTTCGTTGAGGAAGTGCCGCCCGCGCTCGCTCGGGCGGATGCGTTTCCAGCCGCGCTCGATCAGGCCCTGGTTTTCCGCCTTTGCAAGTTTCGCTTCGACCACCGCAAGCGGCAAACCGGTGCGCTCCGCGAACAACGCTATGGGAAAACCCTCCACCAGCCGCAGCGCGTTAAGCATGAACTCGAAGGGAATCTCCTTCGCCGGCACCTCGCGGTCCTCGACCAGAGAGTTCTTTGAAAGCAGATATTCCTTGGGCTGCTTGATGCGCGAATGCCGCGTGATGCGGTCGGGGAAACTCATCTTGCCGTGCGCGCCGGCGCCGATGCCGACGTAGTCGCCGAATTCCCAGTAGTTGACATTATGGCGTCAGCGATGCCCCGAGCGCGCGAAAGCCGAGGTCTCGTAATGCCCATAGCCCGCGGCGCAGAGCACGTCCTCCACGGCCAGCTGCATGTCGGCGCTCTCGTCATGCTGAGGCAGCTGCGGCGGCTTGCTCCAGAACACGGTGTTGGGCTCGATCGTCAGCTGGTAGGCCGAGACGTGCGGCACGCCCAGGCGCACGGCCTCTTCGATGTCGGAACGCGCCGTCGCAAGCGTCTGGCCGGGCAGCCCGTACATCAGGTCGAGATTCACGTTGTCGAAGCTGTGCAGCGCCGCGGCGACGGCGCGGCGCGCCTCGTCGGCGCCGTGGATGCGGCCGAGAGCCGCGAGCATGCGATCGTCGAAGCTTTGCACGCCGACCGAGATGCGGTTCACGCCCGCCTGCCTGAAGCCGGCGAAGCGCGCCGCTTCGACCGTGCCCGGATTTGCTTCGAGCGTGATTTCCGCCCCCGGCTCGAGCTGCAGGCGCGCGCGCACGCCGGAAAGCAGCGTCTCGATCGATTCGGGCGAAAACAGGCTCGGCGTGCCGCCGCCGATGAATACGCTGCAAATGCGCCTGCCCCACACCGACGGAAGACAGTCCTCGAGATCGCTAATCAGTCTTTCAACGTACTCGCGCTCGGGGAGCTCACCGCTGCGCTCGTGCGAGTTGAAGTCGCAGTACGGGCATTTACGCACGCACCAAGGGATGTGAGCGTAGAGCGCGAGCGGAGGCAGGATCTCCAGCCTGACTTTCCCGGGCTTGCTAAGGACGACTGGATCCATTCAATAGCTCTAGAAGCTTCGCCAGCGCCTGTCCGCGGTGGCTGATGCGGTTTTTCTCCGCGGGATCGAGCTCCGCCGCCGTCACTCCCCGCTCGGGCAGCAGGAACAGCGGGTCGTAGCCGAAGCCGTTTCTGCCGCGCGGGGCGCGGGCGATCTCGCCTCTCCAGATGCCTTCGGCGACGAGCGGGCGCGGGTCGCCGGGATGCCGCAGCATGACCATGACGCAGCAATAATAAGCTTTGCGGTTTTGCCTCACGTTCAAAAGAATTTTTTCGTTGTTTCGAGCGTCCCGCTCCTCGCGGCCGCCCTCGCGCCCAGCGTAGTAGGCCGAGTGCACGCCCGGCTCGCCGCCGAGGGCATCGACGCACAGTCCCGAGTCATCCGCAAGCGCGGGCAAGCCTGCCGCCCGGCTCGCGTGCCGGGCCTTGGCGAGGGCGTTCTCCAGGAAGGTCGCGTGCGGCTCGTCCGCCTCGCCGACGCCGAGCGCCGACTGCGGTACGACTTCAATCGACCACGGCGCGAGCAGTGCCCCGATCTCGCTCAGCTTGCCGGGATTGTTGCTGGCCAGAACGAGCTTCACTGCGCGAGCGCGCGACGCTGATGCGCGATCAATTCGGCGATGCCCTGCTCCCCTAGTGCAAGAAGCGCGTCCGCCTCGGCGCGCGAGAACGGCTCGCCCTCCGCGGTTCCCTGCAGCTCGACGAAGCGGCCGGCGCCGGTCATCAGGACGTTCATGACTGCAGCCACGTGAGGGCGTCGTGCACTGCGACAAACGCACCGGTGATCGCCGCGGTACGGGTGCCGCCGTCGGCCTGCAGCACATCGCAGTCCACCTGAATGCTGCGCGCACCCAGTGCCGACAGGTCGATCACTGCACGCAGCGCCCGGCCGATGAGACGCTGGATCTCCTGCGTGCGCCCGGTCTGCCGGCCGCGCGCCGCTTCGCGCTCGGTGCGCGTATTGGTCGAGCGCGGCAGCATGCCGTACTCGGCGCTCACCCAGCCGCGGCCGCTCTCCTTGAGGAACGCCGGCACGCGCTCCTCCACGCTCGCCGTGCAAAGCACCCGCGTATCGCCGAATTCCACCAGCACCGAGCCCTCGGCGTGCCGCGTGTAGCGCCGCTGGATTCGCACCGGACGCAGTTCGCCGGGCTTCCTGCCGCTTGGCCTCATCGCGGCGCGTTCTTGCGCAGCGCCGCCTTGATCTCGGCGATCGCCTTCTCGATGTCCTCGTCGGACATGCGCAGGAAATCGAGGTCGGTGGCGGTGAAGTCCTGCACGTCGGTCGCGGGTTCGCGTTGCGGAACGGTCTGCGGGGCATCGGCGACGGCGCCCTCGTCCTCGCCCCAGGCCAGCGCCACGACGGAGAGATTATCGGACTCGTCTCCGGCCCTCATTTCGGCGAGCGCCATGAGATCGGGAATCGCCTGGCCGAGCGGGTTGGCGATGAAACCGTGCACCAGCTGGCGCTGGGTGAGCGGCCCCCAGAAGCCGTCCGAGCAGAGCAGCAGCACGTCGTTTTTTGCCAGCCGGGCGCTTGCGCCCGCCGGCCGGGGAGCCTGGTAGCCGCCGAGGGTTTGCAGCAGCCGGTTGCGCTCGGGATGCGAGGCGATCGCCTCCTCGCGGATGCGGCCCTCGTCCACCAGCTGCTGCACCACCGTGTCATCGCGTGTGCGAGCGAGCACACGGCCTTCGCGCAGCAGATAAAGCCGGCAATCGCCGACATTGCTCCAGTAGGCATGGCCGTCCTGCACTACGCAGGCTATGAGCACCGTGCGCGGCATGTCGGACAGCTGGAGCTTCTCCGTCTGCCGCACGATGGCCTCGTGCGCGGCGGCCATCGTGCGGGAGAGAAACCGCGCCGGGTCGGCGAGCCTCGGGCGTGCCTCGCGCAGGAACGCCTCGCCGAGGTACTCGATCGCGAGGTGCGCGGCGATTTCGCCGTGCAGGTGCCCGCCGAGGCCGTCAGCCACCGCCATGAGCAGCGCGCCCGGCGACTCCCAGTGGCCGACGCGATCCTCATTGATGCGCCGCATGCCGCGCCGGCTGTCGTGCACGATGGCGAACTTCACGACCGCAGGGCCTTCTGCAGCGCGAACACGCTCTGCGGCCGGTCGACGTGATGCAGCTGCAGGCACCAGTCCACCGTTTCGAGCAGCTCGTGGGAATACTTTCCCTCCCATACGCGCCGCGCCGGCCCCAGCTTGTCGTTTTTCAGGCGCTGATCGGCAGGCTGCAGCAGCGCGTTGCCCAGGCAGGCATACATGGTGGCACCGACCGAGTAGATATCGCTCCAGGGACCGAGCACCTCGCGATCGACATGCTGCTCGGGCGAGGCGAACCCCGGCGTGAAGGTCTGCGGCAGTTTCATGCCCTCTGCCGAAAACGCCTGGCGCGCGGCGCCGAAGTCGAGCAGCACCGGCGTGCCGTCGTTGCGCAAGTACACGTTCGACGGCTTGATGTCGAGGTGCAGGAGCTTGTTCGAATGCACTTCGCGCAGGCCGTTGAGCAGCTGGGCGAAGGTGGCGCGGATCCAGGCCTCCTCGAGCGCGCCGCGGTGCCGGCCAATGTGATCGTGCAGCGTGCGGCCGCGTTCGTAGCGCATCACGAGATAGACCGTCTCGTTGGCGCGGAAGAAATTGAGCACGCGCACGATATTGGGATGCGACAGGCCCGCGAGCGCACGACCTTCCTCGAAGAAGGATTTCATGCCGACGCGGAAGGTCGCCAGGTCCTGCTCCGGGATGCGCGGATACGACTCGCCGTTCGCGCGCAAGGCGAGCGTCGAGGGCAGGTACTCCTTGATCGCGACCGGCGCCTCATTCTCATCGTGAGCGAGGTACACGAACGAGAAGCCGCCGGAGGCGAGAAGGCGGACGATGCGGTAGTTCTCGAGCTGCGTGCCTACCGGAATCGGCTCGTTGACTTGCCCGCCTGGCTGGTTGGCTTGGGACGGCATCTCCTCCTATGATAACGAAATGATCCAGAGCATGACCGGCTACGCCGCCGCAGCGGCCGATTCGCCCCGCGGCACGCTCAGCCTCGAGTTGCGCTCGGTGAACGCGCGCTTCCTCGATCTGCAGTTCCGCGTCGCGGAGGAGCTGCGCCCGCTCGGCCGAGGAAGCGCGCAAGGCGTTCCCGGACGCGGCGCCGCTGCGCGTGGCAGACGTCTTGCGATGGCCTGGCATGGTGGCGGAGCCCGAGGCCGACGAAGACAAGCTGCGCGCCATCGCCGAGCGGCTGTGCCGCGGGGCGCTGGACGAGCTGGTGGCGGCGCGCGCCCGCGAGGGCGCGAAGCTCGCCGCGAGCATCGGCGAGCGCATCGTCGCCATGCGCCGGCGCATCGAGGAGGTGGCGCCGCTCGTGCCGCAATCGCTCGCCGCTTACCAGGCCAAGCTCGCCGAGCGGCTGCGCGAGGCGCTTGGCACGGCGGACGACGACCGTGTGCGCGCGGAGCTGGCGGTGTTTGCCGCCAAGATCGACGTCGACGAAGAGCTGGAGCGCCTGCGCGCGCACCTCGGCGAGGCCGAGCGCACGCTCAAGCAGGGCGGGGCGGTCGGCAAGCGGCTCGACTTCATCGCCCAGGAGCTCAATCGCGAGGCCAACACGCTCGCCTCGAAGGCGGCGAGCCAGCCGCTGTCCGACTGCGCGCTCGAGCTCAAGCTCCTGGTCGAGCAGATCCGTGAGCAGGCGCAGAACATCGAATGAGCGGGCTTCTGTTCGTGATCACCGCGCCGTCGGGGGCGGGCAAGACGTCGCTGATCGACGCGCTGATGCGGGAGGACCCGAGCCTCAAGTTCTCCGTCTCGTACACCACGCGCCCGCCACGCCCGGGCGAGAAGGATGGCGTCGACTACCACTTCGTCGACGACGCGACGTTCCTCGCCATGCGCAGCCGCGGCGAGTTTCTCGAGAGCGCCGAGGTGCACGGCTACCGCTACGGCACTTCGAAGAAGGTGATCCTCGATGCGCTGGAGCGCGGCGACAACCTGATCCTCGAAATTGACTGGCAAGGGGCGCAGCAGGTGCGCAAGCTCTATCCCGACACGGTCGGCATCTTCATCCTGCCGCCTTCGATCGAGGAGCTGGAGCGGCGCATGCGCGCCCGCGGGCAGGATGCCGAGGACGTCATCCAGCGCCGTATGCAGAACGCGCGCGAGGAGTTGTCGCACGCCGGCGAGTTTAAATACGCTATAATTAACAATCACTTCGACAACGCTCGGCAGCAGCTCGCCGACATCATCCGCACTGAGCGCAAAAAACATGGCCCGCATCACCGTTGACGATTGCCTGAAGAGAATTCCCAACCGCTTCCAGCTCACGCTGGCGGCGACTTACCGCGCGCGCCAACTCAGCGCCGGCGCTTCGCCGCTGGTCGAGCCGAACCGCGACAAATCGACCGTGATCGCGCTGCGCGAGATCGCCACCGGCAAGGTAGGCACCGAAGTACTGAAGAAGAATCCGACCCCGCCCGCAACGGGCTTGTAAGAGAATGGGGTCGGATCTGACCCCATGGCTGCTGCAGTCTCATTGCCGAATCCCGACCGCTTCGGCTACCTGAAGCCGAAGGACGTCGCGCGCCTCGCCGAGGCTTACCGATTCTCGGAGGCGGCGCATGCCGGGCAGACGCGCCAGTCGGGCGACCCGTACATCTCGCACCCCCTGGCCGTCGCCGAGATCCTCGCCGACTGGCATCTCGACGGGCAGACGCTGATGGCGGCGCTGCTGCACGACGTGACCGAGGACACCTCGGTCACCAACGACGAGATCTCCGACACCTTCGGCAAGCCGGTCGCCGAGCTGGTCGACGGCGTCTCCAAGCTCGACCGCATCGAGTTCCAGAGCGCCGAGGACGCGCAGGCCGAGAACTTCCGCAAGATGCTGCTCGCCATGGCGCGCGACGTGCGCGTTATCCTGATCAAGCTCGCGGACCGGCTTCACAACATGCGCACGCTCGGCGCGGTGCCGCCCGCCAAGCGCCGCCGCATCGCGCGCGAGACGATGGAGATCTATGCCCCCATCGCCAACCGGCTCGGGCTGAACAGCCTGTACCACGAGCTGCAGGAGCTCGCCTTCTCGCACCTCTATCCGTCGCGCTACAAGGTGCTTTCCAAGGCCACCAAGGCAGCGCGCGGCAACCGGCGCGAGATGATCGGCAGGACGCTGGAAGCGGTCAAGCGCAAGCTGTCAGAAAGTGGCGTCGAGGCCACCGTGCAGGGCCGCGAGAAGCACGTGTACTCGACCTACCGCAAGATGATCGAGAAGCATCTTTCGTTTTCCGAGGTCCACGATATCTTCGGCTGCCGGGTGGTCGTCAAGGACGTGCCGGCCTGCTACCTCGCGCTCGGCGCGCTGCATTCCCTCTACAAGCCGATCCCCGGCAAGTTCAAGGACTACATCGCCATTCCGAAGGCGAACGGCTATCAGTCGCTGCACACCGACTTGATCGGCCCCTACGGCGTGCCGCTGGAGGTCCAGGTGCGCACCGAGCAGATGCACCGCATCGCCGAGTCCGGCGTCGCCTCGCACTGGATCTACAAGGACGACACCGACAAGCTCTCCGAGCTGCAGAAGCAGACGCACCGCTGGCTGCAGTCGCTGCTCGAGATCCAGCACCAGTCGGGCGATCCGCAGGAGTTCCTCGAGCATGTCAAGGTGGACCTGTTCCCGGACGAGGTCTACGTGTTCACGCCCAAGGGCAAGATTCTCTCGCTGCCGCGCGGCGCGACCGCGGTGGACTTCGCCTACGTCGTGCACACCGACATCGGCAACCGCTGCGTGGCGGCGAAGGTCAACGGCGAGCTGGTCCCGCTGCGCACCGAGCTGAGGAACGGCGACCGCGTCGAGATCATCACCGCCAGCCACGCCAAGCCCAACCCGGGATGGCTGCAGTACGTGCGCACGGCCAAGGCGCGCTCCAACATCCGCCACTTCCTGAAGACCATGCAGTACGAGGAGTCGGCCGGGCTCGGCGAGCGGCTGCTCGATCAGGCGATCAAGGCGCTGAACGGCTCGCTCGCCGAGGTCGACGACGCCAGCTGGGAGCGCGTCGTGCGCGACGGCGGCGCCCGCTCGCGCGAGGAGCTGCTTGCCGATATCGGCCTCGGCAAGCGCCTGCCGGCGGTGGTAGCGCGGCGGCTGCTCAAGCGCGGCGACACCACCCGCGAGGACGCGAAGCCCGGGGGCAGCGTAGTGATCCGCGGCACGGAGGGCATGGCGGTGCAGCTCGCCACCTGCTGCCGGCCGATTCCCGGCGATGCGATCGTCGGCTCGATCAAGAAGGGCCAGGGTCTGGTGGTGCACGCCTCCGATTGCGGGAGCATCGTGCGCTCGCGCAAGAACGAGCCCGATCAATGGATCGACGTCGAGTGGGATCCGCGCACCACGCGGCTTTTCCAGGCGGCAATCAACGTCATGGTGGAGAACCACCGCGGCGTGCTCGCCAAGGTCGCGTCCGAAATCGCGGAAGCCGGCTCGAACATCGACTCGATCACCATGGCAGAGGACCGCGCGGTCTTCACCAACATGCACTTCGTGGTCGAGGTTGCCAATCGCCAGCACCTCGCGCGCGTGATGCGCGCGCTGCGGCGACTCCCCGACGTGAAAAAGATTACGCGGGTGCGCGAGTAGTCATTTGATGGGGATGTTGAGCACGACATCGCCGCGCAGCACCTGAAGCTGCACGCGTCCCGACGCGCGCAATGCCTTCGCCAGGTCCGGCAGCGACGTGACGCGGCGCTGGTTGACGGCGATGATGAGGTCGCTTCCCCTCAAGCCATGGCTGTATGCGGGCGACCCCTCCTGGACCGACGTGATCAGCACGGCGCGGTTACGCCCGGGTAGCCCCCGTCGCTCGGCTTCGGTCAGCGACGCGCCCGCCAGCTCGGGGATGGACTCGCCCCCGGGGGCCTGCCCCTTCTCGATCTCGCCGATCCTTGCCTTGACGGTGTGCGTTTCCTTGCCGCGCTGCACGCGCAACTCCACCGTCTCGCCCACCGGCACCACGCCAAGGCGCGCGCGCAGCTCCGCGGCGCTGCGCACTGGACGCCCGTTCAGACCGCTGATCACGTCGCCCTCGCGCACTCCTGCCTGCTCGGCCGGGGATTTCGGCTGCACTTCCGCGACCTGCGCGCCTTCCCCGCCCTGGATGTCCGTCATGCTGATGCCCAGCCGCCCGCGCTTCACCTCGCCGAAGCGAACGAGCTGGTCCATCACCGCGCGCGCGAGCGCCGAGGGCACCGCAAAGCCAATGCCGACGTTGCCACCGGCGGGACCGATGATCGCGGAGTTGATCCCGACCAGCTCGCCCTTCAGATTGACGAGCGCGCCGCCTGAATTGCCGGGATTGATGGGCGCATCGGTCTGGATGAAGTGCTCGAAGCCCTCCATCGACAGGCCGCTCCTGCCGAGCGCCGAAACGATGCCCGAGGTCGCCGTCTGCCCCAGGCCGAACGGGTTGCCGATCGCAACCACGAAATCACCGACCCGCAGCGCATCGGAATCGCCCCACTTCGCCTCCGCCAGGTTCCCCGGCTGCACCTTGACGAGCGCGACGTCGGTGCCCGGGTCGGAGCCGACCAGCTGCGCCGGCAGCCTGCGGTTGTCCTTCAGCGTGATCACCACCTCGCGCGCATCTTTCACCACGTGCGCATTGGTGATGACGTAGCCGTTCTTCGCGTCGACGATCACGCCTGATCCGGCCGCGATCTGCGGCCTCGCCTGCTCGAGACCGCCGAAGAACCGCCTGAAGAACGGATCGCTCAGCAACGGATTCTGCTCGTCCGGACTCTTCTGCAGCACCGCGATGTTTACCACCGCCGGCGTCACCTTCTCGAGCAGCGGCGCGAGCGTCGGCACGCCGTCGCGCGTCGCGACGCCCGCCAGCTGCGCATGCGCGGCGCCGGCAAGCGCCAAGGAGGCGATGAGAAGAGATCCTGGCTGGGTCGTGGATAAACGACGTCGACGAAGGCTCAGTCGCTCATGACATTCGGGAACACTATGCCGAAGGTCAGAATGCAGATCGCGAGCTTGAGGATGAAAACCACCTTCTGGCGGGGCTTCATCTGCTTGAACGGCGTGCCCTCCTGCTTCGGCTTTTCCATGAGCAACCCCCATTCCAGCAGGCAGTGTATGACATGCCGCCAGTGGCTCCCTTGCGCCAAGCTGACTGCGCAGGAATGCGGTCACGCCGTGGCGGGCTGCTTCAGCACGCGTCGGATCGTCCCGGCAAGAATGTTCTTGCTGTACGGCTTGGTGATATAGCCGTCCGCGCCCAGCCCGAGTCCCCTGCGGATGTCGTCGGGGTCGCTCTTTGCCGTGAGCATCACGATCGGCAGCATGGCGTAGATCGGGTGCCGGCGCATCTTCGCCAGGAGATCGAAGCCATCGCCGTCGGGCAGCATGACGTCGAGAACCAGGATATCGGGTGTGCCGTGGTCCAGCAGCGAATGCAGGAGCGCATTCACCGAGTCCGCGATGCGCACCACGTATCCGGCCATCGTTACTCTGAGATCGGCGAGCGCCAGCTGGTCGGGGTCATCCTCGACGATGAGGACGACGGTCTCGGCGGGCGGCTTCTCGACGCCGGCGCGGTTCTTCAGACGGTCCTCGGCGATATAGACGCCGTCGCGCGACAGTTTGCCGCCGACCTCCAAGGCGTCCCGGTCCAGACGGATCGTGTCTTCTTCCACCAGGGCACGCGCTTTCGCGTCCGCCGCGGAAAGATCGAGGTCGTACTCGACCGCGGTCTGCTTCGAGCGCAGTAAATCGAGCTCCTCGAGCTCGCCCAGCCACTCGTCGAGCAGGTCATCCGGATACTCGCGCAAGCAGCCGCGCACGACGTCGACGTGCGCCTCGGTCTCGATCAGCCAGAGAATGCGCCGGTACTCGGCCGGGATCGCCACGTCCTGGCTCTCCCAGGCCTTGCGGCCTGCTTCGGTGAGTCGATAGATTTTTCCCTCTTTGAGCATCCGGTCCGACCTCCCCTGAGAAGTCTAGGCCAACCGCGAGGAAACCAACAAACGCGGTGTAAAGTTCCAAGCCGGATGGGCTCCTTTTTGCGTCATGCCGGCTGCATCTTGATCTGGCTGTCCGGCGTCACCGCCCTGGCGCAGGAGTACCCCGCTCGCCCGATTCGTCTGATCGTGCCGATCGGTGCGGGGGGCGGCACCGATATCCTCGCGCGTCATGTCGCGCAAAAGCTGGGTGACCGGTTCCGCCAGGCTGCGATCGTCGAGAACCGTCCGGGGGCGGGCTCGCTGATCGGCACCGAGTATGTCGCCAAAGCCGCGCCTGACGGATACACCCTGCTCGTTGGCGGCATCTTCAACATGGTCATGAACCGCGCGCTGCTCAAGAATCTGACCTATGAGCCGCTGCGCGACTTCGTACCGCTCGGCTATATCTCCGCCTATCCGTTCGTGCTGGTGGCGCGTGCCGATTTGCCTGGCTCCAGCCTGAAGGAGCTCGTGCAGTACGCGAAAGAACGGCCCGGGAAGCTCACCTATGGCTCGGCGGGCCTCGGCACGCTGCAACACGTCTGGGGAACGATCCTGTTCAAGAGCCTTGGCCTGGACATGGTCCACGTGCCGTTCAAGGGAGCGCCCGCCGCGCATCAGGAAATGCTCGCCGGCCGCCTCGACGTGATGCTCGACAACCTCTCCGCGGCCAAGCACCACGTCCAGGCAGGCCGCCTGAAGGCGTTTGCCGTTTCGTCGGCGAGCCGCTCGCCGCAGCTCGATGGCGTACCGACCATCAACGAGACGGGCCTGCTCAGCTTCGAGGGCGAAAGCTGGTTCGCGCTGTTCGCGCCGGCCGGCACGCCGGGCCCGGTCGTCGCCACCCTGCGCAGCGCGCTCGCCGAGATCACCCGCGATGCCGAGTTTGCCGGCCGGGTGGAGCGCGACGGCGGCCGGGTGCTGGCGATCCCGCCCGAGCGGCACATCAAGTTCCTGCAGGAAGAAATCGAGCGCTGGTCGAGCCTCGTGACCCGATACGGCGTGACGGTCGATTAAACCATCTCGTTCGAGCGCAGCAGCAGGTCCGGCGGCACGACGAGGTCGAGCGCTTTTACGGCTTTGCGGTTGATGATCAGCTCGAACTTCGTGGGCCGCTCCATGGGCAGCTCGGCCGGGTTCGCGCCTTTGAGAATCTTGTCGACGAACGTGGCTGCGCGGTAATACATCGACGGTGAGCTTGCGCCGTAGGAAACCAGCCCGCCGGCGTCGACGAACAGCCGGGACTCATAGATCGCCGGCAGCCGATGCTGCGCGGCAAGCTCGACGAGCTCTCGCCGGCGGGCTTCCGTAAGCGGCCCAAGTCGCACGATGAGGGCATCGGCGGCCTGTGCTTTTGCGGTTTGGAAGGCGGAGAGGCGAATGCCGGATTGCCCATGTTCATGAGAGCCGCAACCCGCTTCGTGCGGGGGGCGAGGGCGCGCAGCAGATCGACGCGCTTTGTCTCCAGTTCACTCACCAGCATGGCAAGGCCCGTGACGTTGCCGCCCGGGCGCGTGAGGCTCGCTACCAGTCCGCTCTCCACCGGGTCTGCGACCGGAGCGGTGACTACCGGAATCTTGCCGTGAGCGTTCTTGGCGGCCAGAGTCGCGGGCGTGCCGCGGGCTACGATCAAATCGACGTTGAGCCCGGTCAGTTCGGCGGCGAGAGTCGGGTAGCGGCCATTGCGGCCCTCTGCCGAGCGATACTCGATGAGCAGATTTTGACCCTCGACATAACCGAGCTCGCGCAGCCCCTTTCGAAATTCATCGATGTTCGCCGCATTGGCGGACAGGGAGACCGACTCGAGCACGCCGATGCGGTAAACCCGCGCGGCCTTCTCCTGGGCCGCGAGCGGCGCAGCGATGACTGCGAGCGCGCCTGCCATGAAGGCCCGTCGGGTAGCCATCGAGCAACTATACCCTTGGGGCCCTAAGGCAAGCGGACCGCTCGGTCCCAATATCAGCTTGCCGCTCGCATCGTAGGGGCGTTAGGCTGCCCGCATGGCAAATGAATGCTCACATCGCAATCTCCTGGCGAACGCCCCTGCACCGAGCGGTAACGGCTGTGAGGAATGCCTCAAGTCAGGGCAGAAATGGGTTGAGTTGAGAATCTGCCAGACTTGCGGTCACGTAGGCTGCTGCGATTCAACGCCAGGTCGACATGCCACTGCCCACTTCCGCGAAACCGGGCATCCGGTCATGAAGACGTTCCCCGATAGCAAGTGGGCGTGGTGTTATGTCGATGAAACTTATCTGAGGGAGGAACATGATTAGAACATTCTTAGGCAGGTGTCTCGCCAGTCTCATCGTCTGCCAGC
>WNFA01002469.1_pt1 | contig 15225 bp, 15 predicted proteins | sample 5400481 | NCBI WGS metagenome assembly WNFA01 (sample SAMN13153340, study PRJNA577476) | soil metagenome | isolation source: 120 cm saprolite under Douglas fir tree site 2 hole 1 replicate 2 | place: USA:California | collected 2015-04-18
AAGGTCGACATCCGGTTGCACTCGATCATTTACGAGTTGCAGGACGAGATCAAGCGCGCCATGACTGGGCTGCTTGAGCCGACCATCAAGGAAACCTACCAGGGCCGCGCCCAGGTGAAAGAGACCTTCCGCATTCCGAAGGTGGGTACGATTGCCGGTTGCTCCGTGACCGACGGCTTCATCAAGCGCGACTCCGAGGTGCGCCTGCTGCGCGACAACAACGTCGTATTCACCGGCAAGGTCGGGTCCCTGCGGCGCTTCAAGGATGACGCCAGCGAAGTGCGCAACGGCATGGAGTGCGGCATCTCGATCTCCAACTACGGTGACATCAAAGTAGGCGACGTGATCGAAGCCTTCGTGACCGAAAAAGTTGCCGCCGAAGCCATGGCTTAAGAGCAGTCGTTGGCCGTCGGTCGTCAGTCTTCAGGGTTTGCTGACGACCGACGACCGGCGACTGACGACTGCCTTGATCGCTTTTCTCACCCTCGAACTGCACATCGAAGCGGCGCAGTCCCTCAAAGACAAGCGGCAGGTGGTACGCAGCCTGAAAGACCGTCTGCGCGCCCACTTCAACGTGGCGGTGGCGGAATTGGATTCCACCGGATTGTGGAACCGGGCTACAGTTGGCGTGGTCGGTATTTCCGATTCACGCGACTATCTCGACGGCCTGATGAAAAATGTGGAGCGCCAGGCCACACGCATCGCGAACAACGGTGGCGCAGATGTTGCCGATTCCTTTCTCGAATACCTCTGACACTGTCCGGCTGTAGCCTGTTCTGGCGCCTACACTTCCTGAGAGCCAGGCCAGCATCCCGAAAAGGCGGTCAGCCCCGAGACCCCGGAGCGGTTTTTCTGATATTCTCATCCGTTTTACTCAAGAGGTGCATGTGGAGAAGCGCGGCGCGAAATATCATCGGGAGCGCCTGGGAGAGGCCCTGCGAGAGGAGATTGAGACGATCGTGGAAGGCGAACTGGGCGACCCGCGCATCGGCCTGGTCAGCGTCACCAGCGTGGTATTGGCGGAAGATTCGCGCTCAGCGCAGGTGTTCGTTTCGCTCGATGGAGATGACCAGGAAGCCGCCCGCTCGCTGGAAGGCCTCACCGCAGCGGTCGGGTATATCCGTCGCGAGGTAGCGGAGAATTTACACCTTCGCCGTCCGCCCGAACTCTATTTCCACCTGGACCGCTCCGACAAGTACGGCGCCAGAATTGACGAGTTACTGGGCCGGACGAGGAAAAAGAGAAGATAGTCGTCAGTCGTCGGTCTTCAGTCGTCAGGCAAACGCTGACAACTGGCGGCTGATAACTGACAACTGAACTTTCGGCAAATATGCTGATGGCTGAAGACCGACGACTGCAGACCGACGACTGATATGTTGACAGAGGTTCTCAAGCACATCGAGCAGCGCAACCGCTTCCTGCTGACCTCGCACGCGCGGCCAGACGGGGACGCGATCGGTTCGGCGCTGGCGTGTCGTCAGATACTACGCTCGATGGGGAAGGAAGCCGAGGTCGTTCTGCACGACGGTGTGCCGCGGATTTATCAGCCCCTGCCCTTTGCGGAAACCGTGGTTCAGGCGGAACGCGTGAACGGTGACTACGAAGCGGCCATCATCCTGGAATGCGACAGCATCCAGCGCACCCGGCTTGAAGGGCTGGAAGGCCGCTTCCTGATCAGCATTGATCACCATGTGAGCGGCAAGCCATTCGCTCACGTCAACTGGATTGATCCCCAGGCGGTGGCCACAGCGGAAATGGTGTACCGCCTGGCGCGAGAGGCCGGAGTGAAAATTTCCCCCGAGATCGCCACCTGCCTCTACACCGCGGTTCTCACCGACACCGGTTCCTTCATGTTCGAAGGGACGAACGAACATACTTTCGCGGTGGCGCGAGAGTTGGTGCTGGCTGGCGCGGACCCGGCACACTGCGCGCGCAGCATTTATTTCGGGCATTCCACCGCCAAGATGCGGCTGTTGGGTGCGGCCCTCTCCAACCTGCACCGGGAAGGACCGCTGGCCTGGATCTCTGTATCCCAGGAGCAGATGCTACGTTGCCATGCGAAAGAAGAAGACTGCGAAGGGCTGGTGAATTACGCGCTTTCCATGCAGGATGTTGAGGTGGCATTATTCTTCCGCGAACTTCCCGACGGGCGGTTTCGCGTAAGTTTGCGCAGCAAAGGCAAAGTGGATGTAGCGGCGGTGGCCGAGCGTTTTGGCGGCGGCGGACATCAATGCGCCAGCGGCTGCGCGCTTGATGGACCCTTGTCGGCCGCGACCGAACGAATTCTAGCGGAACTGCGGCTTGGATCCTCTCTGCAGTAGGTCTTCCGGAAGCCGACTCGTGCCGCCTTCATCCAACTCGACCTTGAAACCGAATGCCAGTCCCTCCGGCTCAAATCCTGTTGCTACGAATATAGGTTCAGAGTGGCTGCTCCTGGCCGGCTTCTGCGGGTTCCTATTTTTTTTCGGGCTCTCATATTTCGGCCTGGTCGGAGCCGACGAGCCGCGTTACGCGCAGGTGGCGCGGGAGATGCTCGCCCGGCACGACTGGGTTACGCCCACCCTTGGTGGTAGACCCTGGCTTGAGAAGCCAGCTCTCTACTATTGGCAAACCATGCTCGCCTACCGCTTCTTCGGCGTCAGCGACTGGGCTGCACGCCTGTTTTCGGCGGTGGACGCCACTCTGATGGTGCTCGCTGTCTATCTCTTCCTGCGACACTTTCGCTCTGGATTTTCGTTCACTGGGTTTCAACTTGACGGTGCGCTGATGACGGCCTCGGCCAGTGGCGTGATTGGATTTGCCCGCGCGGCGTCGATGGACATGCCGCTCGCGGCCACATTCACCGTCGCCATGCTGGCCTGGTATGCCTGGTATGAACGCGCGAGCCAGCGTTACCTGGCGATTTTCTACGTCTTCCTCGGGCTGGCTGCACTCGCCAAGGGGCCGGTTGCGCCATTTCTCGCGGCGGTCATCGTGACCATCTTTGCCGCGGCCAAAGGAGACTATCGGCTCATCGGGCGGACATGCTGGATTCCGGGCATCGCCTTGTTCACCATGGTGGCGCTTCCCTGGTACGTCGCAGTCCAGCTCAATAATCCGGAATTTTTCCGCGTGTTCATTCTGGAGCACAATCTGCAGCGCTTTGGCAGGGACATTTATCACCATACACAGCCGTTCTGGTACTACTTGCCGGTTGTGGTGCTTGCGCTTGTGCCGTGGACCGTGTTCGTGATCGCCGCCCTGGTCGAGAGTATTCGTGTCTGGTGGACAGAAAAAAGAAAAATGCTTCAGTCCGACGACGCCTTACCTGCGTTTCTAGTCATCTGGTTCCTGGTTCCGCTGGCGTTCTTTTCATTTTCCGCCTCGAAGCTGCCGGGCTATATTCTGCCGGCCTTACCTGCGGGCACGCTGCTGCTTGCGGAATATGTGCGCAGACATGTAGTGGATAAGGATCGTCCAGGCTTTCCGCTGCTTCTCCTGCATTCAATTGTCGCGGCGCTTCCCGTAGTCGCTGCCCTCATGATGCAATACATCGTGTTTCAGCACCGGCTGCCGTGGGGCCGTGCGGCGGCGATCTCGCTGGGATTTGCGGCAGTGCTGGCCGTCGGTATCGCGCTAACCTTGCGAGGCCAGGTCGGCCTTCGGGTGTTGCGCTTCGTGACGCTGGTGCCAGTGGTGTTGGCCGTGGCCGCGGTGCTGCGCCTTGGCGCTCCGGCTCTTGATGCCACGCTTTCCGCCCGTCCGTTGTCTCAGGAAGTCAGCCGAGTAGATAACAGATCTCTGCCCCTGGCGATTCTGCAACTTTCGCGAGAGACCGAATATGGCTTGCAGTTCTATCGCAATCAGAATATTGCGCGTTACGAATTGGGACAAGTCCCCAACGGCGAACATCTATTGATCACTCGAGAAGGACAGCAAGTAAATATCGCAAAGTGGACAACCGCCCGGCGCGTCACGTATCTGGGAAGTTTTGCGCCACAGGGCTTGGATTATTACTGGGTGGGGAAGGGCAGCAATTAGCACTCAGCATTCAGCACTCAGCCAAGCACTCACAGACGCGGATTGCGGCAAAATGAAGTACTTCCGCTAGCGTCTCGCCGCACCAAAAGATTCAGTGTTTGCTGAATGCTGAGTGCTGATTGCCAATATTGAACGCTCCTGCCACCTGTTACCACTTCTTATCCCCCCGTTTGCCTCGGGCTGTGACGAAGCACTACACTCGCTGTTCGCAGCCCGCCATGAGCGCGCTTAGCAAGCCGGAACCCTCCAGGAGCTCCCAGGTGGAGATTCTCGATCTTAGGCATTTCTCTTCCGTGGATCTGCGTCCTCTGCTGGAGGATGAGGTTCGGGAATGGGCGCGTGTGCTTTCCTGGGACTATAGCGGCTCCGCGGAAATGATCCTGCGCTACGTGGATGCCAAGATCCTGCCTGGCTATGCCGCCATCGAGCGCGGACAAATCGTGGGATACGCCTTTTTTGTCTATGAAGGCAGCAAGGGCGTGATTGGAGACCTTTTCGTCGCCAACGGTGGCAGGCTGCCCGATCCCCACGAAGTGGAGTCGCGCCTGCTGCTGCATGTGATCGAGACTCTGCAGCAGTCACCCGGCATTCATCGGGTTGAGGCGCAATTGCTGGTGCACGAAGCCGGCGTGGTCGCCCGGCCATTCGTGGAGCAGGGATTTCAGCGGCACCCCCGGCTTTTCATGGTGCTGCCGCTGGGTGACGCGGTGAAGCCGCCCCCGCGGGTGGATCCTGAAATCGAGATCCGGCGCTGGTTGGAGCAGGACTACCAGCCGGCCGCCGCCGTAATCACGACCGCTTACCGTGGCCATGTGGACTCTGAGATCAACGACCAGTACCGGACTTTGAGCGGGTCCCTGCGTTTCCTGAACAACATTGTGCGTTTTCCGGGATGCGGCACATTCGATCCTGAGGGATCGTTTGTAGCCGTGCACAAGCGGGCGCGCACCCTGGTCGGGCTCATTCTGTGTTCCCGGGTGCGCCACGATGTTGGTCACGTGACCCAGGTATGCGTGCTGCCCGAATATCGTTCCCATGGACTTGGCGAGTTGTTGATCGCAGCCACCGGGGGGAATCTTCGCCAGCGCAATTTCTCTCTGCTCTCGCTCACCGTGACCGAGGCAAATGCCCGCGCCGTGACGCTCTATCAGCGCCTGGGATTCGACACTCGGCGAGTGTTTGATGCGTTCGTGTGGGAAGGATAGCTGTCAGCTCTCAGCTTTCAGCTCTCAGTAAAGGCTGCCATCCCTCGACTTTGCCTTTGCTTAATGAGCGACGCGAAAGTTTCAGGTTTCCAGTTTCTAGAAACCAGTAAAAATCAGGCTTGGAAAGGATTCAGGGCTGAAAGCTGACGGCTGCAAGCTGATAGCTGAAGTCAGTGCCGTAGCAGCCACATTACCCATCCCGCCAGAAACACTCCGCCGGCAAACATGGCAAAGCAATATAAGCCGTAGCGGACTTGTTCGCTGGGAGTGTTGCGCTGGGTGATTCCGAAAACTACCGAAGCGAATACCGAGAACAGCACGGCGGCGCTGAAATGGGAGAGTTCCAGGGTCATTCTGTTTTTCCGATCACGGCTTCTTCCCGATGGCAATGTGGTAGGCGTCGGCGGCGCTGATGAAATTCAGCAGTCCGGCCACGATCAGATACTTGGTGCCGTAATCCGCTGTGGCGTGGGCGATGGCGCCGTGTCCCCACCCTTGCATGCGGGTCACGATGTAGAGTCCGCCTGCTCCCACGTCGCCGACGAAGCCGAGAATGTCAAGAATGTCGCCGCCGTTGGGCAGATACACCCGCCCCTGCATCATCAGTCCGAGGATAAACATGGTGCCGATGGAGGCCATGAGCAACAGCCCGCGAATCCAGCGCTTCTGGATCAAATGCCCGGCACCCGGAATCAACCACGCCACCGCCGGGGCGATCACCGCCATTCTGGGAGACGCCGGCGGGGCGGGCGTCTTCTGCACTTCTGCCGGAGCTGGTTTAGTTGAATTTGCCATTCAGATGGTCACGATTTCACTTTGAATTTTGCCCGTCACTTCCGCCGCTTTCGGCCTTACCAGCACGTTCACTTCACTGCGCACTCCGAATTCCGGCAAATAGATACCGGGTTCGATGGAGAAGCACGAATTGGGCAGGATGCGGCGCTCGTCGTGAATTTCCAGGTCATCCATGTTGGCCCCGTTGGCGTGAACGTCGGTGCCTATGGAATGTCCGGTGCGATGAATAAAGTACTGTTCGAAGCCGGCGTTCTTGATGAAACCCCGAACCGCGCGGTCCACTTCCCACCCCGCGATGGGCCTGCCCGCGGCCACCGCTTCGCACACCGTTTCCACTCCGATGTCGCGTGCCTGGCGAACGATGTTGAAGACTTCTTGCATGCGATCGGAAGGAGACTTGCCCACAAAACCAGTCCAGGTGATGTCGTAGTATACGGCCTCGGGCGTGTTCTTTTTGGCCCAGATATCGAGCAGGACAAAATCCCCCTGGCGAATTGGCTTTGAATTTCCCGGCCCGGGAGCGTAGTGCGGGTTGCCGCTGTTGGCGTTCACGGCGACTACCGGCAAATCGTCGGCCACGAGATTTTCGCGGCGGAAGGCCTCCAGAATCCACTGTTGCATTTCGTGTTCAGTGGTCCCGCCGTTCCGCGCCCGCTTTCCGATTTCCTTGAAAGCGGCGGCGGTAATCGGGTCAATCGCATCGCGGGCGGCGAAATGAGACTTGATCTGATCTTCGGTCCAGGTTGCCTGAAACTGTGCCACCAGGTCGGCGGAGCTGACCACATTCTTGCCCAAGCCGCGAATCAGGTCGAGCGTGCCGCCATCCACCAATGAAATGGTGAAGACCAGGTTGTTGGGCGAATATTGCATGGCGATGTCCCGAGAATTGGTGAGCATCGCTTTGACCTGATCGAACAGTTCCTGCCAGCCTGAATATTGCTTCTTCGCGCCCGGGAGCGTGTCGAGGTGGCCAGGCTCAATTTTATGGACCAGCTTTACCGGTTCGCCATCGGCCGGAATCAGATAGAACCACCGCCGGGTGACCATTTGACCGGCGGGCAATCCCAGCACGCTGTAAGCGATGGGGTCGCGATGATGGTGATCGTAAAAAAGCCAGGCATCGATGTTCCGCTCGCGGAGCGCTGCTTGTATGGCGGGAAGATCCATGGGCAAACTTCTATTCTAACAGGCTGCGAAAAAATGGTGCTGCGCTGGAAATGAAAACACGGGACCGACCTGAAGCACCCGTACCCGTATGGGACCGGGTCTCGGACCCGGTCAAGCCGCGCAAGTGCTCGGCTGCCTGGGCCGGCGGTTGCGAAAAAATTTAAGGACTTGATAGAACCCTTTTTCGCATCCTGGGAGGAAGAGTTTCACAAGCGGTCCGCAGCACCAGTCGCGGCGCCCGCTCGCGAATACTCATCAGATAGGGCTCAGTACGCTTGGCATCCGCTTTAGCAGTTTCGCGTAGCAGCCAACCCAGGCCCTTCTGCACCATGTCGTCTTCATCGGACAGAAGGAGACCGGACAGCTTCGTGATTTCCGCAAAAAACATTTTCCGGCGCGTGCCCTGGATCAAAGCTACGCAAGCTGCCCTGCGATACCAACGATTCGGCGACTTGGCCCAGCGAAATACCTTTCTCGCCCGCGCTGGTTTTGCCACGATCATGGGTGCGATCAGATAGTGCACCAGCGCATCATGGTCAGACCAGTTGCTGATTCGTGGCAGCCAGGATTCGAGCGTTTCAAATTCTTCATCGCCGAACCTGGCGGTGATGTCTTCCAGCAGAAACACCGCCACATTCTTCTCTTCGTTGACCGCCCCGGTGAACAGATTGTCGGCCACCCGCAGGAGAAACTCGAGATCGGATTGTTGCAGGATCTCACGTCGCCATCGAATTGAAGCCCGGCGCAGGTCCGCGGTGCGCCAGCCGTGTGACTGGACTTCTTCCTTGAAAAAGCGCTGCACGCTGGCTGATCGTTCGACGGAACCGCCTGTCTTCAAGGAGCGCCGGATCTCGTCGGCAACCGATCTGGGTGTGACTTTGCGTCGTGCCATTTATTTCACGGGAGCGGTTTCTGCGGGTCTGAGGGTCTTGTCGTAGAGCCACAGAAGCGCGGCTGTGGCAACGCCCACGGCAGTCACCGCCCACCAGATGCGCCCGGGTTGATGAGCCACCTCTCCAAAGTAATGGATCAGTTTGCCGCCAAACCAGCCCCCAACCAGCGACCCGATTCCGATGGGCAGGAAGGCAAAGCCCATGTACGTCCCCTGCTGTCCGGATGGCGCGAGCCGCGAAATATACTCGTAGTAGCGCGGCGACTGCGTGATCTCGCCCACCGAGACGGCGATCAACGTAAGAAATGCCATAAAGACTGAGGGATGTGCGATCAGAATGAGCCACGCCAGGCCAGAGATAAGCGTTCCCAGCGTGATGGCGCGAAATGCGGGCATCTTCTGCGTGAGAAAGCTGACCAGCAACTGCAGCGCGATCACTGTCAGCGGTCCGGTCACGAGCAGCAGTTCGGTGTTGGCCTTGGGATCGATGTAGTCATGGATATAGAGCGGCAGAATGATAAATTCCTGCCAGTAAACCACCCAATAGCCAGAGAAAATCAACAGGAAGAGCATGAAACGAGGATTGGAGATGACGGTGACAAAATTCTTCGCCGACTGGGCCAGGCTCAGGGTCTGCGTTTCTCCAGAGCGGCGCGGCTCTTTGAACAGCAACAGCACCGCGAAGAACATGGCAAACACGCTCAAAGCCGCTACCCGAAAAACGTTCTCCACCCGCATGTGCTGGTGTACCCAGGACGCAATGTAAGGTCCGGCTGCACCTCCGATGTTAACCAGCGTGTAGTAGATGGAGTAGCCGATGGAACGAACATTTTCCTTGGAGGCGCGGGCGGTGGTCCCGACCACGCACGGTTTCACCAGGGCGACGCCCAAAGCCGGCAGCATGAGGACCAGTGTGACCAGCACGCCCAGCGGCATGAGGTTGCGCAAAGGAGCGAGCCACGGTGATCCGATCGATCCCAGTAGGAAGTAAGAGCAACTCAGAATCAGGTAGGCCAGGGAAAGAGAACGGCGGAAGCCCAGCCGGTCGGCGATGGTCCCGCCGAATACCGCCAGAAACCAGACCAGTCCTCCGAACAGTCCAGTCAGGCTGCTGGCCTGTTCCACCCGGAAATTCAAGGTCTCGTGAAGATAGCGCGCCAGCGAAGCGAACGCGGCGTAGTACGAAAGCCGCTCAAAGAGTTCGCTGATATTGGCGACCCAGAAGGGCCGTTCGAAACCAGTACGAATTTCGTCGAAGCCTTCAGAAAAGGTCAAAGTCCCGGCCTCCGGACCCACCGCCAAAGCAGAACAAGTTCGCCGGTAACAAACAGAAAGCCGAAGATGCTCTTATTGTGGCGAGCCAGCCACTCCGGCAGGTAGATATCGAAATTGGCGGCGCGTTCGTCAGTGTAGCGTGCGGCGAGGTCAGTCAGCGGACACCGCCCGCGGTTGACAGCCAACACGAGGCACTCGCTCACTACTAAAACTGTAAGCCCGAAAGCCAATCGAAAATGCCCCGACCAGGCAACCCATGGCAGGGCAACGATAGACGCTGCCATCACTGCCCAGATCACGGTGTGAAGTGTTTTGATCTGTATGAGACGGCCAGCCAGAATTTCGCCGGAGATGTGAGCAGGCCGCATGAAGAACTCCGTGTCTGAATTAGAGTTAGCCTCCCAGCCGTTTTCTGATTTCTTCTGCCGACAACCCGGCCACTCGTATCAGCTTGCTCCGGCTGCTCAAGCCGGAGGCTATGGTAACGGAGGACCGTGGAACCTTCAAAAGATTCGCGAAGAACTCGATACATGCCGCATTGGCTTTCCCCTCCAGGGGTGGAGCAGTCAAAGATACTTTCAGCGCGTCACCGAGTTCGCCGGTGATCGCATTTTCCCTGGCGCGAGGGTGAACTTTGACTGCGAACCTGGCGCCGTCCGCAGTATCGTCAATGGAGATCATGAAAACCGATTTACCGCAGAAGGCAAAAAGGCAACAGCGGAAAACCCAAACCAGTAGTTTCCACCTTGTTCCTCTGTACCTTTAGTGGTTAAAGTCTTGCCCTTTCCCCAAAAATCGCCGTGCCTACTCGGACGCAGGTCGAGCCTTCTTCGATCGCAACTTCGAAGTCGTGTGACATGCCCATGGAAAGCACATTCGTGCTCACGTGTGGCAGTTTTTGGGCTTCGATTTGGTTACCCAATTCGCGCAGCTTGCGGAAATAGGGCCGTGCCTGCTGCGGATCTTCGGTGAAGGGCGGGACGGTCATCAATCCGCGAAACTCGAGATGCTCCAACTGCGGTGCGCCGCGCAGAAGCTCTGCCAGTTCAGGCGAATCAGAAGACAGTCCGCTCTTGACCGCCTCCCCGCCAACGTTGATCTCGATCAAGATCGCAAGCTTCTTACCAAACTGTGCAGCGGAGGCATTCAGTTTTTCCGCCAGGCGCAGCGAATCCACCGAGTCGATTGCGGTGAACAATTCTGCTGCCTTCGATGCCTTGTTCGTTTGCAAATGGCCGATCATATGCCATTCAGCGTCTTCAAGATCGGACAGAGATTTGGCCTTGCCGGCAAATTCCTGTACACGATTTTCGCCGAATGCGCGAAGTCCGGACCGGTAAGCCTCGCGGACTCGCTCCGCTGCGAACGTCTTGCTCACCGCCATGAGCATGACTTCTTCCGGGTTCCGTCCCGCCCGGCGCGCGGCGGCCGCGATACGCTCGCCTACTCGGACGACATTTTCTGGGATGGACATTCAGATAGTAAACCACGGACGTCGGACCCCGGACCTCAGACCTCGGACTTCGGACCTCAGCGGCGCGTTGAATTCTCAAGCAGGACAGCGCCGATAAATTGGCAGACTGAGTTGCGAGTCTGACGTCCGACGTCCGAGGTCTGACGCCCGACTTTGGAAATCGCGGGCGAGGGCGCCCGCGCCACACAACCAACTCACATCATCGCAGTCGGGGGCGCTGGTTCGTTCGGATCGCCCGCACTTGTCAGGGGCAACAGGACCATTAAAGCTGCTAAACCGAGCAATACGATCATTCCGCCGACCAGGTACGAGGGGTTTCGAAAGAACTGCGGCCTGGCCCAGTCCGGGGCAAACTGCAATCCCGCCCACACCAGTCCGAGCACCGCTTCGCCGGCGATCAGGCCGGAAGCAGTGAGGACTCCGGCATTCTCCACACGCGCGCGCTGCGCATCGTTGAATCCGCGGCGTTGCGCCAACCAGTCTCCAAGCGAGCGAAACACTCCGCCCAGGAAAATGGCGAATGTCGTCTCAAACGGCAGGTACATGCCGACCGCAACCAGCATCGGGCTGCGCACCTGCATCATGATCATCGCGATGCCGAAGAAGACGCCCACTACGACCAGCGGCCACGGCATATCGCCGCCGACAATGCCGATGGCCAAAGTCGCCATCAGCCCAGCCTGCGGCGCCGAAAGCTGACGATCGCCAAATCCGATTCCACCCGCTTTAATGTTGGCTTCGTGCAGCAGCATGAGAGGGAAATACATCACCAGACTGGCCACCACCACCGCGATCAGTTCGGCGATCTGAATGGTGCGCGGCGTACCACCCAGGATGTAGCCAACTTTGAAGTCCTGCAGCAGTTCGCCTGCGACCGACGCGGAAACGCAAACTACCGCGGCCACGCCCAACACCGCCGCCACTCCCGAAGTTCCGGAAACCCCGAGTGAGACCATCAGAAGCGCGGCAATGATCAAGGTCGAGAGGGTCAACCCCGAAACCGGGTTATTGGACGATCCGATGAAGCCGACCAGGCTTCCCGAGACCGTGGAAAAGAAGAAACCGACGATCAGCATCACTACCGCCGCCAGTACGGCGGGCCAAACCAGTCCAGAGATATGGATGTAAAGGAAGCACATGAGCACGAACATCAGGGCGATCAGGCCAAAAACAGTTTTCGAGCTCATGTAACGCTCGGTGCGCGACAACTTGGCGTGCTCGTCTGCGGTCTGACGCAAATCGGAGAATGCTTTGCCCAGTCCCGCGGTGAGGCTCTTGCGCATCTTGAACAGCGTGTAAGCGGCTCCCACCAGCATGCCGCCCACGGCGATGGGACGCACGATGAACCGCCACACGGCGACCGACATCGCTGCCCAATTGTCGGGCGTATCTGCTGGAAGGAAATGCCTGAGCTGCGGTCCAAGAAAAAATATGAGCAACGGAACCATCAATCCCCAGGCCAGCACGCCACCGGCAAACTGGATTGACGCGAGCCGCAACCCAATGATGTAGCCCACGCCTAAATAGGCCGGGCTCACGCTGGGCGCAGCGAAGGTGCTCGCTCCTCCCGCCGCCAGAACATTGCTGGTTCCCGCTGCGCCCAGGCGAACCTGACTGCGGCCCAGGTTGCCGATGGCGAAGTGAAAATCTCTATCGGCGGCAAACAGCCCAAAACGCCCCAGCATGTACACCACGCCGCCCACGCCGATGTTCCAGAAGAGATATTTTGCGGCTTCGGCGCCGCGTTGTCCGGCCTTGTGAATCTCCGAGGCCGCCACGGATTCGGGGAAGGGCAACTCCGGGTCCTCCACCATGACCCGTCGCACCAGAGAAATGAACAACACTCCAAGGACGCTGCCCACCATGATCAGCGCGGTGGACTTCCAGTAGGCGTCGGCGGGGCGAAACGACGGCCAGGCCTTCGCGATCAGGAAGGCGGGAATCGTGAAAATTGCTCCCGCCGCGATACCTTCTCCGATCGAGCCAGCCGTACGAGCGATATTCTCCTCGAGCAGTGATCCTTTCCACGCCCGCATTGCCGCCATCGCGATGACGGCGGCGGGATATGTCGCCGCGATCGTAATGCCGGCTCGCAAACCCAGGTAGGCGTTGGCTGCGCCCAGAACAATCGTCATGGCCAGCCCCAGCAGCACCGCCCGCAGGGTGAACTCCCTCATTTCCATGGTTTCGGGGACGTAGGGTCTGAATTGTTTTGGGCTGGGGGGGGTATTTTCGGGGGTTTGAGAACTCATGATCTGGGATCCTGAACTGCAGGCACTGCTTTGGCTTGGATCATAAAATGAGACGGCGCACGTTAACATGCATGCCGCAGGTTTTACAAGTGCCCGTCGCCGCTCCTCCTCGATCAGATGCACCTGATTCTTGTTGAGCGACTCTTGTTTCGGGGAGCCTTACCTGAGCTTTCGAAGGGTCTGGCGTCTCTGCCTTGTCCGTGGAGCGCGGGCGAGTCGTCCACCGCCACACGTGCGTGAATCCTGGCGGCTGCCCAAGTTCCTATCCGACGGTCGTTCTGGTATGATGGCACCCACTTTTTCTCTGGCCCTCCCGAGGTAGCAGCATGCTCTCCGGACTGTTCCAATGTCGGGACTGTGGTGGTTTTAATGGATACCGCTCACGTCCAAGAAGTCTGACGGAAAAATTCTTGTTGCCCCTGGTGCTGCATCGACCGGTGCGTTGCGGTGATTGCTTCAGGCGTTCGTACCAGCTGGTGTTTGTCCCAGTACGCGAACGACGTGATTCCAAATCGGCACACCGCGCAGTTGCATAACCGTTGAGTCATTGCCTGGGACATCGTAGCCCGCTATACTGAGGTGGGTTCGCTCGCCGCAACTTCTGGGGCGACGGACCGACGTGGGAGGTTCGTCTTCAGCAGTAGCGAGGACTCAATCCGAGCTTCCGGGACCAAGGTTGGGACACGGGACGCTGCGCTGGTCCCCATCCTGTTCTCTTCTGTGCGCGGCGTTGCCGAAAGTCTCTTCGCTACCCTCTTCCCCTCTGACTGTCGCCTTTGCGGTACCCCCTTGATCAACATTTCCCGCCTGCCGGTCTGCCGGGAATGCCTTTCCGACATGCGCCCAATCGAGAATGGGGTCTGCTTCGTCTGCGGCGAGCGGCTGCTTAGTCCTTATGCTTTTGCCGGCGCGCCAGACGAACCGCGCTGCGGGTTGTGCCGCAGGCTGGAGCCGCCCTTTGCCAGGGCCGTCGCCTACGGCAGTTACGAAGGTGGGTTGCGCGAACTGATACATCTGCTTAAATACCAGCAGGTGCATCCCGCCGCTCGGGTGCTGGGGCGCATGTTGGCGGAAGCCATGAATGAACTGGAATCTTCCTGGGCCCAGCGACCAGTCGCGGTTGTGCCTGTGCCATTGCATGCGCGGAAACTGCGTCAGCGCGGCTTTAACCAGTCGGAGCTGATGGTCAGGAATGCATTAAAGCTGGGGACCGGAGGCGGCCGGTTCACGCTGCACGCCGGGGTACTGGAGCGATGTCGCGAGACCCAGTCGCAAACCGGGCTGACGCGACATCAGCGCCGGGAAAACATTCGTGGTGCGTTTACCGTGGCCAGGCCGGAGCCGATTGCCGGCTGCGAGGTCCTGCTGGTAGACGACGTGTTTACTACCGGAACCACAGTCTCGGAGTGTGCCCGGGTTCTGCGACGGGCAGGCGCATCTAAAGTATTTGTGGCGACTGTGGCTCGGACCCTGAAAGCAGATGCGAAGAGTGCACCTCTGCTGCAGACCTTCGCGGACGAAGAGCAAGTCATGGCAGCAGCGGGATAGTCCGGAAAACATCTCGAAATGCGGTCGCGGCTGCAGTTGAAAGCTGAGTATGCCGGGGAAGTGGAACAATTCGATGAGGGGCCATGCGCCTGGGCCGGCCGTCTTTGGAGTTCACCGCGAGGGAGTTCACCGCGAGGGAGTTCACCGCGAAGGAGTTCACCGCGATGGCAACGGCCACGCCCTGCACGCGCCCGTGCTGGTGCTGAACGCATCCTACGAGCCTATCAATGTTTGCGCGGCGCGCCGGGCCATCGTTCTGGTGCTGAAAGGTGTAGCGATGACGGAGGAAGAGAATGGGCATTTCCTTCACGCCGCCCGCCTGGCCATTCGTGTGCCCTCGGTGATTCGATTGCTCGAATACCGGCGGATCCCGCACCAGACCCGCGCTCTCTCCCGCAAGAATATCCTGCTGCGGGACCGCAACACCTGCCAATACTGCGGCGAAGTGTTGCCGTCGAGCGAACTGACGCTCGACCACGTGGTGCCGCGTTCGCGAGGCGGAGCTTCCACTTGGGAAAACCTGGTGGCTTGCTGCCATCCTTGCAACCGTCAAAAGGGCAACCAGTTTCCCACCGAAGCGGATATGAAGCTGATGCG
>WNFA01002470.1_pt1 | contig 15225 bp, 29 predicted proteins | sample 5400481 | NCBI WGS metagenome assembly WNFA01 (sample SAMN13153340, study PRJNA577476) | soil metagenome | isolation source: 120 cm saprolite under Douglas fir tree site 2 hole 1 replicate 2 | place: USA:California | collected 2015-04-18
ACGGGGACTCCCCGTAGGTGCATGGCACGTACGTAGTGGGCTACTTTCATCACAACCTGAAATAGATCCCGCATTCCCTCCGTCTGTAGACGTTGTTTAGCGACGTGCCAGCACCGAAGAGTGACGTCGGCGTCTTTACAGGCGTATACATGTCGATTACTAACGATCTCGTTCTTGTAGAAAGGATCACGCACAAGGCAGCCGTTGATAAACCCAAGGTCATGAGGTGCCGGCGATTCCAGTAAGTGGTGAGCGAGCATGAGATCGGCAAACACCGTAATGAGTGGTGCTCCCAACTCAGCGAGACGCAAAGAATCGAACATGATAATGTTCTGACCCACCCAACGAATTGGCCTGTGGAGCAGTCGCAGTAGGGTTGTGAGGTACTCTTCTTCCATGTCAAAGCAAACCGCTTCGTGAGGACGCCACGCAAGGGAAACTTGAGTGATGGTGCCCATGTCCATAGTGGTTTCAAGGTCAAGACTCACCTCCTCCTCAGGGGGGATCTCCCTGCACCACTCTTCTAACCATTGTGGAGAAGGGTTGATTGTGTACGTAGGCTTTGGCATGGAGTGTGTTGCTGCGTGTCGCAGAGCGAAGCGCATGTCCTCGACGCAGAAGCGCCACATGCCTTGCTGACGCATAATGAAGGCTGGGTGCAATGTTGCAACTACTCTCCGTCCTTTCCACTCAAAGCACGAACCACGCCAGTTGGTGATTCCGCTGTGGCCGAAGAAGTTAAGCGCTGTCTCACCGAGTGCAACAATGACTCGAGGATTAACAATATTGATTCGTTGGTCAAGGGCGGCGTGTGCTGAATAGTAATCGGGTTTAGCAGTTGCAAGCTCGTTTCCAGGCGGGCGGTGACTGAAGACGTTGTCAACTCGCACTTCGCCCCGAAAGACTCCAGCTTCATAAAGCCACCTTCCAAGTATTCTCCCTGCGCCTCCAACGAAAGGTGTGCCTGCTTGGTCTTCATCGGCTCCTGGTCCCTCCCCTATTAGCATGATTTGACTAGGTGATGGTCCGTCTCCTCCTACGTGGTTAGCACCCCACTTATTGGCTGGGTGACAGCCGCAGTCAATCACTTCAGGGCGTCCCTCACACCGGGGCGGGCGAGGGCGACGCTGAGCGCCTTGTATTCTTCGTCAAGCTGCTCAAATGATGCGCGCTTGAAGGCTACACGATCAAGGAACGTCTGTACTCGTGTCAGCGCCTCCGCACACGCGTGCAAGTCAGCGCGAACTTGCTCAAGATTTTTGAAAGTGGCGTCGTAGAGAGAATCAACGTCCGTGACTCTCTTCTTCAATTCTGTTCGCGCGGTCAGCAAGGCATTCGCTTCCAGCTTGAGCGTTTGCAGGTCGGCGCGGAGGGCGTCGGCGATCCAGCCGCTTAACTCCTCAAACGACGCGGACTTCGTTTCAAACTCTACGACATCCGCATCCCAACGCCCTTGAGGTTCGAGACGTAACGTAGTAAACACCTTCGCCACGATCTCGGCGATTTCCTCCCGCGTCGGCAGCGTCATAGTAGGCCTAGTTCCGCTCTCTTCCATACGTTGTACGTGCCTCCGTAGTCTAACGACACGTATTCCTGGTCACACCACACCACTTCGCCTGTCTGTTGATGCAGGTCCGTGATATAGACTCTAACTGCTTGACGCTTCGCTAAAGCAATGGCTGTCGCTTTCGCTTCTACAAGTAGACCTGCCTTCGGTGTGAGGTGGATGTCTATACGACTCCATCCGTCCCCATCCAGGAAGACGCCTTCACGTGCAAGCTCACGTATGAGGTCTACCTGCTTGGTGAGTTGCGTACGAGGGCTAGGAACTCTGCCCTGGTCTCCGGCTTGTTCAACAAGCTGCCCCTCATGGCTGACGTCGTCACCTTGCCGCTTGTCCTCAAACCTCTCATCTTCATGCATAGGTGTTCTCCTTCTATGACGACACCTGCTCCTAGAGGTGGAGGTGATATTCTGTTTATTAGGTCGTCAGCGATCCCGTTCGTCGCTGTCTCCTGAAGTATGGGACCTGTGAGGTGCATTTCCGCGATACGCGCAAGTTTGGATAGACCGACAACACCTCCATTAGGGACATAACCGACTGATATGTCGAGTAGCACAGGCAAGAGATGATGAGGACATAGAGTCCAAGCAGTGTGATGACGCATGACGACCATTTCATCGTACTTCTCCTCAAATACTGGTGGAAACTCCGTGCGACGGGTAAACATCTCCTTGTACGCGTCGAGGACGCGGTGTGGGGTTTTGATGTAGTTGCGGTCGTTCGTGTTGACTTCCAATCCTTGAAGGATGAGCTTAACGCCTTGAACGATGAGATGATCTTTCACTACGTCCCTCTTTGGTCACCGTATAACCGAATATGCAGTCGGTCACTGTACATCCATCCTCGACGCTTACACTCCTCTGCTATCCATTCTCCTTTCAGCGACAGCATGTCACTGTCGACGGCCTGTGGCATGAGCCATACTATCCTGTTGTCTAGGCCAAGGAAGTTCACTATGTGGACAGCTTCGTCCACGTCCTCTGGATGGTCGATGACGAACTTGAAGTAGTGTGTACGTCCCAAGAACTGACGTAGCACGTCGTACTTGATGCGACGCCCAAACGGGTCTGCCTCGTTGTTACTTAGCTTAGGTGACACGACGTAGCGTATGTCAACGTTTGTGCGTAGCGGTGGCCTTGTGCCGTTCGTCTCAAACTGCCATAGTCTACCGTAGGCACCTGCCCAGCCTATAAGCTCTTCTAAGGCGTCGCGTTGTAGTAACGGCTCACCTCCGGTTATTATAATGACTCTATGACGCCTCACGTCCTTGATGAGGTCCTCCACCGGGATACTGAAGGACTCCTTCTTCACGTCCGCGCGTTTGTGATCCCACGTGTACCATGCATCGCACCACGTGCAGTGCAGGTTGCAGTACGCCGTGCGTATGAACAGGCATGGGGTGCCCATGAGAGGACCTTCACCCTGGATACTGTAGAACGTTTCGGAGACGAGGAGGTTCAAGGCCTAATGATACCTGGGAACTTGTTGAGCTCCCGCTGCGCAGCTTGGTGTGCAATCGTGGTAGTTAGTACCTCCGAAGCTTGGATCTTGCGTCCGTACCATCTGCCTGCTCGAAGGCACATGTCTTCCACGAAGTCGGGGTACGTAGTGGTGGGTTGCACGTCGATGTGCATCTTTATGCCCTGAGGGTGCAGCTCCGCTGTGATAGTGATTGTGATCTTCTTGACGTCGCCGTCAACTCCATTCGGCATACTTTTTTCCCCTCGCGTTTAAGGCTAGGATCTTAGCTGCAACTGGTTCACGTTCCTCGAGACTTCCTAGTAGGTGTTGTTCCGCAAGCTCTGCCACTCGTCTTTTTACCCTCAGGTGGCCTTTAATGTCTTGTAGGAACCTTAAGGCATCCCTTTTTCCTTGAAGATCAACTTGGTAGAGCCCGTCCTTTCTGATGCGTAGACTTCCTCCGTACTTATCGTGTACGTCTGCCACTACTGAGTGTTTCATAGCTATCCCTATGTGGACGTTAGTGTAGCCACTCTGGTTGACGGCTACACTGATCCATCCTTCTCCGTCGAAGAGTCCTGCTACGTACCTGGGGTCGAGCTCAGCTCCACTCAGCGTAGCTATCCTCCGTTTCGTAGACACGTACGCGCTTCACGTACATTAGTTTGCCGTCGTATCCCATGTCTTGCGAGAACTTGCGGCTTATCCACATTGCGAGGTACTCTGCAGTGGAGTTCTTGACACCAAGCACTTCGTTAAGGTACTTGTGGTCAAGTGTTGGAAGTAGTGCCCTCTTCCAGTACTCAGCAATGACACCGAAGTCGATGACTACCCCGGTCTCTGGGTTGACCTTACCCTCGATTTCAACCTCTACCCGGTACGAGTGTCCATGCATGTTGTGACACTTGTGTTCAGGGGGCCAGCCTTCCAAGCGGTGCGCTGCTTCAAACCTGAACGTCTTGCAGACTCTAGTCGCCATCGTCATCACTTTCGTATTCTGGACACCGTTCAGCTGCTCGTGCGAGGCGTGACTTTGCTACGAACGCTGCGCTAATGAACTTAGGCTTGCCGTCTTGTTTCTGCCACAAGCCCTTTGCGCAGTAAGCGAGCACGCCTCGCTTCACCTTGCAGTGCATGCAATCAGCACAATTACGCGAGTGGCGCGTAATCGTCGACACGAGCCATCACCGCTGCGTCCTCACAGGTGTCCTGCGCGTTGTGCTTCTTGCAGAACTTCTCGTGCTTGACCCAGATACGTAGCATCTTGCCCAACATCTCGCTGCGCTTGAAACCGTCCGGGCCTGGGAATATCCCACATGCGTTGACGAGATCGCGCAAGCGCCAGAGGGCGTTCGGCTTCAGCGAGGTGTTGGTCCACACTCTGCGGTACTTGTTGCCGTCATCGGCCACGACGTCGAACTCCCAGTACAACATGGGACTGCCGTCACCTTTGGCGTTTTGCGGCTCACACTTCATCACACGAGCTGCGTGTGGACCGGCTGGTGGCCAGTCAGACAAAGTCGCTTCGGTTTCGAAGTTGACTTGAACCTGGTCTCCTTTGATGTCCGCCATGTTACCCTCCTTGGCAGATATGATTGGCTCCGCCCTGCTCGACGATGAACTTCTCCGTTCCGGCTTTGTCGTGTAGGTCAATGACGTGTGTCTTGAGGATGCCGCGACGATCGCGGCCAATGAATACTCCTGACGGTTCGCACACTAGCTGTCTCACGGTTCCTGTGGCGGTTTGTTGGTACCGCAGGTGCCCTACGATGTCGCACAACTTCGGTAGGTCTGTAGGTAGTTCCTTACCTGGAAGGTCCGGTAAGCCAGCGATGACCTCAATCTCAGCCTGCTTCAGGTACTGCTCGTGTGCAAGGAATACTACGTTGATGCCCTTGTCCCGAAGGTTACGCAGCTCGCGTGTGACGTTGCGGAACCGCTCTACGATGAGATACCATTCACCGAAGTTGGCTCGAGGCTTCTCGGTACCCATCTTGGTACCTTCGAACACACGTGCGAGTTCACCTGTAGTGTCCACAATGATGGAGCAGTAGCTGTACTGCTTTCCAGCAAGTGTGACCTTACCAGGTGGTGACGACACTGCAGCTTGCACGAGTCCCACCACTTCGGCGTAGCTCTCGGGTGACGACACTAGAATGTCGTCCTTGATCATGCTAGCCGTTCCAGCTTCGAAGTCCCAGAACCACGGGTGTGGAAACAGAGACGCTAGAGGCGTCTTACCCGTGCCCGCAACACCGTATATGAGCCATGTTGTCCCTGACCGGTGCTTTGCTTCACCGCTTGTCGTGTGCTTCATAGACGCTTTAGCGTGGTGAGTACTTCCTCCAGCTCAGGGTGCTGTTGGAGGTACTCCTTTGCCTTCTTGAAGCGTGCAAGGGCCTCTTCAAGGTTTTGGATGTTCCATTCAAGCTGCTTTGCAAGCCCGTCTGGGGGAATCAATTGCATCGCCGCTGACGGATTCTTGGCTTCACCGTACGTTGGCATTAAGTGCCCTCCTTAGAATGTCTCCCTCGCGGTCCTTACGTTGTTTGAAGAAACCTTCCTTGATGGCCTGTTCACGTACCTGTGGTGACTCTGTGCATAGCTTACGGAACGGGCATGCTGTGTTGTACTGGAAGCACGCGTTGGTGTTCTTGGGGAACCACTGCTGATAGTCACCGTTGGACGCTTCCTTCAACCTGTAGCTGATCTCCGCGACGAGGTTACGGATCTCCGCTTCCCACTCAGCTAGGAGCCACTCTGGAGTGAGCACGGTGTCGCGCACGTACTCAGGGTACTTCGTTGCGCGTAATATACTTATAACCGCGCCCCTCGCGTCGATGTTGTTCGCCCGTGCGAGTTGTACGTATCCGGTGGATTGAGCGTCGATCTGGAAGCGTGCAACCCAGTCTGCAGCGATCTGTTTGCTTCGCTTGTACTCGTGGACGAGTACTCCAATGGGTTGCACCTTGATGAGTGCGTCTGCGATACCGACGTAGTGGTAGTCCTCTGCTAACTGCATCGCTAGAGGTACTTCCACGGCAAGTACCTCGAACTCCTCTTTTGGGATGAACTCCCGGACGTACCCTCGTAGTAGTTCACGCATCGCGAGTTCCATCTCGACGTAGTGCTGCTCCTCCTGTGGTAGCATACCTTCAGGTCGTTCTACGACCACACTAGCGAGTGCCTGGTCCAAGGACCCCGTCTTGTACAGTGTGTACAGACCCTCGTGAATGGCACGACCCTCCTCCATAGGGTCGGTACGTCCTGCGTCAAGGTGACGGACGTACGTCCAGTAGTACTTACGTTTGCACGTGTCCCACACTTGCCTGGCGGAGTGATCAAGGATCATATCAACGCCGGGTCAACAACACCCGCCTCCTTGAAGCCTTTGGCACGCACTAGGCAGCTTGGACATGCACCACACGGCCTCGTGTTGCCCGTGTAGCACGACCACGTCAAGTGCAACGGTGCCTTGAGGTCCATGCCGAGCTTGATGATCTCAGACTTCTTAAGCATCACCAGAGGTGTGTGGATCTGCACACCCCAACGGAGACCGTGTCCAAGGGCTCGTTCCATAGCATGTAGGAACTGTGGTCTGCAGTCTGGGTACCCGCTGTAGTCCACGGCGTTCATGCCCGCGACGATACCCCGGTAACCTTCTGAGTCACACAGGCTGCCTGCGTACGCGAGGAAGATGATGTTCCGTCCCGGAACGAACGTCGCGGAGACGTGTTCACCATGTTGGTCCACGACGGTGCCGTGTGCGAGCTGCGTGTCTAGCTCGCTGCGCAGCAGGTGACCCACCTCTGTGGGCTTGATGTGTCCCATGTTGACGTGGATCATAGTGCGTGGTATGCCGTAGTGTTCGCACACCTTACGTGCGTGCTCTAACTCCTTGTGGTGGGTCTGGCCGTAGTCGAACTGCACCGCCAGGCGCACGTCAGCCAGAGAGGCCACTGCCCATGCTAGTGCGACGCATGAGTCGAGACCCCCACTTACGAGTGCGACTGTTCCTTTTCTTTCCATCCGAGCACTACCTCCTTGTACCTCTGTAGGTACCACATAGCTTTGTCTACTGCTTCCAAAGCGTCACTGGGTTGCAGAGTGCCGGTGTAGTAGTGAGCTCTTACTGCATACTTCACCACACAGCCGAGGTGAAAGTTTAGGTCCTGAGCTTCAATCAGCTCCAGGGGTTCTACCTCGCCTCTCTTGTAGTGGGCGCTGCCCGTGGGTATTGCCATTAGGCCTCCTGCGCCACGTCGGCTGGGACGCAGTCCTCGTGGAGTTGTGAGACGACTTCTTCGAAGATGAACTCGCCCTCAGCCTCCTCTGGAGCCTCAACAGTGAGGCTCCATGTGCCCTTTTGAAGCTCGATGATCGTGTCGCCTTCCTTGAACGTCTTGCCACACTTCGTGCAGTCGGCCATTGTGCTCTCCTTTGGGTTAAACACATACCGTGTTTCGCCTCTGACGTTCACGCGATGCTCTCGAGGTACTCCTCGAGCTTCATCCCCGCCTCTTTGGCCTGTACCTTCAAGCGGTCCATGATGGCCTTCTGCTTCGCCTGGTAGTTGGCGTGGTACAGCTTCACTTTCTCCTTGTTGTTCTCGTAGTAGTTCTTCCGCTTCGCGTAGATTTCGTCCTTGTGCTCCTCGAAGTACTTCTGGCGCGCCTCACGCTGCTTCTCGGCGAGTGCCGGGTCGCTGGCGAGCTTCTCAGCCCGTTTCCCCTGGTACTCCCTGCGGTACGCCTTCTGCTTGCGAAGCCGCTCGAGGGCCTTCTGCACTTCCTCCTGTGTGGGTTCGTACTCCGTCTCGGTGACTGCCATGACTAACCTCCAGCGGAACGCGTTTGCACGATAGGTTCGCGGAGCGTCCCGAATTCCGCAAGCCTGTCAACGAGCTTTGAAGGGTCCTCCAATAGGAGCTTCAGAGCGTCGTTGCGACTCATCACGTGGATAATGACCCTCCACTTTGAGACGATGTAGTCTACGATGTCTAGACCTGAGATGTTGCTGTACCTTAGGCAAGTGCCTGATGGCAGTTTGACGACACCACCTCCGGTGTGGAACACCTGCACCACTTCACCCTGCGTGGCTTTGGCCAGACGGTCTAGTGGTTTGGTCTCAATGGTACCAACCTTGGGTAGAACGCCAGCCTCTTCGAGGAACGGCCTGACTTCGTCTGGCGAGAACATTGGACGGACCACACGCCATGTCTTGGGGTTACGAGCGACAACGTGTACCCCGTGGGCAGAATGGAAACGGACAAACTCCTTCTTCGCTTCGACATAGATTATGCCTCGATAGCCGAAGTCTTCCACGACAGTGCCGTGGAGCGCCTTGGCGAGGAGTTCAACTTTGCTCATGGTACGAGGATAACCTGAGGAAAGGTGGTTGTCAACCTTTCTTTTGGGATTAAAGTTCATGCTCCACCACTTTGAGAACTCGCTCCATGTTGTCCGCTTCGACGTGGAGGTTGATCACCTTGGTGCGTAGCTTGCTGAGCAGACGCATCTTGGCGTTGAGGTCGTGCATGTTGTTGACCCTACCTTTGGACTTGCGGTTTTTCCGTTTCATATAAGTCCCAGCTCCTTCGCTCGCTTGAGCAGTTTAGCGTCCTTCTCGCGCCTCGAGTCCATGTATGCTTTGCGAGCCTCTCGTACGTCAGGACGTGCGTTGTACTTCGCCATGTACTCTCGCCGCTTCAAGTACCGCTTCACAGCGTCGCGCACTTCTGGGTCGGACTCGTCTCCAGCGTCTATGTTGCGGTCCGCTAGGATGTCGGCACACGATTTGCACATACCGTCGTTGGCAGAGATTTCCTCGACGGTTTTGATCTCCTCACATATGGTGCACTTCATCTGCTCTAGTTCAGGCACTGCGCCTCACCTCCTTGGTGCACGGCTCGTAGTGAGAGGACATGACGCTGTGGAACCACTTCATGCACACCTTGCATTGGTACCATGGCTCGGTGCCAGGTGTGTTCATGATTTTGAGGGAGTGCACGTACGTGTTCATATCTTTACTCCCATCTTGTGCAGCACTGCGTCGATGCGTTGGAGCGCTTCCTCGAAAGTCGAGTTGACTGCCACAATCTCAGCACCGATGGCTACACCCGCGGTGAATGCTTGAGCGCAGAGGTAGTTGATGGTGTAGGAGCTCAAGTCTGTTGGGCGGGGGAGTTCCCTAAGTCGGGTTTCCAGGTTCTTCACGAGTGCGAGCGTCTCGTCGAGGTTCATAGTCTCTCCTCTCTACCCTTACATGATAACATAAGACTAAGGTGGTTTTCAAATGTTCTTTTGGCTTGGATCCTCCTTTCCTTTCTTTCTGCAAATAGATTTCTATGAATATCTTCTGAAACCAAACCTGCCTGCGGTGACTGTTGGTGACTACGGGTGAGACACGAATGAAAGATTGAAAACAAGACAATGGTGAGGTACAATGGACGTCAAGGAGGTACACATGTGCCCAGGTTGTCGCGAAGGTGATCCGAGAGCAGTTGTTGACAAGTGGTGCGACAAGTGTTGGAGCGAGATGTTAAAGGCGATGTCACACGAAGCTGCAGCTGCGTCGTACCAGAACGCGAAGCAGCGAAGAAGGTGGTACGACAAGTCACCTGCTAGGAAAGAGGCGCGCAGGCAGATGAAACGTGAAGCGAGGTGGGCGTTCCTAGCCCGCAACGCGGATGAGTGGCTTGGGATGATTCAACGGCATGACGAGCTCGTAAGGAGGAGCAACGAAGATTTTGTTAGGAAGATTACTGAGAAACCAAAAGAAACGTAGCAGTGTCACTCCGCTGCACGTGTGTCCATTATTATACATATGGAATCTTCGTCTTCTTCTTTTACCATATCTATAATAATGGCCACACATGCAAGTGTGTGGCAAGCAACGATTCATACAAGACGTACACGCTCCGCGGGACGCAGACGGGTGCTTACTCCTACCACGTCAACGCGACGCGGGATATTGTGTAGCTCGTCTATGTAGTGCACGTCGTTGTTAACGCAGTGACGTGCAGGCTGCGTGTTGGTGTTATGTTACAGCAGTCCCGCTTCGCGAGCCTGCTTCAACGCTGCCTTCTCCTTCTGCCACTTGGCAACGTTGTACTTGTGACGGTACGCCGCGACTTTGTCGGCGTTCTTCTCCTGCCAGCGCTTGTTGTACTCCAAGCGCTTCAGGTAGGCCGTCACGGCCTTCTCCAGTTCGGCCTGGGTGAAGTCAGACATGAGTATCACCTCCTTTCTGACTTCATTCTACTTCAGCACACTGCTCTAGTCAACCGGAAAACTTCTCTCTAGTGCTGCTGCTGCGTCGAACGTTGCGTCGCTGTCGTCCATCGTGGTCACCTCCCTCCTGGGGGGCCCCCTTATGCGGGTACGCTCCACCCACCACTTCGTCCGACTAAATCTACCCAGGTTTCAACCCCAAGAACGTTTGAAAACCGAAGTTCTTTGTAGTACCATGGACGTAGAGCGAAAGGCCTCTGGCCATGGTGCTCACAGCCAAACACTACGCAGCAATGCGAGCGTTGCTTGAGGGCGAGCCTATACTGGCTACTGCCAGAAAGCTGGGTATCACCCAACAGACGTTGTATCTCTGGCGTCGTGAACCAACGTTTCAGGACGCGTTCGACAAGATGCGCAACGCCATGGCTGAGCAGGTTACGTCTATCATTCAAGGACGTCTCGCCCAGGAGGCTGAGCCCGCTCTGAACCGTATAGTGTACCTTCGAGACAACGCGCGCCTCGAGAAGGTGTCGCTAGACGCGTCCCGCGACCTGCTGGACAGAGCGGGCTTTAAGGCCATCGACGTGGTTCACGAAGTGCATGAACACGTGTTGTCACCCGAGTTTGCGGAACTGATCCGCGGCGTTCTACGCGAGAAGGAGACGGTCGACGGAACCGTCATTGACTGCGTTACGCAGCTACCTGAGAGAACAAGCCCTCAGTAGTTTGTACGTGTTCTGCAAGATGGTCCTTGGGTATAAGGACATGGTACCCGTCTTGCACGGAGGTGTGTGCAAGTACCTGCAGCAGGCCAAGCAGCACAAGCTAGTGGTCCTACCTCGTGGACATCTAAAGACGTCCATCTGTACCATTGGTTACGCCATATGGAGACTCTGTGCTAACCCTGAGCTCCGCATTCTTGTTGCTAATGCGACGGCTACGAATGCGTCCCACATGCTTCGAGCAATCTCTTCAGTGTTCAGCGTTAACGAGAGGCTTAGATGGCTGTTCCCCGAGGTGGTGCCTGATACCTCCAAGGTTAAGTGGACTGAGACGGAAATTGAGATACGTCGTAAGGGGACGTATCCCGAGTCAAGCGTCGAGTCAATAGGAGTCGGCGGGACAGTTGTGTCCCGGCACTACGACCTAATCATCGAGGACGACCTGATCGCTCCAGAGGATGGGTTCGTCACGAATGAACTGGTGCAAAAAACCATCGAGTGGCATAAGTATTCGACCTCGCTTTTCGTTAATCCCGCAGTTGGTGAGCAAGTCATCGTCGGTACGAGGTGGTTGTACGACGACTTCATCGCGTACCTCTTCCAGAACGAGACGTGGTTCCTCCCCGCCTACTACAAGAGTGTCACGCAGGGAGGCACACCGATATGGGCAGAACGTTTCAACATGGACGTGGTCGACCGTATACTAGAGCAGCAAGGTCCACGCATCTTCTCCTGCCAGTACATGAACGACCCGGTACACGAGGACGCGCGGTCATTTGACCCAACGTGGTTCAGGTTCTACACACAATGGCCTCTCGTGAACGACCGTGGAGAGCCGAAGGCTACAAAGTGTGTGTCTGCGATTGACCCAGCGATATCGCAGAAGAAGCATGGAGACTTTAGTGCGATCGTTACCGTGGCAGCTGACGTCGATCGGAATCGATACGTTGTGGACGCACGTCGTGGTCGATGGGGAATCGATGAACTCATCGATCAAGTTCTGGAAGTACACAAACTGTGGAAACCGTCCCGTATAGGTCTGGAGACAGCGGTCTTTCAGAAGGCATTGCTGTGGCCCTTCCGTGAGGCGATGCGACGTGAAGACGTTATCCTACCCATGGTCGAGTTGCGGCCGTCGTCAAAGGTCTCCAAAGAGGCGCGCATTCAGGCGTTGCACGAATTCTTTGCAAATGGTAGTCTCTGGCTGAACCGTAGACACGAGGATCTCCTCGCGGAGCTCCGAGGCTGGCCCGCAGTGGCACACGACGATATGTTGGACGCGTTGGCGTATGCCATGCAGATGTTGGTGTACCCGTCCAAGGACGAGCAGGAACTGCGTTGGAACCCGTTCTCGTGGGAAATCATCACTAAAGAGCTCAAGCTTCGGCGCGAACCGGAAGGGCCTTGGGTCTTCCAGCACCCAGAAGCGAATCGCCCGCCCTTCCTAGGACGTCTCGTCCTACCACAGACACTGGATGAGGTCGCTGAGTGGTTGGTGGAGACTAAACCCGAATGACGATTGCAACAACTGAGCAGAAGGACGCACCTCAGGTACGTATGCGGCCTGGTCCTAACCTGCTTGCTGCAGTCGATGCGTTTCGCCCCACTGTAGGTTTTGCTGACGAGTTGTGGTTCTCCACAGATACTCAAGACGTGTGGAAGGGCACCGGGTCGGGGTGGGTCAGGTGGTCACCTGTGCTTGCGGGAATCACGTTGGCAACCCCACTCGTCGTAGGTTCCGGGGGTACTGGTGTTGCAACGCTTGCGTCAGGTGCTTACTTGAAAGGTGCAGGTACGAGCCCACTCACCGTTCAAGTGACCCCCATTCCCGTGGCAGATGGTGGTACAGGAATATCGTCCCTTACCGTCAATCGAGTACCATTCGGGAACGGCGCAAGTGCTTTTCAATCCTCAGCGAATTTAACGTTTGACGGCACAACACTTACTCGTGGTAACGGCATATTTGGGGCTGCGTCACGTGTACTGCCTTCCACGGGTACCCGCCTTGAGGACATAAGCGCCTCTAGTGGTCTAGAAATCGGTACGTTAGACGTAACACCCATTGTGTTTTACACTTTACTTACTGAGAAGATGCGTATCACCGCAGTTGGAGTTGTTGCTGTAGGTACGACGATCGTGACTAATGCTTCTGCTGGTGACTTGGTGCTCCCACACAACGCGCAGCTCCGCTTCGTGAACGACGCTGGTAATGACACGAACAACCTTGGGATTCGCACGTTCACCGGCTCTAACAACCTGACTTTTATGTTGGGGACCTCTGGAGGGACTTTTGGCTTCCGTTTTGCTGGAGTTCAAAGGCTAGAATTGACGGAGATAAATTCCGCTATTATGTTAAGTTTTCTCCATAAAGTCACGGCGGACCCCGCAGCACCTGGAAGTACCTCCATGCTTATATTCCAGAAGGATAATGGCGTGGGTAAAGGACAGCTTGCCGTAAGATTTGCTACGGGTGCGGTTCAGATTCTAGCGACGGAACCGTGATGACCGCCACGGAACGTGTACAACAGTTCATTGGGCAACTAGTGGTGAGTAACGCCGCGTTGCAGGAACAGGTCGAGCTGTTGCAGCTCAAACTGCAGGAGGTGCAGAATGCCAAGAAGGCCGAAGGGGAGAGGCTCCCGCAAGACGGGGATGTTGGAGCGCAGCCTGATGTCAGGCGGCTCCCAAGTAGCAAACCCGGAAGGTCCGACCCGGGGACCTAAGATGCTACGCACGTCAACTGGCGCGATGCGCCGAAGGATGAGGAGGGAATCATAATGGCTGGTGAAGGTGGAGCCGACACGTACGCACCGAAGGGAAGCGGGAAGTTCGCTTACGACCCAATCGAGTCACCGAAGGAGCACGAGTCATCAGACGGCGTGAACGTGCAGACCGGGAAGACGCTGCCGAGCGGTGCGGCTCACCCGGACAAGAGCGGGCATCGGACGAGCTCGTGACGTTGGCCCTAGCGGTGGCATCGCTAGAGGCTGCGGAGCGCGAACTTCGCCGTCTAGCCGTACTGGGTGAGTATGGACCTTAACGACTGGAAGGGCGAAATTCGTAGGGCGAAGCTCTACCTCGAACACCAGGGTAGGATGGAGAAGTGGCGCCGGTACCGGAACTGGTACCGCAACGTCTATCCGTCTGGGGTTGTGAGTGTCAATAAGGTGTTCGGGGTAGGGCGAGCCATCGTGCCTCAGTTGTACTTCAAGTCTCCCACGATTGTGTGCCGGGCACGTAAGCCGATGTTTTCGCAGATGGCCAAAGTGCTGGAGGCCGTTGACTCGTGGCTGATTGACCACATCGGGTTCAAGATGCAAGTGAAGCAGATGATCCTCGACGCGTACCAGGTCAATGTAGGTGTGGGCAAGGTGGGGTACCATTCGATCGCAACGGAGTTGCCTACACCTTCACCTGAGACGACAGAGGCTGTGGCAGAGATGCTCGGAGCAGCCCCACAGGAACTGGAAGACGAGCTTCAACGTCGTAGGTGGTCCTACCACGATTACATACGACCTGATTCGCCTTGGTTCCTACGGATACGGCCTCAGGACGCACTTGTGCCGTGGGGGTACTATGACGAGCACGAAGTGCCCTGGATGGCGTTCCGTATCATACGGCCTCTAGAGGATGTGAAACACGACCCGATATACCATAACACGTCGCGTCTCGCGCCGAACGTCAAGCCGGACACGGGTACTGCTGGGGTAGTGTCACCTAACCTATTTGGTAAAGAAGCGTCGGGCGATTTTGTTGAGATGTTCGAGATTTGGGACAAACGTGACGGTATGGTACATGTGTTGTCTATTGATCATGACAAGTGGCTTCGCAACGAAGACCACCAGATGGAGATCCACGGCGTCCCGGGTAGTATCCTACGGTTTAATCCCGATGGTGAGGACTTCTGGGGTGTCTCTGACGTGGAACAAATTCACAAGCAGGTTATTGAGCTTAATGAGAACCGCACGCATGAGATGGAGACCAAGCGTCTTGCGAACGTGAAGGGTCTAATTGATACCAACATTATTGACGAAGCGGAGCTTACCAAACTAGAGAAAGGTAAACCTGGTCCTTTGGTGCGTACCAACGGGCCAGCTCAGGGGGCGTTTACACAGTTCTCCATCACTGTGCCTCCTGACTTGTACCGCATCGACGACATCATTGACAAGGACATTCGCGAAGTCATCGACTTCAGCCGCAACCAGTCAGGTGAGTTTGATGTGCCACGTCGTACCGCGACGGAAGC
>WNFA01002471.1_pt1 | contig 15224 bp, 9 predicted proteins | sample 5400481 | NCBI WGS metagenome assembly WNFA01 (sample SAMN13153340, study PRJNA577476) | soil metagenome | isolation source: 120 cm saprolite under Douglas fir tree site 2 hole 1 replicate 2 | place: USA:California | collected 2015-04-18
GTCAGTTGCGAGGCAAACTATCGACGGAAGAAGCTAAGTGCCATGCGCAGGAGCTGGCGGAACTGCCGGTCAAACTCGAGCACTTGCTTAACGACTCCGACAATATTGAAGAGCTTTCAAAAGAGTTCTTTCGCGTGACGGATTTCCTGTACCTCGGTCGCGGAATCAATTTTCCGGTGGCTCTCGAGGGCGCTTTGAAACTGAAGGAGATTTCTTACATTCACGCAGAGGGCTATCCTGCAGGCGAGATGAAGCATGGTCCAAATGCATTAATTGACGAACGGTTGCCGGTTCTGTTCATCAATACACGGGAAGAGGGCAACCACTCCTCCGAGCTTCGCTATGAAAAGACTCATTCAAATATCGTCGAGGTGAAAGCACGGGAAGGCATTGTTATTTCAGTATTAACTGAGGGGGATACGATGTCTTCGGTAGTTTCAGACTATGTGATTGAGCTGCCGCCAGCGAGCGATCTGCTGTCACCCATTCTTTCCATCATTCCGTTGCAACTGCTGGCCTATCACATCGCTGTCCGGCGCGGTTGCGATGTCGATCAACCGAGGAACCTCGCGAAGTCGGTTACTGTTGAGTGATCAGATCCGAGACTGATCTTAGGACTTCTGCTTGGTCACTGCTTTTTCGAGGCTGTGCGCTCGCGCTCGAGTAGTTCTTGTTTACGCTCCAATCCCCAACGATACCCACCCAAACTCTGGTCCTCACGGATCACACGATGGCAAGGAATGACGAGTGCAACTGGGTTTGTCGCGCAAGCGCGGGCCACGGCGCGTACGGCAGAGGGGCTCTTGATCGCCCTCGCAACTTCACTGTAAGAGCGAGTGGCGCCATAAGGAATAGCTTTCAGTGCCTCCCACACAAGACGCTGAAACGCTGTCGCCCGGACGTCAAGTGGTAAATCAAGATTGATCCGTTTGCCCGCCAGGTGCTCCAGTAGTTCGTTCACCGAATTGCTCAATTGTCCATCATCACGCTTAATGCGCGCTGCTGAGAACTCATCACGCAGATCCGACTCCAATTCGGTCTCAAGCGAACCCAACCTCACTGCGCAGATACCTTTTTCCGTAGCCGCAACCAGCAAATACCCGAGATCGCATTTCGCCACCGCATAGTTGATAAGCGCACCGCGGCCTTTGCGACTGTAGGTTGCCGGCGTCATGCCTAGTTCTGCACCGGCTCGTTCGTAGAGACGGCTGCTGGAACCATAACCCGCGTCGTACATCGCACTCGTAATCGGTTGCCCGTCACGAATACTATCTTTGAATCTGCTGGTGCGGCATGCTTCCGCATACTGACGCGGCGAGATCCCCATCACCTTCTTAAAGGTTCGTTGCAAATGAAAGGAGCTAACACCCAGGCACTCGCTAAGGTTGGATAGATTCACAATTTCATCCGCTTGTTCGAGCAACCGGCAGGCGCGTCGTACAACTTCAACTTTCTGCTCACCCGCGGCCGCGTCGTGTGGGCGGCAGCGCAAACATGGTCTGAACCCCGCTTGCTCGGCGGCTTCTGGTCGATCAAAAAACGTGACACGTTCCCGACTCGGTCTACGCGCAGGACAGGACGGGCGGCAGTATATCCGAGTCGAGCTGACAGCAAATACAAACTGACCATCGAAGCGGGCATTTCGCGCTAATACGGCTTCCCACAGCTCATCTTCTTCGTCTGTGCTTATTTTGTGTTTCACCACAGAACTCATCTTAACACCTCTTCCCTCAGTGAACATTTCCTCTCGACTGGCGAAATATAGCGCGACCAAGGAGGACAATCTATCCGCTTCTTGCCTTCAAAGCGGGCAACTATTCATGGACCGATTTTGTCAGGATAGATTCGTATGCTTAAATGTTGCCTGCCGTTCTCATGCATCACAAAAACACGCTCGAACTCATGGCGGAATCGGAACTTCTTTCACAGCTCAACGAAGAACAACGCGAGGCTGTAATCAACACTGACGGTCCGCTGCTGATTCTTGCGGGCGCCGGTTCGGGCAAGACGCGCGTTATCGCTCATCGTATCGCCTATCTGATCTCCGAGAAAGATGTGCAACCGTGGAACATTCTGGCGGTGACTTTCACCAACAAGGCTGCGGAAGAGATGCGCCTGCGTGTGCAGCGCCTGCTGCGTGGTAAGGAGCTCTCGAGTGCGCCGCTGGTATCGACATTCCACAGTCTTTGCGTGCGCATCCTCCGCCAGGACATCGAAAAACTGAACGATAAGTACACTCGCACGTTCACCATCTATGATCAGGACGACTCACTCCGCCTTATAAAACAATGCGTTAAAGATCTCGGTTACGACGAGAAATATATCGGCCAACGCGCCACTCAGTCAGCGATAAGTGCCGCTAAAAATCGAGGCGAAAACGTTGAGGCCTTCGCTTCGCGCGCCGAATACATCGATGAGCGTCGCGCCGCGATGGCGCGTGTCTACAAGATCTATGAAGAGCGATTGCATACGAACAACGCCCTTGACTTCGACGATTTACTAATCAAGGCCGTCAGACTGTTGCGCGACGTTGCGGAGGTGAGGGAGAAGTACAACAACAAGTTTCGTTACATTCTCGTCGACGAATATCAAGACACAAACTCGCTTCAATTCGCGCTCATAAGTTTGCTGACCCAAAAACAACAGAATATTTGTGTGGTAGGTGACGAAGATCAGTCCATCTACAAATGGCGAGGCGCCGATATTATCAACATTCTCAACTTTGAAGAGCATTTCCCTGCCACCAAGACCATCAGGCTGGAACAGAACTATCGCTCGACGCAAACGATTCTCGATGTGGCTGGAGCGGTCGTAAAACACAACATCGAGCGCAAGGGTAAGAATCTGTGGACTTCCAATCCACGTGGTGGAAGAGTGCGCTATTACCAGGCCTTCGATGCGGAATCAGAAGCTCGTTTTGTGGCGGGCAAGATTCTCGAACATCGCGACGAAGAATTCGATCTTCGCGCTGCAGTCCTGTATCGCACCAACTCGCAATCGCGCGTATTTGAAGAGGCAATGCGACGCGCCGGGTTGCCATACAACATCATCGGAGGCTTTTCGTTCTATGAACGAATGGAAGTCCGCGACATCATTTCTTATTTGAAACTTTCACTGAATCCAAACGATTCGATAGCCTTGCAGCGCGTAATCAACAGTCCTCCGCGAGGCATCGGCAAACAAACAATAGAAGAGATTGAGCGGCGTGCGAAAGATTACGACCTATCGTTTTGGGAGACCATTGCAGTCATTATTGAGAAGCCGGAAGGCTTAAGCGCGCGAGCGGTTAGCTCTCTCAAGAGCTTTCGCAGGATCATACTTCGTCTTAGTCAGTTGGCCGGCCTCGAAAAGAGACGCGCAGACTCGGAGACGGAAAGAGGCGGAGGTGGTGAGACACACGAGATGGACCTTCTCGCTGCTTCTTCTCGCACCGATGTCTCCTCGTCTTCGTCCTCGCCCGTCTCCGATGTTGTAAAGGCGGCCATACTCGACACGGGTTACGAGATAGCGCTGAGGGAGGAAAAGACCGACGAAGCTGAGGCTCGTCTGGAGAACCTGCAGGAATTAGTGAATGCCGCCGTGGATTATGACGATCAGGGCATTGAGGGCCTAAGAGAATTCATCGATCATTCGGCGTTGGTTTCTGACCAGGACCAATACAAACGAGATGCCCCGGTAACTTTATTGACGGTTCACTCGGCAAAGGGTCTGGAGTTTCCGCTGGTCTTCATTGTCGGGTTGGAGGATGGGTTGTTTCCACATTCGCGCTCAGCTACGGATCAGGCCGAGTTGGAGGAAGAAAGGCGACTGTGTTACGTGGCGATGACACGAGCCGAACGATACTTGTACGTCACGCACGCAATGAAGCGCCGGGTCTATGGTAAGGAACTGGCTTCGGAGCCCTCGCAGTTTCTAAATGAAATGCCGATCGATCTTCTGGAGGATCTTTCGCTCGGGAAGAGTTGGCTATCGTTTGCCAAAGGTTCATCGGTGATCGATTACCAACATGGCGAGTATCGAAAAGAGCGCACGAAGTATCCCGGCAAGACCTACGACAGCGTCGACTCCATTGCAGAATTTTTCAAACAACGTACTCAACAACTCGGCCCGACTGCGGGTGGAGCAGCCAATCTGGGTAAGTGGAGCAAAGACCAAAGATTAAAGACTAAAGATCAAAAAACAGTCGCTGGAGGAGAAAGCTCCAGCCCGGTAGGGACATCAGACTTCCTGCCTGGCTCATATGTTCGTCATTCGAAATATGGTCGCGGCCTTGTCTTGCGCCGCGAAGGGGCTGGCGATTCCACCAAATTGACAGTGAGCTTTCCGGGTTACGGTCAGAAGAAGTTGGTCCAGAAATACGCAGGCTTGGAGAAAGGCTAGATCATTTCTTTAAATGGCAAATGATCAATGAGAGATGATCACGTCCCTACATCCAGGCGCCTTTTGGCTGCGGCCCCCGCAATTGCCTCTTGACCGGCAAGCGTCAGCAACTTAACTGACGCCCTGCGCACCTCAACGTCGTGGTGCCCTTCCACCGCTTTTACCAATGGCTCAAGTTCCCCGGTCTTCGCCATTGCGAAGAGAAGACACAGCGCGTTGTAAGTATCTTCGCGGTTATCGCCGCAGAGCGCTTCGATAGCCACCGCTGCCAGCCCGGAGCTCGCGATCGCAGTACCAATATTTTGCCTTCGTTCAGTGGATGCCTCATCCAGTGCGCGAGTAAAGGCTTCGACAGGCCGGGCGGGATCGAGCTCACGAAGCGCCCACGCCGCCGCGTTGCGAACCTCCACTGACTGGTCGTCAAAGCAGTTGACGATCAGGCTAAAAGGATCAGTTGCCCCGGACTGTGCTAATTCTGAGAGGGCTGCAGCGCGAGTAAGCGGATCGCTACTCTCTAAGTTCCCGGGTCTAACCGGCCTCAAGTTCTCTATCGGATCATCCCGCCACTCCTCTGCCTCTTCTTTCTTACTCGGTTGCTCACGCTCTAGTATTTGTTCGAGTTCTGCTTCTGCTCTGACTCGAGCTTCTTCCTCGGTCCTGTAACGATTCTTTGCTTGTTGTAAACGTGCCTCTGCTTCGCGGCGGCCCCGAATTTCGTCTTCCAGTCGCTGGCGCTGTTCTTCTTCAAGTCGTCGCAGGATCTTAATCTCTTCTCTGACGCGTTTTTCCTGTTCTTCCCTTTCCTGCGCCTCGATAGCAACATTCCGCTGCACCTCAGCGAGCTTAACCAGGATCCGCTCCTCCTCGGCAGCGCGTGCGTGCGCTTCTGCTTCGAGACGCTGCAGTTTTTCCGCCGTCAGGTTATAAGCTTCCTCCCCTCGACGCCGGCTCATCTCAGCATCCTCGATCCGTCTGTTCGCTTCTCTGTCCGCAATAAGGAGGCGTTCTAAATCGGCGCGCAGTTGTTGTTCCTTCTCAGCGCGCTCCTCCGCCTCCAGCGCAATTCGTTGCCGCAGCGAGTCTAACGCTGCCAGTCGTTGTTGTTCTGCTTCAGCATCCGCTGCTAGTTGTACCTTTTCTTCTTCCAACTTCCGCAGCAGAATCTCAGCTTCCTGACGAGCATCTTTGACTTCCCTTCGCCGGTTTGCTACCTGCTCCGCAATAACAAGGTGTGCTTCCTCTTCTTTCCGCAAATATTCGAGTTCCGCGGCGTGTCGATCTTCCGCTTCTCGGCGTTTACGTTCGGCATCCTCTCCTCGTGCAGCTCTTGCGGCGTCTTCTACCTCCGCTCTCCGTTGCGCCAGATCGTCGGCCGTTTGCCGCAGCCTCAAGACTTCAAGTCGCAGTACAGACTCTTGTTCAGCGAGGCTCTTTGCTTCATTTTCAGTTTGCACGCGGGTGGCATCTTCTGCCTGCAATTTCGCTTCTTCTTCATGTCTGTGGCGCGCTGCTTCCTCTTCCGCTTGTTTTCGGAGCTCTTCCTCTTCGCGACGCCGCGTTGCTACCTGTGCTCTGGCGTTCAACTCCGATTCAGCACTGCGCCGAGCTCTTTCTTCGGCTTCCTTTCTCGCGTGAACGGTTTCGCCCAGGCGACGCTGAAGATCTGCGAGGGAGTTTGTAATGGCATGCTCATCCGGGTGCAGCAATTCCTCATTGGCTTCAATAAGAGGATCCAGGACAGGTGGTTGCCCTAATATCAGCAGTTCATTCGTAAACGTTACCGGCGTGGCTTCTTCGCCATCTCGTACTTCACCAGATATCGATGGTTGGACCACCTCCGGAGCTCCCCAATCAACGTTGCCGTTCATGAGAGGACTGAGAGGTCCAAAAGAGACTGTAGGTTCACCAATTTGAGCCAGGGCTTCTGCGGCTGCGTGCCTTACTTCCGGCGAGTCGTCGAACAACGCAGCTATGAGCGGCGTGGTCTCGCGTTGGCCGCCTACGGCGCCTAAGGTTCGTGCTGCCGCGGCCCGATCAGCGGCTGACTCGGCACTGCGCAGAGTGAGAATGGCTTCTGTAATCTCAGGCTTAGCGTATCTTGAAAACAAGATTCTAACTCAACCCCCGGTCAGAACTAGTCCGTAGAACAGTTTAGACAGTAACCACTGTGCCATCAAACTTCGTCAAACTAAATCCCGCGAACGGTTCGTTATAGCAATGTCTCTGATCTTTGAGGATTCCGATGGCCAGTTGCTCGCCAAGTTTCAGTGATTCAGTGGCATCTGAGCGCCAGTGAACACCCGCAATATTGCGTCCCATCGCGACATTTGAGGCCATCTTATTGAGTTCGCTACCGACCGTCAGATCGCCGGCGTCCGCGCCGTTGTACGGTACGAGGCTGAGACCATCGTCTGCTGGTTGCACGGGCGTGACACCAAGGTCAACGAGTTTGGTCGATTCTTTAAACCACGATTTGAGAATCGTCACACAGGCGCCCGCTACTGTTGCATGACCAGCGCCGTAGGCTGGGTGTGTAGGAGATCCTTCCGGAAACGCCATTGGCAACAACGCATTTCCCGCCGGCATGTATTCGCCGAGTCGAGTGCTGGATGAAATTGAGTTAAGGATCTCAGTGTGAACGGGGTATCCGGCACCGTGATAGAGAGTCCTGTCTACCCGTTCGGCGTGGACTTCGGGTCGCAGCCGACGATGCACGAACCATTTTTGAAACCACACCGCGTGCAGTGCCCTTGTAGAGACTTCGCATAGCAACGTGGCGATATGTGGACCACCGAAAGTTCCAAAGCCATCCTGTGAAGGATTGCCAACATACGGATTGCCATCGTCGAAAGGCGTGCCGAGCCCGGCCAATACCAAGAAGGCGTGAAAATACGCTTGAAACAGAACGTCAATGTGGACCCACTGACCGATGTCGCGTCCGTTTCGCATATACCGGCGTGCGGGATCAAATACGTTGGGAGGCTGACTGAACCCGCGTTGCACCGAAAGCCAACTATTGAAATCAGTCATGTAGTTGATTCCCGGCGTGGTAGTCCTGATCTTCTGGTCGATGCTGTTTGCTCCGAAGTTACAAGGTTGGTAGAAATACTGGGAGAGATAGGGACCCATTTTGTCTTCGGGATTAACACCGCGAAATAAAGTCTCAGGCGTTACCGAGCCGCCCGACTTTGCCCCCTTGAAATCCGAACCGAAGAGCGTCAGATCAACTGCAGCGTCGTTAGCAATCGGGTTGGTCTGATACCGGCTAAAGGGCACATCCCGCAACAGAGCCATCCAGTAATTCTCAGCTATCTCCGCCGCCTGTTCGCGACTGGCGAAGGCCGGGGCCGGGGGTTGCACCAGCGCATGCGAATCTGGCCCTTCCATATCAAAGGCAAGACCGGCCTGTGGATTCGTCAGTCTGCGATCGCCGCCCATAGGAATCGCATTGAAGTCACTGGGTTGTTCACTATCGAGAGCCCGCAGCAGCGCCGCATACGCGTTTAGCACCACTGTCCCGTCGTTGTTGTGCGGCAATCCTTTCGAATAGCTGCCAATTTTACTTGGGTAAATGTGCTCATCCAAATTTGCCGGGTGGTGGAGATTCGGAGCAGTGTCTCTCAGCCCTTGCTGAGCTGCGTCACGACGAAGTCTTGCAGCCTCAATGGCACGCTGATTCGATCCGTTACCTGGATCCTCTCCTTGCTGGGATTGCGCAGCTTGCACATTCAAATGTTCCGATTCCAGCAATGACGTTCCAGCAGCGAGTGTCGCAACGCTCATCTGCTTGAGAAACTTGCGCCTGTCCTGAGGGATAAAGCGTTCCATGATTTACTCTCCGGTGCGAGTTGTTGACGAGGTTGCTCGCGTGGATTGTCGGATCGGATGAAAGGGACTATAGGCCTGCGGTTCGTTCATCCCGCTGCCACAGTCTTCGTAGCGCGCATATTTGCCGCTACGAAGAAAAAAGTCAATAGCTTTTCAGTTCCGGTGATAGATAATCGTCTGGTCATCCGCTCCGAGCCGGATTCACTATTCAAAAAAGCGAGACTGCGTTTGTTCAAACGGCGAGGGCGTCGCTGATTTTTTTCAATAAGGTCTCAGCGTCAAACGGTTTGGAAAAAACTTCCACACAACCCGCAGAACGGGCGTCGGCTTTTACTTCCTCGGTCAAGTAGCCACTGACAACAAAAATCGGGACATTAGAAAGTTTCGGAATTTCGTGAATGCGCCGCGCGGTTTCCACCCCGTCCATCTCCGGCAGTGTCAGATCCATGATGATGAGATCGGGGGATGTAGCACTCGCTTTTAGCAAGCCCTCAACGCCGTCTTCTGCTTCCACAACGTTGTACCCTCTGCGCTGCAGCAGAACCGAAAGCAGTTCGCGTGTATCGGAGTAGTCCTCAATAACGAGAATCGTGGAAACGGCTTTAGCTGGTGCTGGAGTCATAGTGAACCTCAATCAGTGGTCCGGAGGTCGAAGATCCGAAATGAGGTATCGGGCAAGCGCGATAGTCAAGTTTAACACGGGCAGATAGGAAAAGGGCAAGGGGTTAGTTTGGCCTTTGGTCTTTGGCCTTTGACCTTTGAGATGATTGGCTACTAAAAAGGCAACCAATCAAAGACCTAAGACCCAACAGCAGTTCAGCCGTTCGTTAGCTCGGCGGCAATGTCATTGGCATCGAACACCTTGCGCAGTACCTCAAGCATCGTCCGTGCATCGACAGAAATCGCGCGGTTTACTGATTCATCGTAAATGAAATCACCAACCAGCGATTGAATATTGCCGTCGAAGATCAGCCCGACCAACTCGCCGTTCTGGTTGATAGTCGGTGAACCCGAATTACCACCGATGATGTCGTTGGTCGACACAAAATTGAACGGAGTGTTCAAATCCAAGGCAGACTTCTTATCCATCCAGCGTTGCGGCAGGTTGTAAGGAAATTCATACTTGAACTTACCGGCACGATCATAAAGACCACCAAGCGTCGTAAACGGCGTGATCTTCTTGCCGTTTTCCTGGTAGCCCTTTACTGCCCCATAAGAAAGACGCAAAGTGAAGGTCGCGTCAGGATAAAGTTTTGTACCCTCAGTCTCGAAGCGCGCGCGCGCTATCTTGCTGTAGTTTGCGCGCTCCACACCGGTTACTTCATTTTCATAACGCTTGCGGAGCTCGCGAGCTTTCGGATCGATGAGGCGAGCCACGACGATCATCGGGTCGGTCGAGGAGTCAATTGCCTGGCGGCCTCCCGCAGCCAACTCCTTGCGGTACGCCGGATCCTTCAGCTTTGTGCCTTCGATCAATTCTCGGGCCCGTGCCTCGGGCGTCTTGCCGTTGAGGACCTGCTTTGCTAATTCGTTCTCGGGTCCCAATAACTCCACCATGAACTCAAGCGAGTCAGTCAGCTTCAGTTTTTCGAAATCATCGTAAATAGGCGCCGGTGAGTAAAGCGCCAGATCCATAGATGCCCGCCGGGCATCGGTATATTCCGGCAAGCGCTCGGCGTTAGGCTTCTCGTTCTCAACCGCCAACCTGACAAGAGTGCGCGCGAAACCAAACAGAGTGGTGTTAAAGCCGCCCCCCTGATCAAAAATTCTTCGTTCACGAATGTAAGAAGGGAGACCCTGGTGGGCCTTGGCAATCATGTCCCAGGCATCACCATACATCTTCTGTCGCTCAGGATTTGCGGCAATCGACTTGCGCAATGCGCTTTCCTGTTTTGTCTTGCGACCAATCAACGACTTATCTTTGAGGCCTGCGACTTGTCCCCGATATACCTTCAGGCTGTTCTGAATGCTGTTTAATTCGTTCTGCGCCTGACGCGTTTGTTCTTCGCCCATTGCCATGTATTTCTTCAGCATGGTTTCCCGCCGCTCCAGCAGGCGAAGGACGATCGGTATGCTCGTGTCGCGCAGTTCCTGCAGATGAGCGACAGTATCCAGGCGTGCCGTCGAACCGGGGTTCCCGGTCACAAAAACGAGGCTGCCCTCTTTAGCGCCCGTCGTCGACCATTTGAAATAGTTTGCCGGATGCACTGGCTGATCATTTTCATAGATCCGCACCAGTGCCATGTCTATATTGAAACGAGGGAAGTTGAAGTTGTCCGGATCGCCGCCAAAGAATGCCGCTTGAAACTCAGGCACGAACACAAGACGGACGTCCGTGTATTTCTTATAACGATAGAGATTGTATTGTCCTCCCTGGTAAAGCGTAATGACATCAGAACGAAGACCGGTGGCCTTGGTTGATTCGCCTTCGATGGCAGTGATTTCCGCGCGTCGTCCTGCAAAAGCTTCGGCATCGGACATGCCAGTCTTGACCGCGCCATTTACGCGATTGGTCACGTCTTCGATACTCATCAATACATTCAGTTCCAGACTTGGCGCTTTGATCTCTTCAGCGCGAGTGTGGGCGACGAAGCCTTCTTTCGCCAGATCCTTCTGAGGCGTGCTCACGTCATTAACAATCTCCTCAACAATGTGATAGTTGGTTAGCACCAGACCAGTCGGTGAAACAAAGGAACCGGAACCACCGTTGTTAAATCTCACTGATGCCAACTGAACTTTTTTCAACCATTCATCGGTGACGTCAAACCCGTATTTTTTCTTAATATCCGCCCGGGGCACGTTATTGAACGTCCACATGCCTTCATCGGCAAGGGCGACGAAATTGAAAGTTTGTAAACTAAACAGCGCCAGTAACAGCGCACACAAAAATTTTCTTAATCTCATCTGTATCCTCAAAACAAGTTTTTCGGGAGAAGACTTTAGAGCGTTTTGCCCTCAAATTGGATGCCTGAAGCGCTAGAACCCTAAACCGGAACCCGGGCAGAGTCAACCGTGACGAAGGGAGGGTAGCGTCTTAGTTTGGCCCGGGTCTCAAGGTTGAGAGCCACTCACTGTCAAATCCACCTTTCAACCCCGACCATCTCTCAGGTAAGGCACCCGAGAGGCTCCCTGACTTGAGACTTTTGTTTGTTGGTATATGGGCCTTCAGAGTCGATGGGAACCAAGGTCCACTTTCCTGGATGTCCTAGTCGCGGCTCCCTCGATCGCGCATCCGAATATATTCGTCCAGCGACAAATCGTTGTAGCCTCGCTCCCTCATCTTTCGAATGTAACTTGCACTCACACCATGATCCCTGAGACGGATCAACTGATCGACCGGAAGGCGATCGAATCCCAACTCCTTCAGCTCCTGAATGAAAGATGTGTTTACGCCATGATCCTTCATACGCCTGAGGTCGTCGATCGACAAACGCACATACCCTAGCGGCGCGAGCTCTTCTACAAACCGTGTGGTGACGCCGTGGTCTCTTAATGTGATCCAATCGTCGAGGGTCGAACGGCTGTAGCCTGCGGCGATGAACTCATTGATAAATGATGAGTTTACACCGTGGTCTCTGGTGCGAATGAGTTCTTCAGAAGAGAGGTCTTTGAACCCCAGCCCAGCAAGGTCGCGGATAAAGCTCAAACTGACGCCATGGTCCTTCATATTCACCAGTGAATCGATCGACTTCAAAGAATAGCCTAAGCTCTTCAGTCCCTGAACATATTCCAAGCGCACCCCATGATTCCCCATCTTCACAAGCTGCTCCAGCGTAGGCGTTTCATAGCCCTGAGCTTTTAGTTCGTTGATCAAAGCAAAGCCAACATCGTTCAGAGCCAGCGACAGTAGTTGTTCGTCAGTTGGTTTGCCGAATCCCTGTCGGCTTAGCTCGGAGGCAAAGCTCACGCTGGGGCTGAAAGTAAAATGCCCAGAGCCGTTGCCATCCTTGAACCAGCCGTCGAAGTTGAATGTGCCAGCGTCGCGCTTCAATTGAAATACAACATGGGCACCGGACGACATCGCCTGTTCCCGCGTAAGACCTGCAAGTTGTTCGATTGGAATTCCAAATCCCGTGTTGTTATAGCTGAAGCCACCGCTGTCACGTTTCCGCGAGTAGCTCATAGTTAGCTGGACTTTGGCGTCACCAGTTTTAACTTCTATTAGCCATTGGTTAATACTCGAATCCTGGGGATCTGAGTAAGTGATGTGAGAGACTGGATAGCAGGCCCAGAGCAATGTCAAAGTCGCCATCAGCGTCAAGAATCTGAATCGCTTATCAGCGAGGGAACGAGCTAGTTTTGCGACGATCTGATTCATATGCGGACCTCCTGGGAAGTTGAGCGGGACGACTGACTTTAATCTCTGGTGAAAGGCTTAAGTCTGTGCCAAAGCTACGTGCCGGTTCTGTGAGGTAAACACCGCCCCCATGTCGTTTGTGACAAAACGTTGACCTGGCAAAGCTACAAAACGCGGCTTTTGTTTCAACAAAGTGTCCCCGGCTTCGTGGCATTGTGCTGATAGATTTGACTATTGACTATAGGAGAGTAGCGTTTGAAAATTGTCTGACATGCAAACAACTACCAAACCTCGACGCAGCAGGAGAACACAACGTGGTAGTAATTTCAGTCGGCAATTACTAGCCGAATGGCGCACGATCAATCTACCCCTATCATCGGAGGCCATTTTGGTTGCCGTATCGGGCGGCGCTGATTCAACGGCTCTGTTGCTGGCCATTCATGAATTAATAGACCTAGGTAAGCTTTCCTTGAGAGTTTCGGTGGTGCATTTGGATCATGGGCTGCGAGCGGCGAGCAGACAAGATGCCAAGTGGGTCTCCCAACTCGCAAGAGAACTGGGTTTTGAGGCCGTAATCGGTCACACGAAGGTTAAGGAGCTGGCCCGTGAAGAGGGCGACAACCTGGAGCAGGCAGCGAGGCGCGCCCGTTACGAATTCTTCCTCAGAACCGCAAAAAGAAAGGGCGCTCGGTTCGTCCTGACCGCACACACAATGGATGACCAGGCAGAAACCGTCCTGCTTCGTCTGATGCGCGGCAGTGCGAGTATTGGTTTAAGCGGCATGGAGTCGCTACGTCCCCTTGAGAAGGGGTCGAAAATGCAATTGGCACGTCCACTTCTGTGGGCCAGGCGAAGCGATACCGAGGGTTACTGCAAGGCGCAAAAGAGAGAATTCCTTGTGGATGAGATGAATAGCGACGATCGGTTCGCCCGTGTGAAGGTTCGGAAACAGCTCCTGCCCTTGATGCAATCCTTCAACAATCGAATTGTTGACGCACTTTCGCGGACCGCGACCTTACTGCGCGAGGACAGCGCCGTTCTTTTCAGCAGCGCGAGCGAGCTACTGCGCCTGGCCAGCGAAAACCTGACCCCCGAAAAGAGTGAAACCAAACCTCCGGCGCTGAACGTAAGTTTACTCGCCAGCGCGCCGCCCGCTCTGCGCAGGCGGGCTCTGAGACAATGGATTTCGGAGGCTCGTGGTGGTACGAGGAGGCTGGAAATGGTGCATCTTTTGGCAGTCGAAGCGCTATTGGAGGACGGCCGTGGAGGTCGAATAGCGGAACTGCCAAATGGGGGAAAGGTCCGACGGAGGAAGGGTTGGTTGGAACTTGATGTCGAAAACGATTGAAAAAGCGGCTATCAGACTTTATATTCAATCTTGACGCGCACCGCCGGACTGGGAGACGGCGGTTTTCAGTTGTCGGTCGCTTTTCACCCGACAACCCTTGCGACCTTGTCGTCGCCTTTCGCACAGTGTTTTAGCAGAGACAGCGACAAACTAAAGGTCGTCGGACGCGCATCCAAGACGTGGGTAATTTGTAAGGATTAGGAATTTACAGCTTCCGGATGTGACGACTGGAGTCGTATGAGCGCGGAAGCGACAAAGATTCCCGGATAAGGTATCATTCGGAGGTCGGAGGCGTTAATGAATTTGAGTTCTACTGCAAGGCAAATCGTATTTTGGCTCCTGATTATAGCGGGAGCTCTTTTGCTCTATAAGCTCGTCAACCCGCGAGGGACTAGCTATCAACCCGTCGACCTCACCAGGATCGACCAGATGATTCAGAGCGGTGAGTTGAAACAGCTGACGGTCAAGCAAACTGAGACGGTCGCTATCGACACACACAATCAGGAGTATCGCGTAGCACTGTCCAATGAACCGGCGAAGAACGATCTTCTCAAGGCGGCGCGCGAAGTAGTAAATGGCAAATCCCGCGTGCCGAAGGTAGAGGAAGAGTCGGGCAGCAGCTACATCTGGCCCATGCTCATCACCTGGGCGCCTCTTCTGTTTATCATCGCTATTTGGATCTTCATGCTTCGGCAAATGCAGTCTGGAGGTAATAAGGCGCTTTCGTTTGGCAAGTCGCGCGCGAAGCTGCTCAACAACCAACAGAAGCGCGTTACGTTCAAGGACGTTGCCGGGGTTGAAGAAGCAAAAGAAGAGCTCCAGGAGATCATCGAGTTTCTCAAGGAGCCGCAGAAGTTTCAAAAGCTTGGTGGCCGAATTCCCAAGGGCGTTCTGATGATGGGCCCTCCGGGAACAGGCAAAACATTGCTGGCCCGCGCAATTGCCGGCGAGGCGAATGTTCCTTTCTTCTCGATCTCAGGTTCTGACTTCGTCGAGATGTTTGTCGGCGTGGGTGCTTCGCGTGTTCGTGATTTGTTCGAGCAAGGAAAAAAGAACGCGCCGTGCATCATCTTTATCGATGAAATTGATGCGGTCGGTCGTCATCGCGGTGCCGGTCTCGGTGGTGGACACGATGAACGCGAACAGACTTTAAATCAGTTACTGGTCGAGATGGACGGCTTCGAGTCGAACGACGGCGTGATTCTAATCGCCTCGACTAATCGTCCGGACGTTCTCGATCCGGCGCTGCTGCGTCCCGGTAGATTTGATCGACGTGTGGTTGTTTCGCGTCCCGACGTGCGTGGTCGCGAAGGCATCTTGAAAGTACACACGCGCAAGATTCCGCTCGGTGAGGACGTTGATATTTCGGTA
>WNFA01002472.1_pt1 | contig 15220 bp, 14 predicted proteins | sample 5400481 | NCBI WGS metagenome assembly WNFA01 (sample SAMN13153340, study PRJNA577476) | soil metagenome | isolation source: 120 cm saprolite under Douglas fir tree site 2 hole 1 replicate 2 | place: USA:California | collected 2015-04-18
GCCGTACTGCTCGATCCACTTCGCCGCGGTCTTGGGTCCGACTTTGTCGACTCCAGGCACGTTGTCCACGGAATCGCCGACGAGCGTCAGGTAATCGAGCATGCGTTCGGGCGGAACGCCGAACTTCGCCTTGACGCCCTCGGGGTCGAGGCGCTCGTTCGACATGGTGTTGACGAGGGTCACGCGGTCGGTGACCAGTTGCGCGAGGTCCTTGTCGCCGGTGGAAATCACGCAGCGCAGGCCGCGCTTTTCGGCCTCGCGCGCGAGCGTGCCGATGACGTCGTCCGCCTCGACCCCTTCGATCTGCAGCAGAGGCCAGCCAGAGGCCCGGATGGCGTCGAGAAGCGGCTCGACCTGCGCGCCGAGATCATCTGGCATGGGCGGTCGGTTCGCCTTGTACTGCGCGTACATCTCGTCGCGGAAAGTCTTCCCCCGCGCGTCGAAGACGCATGCAAGATAGTCGGCTTTGTAGTCGGCAAGGAGGCGCCGTAGCATGTTGAGCACGCCGTAGATCGCGCCGGTGGGCTCGCCCGCCGCGTTGCGCAGGTCGGGCAACGCATGGAACGCGCGGTACAGGTACGACGACCCGTCAACCAGCAGCAGCGTTTTTTCCAAGGGAACTTATGAGCGACAAGAGTCGGCGGCAGGCGAGGCCTGGCACCTGTTCTGCATTATGTCAGAACATTGCGCGGCCATCTTTCGAACCACGAATGCGCAGCGGTTCTGATAGACTCGCCGGGAATGGAATTTCGCCCGATGTCGCGCCAAATCCTGGTTCTCGCGCTTCTCGCCGTCTCGCTGCCCCTCGCAGCACAGCAGCCCCCCAAGCTCGAACCGCTCCCCGAGATTCCACCGCCGCCGCCAGGTGTTTCTTCGGAGCAGCCGGGCGAGCCGCCGGTGCGCATCCAGCCAGGCGGGGGCGACCAGGTCGAGGAGCGGCTCATCGACGGTCGGCGCGTGGTGCGCGTCACCACGCCGGCGGGCCAGGAGTATTACCTGATCGAGGACCTGGGTGACGGCCCGGGCTTGAGAAACGAGAGCCTCGATCGCGGCGTGCGGGTGCCGCTCTGGGTGATCCGCCGGTTCTGACGCGGGCGCGGGCGTCGGCGACCGCTCGGGCATCATGTCTGTCTTCACGCGCGTCACCGCCGATGAACTTTCGGCTTGGCTGAAACGCTACGCCATCGGCACGCTGGTCGATCTGCAGGGCATAGCCGCAGGCGTCGAGAACACGAACTACTTCGTCACCACTTCGCACGGCCGCTTCGTGCTCACGCTTTTCGAAAGACTGAGCGCTGCGGAGCTGCCCTTCTATCTGAACCTCATGGCGCACCTCGCGCGTCACGGTATTCCCTGCCCCGCCCCGATCGCCGACCGCAGCGACAGGTACCTCGGAACCCTGAACGGCAAACCCGCCACTCTGGTCACCTGCCTCCGGGGCGCCCCGGTGAGCTCGCCGCTGCCGCGCCACTGCGAGCAGGTCGGTGCCATCCTCGCCGACATGCATCTTGCGGGAAGAGGCTACAGCGGAAAGCTCGAGAATCCGCGCGGGCCGAGGTGGTGGCGCGAGGCGGCGCGCGAGGTGGCGCCGTTCCTCGACGACGGGCGCCACGAGCTGCTCGCCTCCGAGCTCGGATTCCAGGCGCGCCATCGCGCGCTCGATTTGCCGCGCGGCCCGGTTCACGCCGATCTTTTCCGCGACAACGTGCTGTTCGAGGGAGACCGCATCGGCGGAGTGATCGATTTTTATTTCGCCGGGGTCGACGCGCTCCTGTTCGACGTCGCCGTGACGGTCAACGACTGGTGCGTGGGACCGGCCGGCGAAATCGACCCGGGGCGCGCGAGGGCGCTTGTGGCGGCGTACCGCCGGGCCCGCGAATTCACCCGGGTCGAGCAGGACGCCTGGCCAGTGCTGCTGCGGGCCGCAGCCCTGCGGTTCTGGCTTTCGCGTTTGTACGATTTCTACCTGCCCCGTGCGGGCGAGCTGACCCACGCGCACGACCCGGAGCATTTTCGCCGGGTGCTCGAGACGCACCGCACCCGTCCTTTCCCTCTTGTTTGAAAGCGGCGGCTGGACCACACTGGCGCCGATGAGCACCAGCGGATCTCGAGCCTAGCGATGCGCGTCGTTCCGGCGAGAAACGGCTGGTCCTGGCTCTTGAGAGGCTTTGCGCTTTTCCGCAAGAGCCCGCCGATGTGGCTGTTTCTGGTATTCACGTACTACATCGCCGTGGCGCTTCTCGGCCAGATCCGTTACCTGGGCCCCGCTGCCTCCACCGTGCTGCTGCCGGCGTTTTCAGTCAGCTTTATGGCCATGTGTTCCGTAGTCGAACGCGGAGGCTCGCTGCGTCCGGTGCTGCTCTTCGCGGGATTCGGAAGCAGACCAGCCACGCTGGTCGCGCTGGGGGTCCTTTACCTCATCTCGATCGTGATGGTGCTCGGGGTCGCTTCGTTTGCGGACGCGGGCGCGCTCATGGACTGGGTCCTCTCCGGCCGGGAGCCTTCCGAGCAGGCGTTGCGCGACGGCAGCGTTTCGCGCGCGATGCTGGTGGCGACCTTGGCCGCTACCCCGGTGCTGATGGCCTTCTGGTTTGCGCCCGTGCTCGCGGCATGGAACAGCATCGGCGCCGCGCAATCGCTCTTCTACAGCTTTTTCGCCGTATTGCGGAATTGGCGGGCATTCTTCGTCTATGGGGCCATCCTCGCGCTGGCCGGGGCGGTCTTCCTGGTAGCGGTCACCGTCGCAGCGGTCTTGATGCAGGGAAAGGTAGAGGTGTTGCGCTCCCTTGCACTGATTCTTACTCTGGTCTCCCTGCCTACCGTGTTCGCCAGCTTTTACGCGAGCTATCGCGACATCTTCCCGGAGAACGCGGTCCCTGGCGAGCCGCCGTCGAACCGGGAAAAACCGTAGCCGCCGCTGATTCTGCTATCCTTCGCCGCAGCGCAGACGATTCGCCCACGCGGCGCCCCTGGAGACGGGGAGTAAAACTTGATCGACAAACCCTGCGAGCTATGCGACTCTCCGGGCGGGGATCTGCTCTGGCGCGACGGGTTCTGCCGCGTTGTGCTGGTCGACGATCCGGGTTATCCCGGCTTTTGCAGAGTGGTCCTCGAGCGGCACGTGAAGGAGATGACCGACCTTGAGCCCGCCGAGCGCACACGGCTCATGAACACGGTGTTCGCAACCGAGGCCGTCCTCCGCGAGCTCCTCGATCCGGACAAGGTCAACCTTGCGAGCCTCGGCAACGTCACGCAGCATCTGCATTGGCACGTGATTCCGCGCCATCGGCGCGATCGCCATTTTCCCCGTCCGATCTGGGCCGAGCCTTCGCACGCGGACGCTCCGCTGCGCCCGGCTCCCGACCGCAGGGCGCTTGCGGCCGCGCTCAGACGGAGATTGGACTGACCCATGCCGAGCTTCGATCCCCCGAGCATCAAGCCGGACGCCGCTCCCGATTTCACGGATTCTTCCGGCTGCGCGAAGTGGTTGAAGGCGCTGCCGCTCATCAACGTCGGCCCATCTCACGTTCGTCTCCTCGGGCAGCTCGATGAGCTGAATGCCTACGCTGTCGCGCCCGCAGAGCGGCTCAAGATCCTGGAGCTCTTGCGCGAGCCGGTGAGCTTCGTGCAAAAGGAACATTCCAAGAAATTTGCGAGCCGCCCCGCCCCGCTCGCCAAGCCGGAGCGGGAAATCCTCGGAAACGTGCACGCCCTCTGGGACGCGCTCTCATACGGATATCAACACTGTCTGAAAGCGGTTGCGGGCGGCGCCTCCGGCCTGAGCGCGGCCCTGATAGGCGAGCGCGTCCTGTGGTGCACCGGGCAGAAGATGGTCGCCTACTATCAAGCCTATCAGGACGTCCGCGAGCGCGAATGGAAGCTGCTGCACGGCGTCTATGCGCTCGTCGAGGAAAAAGGCGTGGCCGGAGACGAAGTCGCCCATCCGGCCCATAAAGGCAGATCGACGACGTGCACGGAAACCTACGCCCAGGTTCTGCTGATCGAGCTCGCCAACCCCGGAAAGCTCACGCCGCGTCAGATCGAGCTCATTTCGCTCTGGCTCGAGCGCTGGACGCCCAAGGTCTCGATCGGGCGCGCGCCCGCAGCCGCCGGCGACGGCGTCGCACAGCTCGTCGTCGATCTTTCAGCCGCTGCCGGCGCCTCGCGCCGCACGGCAGAGGGCGACGCGACCCGCGTTATCGACATCCACGAGCTTGGGAGCAGCGTACGCAGGCGCATCGGCCTGCTGCGCAAGGGCGAGACCCCTGCGGCGCTCGGTCTCGGCGAGGACGTGAGCGCCCCGCTTGCGGAGAGCCTTCTCACCATGCTCTATCGACGGTGGTGCGAGGACAAGCAATCGCGCGCGCACCCACGCCGCAGCGCGAGCGGCACGGCGCAGACGTGCTCTGGAATGGCCTCTGTGCATTACTTCGTCACCGGCCGCGCGTTCCCGACGAGCGGGGGCTCCCGACAGATATCCCAGGTGCAACACGAGCAAATTGCGACCCTCGGGCGCGTCGCGATGCGCCACGAGGACGAACCCGGCCCTCCGCCGGATTTGGCCGTCGAGACCTGGCAGATCAAGGACGAGAGTGCTTCCGGACTGCGCCTTGCGCGAGTCGATCCTGCGGCAAGCTCGCGCCTGGTACTCGGGCAGCTGCTCGGCATCCGGCTGGCGGACGCAAAGGCCCTTCTTTGCACAGTGAAGTGGCTCTCGGTCTCCGTGGAATTCGAATTGCGCATCGGCGTGCAGATCCTCCTCGGGATTCCCCAGGGAGTCGCGATCAGGGCGGTCGGCGCCGATGCCGCGGCCGAGCAAACCACCCCGGCCTTCTTGCTGCCGGCGGTCGCGGCACTGCAGGCCCCGGAAACCCTGGTCGTACCCGCTGGATGGTTCAAGCCGCAGCGAGAGATCGAGGTGCTCACCGATCGCCCGGGCAAACTGCGACTTGCGGCTATCACCGATCGTGGCGCCGATTTCGAGCGCGTCACGTTCGAGGCAGTCTGAGACCTCGCTTCCGCAGCGTTCTCTGCCAAATTTTTCACATCCCGGCCCAGGCGCGGCCGGTTCTTATGCCTTTGTCATAGTACATTGTCGCAATAGCGATCCGCCGCAATCCACCCCTAAGAAGGTCTCATGGCCCTTGGCGATTTCCTCCCCGACGCACAACCGCGCCTCGCGGACTTGGCGAGCTGCGAGGACTGGCTTGCGCACGTGGTGCTCACCGACACGCAGCATGCCTGCAGCACTCTTCTCACGCTGCTCGAGGAGATCGAGGCCCGTCCGCCCCGGCATTCGGCGTATCTGCAGATCCTCGAGCGGCTGCGCCATCACGTCGCGCCGGTCGAAGAGGAGCAAGCCAAGCGTTTCGCCGGCAAACCCCTGCCGCTCAGCTACGACGAAGCCACGGCCTTCGTTCACGCGAACGGCTTGTGGGCCGCGATGCTCCGCGCTTATGCGCGGCTTCTCGCCGCCGCGTTGAACGGCAAGCACCTCGAGCTCAAATCCTCCCTTGCCCGCCTTTTCCAGCGCGTGCTCGCGTGCGCGGGAGAGGCGATCGGGACTTACGTGCTCGCGCGGCGCGAATTCGGGGCGGACTACTGGAAGGTGGTGAATCAGGCTTACGCGGTATCCGAAGCGCGCGCAGCCGCCCGGGAGACCGTCGCCGATTTGAGCGGTGAATCCTCGCCGATGGCGGCGTACGCTGAGGTGCTGATGCTGCAGCTTTCCCAACCACAGCACTTGTCTCACCGGGAACTCGGCTGGACGCGCAGGTGGGTCCGTCGCTGGGCGCACAAGGCAGTGCTCAGCCGCGAGGCGCCCGAGCGCGGCGCCTACGCCGTGGATATCGCAAGGGACTCGGGGCCCGCCTGGGCGAATTCGTCGGCCGGTCCGGCGACATTGCGTTTTCTCGATCTCACCCGCGTAGCCCGCTCGATCGACGCACGCATCCAGCGCCTGGACGCGGGCGCCGAACCCGCCGCGCTCGGACTGGGCTCCGATTGCACGCGGCTTGCCGCCCAAGACCTTCTCAAGACGCTGCGGGGTGCCTGGCTCGATTCCCCACCGGCGCGCGACTTTCCGCGGCGCGCGAGCCCTTCACCGATGGAACTGGTGAGCGGGTTTGCCGCGATTCACCACGCGATCGAAGGCAATGCCGCCGCAAAGAGCGCGGGCCCATCGAGCTATTCCTACGGGGAAGCCGAGCGACTTCATGTCTTCCAGGGCTCCGAGGCGCGCGACGCCCGCGAGCAGGGTCTGGAGAACTGGGAAACCCTGGAGGAATCGGACGACGGATTCAAGCTTCGCCGCCGCACGCACGGCATGCGTCTTGCCCACCGACAGCTGGTGGCGCTGCGGCCAAGCGGCGCGCGCCAGTTCATCCTTTGCCACGTCGACTGGCTCATAGAAGGACCGGATCAGACGCTCAGCATCGGGGCCCGGGCCCTGAAAGGCGTGGCAAAGGCTTGCGCCGTGCGCTCCTCCGACCGGAGCGCCCCAAAGCGGGCCGATGCATTGATGCTGCCGGTCGCGCCGGGCCTGGCACCCGCGCTCGTGCTGCCCGCGGGTTGGTACCGGCGCGCCAGCGAGCTCGAACTCGAGCTTGGCAATGCCATACGACGCGTCACGCTTGCAGGTTTGCTCGAGCACGGTTTCGACTACGATCGGGTCAGCGTTTCGACGTCTTGAACAAGCGCTAGTCTCGCGCGGCCGGTCGGCTAAAATGCCTAATGGCGGCCGGGGAAAAGCCCACTCCCACCGAAATCAAGCTGCACCAGAAGTCCCGGGTGCTCGAGATTTCATTTTCCGACGGCAGCCGTTTCGAGCTGTCCTACGAATTCCTGCGCGTGTACTCCCCGTCGGCCGAAGTGCGCGGCCACGGACCGGGCCAGGAAGTCCTGCAGTCCGGCAAGAAGGATGTCGACATCCTGAGCCTTGAGCCGGTGGGCAGCTACGCGGTGCAGCCGCATTTCTCCGACAGGCACAGCACCGGCATCTATTCCTGGGACTATCTTTACGATCTCGGTATCCATCGTCAATCTCTCTGGCAGGCCTATCTCAAGCGACTCGAAGCAGCCGGGGCGCGCCGCGAAGCCTGAGGTCGCGTAGCGAGCGTGCAGCGGCGGCGTGCTAGCATGTTCGCGTGAGTCAAACCCACTTCGGATACCAGCGCATCGACGAGGCCGAAAAGGCCTCGCGCGTCGCCGGCGTTTTTTCCTCGGTCGCAGGCCGGTACGACCTGATGAACGATTTGATGTCCGGCGGCCTGCACCGGCTGTGGAAGGCCTTCGCGGTCGCCCTCGCCGGCGTGCGCGCAGGCGAGCGGGTGCTCGATGTGGCTGCGGGATCGGGCGATCTGGCGCTCGATTTCGCGAAGCGTGCCGGGACGAGCGGCGAGGTGTGGCTCACCGACATCAACCGTGCGATGCTGGAGCGGGGTCGCGATCGCCTGCTCGACCGCGGCCGCCCGGTCCCCGCGGTGCAGTGCGACGCGCAAGAGCTGCCGTTTCCTTCGGACTACTTCGACTGCGTCAGCGTCGCGTTCGGCTTGCGCAACATGACCGATCAAGACGCGGCGCTCGCCGAAATGCGCCGCGTGCTCAAGCCCGGCGGGAGGCTGCTCGTGCTCGAGTTCTCGCGCGTCTGGCAGCCGCTCGCGAAGGCCTACGACTGGTACTCGTTCAAGGTTCTTCCCTGGCTGGGCAAGACGGTAACAGGCGACGAGGCGGCCTATCGTTATCTCGCCGAATCGATCCGCATGCACCCCGACCAGGAGCGCCTGAAAGGCAGGCTGGAACGCGCGGGACTCGAGAAGGTCGAATATTTCAACCTGAGCGCGGGCGTCGTCGCTTTGCACCGGGGTTATAAATTTTGAGTCGCGGAGAGAGACCATGAAAAGATTGATTGTTTCGCTGTTCACGTTGGCGTTCGGTGTGGGCCTGATGGCAGATGACGTCCAGGCGGCGAGACTCGGCGGCGGCCGGAGCCTCGGAGCCCAGCGCCAGATCACCGCGCCTCCGAAGCAAGCGACTCCTCCGGCGCAGCAGCAACAGCCGGCCGCGGCTCCGCAATCGGCGCCGGGCCGCTGGTTTGGGCCCCTCGCCGCACTCGCCGCGGGCATCGGCCTGGGCTGGCTGTTCGCGCAAGGAGGTTTCGGGCCCGCGATCGGCGCACTTCTCATGGTCCTGCTTGCCGCTACCGTCGTATTCGCTTTGATGCGTTTCCTGTCGAGACAGAGGACCCAGGGGCCTCGGGCGCAGTACGCGGGACTGGGCGACGAAACCGTGGCTGCTCCGCCGCCCTCGCAGCTTCCAGGGGACGCGGGCGTGCAGCCGAACTACCGCAGCCAGTTCGTCTCCAATATTCCGGCGGGTTTCGACGTCGAGGGTTTTCTCAAGGAATCGCGGCGTAACTTCCTGCGCCTGCAGGAAGCAAACGACCGCGGCGACCTCGCGCGGCTGCGCCAAGTCACCACCGAGGACATGTTCAACACGCTGAAGGACGACGTCGCCGGGCATTCGGGCGTGCAACAGACCGACGTGGTGACGTTGAACGCCGCCCTCTTGGAGCTCGTCACCGAGGGCGAGCTGCATTGGGCGAGCGTGCGATTTTCCGGTTCGATCCGCGAAGAGGCGAGCGCACCGGCCGAGCCGTTCGAGGAGATCTGGCACCTGCGGAAGCCGGTGAACGGCGCCTCGGGCTGGCTGCTCGCCGGGATGCAGCAGGTCGGCTGACCGGGTCGCAGGGCCGCGCGGCCCGAAAACTCCATGATCGAGCGCGGCGCCCTCGCAGCCCTGAACCATCTTCTGCAACAGCAGCCGTGGGCGGCCGAGCGACTGAGAGCGTTTGCCGGCCAGGGCGTGGAATTTCGTTGCCCGCCCTTTCCGGACCTGCGCCTCGCGATCACCGACACCGGTCTTCTCGATCGGGCACCAGCGGAAGCGCCGAGCGCGCTCGTCGTAAAGCTCACCCCGGGCGCCCTGCCGTTCCTGTTTGCGCGCGACGAGACCGCCCGAAAGCAGGTTGAAATCGAGGGGTCGGCCGACTTGGCGAGCACGGTGGACACCCTTTTCCGCCGCCTAAGCTGGGACTTCGAGGAAGACCTCTCCAGGCTGTTCGGAGACATCGTCGCGCACCGTCTCGCCTCCGGCGGCAGGACCTTCGCGGCGTGGCAGCGCGAAGCCGTCCTGCGCCTTGCCGAAAACCTCGCCGAGTACTGGACCGAGGAGCAGCCCCTGCTCGCGCGGCCCGGCGACGTGGAGAGCTTTTGCCGCGGCGTCGACACGTTGCGCGACGACGTGGCTCGGCTCGAAAAACGCATCGAGCGCCTTTCCGCATCGCGCAAGGGCCGCTAGAGGACAGTTTCCGCTCCCGGGTCGGGCCGGTCAATTCTGGTAAATTGGCCGCTTCGCCCCGTGGGCTCCCACCTCCTTGCTTCGTCTCGCCAAGATCCTCTGGGTAGCCCTGCGCTTCGGGCTGGACGAGTTCGCGCTCGCTTCGGGGAGCCGGCTCGCGGGCGCCCTGAACGCGCTGCTTTTCTTTCGGACGCTCCGCGAGCCGCGCGGGGTGCGGCTGCGCCTGGCGCTCGAAGCGCTCGGCCCGATCTTCGTCAAGTTCGGCCAAGTGCTCTCGACGCGCCGCGACCTCTTGCCCGCGGACCTCGCCGACGAGCTCGCGAAGCTACAGGACCGTGTGCCGCCGTTTCCCGGTGAGCTCGCGGTAGCCGAGGTCGAGCGCGCGTTCGGCAAGCCGGTCACAAAGGTTTTCGAGAAATTCGAAGCTCAGCCCATGGCGAGCGCGTCGGTCGCACAGGTGCACCTCGCCGTGCTTCCCGGGGGTATCGAGGCGGCGGTCAAGATCCTGCGGCCGGGAATGATGCCGGTGATCGCGAAAGACCTCGCGCTGATGGACGCCGCCGCGGGCCTCGTCGAGCGCTTCTGGGCCGACGGCAAGCGCTTGAGGCCGCACGAAGTAGTCGCAGAATTCGCGCGACATCTGTCCGAGGAGCTGGACCTGATGCGCGAGGCGGCGCATGCAAGTCAGCTGCGCCGCAACTTCTCCGACTCGCCGCTGCTTGCAGTGCCGGAGGTGTACTGGGACTTCTGCACGAGCACCGTCATGACCATGCAGAGAATGCGCGGCACGCCGGTGAGCGAGGTGGAAGAACTGCGCCGGCAGGGCGTGGACATTCCGAGGCTCGCGCGCACCGGCGTCGAGATCTTCTTCACGCAAGTGTTCCGCGACGGCTTCTTTCACGCCGACATGCATCCCGGAAACATCCTGGTGACGCCCGAGGGCCGCTACGTCGCGCTCGATTTCGGCATCATGGGCACGCTCACCGAGGTGGACAAGCAGTATCTCGCGCAGAACTTCCTGGGGTTCTTCCAGCGCGATTACGCCCGCGTGGCGCGGGCGCACCTGGAGGCGGGGTGGGTGCCCTCCGATACGCGATTGGACGAGTTCGAAGGCGCGATTCGCGCCGTGTGCGAGCCGTTCTTCGACCGGCCGCTGAAGGAAATCTCCTTTGGACGCGCGCTCGTGCGCCTGTTCCAGATCTCGCGCCGCTTCAACGTCCAGATCCAGCCGCAGCTCGTCATGCTGCAGAAGACGCTCCTCAACATCGAGGGGCTCGGGCGAGAGCTCGACCCGGATCTCGACCTGTGGACCACCGCCAAGCCGTTTCTGGAGAACTGGATGCGCGAGCAGATCGGATTGAAGGGCCTCTTGCGCGCGCTCCGCAACGAGGCGCCGCGCTGGGCGACGATGCTGCCTCAGCTGCCGCGCCTGCTGCACCGCGCCCTCGCCGGGGATCGCGTCGAGCGCATCGAGCGCTTGCTCGATGACCTCATCAGGCTGCAGCGGCGGCGCACGCGGGTGCTGGAATGGATCGTCCTGCTGCTCGCCGCCGCGCTCGCCTGGGCGGTGTTCTTCACGGCCGTATAATCTGCGCCCATGCTGATCGCGTCCGTCGTGCTTTATCTGCTGGTCACGATCGCGATCGGCCTGTGGGCGGCGGTGCGGGTGAAAAACTCCAAGGACTACGTCCTCGCCGGCCGCAGCCTGCCTCTCTACATGAACACGGCGACGGTCTTCGCCACCTGGTTCGGTGCCGAAAGCGTGCTCTCCGTTTCGGTCGAGTTCTCCAAGAGCGGGTTGGGCGGCATTATCGCCGACCCCTTCGGGTCCTCCGTGTGCCTGGTCATCGTCGCGCTGCTCTTCGCGCGCGCCTTCTACCGCATGGACCTGCTCACCATCGGCGACTTCTACCGCAAGCGCTATGGCCGCGCCATGGAGCTCGGTACCAGCGTGATCATCGCCATCTCCTATCTCGGCTGGACCGCGGCGCAGCTGACGGCGCTCGGCCTGGTTTTCTCGACCCTGACGGACGGCGCCATCTCGCTCGAGACCGGAATCGTCATCAGCGGTGTCGTCGTCCTCGCCTACACCATCTGGGGCGGGATGTGGTCGGTGGCCATGACCGATCTCTTCCAGTCGGTCATGATCATCGTCGGTCTCGGGGTGATCGCCTGGTTCGTCGGCGACATGGCGGGGGGGCCCGAAAAGATCATCGCCGCAGCCGCCGAGGCGGGAAAGTTCGACTTCTGGCCCAAGGGCGGCACCAAGGAATGGCTCGCCTTCATCACCGCATTCCTCACGCTGGCGATCGGATCGATCCCGCAGCAGGACATCTTCCAGCGCGTCACCTCCGCGAAGAACGAGAGGACCGCGGTCGCCGGCAGTCTGCTCGGGGGGGTCGTTTACTTCACCTTCGTATTCGTCCCCATCTACATCGTCTGCGCCGGGCTCCTCATCGATCCGTCGCTCGGGGCATTGCTGTCGGCCCCGGATGCGCGCGAGACGCAGCGCATCCTTCCCGCATTCATCCTCGGCCACACGCCCATGTGGATACAGGTGCTTTTCTTCGGTGCGCTGCTGTCGGCGATCCTGTCGACGGCGAGCGGCGCGATCATCGCGCCGACCTCGCTATGCACGGAAAACATCATCCGTCCGCTCTATCCGAACATGAGTGACAACCAGTTCCTCCTCACGCTTCGCGTGGTCCTGGTGTCCTTCACATTCGCCGCCCTGGTATTCGCCCTGCGCTCGAAGCAGACGATGTACGACATGGTGCAGAACGCCTACACCGTGACGCTGGTGGCCGCGCTGGTGCCGCTCGCGGCGGGAATCTTCTGGAAGAGAGCGAACAATACGGGCGCGATCCTGTCCGCGGCGTTCGGACTCGTCGCCTGGCTCATCGCCGCCTTCGCCGCGGCCGACGCCGCCGTGCCGCCGACGCTGGTCGGCCTCGCGTTCTCCATCTTAGGCATGGTCCTCGGGGCGATCGTGCCGCGCGCCGGACCGCAGGCGCATCGCGCTCCCCGCTAGCCCGCTCCCACCCGGACTCGGCTACAATTCGCGCGGCCGCTTTCACGGCCCTTTCCAACGGGGGCTCCATGTTCGCACGCCTCATGCCGCACGAAGGCCGCTTCTTCGACTACTTCACCGAGCACGCCGCGCTCATCCTCGAGGGAGCGGTCGAGCTGAAGGCGATGATGGACAACATGGGCGAGACCGAGAGCCGCGCCCACAACATCAAGACCATCGAGACCAAGGCCGACACCGTCACCTACCAGACGATCCAGCTGCTGCACAAGACCTTCATCACGCCGATCGACCGCGACGAGATCCACCAGCTCATCACCCGCATGGACGACATCCTCGACCTGATGGAGGACGTGTCGCAAAGCGTGTTCCTCTACGACATCCGCAAGGTTCCCGATGAGGCGAAGCGCCTCGCCGATATCTGCGTCGCCTGCACCGAGAAGGTAAAGGCGGCGGTCGATCTCCTCCACAACATGGGCAATGCCGAGAAAATCATGAAGATCTGCGGCGAGATCGACCGGCTCGAGACCGACGCGGACCAGGTCCTGCGTGCGGCCATGGCGAAGCTTTTCCGCAACGAGCCCGACACCCGCGAGCTGATCAAGCTGAAGGAGATCTACGAGCACCTGGAGACGGTCACCGACAAGTGCGAAGACGTGGCCAATATCATCGAGGGCATCGTCATCGAGAATTCCTGATCCACGGCCACGGCCCGCATGTCGATCAGCTTTGAAATCGTGGTGTTCCTGATCCTGGTCGCGCTCGCCTTCGACTTCATGAACGGCTTCCACGATGCGGCCAACTCGATCGCCACGGTAGTCTCGACGCGCGTGCTCAAGCCCCACTGGGCCGTGATCTGGGCCGCGTTCTTCAATTTCTTGGCATTTCTTGTTTTCGGCCTTGCGGTGGCCGCCACCATAGGCAAGGGGATCGTCGATCCGAAGATCGTCGACCACTACGTCGTGTTCGGCGCGCTCGTCGGCGCCATAGCCTGGGACGCCATCACCTGGTACTACGGCATTCCGTCGAGCTCCTCCCATGCCTTGATCGGCGGAATCGCCGGCGCCGCCGTGGCGAAAGGGGGAATGGGAACGCTCGTCGGCAGCGGATTCGTCAAGATTGCGCTTGCCATCGTGTTTTCCCCGCTGCTTGGGTTCGTCCTCGGTGCGGCGCTGACGATTCTCGTGTCCTGGGTCTGGGCGCGCTCGACGCCGCGGCGCGTGGACCGGTGGTTCCGCAGGCTTCAGCTGGTGTCCGCGGCGCTTTACAGCCTCGGCCACGGCGGCAACGACGCCCAGAAAACCATGGGGATCATCTGGATGCTGCTCCTCGCCTCCGGGCTCTCCGGAGCGGGGGAGCCGCTGCCGATGTGGGTCGTGATCTGCTGTTATGGGACGATCGCCATGGGAACGCTTTTCGGCGGTTGGCGCATCGTCAGGACCATGGGCCAGAAAATCACGCGCTTGAGGCCCGTGGGCGGTTTCTGCGCCGAAACGAGCGGTGCGATCACGCTATTCCTCGCCACGGGTTTCGGTGTTCCCGTATCGACTACTCACACTATCACCGGCTCGATCATCGGCGTGGGCTCGGCCAGGAAGTTTTCCGCAGTGCGCTGGGGCGTGGCCGGCAATATCGTCTGGGCGTGGATCTTCACCATTCCGGGCTCGGCGTTCATCGCCGGCGTGGCCTGGTTGCTGGCAACAGAATATTTTTAGATGTCCGTGCGGCTGCGCGCCATCGAAGCCGACATCACCCAGCTCGCAGTGGACGCGATCGTCAACGCCGCGAACACCAGCTTGCTCGGCGGCGGCGGGGTAGACGGCGCGATCCATCGCGCCGCGGGGCCGGAATTGCTGCGCGAGTGCCGAACGCTCGGCGGCTGCACCACCGGCGACGCGAAGATCACCCGCGGCTATCGACTGGCGGCGAAGCACGTGATCCACACCGTCGGCCCTGTCTGGAGCGGCGGGGCGAGCGGGGAGCCGCAGCTGCTCGCGTCCTGTTACCGGCGCAGCCTCGAGCTTGCGCTCGCGCACGGGATCCGCAGCCTCGCGTTCCCGGCCATCAGCTGCGGCGTCTATGGCTATCCGATGGAGCGAGCCGCCAAAATCGCTGTGCGCGAATGCCGCCGGTTCACCGAGGAGCACGACGCGATCGAGCAAGTAACGTTTGCGCTTTTCGGCGCCGACGCGCTCGCGATCTACCAAGCGGAGCTCGCGCAACCGATGCCGTGAGAAAATGAGCGGTCATGGCCCTTTGGCAGCCCTCCACTCTGGCGCGCTATCTATTCGTGGCGTACGTGCCGCTCGTCGTCTACGCGAGCTTGCATCCGTTCTCCGGCTGGCACGACCGGGGATTGCCGCCGTTTGCCTTCCTCACGGCTCCGTTTCCCCGTCCCATCCCGGTATTCGACGTCGTCGCGAACATCATCGGCTATGTGCCGCTTGGCTTTCTCGCCGTGTTGGCGGTATATCCCTGGCTGCGCCGCGGTCATGCTTTCAACTTCGGCTTCGCCTGCTCGGTGTCCTTGAGTTTCGCGCTCGAGTCGCTGCAGCTCTACCTGCCGACGCGCACGTCGTCGAACCTCGACCTGCTCGCCAATACCGTGGGCGGCTCGGCCGGCGCCCTCGCCGCCCTCGCCACGACGCGGCCCTTGATGGACGCCGAAGGACTGCAGCGCCTGCGCAACAGGCTGTTCCTTCCCGGGGGCCGGACCGATCTCGGGCTGGTGCTGCTTGGGCTGTGGCTGTTCGCGCAGCTCAATCCCGAAACGCTGCTCTTCGGCACGGGCGACCTGCGCGATCTATTCAAGACGCCTTCGGGCAAGCTCTACCC
>WNFA01010911.1_pt1 | contig 15220 bp, 20 predicted proteins | sample 5400481 | NCBI WGS metagenome assembly WNFA01 (sample SAMN13153340, study PRJNA577476) | soil metagenome | isolation source: 120 cm saprolite under Douglas fir tree site 2 hole 1 replicate 2 | place: USA:California | collected 2015-04-18
CCTGACGGTGATCTTGCCGGAATTTGTCGTGGCCCACTGGTGGGAATACTTCCTGCATAATCAGGTGGCACTGCGCTTGAAGGCAGCGCTGCTGTACCGCCCTGGCGTGGCGGTCCTGAATTTGCCCCTGCACTTGCGGAGCTGAGTACCAGTGTCACCACCCTAATGGCTTCGCGAAGGTGACAACATCTTGCCCGGGTAGTGGCTCACTTGATGAAGTAGGCGGCCAGCGCGTTACCTTGCGGCACGTTTCCAACCTGTACTGGCTACTTGGCACATCTGTTCGGAAAAAGCCACTGTAAGAGCGATAAAGCGTGCCTTCACCGGTTGCAAAAAGACGTGCAGCTAAGGTAGAATTTGAGAGCGTGAATAGGTGCTCACACTGCAACAAGACCATCAATGCATCTTCCTGAAGGAGCAGCTCATTTTGATTCTTTCTCGTCTCAAGCGACTTGTGGGAACCTCTTTGGATGTACTTCGTGTTCGCCTTATTGATTGGACCAAGCCACTCAGTTCCTCATTGCCGCTTGGAACCCTCGCAGATCTTGCCAGAAGCAAGCCGGAGCTCTTGGCGGAAAATGCCCTCTTACGACAGCAACTTATTGTGCTCAAACGTCAGGTGAAACGACCAGCATGCACGAAGACTGATCGAATCCTCCTCGTGCTCTTCGCACGGGCTGTTCGAGCGTGGAAGCAAACGCTTTTCCTTGTCCAGCCAGAAACCCTCCTGCGTTGGCATCGTGAGCTCTTCCGCCTGTACTGGAGGCGCAGGTCAAAGGTTCTTTCTCACAAGCCGAGAGTGGCCGCGGAAACCATCGCATTGATCAAAGAGATGACGATGAAGAATCGGCTCTGGGGAGCTGAGCGTATTCGTGGGGAACTCCTGAAACTGGGCATACATGTGTGCAAGCGAACCATTCAGAAGTACATGAGGCAAGTTCGCACACACCAACCAGGAGGACAGAAGTGGGCGACCTTTCTGCGCAATTACGCGAAAGATATCTGGGCTTGCGACTTCTTACAGGTAACAGATCTCTTCTTTCGGCCGCTCTTTGCCTTCTTCATCATCGAACTCAAGTCACGGAAGGTGATCCACGTAGGCGTGACAAGATCTCCTACCGATCCCTGGGTTGCACAACAACTCCGAGAAGCTACCCCGTATGGGCATGTGCCGAAGTATCTGATTCGTGATAACGATAGCAAATTTGGGCCTTGCTTTGCTCGTGTGGCTACAACGAGTACCATTGAGATTCTTAAAACTCCCTATCATGCGCCACGAGCCAATGCGATCTGCGAACGCTTCTTGAGGAGTGTGCGACAAGAATGCCTTGACCATGTGTTGATCTTCCGCGAGAAGCAGCTCCAGCGCGTGCTCAATGAGTATGTGGCATACTTCAATCGGGCACGACCGCATCAAGGTATTCAGCAGCAAATTCCCGAAGCGTATGGATCATCTGGTTCCTCTCCGTACCAGGGAACCAGGGTGATTGCAGTTCCGATCCTGGCTGGGCTGCACCATGACTACCAATGGGTAGCTTAAAGAGATACAAAAAGAGTCAACGGGACAGTGGGTGGTCGAGGTGGATCACGATGACACTGCTCTGAAGACACCTGTGGAAGCTCTCTAACCCATCTTGGGCATGTCTTCCTGAAGCGCGTTCTCCAAGCAAGCGCCTGTTTTTCTCGTATGTTTGAGGCTTTTTCTCGGGAAGAGCGAGAAGAACATCCTTGCTTTTCACTCTATTGAGTTTCACGTGCCAAGCAAAGGTAGGAGGAGAAGGCGAAGTTGGCAATTTTGCGAACGGATGTGCCAAGTAGCCAATACAATGGATCGTCTGTATTGCTGCATTCCTTAAATGCGAGAGTTACAAACCAGGGAGAAAGTAGCACGAACGGACTTCGCAAGACGGTTTCTTTTCTTACCATATTTCATGAACGGGGCAGTAGTGCTGCGTTCTTTAGAGTTGTAACAAAACGGGTTAGCCTATAGAGCCGAACTACGCTGTTTTCTCCTTGTTTTTGTCATCATTGCATTTCAGGAACGCAGCAGTAGTGCTGCGTTCCTGAAATGCAATGATGACAAACTTTTCCCATATTTTAATATCTATCACACTTAACTAACGCAGCAGTAGGTGATGGCCTGTTGAGCCCTGCCGAAAACTTTACAATATTAAATGCACAAGTCCTTGGAAGAGAGCGGTCCTTTCCATGAGAGCGGTTCCCCACGTGATGGGGGCTTGCTGTGTAGATCGAAGCTTCCCTGCTCACAATGCAGATCTGATTAGGGTTTGCCGACGCGAACATTGTAAATTTCAGTCGCGGGCCCACTAGGCCGTATTCAATTGTCCTTTTGCATCAACCTCCATATGGCACCGTGCGACACGCCAAAGTGTCTCGCCACCTGTCGCATCGAGTACCCTTGATGTACTAACAGCCGTGCCTCGTGCTGCTGAAGCGGCGTCAAACTTGAAGCTTGTGGAGGTGGAAAATGAGGATAGTCCCGCTGATCTCTCCTATCAGGCAGATACTCGGAACGCAACCATAGACCATTATCCCTCTGTTCCCAATGAGCAGTACCCTCTAGACCCAACGCCAACACGGCCCCTGGAAGGTCGCATTGCTATTATTTCCTACGTAATGCATCGCAGTCTCCTTTCGCACTGCTCTCCCGCAGTTGTCGACATCGCTGGTTTCTTGTTGACTATACCGCCGCCCATATTCCCAAGACCTATGAAACCAAGGTGAGCCATAGGAAACCTCCTCAAGGTAGTATTGTTATGGTGTATTCTGCCGCATTTTTAAGGAGGCCTAAGGCTCGCTGATTGCATATGTCACTACGATCAGAGCTTCCACACCCTCGCGTTGCTGAACGCCACCTCTGTTGGAAGACCATTGGTTGTAAATGGGTCGACGTCGAAGCCGATTTGACCGTGGCTATAGGTGCTGTTAGTCACGCTCGTGATGAGTTGATGGTTCACGTACAGCTTGATGAGGCTGCCTTGTGCTACCACGGCAACCAGATTGTTCTGGTCTAGCCCCCGCTCGATCGCTGAATTGGTGCCGAAAGCCAATGCTTTAATTGAGTTACTCGTTGAATAAATGTCAAGTTCGTACGACCCATCTTGACCAAGTATGAAACTGTAGTACTGGTCGTTTGGGTAGGTAGTACTCGTGACGCGAAAGTCGATTCCGCCCTGATCGCCTTTAATAATCTTCATCTGGGCCTCAAAGACGAGGTTGCTGAAATCAGTAGACCTGGCAATACAGTAGTCGCCATAGCTTGGATTCGGTGCGATCGCATGGTAGGTTCCATCTATGAAGGCACAGTTGGAATTTACATCCCAACCATTACCCTTGCTATTGTCACTCAAGGGGTCAGCGAGAGTCAATGTTCCACTATGCGTATACGGGTCCTCTACAGCGGCAGTAGCAGTGGCATTGGCATGAACAGTAGCAGCGGCATTGACAGTAGGTGTGACCTTAGTCGATAAGTTGCGGGACCCCAGACGCAGCAGCCCAAAGATACTGCCACCGACAATCAGCAACACCAGGGCTGCCACACCGATGATAATACCGATACGGTTACCCCGGCGTTGCGGTGGAGTAGGAACAGGTGTGAGCGGTTCCGCCGGGTAAGGAGTGTACGGGTAGGGTGTGGATGGATTGTAAGGATTGTAAGGATTGTAAGGAGTGGATGGAGGTGGTGTTGCCTGATAAGGCTGTGAACCACCATACATCGTTGGCGGCGTTTGCGGTCCAGCGCTATAAGGTTCTGTGACTACGGTAGGTGGTATTTGCTGTTCAGCCCCGTAAGGTGGTGTAACCACTGTAGGATCATTCGGCATTGTTGCAGAAAAGGAGTAATAGTTGGGCGTAGCAGCACCGCAATTAGGGCAGTGTGCAGCATTCGCAGGAAGTAAGGTTCCACAATTACCACAGTTCATGGTAAGTCCTCCTTGGTTTCCTCTCTTGTACCAGGTCGTCAGCTAGTAGAAACACGACATTCTGCTTTGTTGTTTGTCGAATAAATTTTCCGTGTCCGAACAATAACTTTTCGCTGTACCTCAATCAATGAGATGCAAAAACGGCACGCTCTGACTCATATCTTTTCTTTGCAGCAAATCACATCATTTTCTGGACATCAAGATCGCGCAAATGGTCATTTTCACGGCAACGCGAAAAGTTATTGGCAGAAAATGACGCCGCTTCAGAAGCGTATTCGCAAGACTGTGCGAAAGGATTTGAGTCAGAAAACTATCGTTTTTACTTTTTCTGAGCTACCCAATGTTCAGCAAAAACAGCTAAATGTTGACACGAAATTTTATGAGTCAGGACGGGTTAACAGCGATTTGCCGCCGATCCTCTTCCAGAGCGCTTCCAAGCGATTCACTAGAATTTATATGGGTCGGAAAACCGAACGGAATTAAGTCAAACAATATGCTTCAATGAACATACGATGATAATCATTCATTTTAGCACATGAATTTGAGATTCACAAAAAAGGACCGATACTAACCGCATTCTACCTTATACTGCTCTCAATAGAGTATTTCTGAGAGGAGGTTAGCTCATAATGGATGAACAGTATCTAGAACCCCTGTGCTGGCTACGTGCGCCGTGTCACGCGCGATGAGATCGCCGACGCAGTCGGCTAGAATGTGAGGAGGATTCTAGGAACACCGGCTCACCTGATTCCGAAAGGAAGAGGGAACAGCAGCATGCCGAGAAAGCGGGCAAAAAGCCAAAGCGTTGGAGCTTGAGGCTCGCGAGTTCCGCGTCCCAGGGTGAGGGCCACACTGCTCAAACCTCAACCACCGATGATGGAAGCACACATCCTCTGGCAGAACGCTCGAAGCCAGAGCCTTTCCGTACTCAGAAAGAAGTAGCCGTTCTGGGTATCCTCGCGGAAGGGATGGGGACCAGTGAGGTCTCATGAAGGTGGTGGGTGAGGCACCTACAGGACGCTCGATACGTCTCATCGTGACGGAACACGGGATTTCCTAAGGAGGGCGACCTCTAGGGAAACGGAGTGCCCATACGAGTCGTGAGGGTGACGGCTCTAAAGGCGAGGACGAGAAGGTCGTCCACAGGGCGAAGGGGCACAGGTGGTCGGCATTCAGCAGCCATGCGGTACGCGAAATGCGGAGAGCCAGAGTGGCGCTGAGTGTCACTTGCCGCCTTGAGGCGACAAGCTTGACCGCTGGAGAGCGAAGTGATACGGAAACGGTCACGCTTCGTGTGCGCCGTGAGAAGCTTTGAGATATTCCTGTTTCAGACAGGAGGAACTAGAGAGGTGTTCCTGAGCTACCAACTCACCCGATGGCGAAAGCCAAACGGAACAAGAGCATGTTGGGCAAGCGGAGCATGCCCGAAGGCGTTGTAGGGTATGGCAACCGTATGGCTCGCCCACTATGGATAAAGCTAAACTGCTTGAACCTCAATCCCAACCGGGTGCAGGTGACCACCCATCGGAAGAACGCTTGAAAACGATGTCACATCCTGTTTTGGCATGAACGAGGGGCCGAGACACTCTCTGAATGTGAAGGAAGGGTACAGCTATTGGACATGGTGGATAATTCGATCAGCCCTCTCCAAACACACTTTGGGCTGGATTTTCGTCATTAGGCAGGGCGGACAAGTCACCTCTTCCCGAGGCAAGGCTCCATCCGACGACTTCTACTAGCACTTTCATCGACTTCCTCGCGACATGACACTCCAGCCGCATCTGGCTTCGGTGGCTCTCAAGCGGAAACCGGTGGCAATGGGTAAGAGAGCACCTCGCGCGACGTCCATCGTCGGTTGGTTCTGCCGACTGCCATCGCTGGCGTACGCTGTCGGTAGCGTTGCGCTAGAAGTCTGCCACCTCGTTCTCGAGGCTGCATGAGCGCTACCCGGAGCGAGGCATGAGGACGCACAAAATGATAATAAGCTCGCCACCATTGCAAGTGAGCCAGGAGCTGTGAAGCCTGTTGGGAAGTGGCCCAGGTGCGACGTGCCAGTGCTGCCACGCCATGACGAACCGTGAGATTCAGCCGCTCAATGAAAGCGGTGTTGAGCCGTCCTGTAAGACCAAGTCCCTGTAAGGCAGCCGTGAGCACAGCGCTTGTTCCAAGGCGCATCACATGCATGACTCGCACCAGCTTGCGCCGCCGATAGCTTTTTTTCACTTGGCCATATATCAGGCCCGCTGCCACCTGCCACTGTTGCACTTTGCGCCCTCGGCGAGCCACCTCAAGCCACTGGCCAAAATGGGCTGGGAAGCGCGTAGAAGTACACATTTAAGCCATCACTGGTGAAGAGTGGGAGGCAACCAGGAGCCAAGAGCTGTCGCAGGGAGTGGATGAGTAAATGCGCCATCTTTTGCGTGCGGGGACCGAGATGGAGCACGGGAATAAGCTTTGTGCAGGGATCAATTGCCAGCCAGAGCCACAGCACCTGTTTGTAGCTGCGAAGCCTTGTTCGCAGTTCGTCCAACTGGAGGTGCGGGAGCCAAAGATTGCCGAAGGAGCGCTCGTGTAAGGTCTGAGCGTGCTCACCAGCGCGGGACAGCCAGGTGGTGATGGTGGCATGACGATAGCCGAAGACCCGCTCTGCGGCGGAGGGATCCAGGCCACGAGCCGAGCACCGTCAGCACCACTGCGATCTGGTGAGAAGGAGTTTTCAGACGGTACAGGGGGGTGTCGCGCCGCGCACTGAACGTGGTGTGGCAAGCCTGACAGCGAAACGTCTGGATCCGTTCAGCAAGACCATGCTTGCCATCCCCAAAGAGGCGCATGCATGTGAGCGTCTGTGATGCCGGAGTAGAGGCACTTTCGGTTCGGACAGGCGAAGCCCTCTGTGTTTACCCGCTTGGGTGCTCCCCGACGGCTTTTCACCTCACACCAAGGGCGTACAGCCGGAGGCGCAGGCTCCATAACCGACGAGAGGGTGCAGGAGAGGCGACAGGCGGGGCAATCGTGTGGGGAGCGTGGCGGTGCCGGAGACGTTGGATCGGGGTGCGCCTGGCTGCTGCTGCCGACTGGGCAGGACAATGATGGGGCCAGCAAAGGGAACAAAGCCGTGCTAGAGAGAACATGAGAACAAACAAGAGCAGGAGCAAGAACACCTGAAGAGTCATAAGGATCCTCGCTGCATAAAATTCGAAGTATGGGAAGCTTAGAAGGAAGAATAAGCAGGGTCAAGAGGGATTGTCAAGCGGTGAGGAGAGAAGGCTGAATTATCCACCATGAAGAGAGGCAGTACCAGGTCACCAGCAACACACCGTTGCCATACGAAACGTTCGCACGTTCGGCATCGACGGTAACAGGCAGGTCGAGCTCACGGTGGTAGGCCCCAACACTCCACTCGTCAACGAGGGGTGTATGAAAAAGTTGTAGGCAAACGAACCAAAGAGGAGTATCCTCAACTGCAAAACCAAACAAGGTGAACAGCAGAGAGGAGATCCCTGAACATGGAAACGAAAGAAGGACTGAAAAGAGCACTGATGCAGGAAGCAGAAGCTGGAGTGCTCAAGTTGCTGGAACATCTGCCAACGCTCAAAGAGGGAGATCTCAAGGGACTGGAGCAGCAGGTGATGGAAACGATCTTTGAGATCGGACGCGGATGGATGGAGAGCATCCTCAGTGAGGCCGCCCCAGAGGAGCAAGCACCTGGGCAGCGAGTGGGGAGTTGCGGGCATCAGCAGCAGTTGGACCATGACCTGCGCCAGCTGGGGGTAGCGCCAGCCCGCATCCTGATTGGGCTGGAAGCCACCTCGCGTTACCATGAAAACCTGTACCAGTTTCTGAAAGAGCAGGGCTATGCTCTGTGCTTGCTGCATCCGGGCCAAACGCACCAGTTCGCGCAGCAACGCGGCTTGCGGGCAAAAACGGATCGCCTGGATGCTAGTACCATCGCACGCGTGCTGCGAAGTTTCGAGGCGCGTGCGGGCTATGTCCCCGACGAACTGATCGCCACCTACCGCGAATTGGAGCGCTTGCACTCTCAACTGGCCGATGAGAGCGCGCGCTACCAGAACGAGATCCAGGCCCTTCTGGTGGTGCTGTTTCCTGAGTTTACCCAAGTCTTTGCTGATCCGTGTCGCCCCACAGCGTTGGCGCTGCTCAAACGCTATCCTAGTGCCCAGGCCATCATCGCTGCCGGGGTAGAGGCACTGACCACGACCCTGCGGGAACTAGCTCCCCGGCACTATGGGCGGCCGACCGCCCAAGAGCTGGTACGCCTGGCGACCCAGTCGGCCGCCAGCGGTCGGGCGATGGGGGCGCGCTCCTTGAGTTTGCAAGTCCTGTGTGACCAACTGGAGCATACCCTGACCAATCTGGCGCAGGTCGCCCGCGACCTCGATCAGCTGCTCGCCCGCGATCCAGGAGCTGCTGGCCTCAACAGCATACCAGAGTTTGGGTGCAAGACCGTGACGGTGCTACGTGCCGAGTTGGGAGACGTGATGCGCTTTGAGCGCATCGACCAGGTGGTGGCCTATGTCGGTCTGGACCTGCAGGTCAAACAGAGCGGGAAATGGAAAGGGCAAGTCAAGCTCTCCAAACGCGGTAGCGGACGCGTGCGTCGCGTGCTCTACCTGGCCGCTCTGCGCTCGCTCTTGCTGCCTGCCTCGGCGTTTGGGGCTTACTACCGTCGCCTTGTCGCTCGCAGTTTCAAAGCGCGCGAGGCCTTGATCGCGGTGATGCGCAAGATGCTGATCGTGGCCTATCATTTGCTGCGCTCAAATGAAACCTATGATCCATGACCCAGAGCAAACTTTTGGAACGAAAGGTCTAAAGAGCCAGGAAGCAGACAAGAGATGACCTCCCGAGGTACACTGAGGCAAGCAAACAAACGCTTCAGTGAGCCGAAGGAGGTCATCTTCATGTTCTCTCAGTATGACATATCAGGAATCCAGAAACAAATCCCGGAAGAAGAGAGTCAGGCTTGGGCCGGTGAACTCGAAAACTATCTGACGCCCTATAGCCAGCGGCTGGATGCCTATTTGGATCGACGGGTGGTGGGGAATCTGACGGCGGTGGTGGCCGGGATCGTGCAAACGCGCGCGGAGTTGACGACGAGCGAGTTGGGAAGCGCGATCACGGGGCCAGGGCACGCCGAAGCCGGCACGCAGCGATTGCAGCGAGCATTACATCATGAGGGATGGAAAGCCGGAGTCATCGAAGAGGTGTTGTGGGAGCAAGCGGAGCAGCGGCGCCAGGAGTGGGAGAGCCGAGGAGAGATGCCGCTGTGCATCTGGGACAGCAGTGTGCTGGAGAAGCCGGAGAGCGCGCACCTGGAAGGATTGGGAGCCGTGCGTTCCAGTCGGGTGCGCCGGCTGGCCCGCAGCCGCAAAGGCGTGTTCAATCGGCCCAGTGGCATGCCAGTGAGCGTGCGTGGGTTTGAATGGGAAAGCCTGCTGTTGGTAGGCAAAGAGGGCAGACCGCAGGTGGTAGCCATGACCTGGTGGGGACGAGAGAAAGGAGTCGAGGGGCAACAACGCCAACAGCAAGAGAGGTTGCTGGCCAGGGCCGCACGACAGTGGGGAGGCAAGGTGCGCCATGTTTTCGATCGCGGGTACGGCACCGGTCCCTGGCTCTGGCGGCTCTCCCGCTTCCACGTGCGCTTTGTGGTGCCCGTGGTATTTGCTCACCAATGAACCGGTTGAGACCGAAGCGCAGGCTTGGGAGATCGCCTTCTCCTACGTCTCGCGCTGGAAAATTGAGGAACAGTTCCGCTTTCAGAAAACCGAATTGCTGATCGAATCCCTGCGTCTGCGCGACTGGGAGCCGCGCCGCAAGCTGCTCTTACTGGTTACCTTGGCCTACGGCTTTCTCCTGTGGGTGCTGGCTCCCTGCTTATTCCTGGCTCGCTCTCGTTTGCTGGTTCACTGGGAGCCACGCGCCGACTGGCGGCAGTGGAACGCCAAACTTCCTATCTATCGGCTCCGTTGGGCGCTCAGTCGGCTTTGGCTCTCCCATCCTCCCTCCTTCGCGGGATCTGGCTGGCGGCCTTATCGTCCCCTCTCCCACCTCACCTGGCCGCCCTGTTCATTACCTTGGTGGATGACTCTGTGGCATCAGTCCGGATATCTGTTCTAAAACTTTGCTTTGAGTCATGGCCTCTTGACAAATTCTATGGCTTCTACGGTTGTAGATAATTGGCGAGCGCGCTTCGGCGAATGTCTTGGCAAAGTCGCGCGAAAGCCTGATGTGCGCGTCGAAAACTGGGACCAGGTCAGGTGGTAAGCAAAAGAGAGAGGCTGTTTGCCTACACGGCCCAGTGCTACCCAAGCTGTCATGAAGTGCAAAGTAGCAAGCCCGAAAAAGCGCTCCATCTTCAAGAACATCTTTTGTCAAGTTTCTGATCCATCTTGTCTCCTCGGAAAGTGCTCATTTTTGGGAAAAGCAGCCCGGAGGGAAAGGAAGGGCTCTCAATGAGTGCTTGTTAACTCCTTCTTTTACCTATCAATCCGCTTTTACTTTGCACTCATGACAGCTTGGGTAGCACTGGGCCGTGAAGGGCTTTTTGCTACAGGCGAAAAATGCGCTCTTTCCAGGGATTTACCATTACATACCTGCTCCGTTCAGCAGGAGCGCAGCGGGCACGACGATCACGAGCGTGCCGTAGAGGATCAAGGCCAGCGCCGCGAATTGGGCGATGCGCGAGCCCTTCGGGAAGCATTTTTCCGCCACGATCAGGATCGAAAGCCCCGCCATTGCCGCGATGTTCATGATCCCCAGGGGAAAAAGCAGGACGAAGAGCAACCAGGAACTTCCCAGGCAATAGCTGCCATACTTCAGCCCCATCCGAAAGGAACCGGAGTACCTTTTCCCCCAGGAATGGAGGAGGAAATCCTGAGGTGCGCGGCATTTCGCCAGACAGACACGCTTGAGGGATGTCAGCTGGTAGATCCCAGCCAGCACGAGGATGCCACCGCCGATGCGGGCTGCGTTCAGCATGATCCAGGGAACCTGCTGGGTCAGCTCTGATGCGGCGAGAGCGCCGAGATACGCCAGTCCTCCGAAGAGCGTCCAGATCAGCAGGTACGCGCCAACGAAGATCCACGTGGGCGCAAAGGCGGATCTCTCGCTTCCCGTGTCACGCTGGACTCGCGCCACGGCCAGGATCACGGGGAGAGCGGAGGGAACCATCATGGCTGCCATCATCACGACCCAGAGAGCCAGGAACAGCGCGGCCCCCATGCCCATGGTCAATCCGCCGCCCATCCCGCCACCCATGCCCTGTGTTGTCCTGGACTGCCAGATCAGGATCGCCCACGACGCGGCGACCAAGACCAGCAGCGTGAGGAGAAAAGGACGTTCTCGTTGCAAACGCATCATACCCCTTCCTCATGGAACGCTGCCGCACCCTGATGCGCTTGAAACATGGAATCGGGGATCAGTTGTGCATGAACATGAGGGCGCGGCAGCTCGGCATCCCAATGTCTGTGTGTTCAGTCCTCATATCTGTTGTGGTGCCGAGCTGCTGTTCCGGGTCCTGACCGAACGCGCTTCAATCAGCAAGCGTGGCGATCGCCTCCAACGAAAGCGTCAGCGGCTGGACCAAGACCTTCACCGACCCACGGCTATGCGCCGCCATCGTGGACAGGCTCACGGATCGCGCGGCAACATCATCGAAACCGGCACCGACTCCTACCGGCTCGCCCACACCCGCGCAAGCCAGCAGCCCTGACCAGGACACAGGCAACAAGCCGTGCCCAGCATGAACCTGGAGACTGCGGACGCCGCCGAGCTCGCCGGGCTCCTGCAATTCCTCGCCGGCTGGCTCACCAGTGACCCCGCCCGCTCGCCGCCTCACTCCAGGCATACAACGGTCATCCCGCCTACGGCCTTGACCAGCTCCGCAGCGATCTGGACCGCTTCGCCTTCCTGCTCGGCGGCAACGACGGCGAACCGCTCTTCCAGCCTGACCCCTGAGAGGAGCTCCTGGCAAAACACCTTGCGCCAGCCCGGCTGCGTGCGCCGGCCCGAGCGGGCCGGCGCACGCAGCGGTGAGGCCGGTGGCGCCTCCTTCCGCACGCGTCACTGGCTGTCGTACTCGTCGTGGCGGCGCCACCAGCCGCCGGTCTCGTTGCGCCCGCGTGGCGCGCGGTCGAGCCACGGGTACATGCTCCAGAGGGCGTCCAGCCCGCGCGCGTACGCCGAGTAGGTGTGGTAGACGACGCCATCCTCGAGCACGAACGCGCTCATACCGGGCCCTTCTCGCCTGTACGTCTCCCAGTCCGTTCCAACGGTCGACTCGCTCCAGGCGTTCAAGGAACTCTCCTCGCCGGCCGGCGGCCGCATGTCTATCGCGCGGAAGTTGTACTCGACCGCTCCCGACTGCCACTCCTCCATGGTGTGCGACACCTGGGAGTCGTAGTTGAAGTCGTTGCCGAACGAAGACGCCCACGGGAAGCTCCAGCCCATCCGCTGCTTGTACGCCTGCAGTTTCGCGAGCGGAGCCCGTGACACCGCGCAGAGCGTGACGTCATGATGCGCGAGGTGGACGACGGAGCCGTCGAAGCCGTCCGCGATCGCCGAGCAGGACGGACACCCTGCCGTGTACTCGGGGCCGAACATGAAGTGGTAGATGAGGAGCTGCGAGCGTCCCCGGAACAGATCGGCGAGGGACGCCGTGCCCGCGTCGGTCGCGAAGCGGTACTCCTTGTCAATGCGGACCCAGGGCAGCTCCTGCCGCCGCCGCGCCAGCTCGTCGCTGCGCCGCGTCAGCGCCTTCTCGGCCTCGAGCAGCTCCAGCCGGGCCACAAGCCACTCTTCACGTGTTCCGGTCTGGTGATTGGTCATGGTTTCTCTCCTTCTTGTCGTTACAACAGCTTGGCGTGGCCTGCGCCACCGCTGACGTCTCACATCGGTGGCGTGAGTCCGGGTTTCAAGCTGATAAAGTCCACGCCACGATCTTTGAGCAGCTTGAGCGTTTCGATGAGATCGGTTCCGCGAGCGCCCCAGCCGATCGAGCTTCTTAGCACACGCGATCCTCGCCGGACCGTGCGTCTGTCAACGATCCGTGTAGGAAATGGTTCTGCTGATCGCAAGATGGTCTGTCAGTTTGCATCCCCCAACGGCGTAAAGCATGTTACGGTCCACTCTGGTTTCCATTGCGCAAATCCTCCTAATACAGATCATTTTAACTAGAAAGAATACATTTGTCAAGAGGAAAATAGGGAATTTGTTCGAAACGAAAGCGGATTATGGAAAACAGAGCAAGATAGGAGAAGTTTTTTCTGATGACGGTACATGGTGAGAATCGGTTCGGTGGGCGAAATTTTGACACGTATTTGGGCGGTAAAACGAGCATGAGTACGCAAGGAAACAGATGAGTTGCCTCTTACGGCTCTGCTTTCTCTTCCCTATCAAATTTACACAAGTTAGCAGCTACTTATACGGCACCTTGTATCCTCTCGTCAAACATACACGTACAGGCCATTCCAAAGGCGAGCCTGCAGCCAGAACCTACGTGCCACTGGTTACTCACCCCTGGGTCCTGGGGGGTTGCAGATGCCGGTTTCCAGCCATGCGGCCAGATCTTTGAGATGAGCGCTCCATCCGCTCTTGACAGACGTATAGTAGCGATCCCAGTCCTCACCTTCTCCTATGCCCGTGTGAGTGAGACGCAGGCGTGTCCCATCGTTCTCCCCCGTCAATGCAAAGGTGACCGTAGTGGGACCAGCCTCAAAGGCTTCCCAACTATAGCTGAGGCGATGCAGCGGCTCACATACAAGGATCTTGCCGACCTCAAACATCCCTGGTCCCCACTCGAATCTGATCGCACCTCCGGGGCGCAAATCGACCTCAGCTTTCACAAGAAACCAGCGTTCCAGATCTTCCTTCGTTGTCAGGGCCTGGAAGACGCGCTGCGGGCTGGCTTTGATAAACAGTTCTTTCTCAAGTGTTCGACCAATCACATGTGTTTGCTCCATACTGAATGTGCTATCCTTTCTCATCAGTCGTTTCGGTCAAGGAACGAAGCCGGTCAAGCCGACTCTCCCAGGAGGTTGAGAGGCGCTTCCAGAGGTCGTCTCCTTCCGGCAAGATGTTGATCAGTGTGGCAAGCACGCGGCGAAAAGCGGCGATCTCCTCGGGAGTATGATGGGGCAACAGCCCCTGATACAACGCGCTTTCCCATCGCGAAAGTTCCGGAACTAATTCAGCCTCGCACTTCCGTCCTGCCTCGGTCAGCCAGACCCGCACGATGCGTCGATCGGTGTCGTTGCGCCTTCGCTCGACCAGGCCTGCTTGCTCCAGTTGATCGACAAGCCAGGTGGTCGAGGTGGCATCAAGCTGGGCACGCAGCGCAAGATCACGCAAGGGCAGACCATCCTCGAACCAGAGTTGACGGAGGAGAAACAGCTGCGAGGGGGTCAGGGGATGGCCTGCCAGGGCCTGGACGTAGAATTTCGCCAGTTTGCGCGCCGCCGCTCCCAGCGCAAAGCCCAGCGGCTCCTCGCGGCTCCCTCCCTCTTGGTGATCTGTTTCCATCGCGCAAATCCTCCTAATACCTATTATTTTGATTAGAAAGAAGACATTTGTCAAGAGGAAAATCGAGGTCGAGCTAGGATGATGGAAGGTGAAGGATGCTCTCCAGAGAAGAACCTCAGTTTACAAGGTATCAATGGAAGAAGCCAGATAAAGAGCGGTTTTTCCGGGGAACGCGTGTACCAGTGCTCAAGACTCTTGGCAAGTGCTCGTGTTTGAGGGCAAAACCTGCTCACATTCCAGGGCATTTACCACTATGTTAAAGGAGCCTCCGTCTGAGGATCTATTGGGATGGTAAAGACATTCGCAAGTTCATCAGAAAACACATAGGTGTAAGAGCTAAGCTCATTTTTATATCTGTGATGGAGATAACTGATGAAAGCCCAATTAGACTTTTCGGGATCGTCCCAGTAGCTACGCACGACACCTGTCAACTCGTTCGTCTTCAGGAGATACGCAAATTCCTCCATCTCATTCACCGAACAGATGACAAATGGGGCCTGTTGCATCAGCCCAGCATCAAGCCCTCGATAGAGGAATTTGTCTTTGACAATTTCTCGAAGCTTTTCAAGCTGAGCACCCATTAAACGCCAATTTTCTAGTGTAACGACTCCCGGTTCGGTCATTTTCAGGTTGGTTTGAGAGATTCAGCAGCCAGCCGATCATAGAGGGCAGTTGAAACGCCCAAGAGAACTAAGATGCGCTGCTGCAGCTCAGAGAGCGGGGTCATATGCCGATGGGTC